>Ga0265303_10001117_pt1 | contig 16132 bp, 10 predicted proteins | sample Helome_2_FD_192494 | JGI IMG/M metagenome (GOLD analysis project Ga0265303, IMG submission 192494) | Marine sediment microbial communities from subtidal zone of North Sea - Hel_20160317 (Illumina Assembly) | ecosystem: Environmental > Aquatic > Marine > Subtidal zone > Sediment ... | reverse complement strand
GTGACATGATCGACAAAGTTGAAGTAAAAAAAGTACCCGAAAAAGCAGTTGAAATGACGAAATCTGTGGCTAAAAAAGTTGAGGTTAAGAAACCGATGGCTAAGAAAACTGTAGCTAAAAAACCTGTAGCTAAGAAACCTGTAGCTAAGAAACCTGTAGCTAAGAAAGTTCGTGCGAAGAAGATCGTTCCTGAAAAAACCGTTTTCGAAAAAATCGAAGACAGGTTTGAAGACAGCGTAGTTGCGATACCGTTCAAGGCTGCCAACAAGACATTCATGGCAAGTCTCGGCCTGTTCTCATACGTGCAGAAAGAGCTCGACAAGAAGTACAACGAGTTCGACAAGACATTCAGCAAGTACGCGAAAGATGGCGAGAAAGTCTTCGGCAAATGGGAAAAAGAGATTGAAGGCTTTCGCAAGGACTTTCGTAAAGACGTGAAAGAATTGCGTGACGACGTCGAAGATAGAGTTGACGACGCTCGCGACAAAGTACGCGACACGTTCAAGAAAGCTGCCTAACCCCCCCTTAAGCAGCTTCTCTCCTGAAGGGCTACGCTTGCGTAGCCCTTCTTTTGTTGGGGTGGCTACGCGTCGTAGTGGCCCGCGATTTCCTCGATATGTGCTCCAGCCGCTTCATCGGTAAACGGCTTGAGCGCATTGAGTATCGACACAGCCACGCGCAGTGCTGAATCATCCGCGCTGGTGGCCCGTGCCGTGAGGACGTCAAAGCGTTCTGAAAACAGCGCGATCACTGCAAGGTTACGGGCGGTGACGACTGCGTCGTCCTCAGCGATCTTGAGAACGCCACCGCTAGCCAGCTCACGAAGATATAGCTCAAACACTGCGGCCAGGCCCGTGGCGAAATGGCCCAGCACTCGACGCACACGTGGATAGCTCTCGGCCAGTGACTCCGTGTCACGAAAGAGAAATCGGTAGGCCGCCGTGCTTTCCAGCAACAGGTGCAGAAACACCCAGAAATCATCGATGGTGGTCTCGGCTTCCGGGGGCGTTCGAAGTACTCGTTTGGCGTCCGCCTGAAATTCATCCAGAAGCGCCTCTACGACCTGCTCCTTGCGCCTGAAATGGTAGTGCAAATTTCCCGGGCTGATATCGACTTCATCGGCTATCTGGTTGGTGGTCGTCCTGGGCTCGCCGTGCTCATTGAACAGCAGAAGGCTGGCCACGAGGATCCGATTGCGGGTATTACCACTCATCCCCGTACGATGGGGCAAAAGTCCTCTGGTTTCAATGCAGTCCTTACCGTTAAAAACGTAGGTAAAAATCCTTACGAAAGTGTTGGCTCCAACGTATTGAGATTTCCTGCAAGCAGCGGAAGATACGCACCGGATATTAGTAATTTCGAATAAACGCAATTACTAATGCCGGGCGGACTGCAAGCAACAAAAATATGTTCATCGCACACCCAGGCGCGTTCGCGCTACCAGCCCGAGCCCAGGATCAAACCGGGCCGATTCTATTCCTGAATCTGCTCGTCTCACGCTTTAACCACTCAATGTTGGGAGACACAACAATGGCCAGTTGGCATGGAAAATTTGCTCACGCCTTCCTCCTGCTCGTTCTCGCGCTCGGGCTCGGACTTGCAGGATGCGAAGGAAGCGACGGCGCTGCAGGCGCTAACGGCACTAACGGTGCCAACGGTGCGGATGGCGCTGCTGGTCAGGCCTGCTGGGACTTGAACAACAACGGCGTTGGCGATCCTGACGAAGACGTAAACGGCGATGGCGTTGTCGATGTTTTCGACTGCAACGCCTATGCGACTGGCGCCTATGAAAACGACCAGCTGCACAAGGGATACTTCACAGAGCATCCCTACGAAGGCACGAAGTCCTGCCTGAACTGCCATGGCAAGATGGCCGACGAAGTGCTCGAAACGGCTCACTTCAAGTGGGAAGGCACTGCGTCGAATATCGAAGGCTTCGAAGGCGAGATTCACGGCAAAAATGACATTCTCAACAACTTCTGTATCGCAATACCTTCGAACGAAGGCCGTTGTACGCAATGTCATGCTGGCTATGGCTATGCCAATCAGAACTTCGACTTTGGTGAGACTGAAAATATTGATTGCCTCGTCTGCCACGATCAGACGGCGACATATGCCAAAGCCCCGACGACAGCCGGCCTCCCCGCTCCGACTGTAGATCTTGACCTCGTAGCTCAAAGCGTTGCCATGAATGGTGGACAGCCGACTATTGATAACTGCATCGATTGCCACGCGAAAGCCGGTGGCGGCGACAACGTCAAACACGGTGACCTCTCGATGTCGCTCGTTGACACAACCCGCGATTTCGATGTCCACATGGGCACGGATGGCGGCAACCTCGAATGCGTAGCCTGTCACCAGGTCCAGCGCGATGTTGATGGCAACATGCTCTCTCACGGAATCGGCGGCATGCCGTATCACTCGGTTGACGAAGGCGACATGAAGCAATGTGACGACTGCCACGGTGAGTTGAACAACATCCACACTGGCACCTCGGTAGAACTCGTCTTTTCGAACAATCGCCACCAGCGCCTGGCTTGCCAGGTTTGCCATATCCCGACTTTCGCGCGCAATACGTCGACCAAAGTTGAATGGTATTGGGAAACCGCTGGTCAGGATATCGTTCCTGTACCGACTGATCCGGCAACGGGTCGACCGACCTACGACAAGAAGAAAGGCGATTTCGTCTGGGCGAACAATGTTCGACCCGAACTGCGCTTTTTCAACGGTAAATACACCAAGATGCTGATTGGCGCCAACGACACGTACGTGGCGGAACCAGCCATCCTCGCAGAACCAGTGGGCGACTACACCGACATGAGCGCCATGATCTATCCGTTCAAGAAGATGATCGGCAACCAGGTTGCTGACGTTGTGAACAATCGCATCATGGTTCCGCACCTGTTTGGTGGTGCAGGTGGACCTAACGCGTATTGGGGCACGTATGACTGGGATCTCGCGATTCAGGATGCAGCTGCAATAACCCAGCAGCCCTATACATCCGGTGACTTCGGTTTTGTCGAGACCGAGATGTACCTGTCAGTGAACCACGAAGTTGCTCCGAAAGAGCAAGCCTGGGGCATGGACTCTGATTGTGGTGACTGCCACCTCTCAGGTCAGATTGACTGGATAGCCCTCGACTGGACGGCCGACCCGGCGATTGACGGAGTACGCCCATAAGACCCCCCTTGCCGTAAAAAACAACAATCTACGGCAACTCAGAGGCGCCCTTTTTAGGGCGCCTCTTTTTTTGTGCGGCACTTTAGCGTTCGCTTCCGAGTTCGGTGAGAATCTGGTGCCAATAGTCGAGGGCAGTGTAAAAACTGCGAACGGGCACGCGTTCATTCAGGCCATGGGCAAATGAATCTTCCTCGCGAATAAACAGGCCACTAACACCATAGGTGTCCATACCCGCCAGGCGCGTCTCTTTGCCGTCAGTACCGTACGGCGCCATGTACGGAATGACAGGCACGACACCGTAATGGGCATGAGCCGCATCTGTAACCAGTGCGCCGACCTCTTCACGCATAGGCGATACCGGGCTTTCCAGGGGTTCGTCGAGCGTCACAATCTCGAGGTCGGGGTTCGCCGCTATCGCAAACAGCTTCGCCTTGATCTCCTCTGCCGTAACACCGGGGAAGATTCTGCAGTTCACCGTAGCCGTTGCCGACTGAGGCAGCGCATTCTCTGCATGCCCTGCTCTGAGCATCGTCGCGATACAGGTGGTGCGCGTTACTCCGACCTGGCCCGGCATCTGCTCAAGTACGGCGCGCGCAGCCTCATCTGACTGATCCTCTGCGAACGCCTTCATAGCACTGGATGCGGGGTCTGGCACGAGACTCGATAGCTCACGAAAATAATCCTGCGTAATGTCATTAACGCGCCCCGGAAAACGATGAGCCTCGATGTTCTTCAATGCCGTAGCCAGTTCGTAAATTGCATTGTCGGCGCGCGGCGTAGAACTGTGCCCACCCGGATTTCGAACCGTCAGCTCGTAGGTCGCGTAGGTTTTTTCAGCCGCCTGCAACAGATAGGCGACCGGGTTGTGATCGTGGTCCTGGTAACCACCGCCCGCATCGGCATTCAGGACAAACTCGGCGTCCGTCAGTTTCCTGTGCGTGGTTACCAGGGCGCGCGTCGTTTCCATGCCGGTCTCTTCATCACCGGTGAACGCAAGAACCAGGTCACGGGTCGGCGTAAATCCGGCACGTTTCAGACGCAGGAACGTGGTCGTCAGGGTAGTAATGCCCATTTTGTTGTCGAGTGTGCCACGACCGAAGAAGAAGCCGTCCTCTTCGATCAGCGTAAACGGGTCGCGTTCCCAATCGGAGCGGATCGCATCAACAACATCCATATGTGCCAGCAGCAATACCGGCTTTCTATCCGACAGGCCGTTGCCCCGGAATTGCACCACCAGGGACGCGGCTTGCTCACCCGTCGACAATATCTGCGGAATAATATGGACATCTTCATCATCGAAACCCGCATCACGGAACCGGTCGGCAAGATATTTCGCCATTGCCGGCACGTTCCCGTGTCCGGCCGCGGTACGCATACCAATAATATCGTCAAATATCTCACGCGCTTCGCGTTGATAATCCTTAGTGTACGACGAGCTCTCGCCCTGCGCGCCGGCTGTCCCGGCAGCAAGCAGGCAGACGACTAGTACGGCCAATCTGGACATGCACATCTCCCAATCCTGTTTTTTTTGCAGCGTATCACGATAGTATTGAACGTAATCAGAATAAGAATAACTCGGAGTACTCTATGCCTCGCATCGCTCTAGCTCTTTATCTTCTATTCACTCTTCTGCCGGTACAGGCAGCGACGGTCCTGATCGAGGACGTGCGTATTTTCAATGGCGTTGATGCCAATCTTGCCCACGGCAATGTTCTGGTCGTGGATGGAATTATCGAGCAAGTCTCCGATGAGACCATCGAAGCGCCGGCCGACGCGATCGTCATTGCCGGAAACAATCGCATCCTGACGCCCGGGTTCATCGACCTGCACGTCCACCTCGGCATGCACTCTCCTGCTGACAGCAGCTACGAACACGCAACTGCCGTCGGCGCCAGATCCGTGGCAGCTGCGAAATTCTTCCTGGATCACGGCTTCACGACGATTCGCGACGCCGGCGGCACACATCCCGATTTGGCGCGCGCGTTCAATTCGGGACAGCTTTACGGACCGCGCGTTTTTCCCTCAGGAGCCATCGTGTCCCAGACTGCCGGGCACGGCGACTGGCGCGCGCGCCATGACAAGAATCCGGCACACACGGGCGGCAGTCCCTACCTTGTTGGCGACAATGCCATCATCGCCGATGGTGTGGACGCCACGCTGGTTGCGGTCCGCGAGAACCTCAAGAACGGTGCCACCCAGATCAAGATCATGGGCGGCGGAGGCGTCATGTCGGATTTCGACCCGATCCATACCCTGCAACCGTCACCGGCCGAGATCAGGGCCGCCGTGCAGGCCGCCGGCGATTGGGGCACCTATGTGCTCGCACATGCCTACACCAGTGAGGCCGTCACAAGGCTGGTCGAGAACGGCGTCAGGTGCATCGAGCACGGCCTGCTCATCGATGATGCGACCGCCCGCCTGGTCAAGAAGAACGATGTGGCGATCAGCACGCAGCTCCTCATATTCCGCTCGTTGATCGGGCTCGACAGCCTCTCAGCCGACCAGCAGGGTAAAGCACGCCTGGTCCGCTCTGGCCAGGAGAACCTGATCGCGCTCCTCAAGAAATACGACATCACGACAGGATTCTCAACCGACTTCATCTTCGGCCAGTATTCCGGTCTCCCGAGGGAATTCACGGAGCGCGCCGAGTTCTGGTCGAACGCCGAAGTTCTGCACCAGGCCACGGCCGAGAGTGCTGAGATCATTCGCATGGCGGGCAAACTCAATCGCCACGGTAATTTCGGCGAAATCCGCGAGGGCTGGGTCGCCGATCTGCTGCTTCATAATGGTGAGGTCCTCGACGATCTTTCTGTATTGGCCGCACCGGAATCCAACCTCGCCCTTATCATGAAAAACGGCGACATCATCAAGCGCCAGCTTTAGTCGAAAGGAAATATAAAATGAATACTTGGCGTCTCTCGCTGGTCATTTTTCTATTCGCTCTGCCCGGAGTTCATGTTCGGGCCGACATTGATGCGCGCGATGTCGACGCTCGAATGTATCCGTCTGGCGTTACCTACGACGCCGCCATACCCACACCGGCCAGCATGCTTGGACACGAACTTGGCGCAGCGCCGGTCCGGCATCACGAACTGGTGGAGTACATCAGGACGGTCGCCAGCCTGAGCGATCGCCTCACGGTCGAGACCATTGGCTATACCCATGAGCGGCGTCCCATCCTGTTTGTCGTCGCCACGTCACCAGAAAACCACGGCCGAATTGATGAGATTCGGGAGCAACATATCGCGCTAACCGAGCCACAGGTGGACAAGGCTGTGACCGAAGATATGCCTGTGGTGACCTGGCTGAACTACGGCGTTCATGGTGCCGAAGCCAGTGGCATGGACGCGTCTTTACCTTTCATCTACTACCTGGCCGCTGCACAAAGCACTGAACTCGATCGCATCCTGAATGAAAGCGTGGTGCTGGTAACAGCGATCTTCAATCCGGATGGCCACAACCAGAGAATCGCCTGGCTCGACGCCTATAGCAGCAAACGCAGCACCAGCGACCCTGCTGACATGGAGCATGACTCGATGTGGCAATTCGCGCGAACCAATCACTATTGGTTCGACCTCAACCGCCAGTGGCTGTTGCTGACACAGCCCGAACCCCGCGCATGGATGAAGAAATGGCATGAATGGCGCCCCAACATCACGGTCGACTACCATGAAATGAGCGGTGGTCAGACCTATTACTTCCACCCCGGTGTCGCCACGCGAACCAATCCGTTGGCTCCCGATGAAGCCGAGCGCCTGATGGCGGAGACAGCGCGTACTTCGGAAGCATTCCTTGATAGCGAAGGCCGCCTTTACTATCACGGTGAGGATTTCGACAATTTTTATATAGGTAAAGGCTCCACTTTCCCCCTGGTCAATGGTGGTGTCGGGATGCTCTACGAGGCCAGCGCCACTATGGGCAGGGAACTGGACACGCAGCACGGCCTGCGAACCAACAGAGAGAACATCCGCAAACACTTCCGTACCAGCATCGCCAGTATCGAAGCCGGTGCGAATCTGCGCCTCGACTACCTGCGCTATCAGAAGTCGTTCTATGACTCCGCACTGCGCGAGGCGGCGGCGTCTTCGACGAAGGGCTTTGTGGTGAGCGCCGCTGGTGACCCGGCCCGCCTGCATTTCTTTGCTGACCTCCTCAACTACCATCGCATCGCGACCCATCGCCTCGGCCGCGAGATTTCAGTCGATAGCGAAACCTATCATCCGGATGACTCGTTGGTTGTTCCCCTGTCTCAGCCGCAATTCAGACTAATCCGCAGCCTGTTCGAGACCCTTCGCGAATTCGAAGACAGCACCTTCTACGACGTTTCCACGTGGACGATGCCAGCTGCGTTTGGGCTTCAATACGCCGCACTGGGCGGCCGTGATTTGCGTGGCGGGATTATCGGTGAGGAATACTCGCCACCGATGCCTGTAAAGACGGGACCCGCCGCGTCCGACTACGGTTACGTATTCGAGTGGGGCGGCTACTACGCTCCGCGGGCCTTGCAGCGTGTGCTCGAAGCCGAACTACTTGCGAGCGTTGCGACCGAGCCGTTTACAGCGGCCACAAAATCGGGCCCTGTCGAGCTAGGGCGAGGATCAATCCTGGTGCCATTCGATCGCCAGGTTAAACCTCGTGAGGATATTCACGCACTCATGCAGACGATTGCGAGCGACGACGGGATCACAGTGCACTCCCTCGAATCCGGCCGCAGTGTGACCGGCACAGCCGGTGTCGACCTGGGCGGACCATCGTTCAAGCCGCTGAAGCAGCCCAATGCTCTGCTTGTCGTAGGTCGCAAGGTCAACCTCTACGACGCCGGCGAGATCTGGCATCTGCTCGACTTCCGGATGGACATGCCACTGACACTGCGCGATCGGGATCGACTGGCGCGCATCAGGTGGAACGATTACACGCACATCGTCTTTTCCCACGGTGACTACGACGACTATGAGCCCGAATTTGCGAATCGCCTGCGTCTCTGGGTGGCCGAAGGTGGCACACTTATCGGCATGCGCAATGCGGCGCCGTGGGTGCGCAGCGTGACGCTCGACTGGGTAGATCCTGAAAGCGATGAAGCGCTCGCGGCGCCCCCCGAGGAGGAGGAAGAGGAAGAACCAGGCCTGCGACTTAGCTATGCAGACAAGGACAGCACAGAGGCCGACGATGTACTCGGCGGCGCTATATTCCTCGCAGACCTCGACAATACGCACCCCCTCGGTTTCGGCTATGACAGCCGCAGCATCTACTTGCACAAGAACTTCAAGGAGCCGATGGAACCGACGAAGAATCCGTGGGCTACCGTCATTGCATACGACATGGCACCCGCGTACTCCGGGTTTGTATCGGAGGAAAACGAGCAAGCACTGGCGGGAACCGCTGCGTTAATCGCTGAGCGTTCAGGCGCAGGGTCCGTCGTGCTTTTCGCTGACAACCCGAATTTCCGCGGATACTGGTACGGCACCAACAAGTTGTTCCTGAATGCGATATTCTTTTCGAAAGTGTTTGACCCAACGGCGGAAGAATAGAATTCTCGCCATTTCAAGTTGCTGAAAATTATAAAGAATATTCTTACTACACTTGGCCGGCTGCAGGGTCGGCGCCACGTGTAAAACCGAAATATTAGCGCCTTGACCACTGCGCTATGCTGTCGGGAAACAAGACCGAGAGGACTAACTCATGCCCTATTCTACTGCCGAAATCCGTAACGTCTGCTTAGTCGGACCGAGCCACGCGGGAAAGACACTGCTTGCAGAAGCCCTGTTGTTTGCCGGCGGAAAAATCGCGGAAAAAGGCTCGATCGAAAAAGGAACAACCGTTTCCGACTACACGCCTCGGGAAAAGGAAATCGGCCACTCACAGTTCAACTCTGTCTGCCACCTCGATCACAAGGGAGTTCATGTCAACCTGATCGACACCCCGGGATATCGCGACTTTTACGGTCGTGCAAAATCCGTGATGCCGGCAGCGGAGACCGCGGCTGTAGTCATCAATGCCTCGGCTGGCGTCGAGATGATCGCACGCCGCATGATGGATGCCGCACACACGCAACGCATGTGCCGCATGATCATCATTAACCAGATCGACGCCGAAGACGTCGACCTAGAAAACGTCTTCAAGGACGTTCAGGAGGCCTTCGGACCTGAGTGCCTGCCAATGAACCTGCCATCGGCCGATGGCAAAAGTGTGGTCGACTGTTTCTTCCAGCCGGAAGGTGACGAGACTGCTTTCAGCTCTGTGAAAGAAGCGCACACTCAGATCGTCGACCAGGTGGTTGAGGTCGATGAAGCCCTGATGGAACTGTACCTCGAACAGGGTGAAGAACTGGCGCCCGAACAACTGCACGACCCGTTTGAAAAAGCGCTGCGCGAAGAGCATCTCGTACCTGTCTGCTTCGTCTCGGCTGAGACCGGCGCAGGTATCCGCCAGTTACTACAGATTTTCGAACGCCTCATGCCCAATCCGACCGAGGCTAATCCGCCAGTATTTTTCAAAGGAGAAGGTGCGGAAGCGACAGAGGTGGAGGTTACACCGGATCCGGACAAGCACGCCGTTGCACACGTTTTCATGGTGAATATCGATACCTTCAAAGGTCGCCTCGGTGTATTCCGAATTCACCAGGGCAGCATTAAGGCCGGCAACCAGCTGTTTGTTGGCGACGCTCGAAAACCTTTTAAGGCAACGCAGTTGCTCAAGGTCAACGGCGACTCGCATTCCAAGGTCCAGGTCGGCGTACCCGGTGATATTTGTGCGGTCCCACGTGTCGATGAAGCACACTACGACGCCGTGTTGCATGACTCGCACGATGAAGACCACTTCCATCTGCGACCGATCGAACTACCGCGACCGATGTTCGGCCTGGCAATCCGGCCGAAGAGCGACAATGATGCACAGAAGACGTCCGACGCGCTGCACATCGCAGAAGCCGAAGACCCTTCCCTGTTAGTCGAACACAATGCCACGCTGAATGAAGTCGTTCTGCGGGGCCTGGGCGAATTGCACCTGGCGACTGTACTGCAACAGATCGAAGATCGGCACGGCCTCGAAATCGTCACGTCCCTGCCTTCCATAGCCTATCGCGAGACCATCACGGGCAAGGCAGAAGGTCACCATCGCCACAAGAAACAGACGGGTGGTGCGGGGCAGTTTGGCGAGGTCTACCTGAGGGTCGAACCACTCCCAGCCGGCGGTGGTTTCGAATTCGAAAACAAGGTCGTGGGCGGTGCGATTCCCTACCAGTTCATACCCGCTGTCGAAAACGGCGTGCGCCAGATGATGAAGGACGGGGCCATGCACGGCTACCCGATGCAGGACATCAAAGTCACCGTCTATGATGGTAAGCACCACGCTGTGGACTCTAAGGAAATCGCATTCGTGCAGGCGGGCAAAAAGGCCTTTCGCGACGCCATCGCCAAAGCCCGTCCGATCGTCATGGAACCGATCGTCCACGTGGAATTCACGATCCCCAGTGATTGTGTCGGTGGCGTAACCGGAGACCTGTCCGGTATGCGTGGCATGATCAAGGGCACGGACGCGTTGTCGGACAACCGCCTGGTTGTCTCGGGAGAAGCACCCCTGCACGAGCTGCAGGACTACCACTCGCGGCTGAAATCACTCACCGGGGGCGATGGCAGTTTCACGATGGACTTTAGCCACTATGCCGAGGTTCCGGTCAACGAGCTCAAACAACTCAAGGAAGCCGCTGCAGCGGAGTAAACAAAAAGGGCGCCGTACGGCGCCCTTCTTACTGCATTTCCCCAAGCCCTGTAACTAGTACCGGCCGTGCTGCTTGAATATGTAATTCGAGAGCTCAACAAACTCGGTATTCATACGATGAACGATGCGGTGAGCCGAGCGTGCCACCGCCCGCATGACCTTGTAGACCAACCGGGGATTTGAATCGATGATCCCCTCGAAGGACTCCCGCGAGAGGGACAGGACTCGCGTCTCACACAACGCCCGGAGTCCGACCGTGTGCGGCGAGCCGTCGATGAAGCTCAGTTCGCCCGCCAATTCGCCATCACGCAGGACAGCCAGGCTTGCAAAGTTATCATCGCCCGTTCGCTTCACGACTTCGACCTTGCCCGCCAGGATAACGTGCAGCGAATCGTCGCTCATCCCGTCTTCGAACAGGAACTCATCATCGGCAAGATGCCGCTCCTCCATGAGGTTGCTCAGAATCTCGACATCGCTGTCCGACAACTCGGCGCCCAAGGTCGAATTGTTAATCAATTTGGCTTTATCATTCATGGCCGATACTATCCGCTGCGGCAAATACTGGGTCAATTGGGGTTAGCCACATTACCCGTTCATAGCGTTTCATGGACAATATCGCCATGAAAAAACTGACCCGAAGTTACATGACCGGCGAAGGCTCAGGCCAGCTCCTTTACGAGACAATTGGTGAGTGTCTGGACCGCGTCGCACAGGATAATTCAGACACCATTGCGCTGGTCGTCCGCCATCAGGAAGTGCGCTGGACGTATCGCGAATTTAACGAACAGGTTGACCGTCTCGCGGCCGGGCTGATCGCGCTGGGCATTGAGCCAGGCGACCGTGTCGGCATCTGGGGACCAAACAGCTACGAGTGGGTACTCACCCAGTTCGCTACTGCCAAGATTGGCGCCATCATGGTGTGCATTAACCCGGCGTACCGCCTGTACGAACTCGAGTTCGTACTGAACAAGGTGGAGTGCAAGGCGATCATCGCTGCCGAGAGGTTCAAGTCCAGCGAATACCTCAATATGTTGAATACGCTGGCACCGGAAATCGCATCGTGCGAGCCCGGCTACCTGCGAGCGGGAAAGCTACCTTTCCTGACGACGGTAATCCGCATGGGCGAAGTGCATTCACCCGGCATGTTCAACTTTGAAGAAGTCTGTTCGCTTGGCCGCGCAGCCGAATTCGACCGCCTTGCAGAACTCGGGAACGAACTGCGCCCCGATGACGCCATCAACATCCAGTTTACGAGCGGCACAACGGGCAACCCGAAAGGCGCAACGCTGACGCATGTGAACATCCTGAACAATGGCTACGAGTCCGGCAAGGGCATGGCTTTGACGCCAAACGACAAGCTGTGCATCCCGGTACCGCTGTATCACTGCTTCGGCATGGTGCTCGGCGTATTGGCCGCAATGTCGCATGGGGCAACGATGGTTTTCCCAAGCCCGGTATACGACCCGTTATCGACGCTGGCCGCTGTACAGGAAGAAAAATGCACGGCCCTGCATGGTGTACCGACGATGTTCGTCACCGAACTCGATCACCCGGATTTCCCGTCATTCGATGTCTCCACGTTACGGACCGGAATTATTGCAGGTGCGCCGTGCCCTGAAGAGCTGATGAAACGCATCATTGCTGATATGCATATGGATAATGTGCTGATCGGTTACGGACAGACTGAAGTCAGCCCTATCAATCACATGACCTTGCCTGAGGATTCGCTGGAGAACCGTACGCAAACTGTTGGGCGCCCGATTCCGTATGTTGAGATCAAGATCGTCGACGCGACAGACCGCGTCGTCCCGATTGGTGAGCAAGGCGAAATCTGCACACGCGGTTACTCAGTCATGAAAGGCTACTGGAACGACGACGAGAAAACCGAAGAGACGATCGTCGATGGCTGGTTGCACTCTGGCGACCTTGGCACAATGAACGAAAATGGTTACGTGCGCATCACAGGCCGTATCAAGGACATGATTATTCGTGGCGGTGAAAATATCTACCCAAGGGAAATTGAGGAGTTCCTCTTTACTCATCCGAAGGTTAGCGAAGTACAGGTCTTTGGCGTTGAAGATATGAAGATGGGCGAGGAGGTGTGCGCCTGGATACAGTTGAAGGAAAACCAGACCGCAACCGAAGAGGACATTCGGGATTATTGCAAGGGACAGATTGCACACTTCAAAATTCCACGCTACGTGCGTTTCGTCAGAGAGTACCCGATGACAGTCACCGGGAAGATACGTAAGATTGAGATGCGGGCTATGATGGCGGAGGAGCTGCGCGCCGCCTAAACTGAGGAAGAAGATTTTGGTGTTCGCTACACGTCTAAAGAGACTCGAGACGGCGATGGACGAGGCCACAAGCTATGAAGAGTGGAAGCTTGCGGCTATGGAACATGACGAGCAGTCCGGTGCGATGCGCTGGAAGGACATCGATCAGTCGACTCGATATGACTTCGTTTCGATTCGCGCCCGCCTGGACCATCTTCGCAACCTGCGTGCCAGGCACGATGACAAGGGGCTGTTGTTTGCCCTGAACGAAGGCATTCACGGCAACATGGGCGGAATGGGCTCCTCGCCACTCTACGGCAAGGCAAAGTTCGGTACCAAGAAACTCATCGAGGATTACGTCGAGGAAATCGCCCTGGCGTTGGAGCACCTCGCGAGTCCTGAGGTCGACAGTATCTCGTTCGCGGACAAGCATGACTTCTTCCAACGTGCAAGCCACTGCTTTGGACGCTCGGCGCTGATGATGAGCGGCTCCGGCACGTTACTCTATTTCCACCTCGGTGTAGCCAAGGCCCTGTGGCAGGAGAACCTGCTGCCGAACATCATTTCCGGTTCGAGTGGCGGCGCCCTTGTGGGCAGCATCATCTGCGCGAGCAGCGATGAGGAACTGGACGAACAGCTTGACCCAGACACACTCCCCGCAATGGACGACCCGTCCGGTCTTGTTAGCCGCGTCTTCTCCATCTTGAAGACGGAACGCATCACGGAAAACGACATTTGGGAAGTGCTTGAGGAGTTTCTTCCCGACTGCACCTTTGAGGAGTCATTCCGGCGCACCGGGCGGCACATGAACGTCTCGGTCGCACCCGCTGAGAATCACCAGAAATCACGGCTGCTCAACGCCGATACATCGCCGAATGTTTTCATGCGTGAGGCTGTGCTGGCATCGACAGCCATCCCGGGGTTCTTTCCTTCCGTTGTTCTTATGGCGAAGAACGACAGGGGCGAGCGGCAAGCGTATCACTCGTCACGAAAATGGGTGGACGGTTCGCTCAGCGAAGATCTCCCTGCTAAACGACTCGCACGCTTGTACGGCGTCAACCACTACATCGTGAGCCAAACCAACCCTTACGTAATTCCGTTCATCGATACAACCAAGCGCAAGACCGACACCGTGTCCGAACTGAAGTATGCCTTGATCGATACTGCCCGGACCTGGATTAACGCGAGTGCGGCAATTTTCGAAAAGCCCATAGGCATGGTTCCAGACATACAACGGCTCACCAATTCTGCGCTTTCGCTTATCAACCAGAGCTATGTCGGCGACATTACGATCTCGCCGCTGAAGAAATTGCACAACCCCCTGAGAGCGTTGTCATGGAGGACGCGAGAAGAGATCCACACTCTCATGGACGAAGGCGAGCGCGCCACGTGGCCTCGTATTGAGCGTATCCGTGTGCAAACCAGAATCAGCCGAACGCTGGACCCCATCCTTCACAAGTTTGAGGAAATGCACAATGAGGAGTTCGGCCAACCCGGCAGGAAACGCAAGGTGAGCGGCTCGCCTGCAACACGGAGAAAAGCGAGTTGAAGCACACGGACGGTTATCTCGAAGTCCGCCATAGTGAAGCCCGCGGAACAAGCAGGCTATATCAACAGCACTGGGAACCTGAAAGCGAAAGCCGGGCCGCCGTGCTGCTGGTCCATGGGCTCGGCGAGCATAGCAGCCGCTACGGGCATGTCGCTGAACACCTCACCCAACGTGGTTTTTCCGTGCAGTCGCTTGACCACTACGGGCACGGCAAGTCCGATGGCCTGGCCGGTTACGTCGAGCGTTTCAGTGTCTACCTGGACGGTGTTGCAGCAGCACTCCAAAAAGCACGGGACGAGCATCCGGATCTGCCGTTGTTTCTTGTCGGGCACAGCATGGGGGGACTGATCGCTGCGGCATTTCTTCTGCAGCGGCAGAGTGATTTTAGCGGCTGCGTACTATCCGGACCCGCCTTCAAATCTGACCAGGCGCCGCCTGTCATAGTCATCGCGTTGATTCGATTGATCGCCATACTCGCACCAACCCTCCCGCTGATACAGCTCGACGCAAGCGGAGTCAGCCGCGATCCTGCAGTAGTTGACGCGTACATGCGCGATCCGCTGGTACATCACGGCAAGTTGTCAGCTCGCTTGCTGGCGCAAATGTCGGCAGCCATGAAGGTCACTGTGGCAAGAGCCGGCGAGATTGATATTCCCGTTATCCTCATGCATGGCGAAGACGATCAACTGACATCGCCGGCGGGGTCCATGGAGATGTACGAACAGATCGGGTCTGCGGATAAGACGCTTAAGACCTACCCGGATCTCTATCATGAGATTTTCAACGAACCCGAGCAGGAAGCCGTGCTCGCCGATATGAGCAACTGGCTGGAGGCACACCTTTGACCAGGGAACTGTTTCGAGAAGACTCTTACCTGAAAACCAGCGGCGCTGTCGTGACCGAATGCGGCGACGCATTCGTCCGCCTCGACCAGACGATCTTCTACCCGCTCGGCGGCGGCCAACCTGGCGACACCGGAACATTTACATGGGACGGTGAGACCGCAAGGGTAGTCAACACACGATACGTTGATGGCGATATCGCCCACGTGTTCGAGGAAGGCGTGACACTGCCACCGGTTGGCACGACCGTCGAACTTGAAATTGACTGGGAGCGCCGCTACCGGCACATGCGCATGCACACCGCTATGCACTTGCTCGGCTCCGTGCTGCAGTACGGCGTGACGGGTGGGAATATCAGCGCCGAAAAAAGTCGCCTTGATTTCGACATGGAGGATGCCATCGACAAGGAAACTGTTGGCACGGCTCTGACTGAACTCGTGGCCGGCGATCATTCTGTCAGTTGCCGCTGGATTAGCGAAGAGGAACTCGACGCCAACCCCGAACTCGTCCGCACGATGTCCGTACAGCCGCCACGCGGTAAAGGCGCCATCCGGCTGCTCGACATCGAA
>Ga0265303_10001116_pt1 | contig 16133 bp, 13 predicted proteins | sample Helome_2_FD_192494 | JGI IMG/M metagenome (GOLD analysis project Ga0265303, IMG submission 192494) | Marine sediment microbial communities from subtidal zone of North Sea - Hel_20160317 (Illumina Assembly) | ecosystem: Environmental > Aquatic > Marine > Subtidal zone > Sediment ... | reverse complement strand
GCCTGATGCGTGAATATGGACCGGTTTGGTGAGACTCGGTGACAAACGGCTGGGTGAGGGCGGTGCATAATCGGCGACTACGAATGATGCCGCATCCTGTGACACCGATGAACCCCAATTATCTTTCAAGAATATCGCCCAGCCTGGTCTGGCTGAGAGCCATTTTTCTGCTGCTGCTCTCGGCCGGTACGACCGCAGACTGGATCAACCTGACCGGCGCCGAGACCGCACCGAATATTGCCGAGATCACTGTGCTGGACGATCGGGTCCAGGTTGCCCTGGAGATTTATGTCGGTGACCTAGAGAGCTTCTCGGCACTGGTGCCGGACGACTGGCTGAAAGATCAGGCTGCGCAACGCCCGCCCCTGAAAGAGCGCCTGCGGGCGTTTTCTGCAAACGGACTGCGCTTCGTCACCGATAGCGGCGAGACCCTGCAGGCGGACCTCCGACTGGTCGAGCCGCGCCTGCGCAAGGATCGTTATTCGCCCTTTGCCGGCATGATCAATCCCTATACCCGTCAGCGTGTCCCCGAGGCGCCGGCGGACAAGCGGGTGTTGTACGTCGAGCTCGAATACCCGTTTGATGGCGCAGTACCCAAGACCCTGGCGATGAGCCCGCCGCAGGACGAACAGGGCAGGGCGCTGGTCACCATCGGTTTCATCACGTACCACAAGGCCGTGCCGGTGATCGATTTCCGCTACCTCGGCGCTGACAGCATCCTGACCCTGGACCCGGATCCCTGGTATTCGAGATTCGACAATCCCAATCTCAAGCGTCACCACAAGGACGCCCTGATGTCCTTTCTCTATGTGGAACCCTACGAGGTGCGCCACGAGATACTCACCCGGGTAAAGGATCTCGCTGAGTGGATGGACCTGGGTCTGCGTGGTGACCGCTATATCGAGCTCGACGAGCTGGAGCCGCTCAAACAGCGGATCGGTGAATTCCTGTTGACCAAGAACCCGGTCACCGTGGACGGCAAGGCGCTCAAGTCGATCCTGGACCGCACCAATTTTATCAAGGTGGGGCTGAGCGGGATCCAGATCCTCGAGGTGCCCGAGCGCCTGGAACTCTCGTCTGCGATCGTTGGCGTCATCATCAGTTACATTACTGACGGAATGCCGCAACAGGTCGATGTTGACTGGGAGCTGTTCACCGACCAGATCCGGCGTGTGCCGGCGACGGCAACGGATCCTGCCGGGCCGCTGATGAACTACCTCGAGCCGGATGCCAATTTGCATAGCTGGACCAATTTCCTCAAGAACTACCAGATGCCCACGGTGCAGCAGGTCGGGGTGAAAGAGACGGTCGGTGAACTGCGCATCCCGGTACTCAGCCTGGGTCTGCTGCTCGGTGTATTGGGTACTGGCCTTTGGGCGCTGTTGCGGGCGCGCAGACAGCAACCGCTGCGTCTGCCGCTGATGCTCGGTACCGTGCTGTTGATCGCAGGTGCGGGGGCCTTTCCGATCGCACAGGTCAGCATTGTGCGGCCGGCTGTGATCGCCGGCGAACTCGACGACGAGCGTGCGGCGGAGCTGCTGCAGAACCTGCTGAAGAATGTCTACCGCGCGTTCGACTTCCGTGAGGAAGAAGACGTCTACGACAAGCTGGCACTGAGTGTGAGTGGCGATCTGCTCACCGATATCTACCTGCAGCACCGCCAGTCCATGGTCGTTCAGAAAGCCGGTGGCGCACAGGCCAAGATCAAGGAGGTTGCAGTCGAAAAGGCCAGTGCCGAGCGGGTAGAGGGTGATGGCCTGAGCTATGTATTGCACGGTCAGTGGACGGCGCTGGGCACGGTCGGCCATTGGGGGCATCTGCACCAGCGCAAGAACCGTTACGAAGCCGTGATCACAGTGAACGCACAGGACGGTAGCTGGAAGATCGTTGGGCTGGAACTGCGCGATGAGCAACGCATCGACAAGGCGGCCCAGGGCGGTGCTGCCTCATCGCCCGCCACGGGGGCATCTGCTCCTGCGGGGTCCGGGTCTTGATCGAGATCCGGGGGCTTCGGTTTCGCTACCCGGCTGGGACCTTCGCGCTGGATATACCCGGCTTCCGGGTGGAGCCGGGCGAGAAGCTGGCGGTCATCGGCCCGAGTGGCTCGGGCAAGACCACGCTGCTCAATCTGATCGCGGGCATCGTCACCCCCGAGCAGGGCAAAGTGGCGGTGGGGGATACGCGAGTAAGCACCCTGAATGACACTGCCCGTCGCGATTTTCGTATCCGTAACCTGGGTTTCGTGTTTCAGGACTTCGAGCTGCTGGACTATCTAGATGTGCTGGACAACATCCTGCACCCCTACCGAATCACCCGTGCGCTGCGTCTGGATGCCGGTGTGCGCGAGCGGGCCGTGGTACTTGCCGGGCAGATGGGCATCGGCGACAAGCTGAAGCGCCGTGCGAACGACCTCTCGCAGGGCGAGAAGCAGCGCGTGGCCATCTGCCGGGCACTGCTGCCGGGGCCGCGCCTGCTGCTGGCCGACGAGGCCACCGGCAATCTGGATCCCGACAACAAGGGCCGTATACTCGACCTGCTGTTCGACAGTGTCACAGCGCATGGCACCACCCTGTTGGCGGTCACGCATGATCACGAGCTGCTGCCGCGCTTCGACCGGGTGGTGGATTTCGCCGGGTTTCAGTCGCGGACCGCCGCATGATCGACAGTCTCTACGTCGCCTGGCGCTATGTGAGCTTCAACTGGGCGCGCAGCCTGACCCTGATCGCCTGCGTCACCCTGATCGCCGTGCTGCCGCTGTCACTGGAACTGCTGCTGGAAGAGAGCGAGCGCCAGCTGCTTGAGCGTGCCGAGACCACGCCGCTGGTGGTGGGCGCCAAGGGCAGCGAACTCGACCTGGTGATGAACAGCCTTTATTACGGCGATACCGTGCCCGAGCTGATCTCCATGGCCAACCTCGACCGGGTGAAGACAAGCGGACACGCCGCAGCGGTCCCTTTGTATGTGCGCTTCAAGGCGCGTGGCGCCCCGATCGTGGGCACAAGCCTGGACTACTTCGATTTTCGTGGCCTCGAGATTGCGGCGGGCCGGCAATTCGCCCTGTTGGGTGAATGTGTGATCGGCGCACGCGTCGCCGCCGAACTGGGACTCAGGCCGGGTGATGATCTGCTTTCATCACCCGAGACCCTGTTTGATCTGGCCGGGGTCTATCCGCTCAAGATGCGTGTGGTAGGTGTACTGGAACCTGCACACAGTGCGGATGATCTCGCGGTGTTCGTCGACGTCAAGACTGCGTGGGTGGTGCAGGGTCTTGTGCACGGCCACCAGGATCTGAGCAAAGTAACCGACCCGACCCTGGTGATGGACCGCTTCGACGGAACGGTAACCGCAACCGCCAAGCTCGCGCAGTACACCCAGATCACACCGGAAAATATCGACAGCTTCCATTTTCATGGCGACCCGGCCGACTACCCGATCACCGCTGTCATTGCCCTACCCAACGACGACAGGGCAGGCGCCATCCTGCGTGGACGCTATGTGGGTGCCGCTACTGCCGGAAATGAACAGACAGGCCAGATCACGGTACCGGCAGAGGTGGTGGCAGGCCTGCTGGCCGATATCTTCCGTATCAAGAGCGTGCTGGATGCGGTGATCCTGGTGGTGGGTCTGGCCACGTTCCTGGCACTGGTGTTGGTGTTTGCGCTGTCGCTGCGTCTGCGCCAGCGCGAGATCCAGACCATGTTCAAACTCGGGTGCAGTCGTCTGACCACCGTGCGTCTGCTGGGTGCTGAGATCGCCATCATTCTCACGGTCTCGGCCGTGCTGACGCTGGTCTTGCTCGGTGTGGTCGCGCGCTTTGACGAGCCATTGGTGCGCGCGCTGTTTGTTCGTTGAATGCCCTTTCCCGTGGTGGTATCCACCGTTTTCCCAACAGGATTTCCTGATAACCTATGCGCCTTCCATCCCCTGGAGATCATGCAATGGAATTAGACAAGGACCGGATTCGACAGATAGCGGCTAAAGATCTGACGGAGGTCCTGATCCGTGTCGGGATCATCGCCGTCCTGGTCTACATGAGTCTGCAAATTCTTGCGCCGTTCTTGGGTCTGGTTATGTGGGCGCTGATCCTCGCGGTCACGCTTTATCCGATGCACCAGCGTCTCGCGGCAAAGATTGGCGATCGGCAGGGTCGGGCCGCGACACTGCTTGTATTGGCCGGTTTGCTGCTGATCGGTGTCCCGACCGTGATGTTGGGTATGTCCTTTGCGGATCGCGTATCTGAAGTCCACACGGGATTGCAGAACGATGCCATCCAGATACCGCCACCTCCCGCATCCGTTGAGGGCTGGCCGGTTATTGGCGAAAAGCTCTTCGGGTTCTGGAACCAGGCGTCGAACGACCTTCCCGATCTGCTGCATGACAACAAGGCAAAATTGGCCGAATTTTCCAAGAAGATGTTGGCGATCGTGGCAAGCACGGCAGGTGGTGTGTTCGCGTTCCTCGGTTCGCTGATCATCGCCGGGATCATGATGGCCTATGGAAAAGCAGGCGCCGAGGCCATGTCGCGCATCATCTGCCGCCTGGCGGGAAAGGGCAAAGGTCCGGGTCTGTATGGTCTTTCGACTGCGACCATCCGCTCGGTCTCGATGGGTGTGGTCGGCGTGGCCTTTATCCAGGCCTTGTTGGTGGGCCTTGGTTTCATGGCGGCCGGCGTTCCGGGAGCCGGCGTGCTGGCGATCGTGGTTCTGATCATGGGCATCTTGCAGTTGCCGGCGACCTTGCTGACGCTGCCGGTGATCGCGTATCTCTGGTGGTCGGGTGATTCCACCGTGATGAATGTCGTCTGGACCGTCTACCTGCTGGTCGCCGGTATGGCCGACAATGTGCTCAAACCACTGTTGCTCGGACGTGGCGTCGATGCGCCCATGCCGATCATTCTCCTGGGTGCGCTGGGCGGGATGGTCTCGGCCGGTCTGATCGGCCTGTTCGTCGGCGCGGTGATCCTGGCCCTCGGTTACGTTATCTTCATGAACTGGGTCGCCGAAGGTGACGATGAGCCCTGCGAACCGACGGCCAGCGAACAGCCCGATGCACCTGCCGCCATCGAGTAGCGGGCTGGATGTCGAGTCCCTTCAGCCTGATGTTGAAGCGTGCGGCCCTGCTTTGCGGGGCCTTGGGGCTGGCCGCCTGCACCACCCTGGGACCGGACTACCAGGAACCGCAGGTCGACTGGCTGCAGGACTGGCAGTCTTCTGTGTACGGGCAGGCCGATACCGGAGCGGAAGCAGGCGAGGCCGATTTCCGTTTCTGGTGGCAGCAGTTCAATGATCCGGTATTGAATCAGCTGATCGAGCTGGCAAGAAAGGAGAATCCCTCTCTGCGCATTGCCGGTCTGCGGATCCTCGAAAGCCGGGCCCAGCTGGGTATCGCCGGCAGCGCCCTGTATCCGCAGCTGCAACAGGGGACCGGCGCGGTGACTTATGTGAACAACCGCTACCACGGCGGCACCGTGCCCGACGACCGGCAGAGTTTTGTCGGCTACCAGGCGGGATTCAATATCGGCTGGGAGCTGGATTTCTGGGGACGTTTCAAGCGTGGTATCGAATCCGCTGACGCGGCCTTTTTCGCATCCATCGCAGATCAGCAGGATGTGCAGGTATTGCTCAACGCCCAGGTCGCCGACCTTTATTTCGCCTACCGCACGACCCAACTGCGCATCGCGATCGCGCGCGAGAACGCCGCCATCCAGAAGCGCAGCTTCGAGATCACCAACAAGATCTTCAAGAGCGGTAACGGTTCCGAGCTCGATGTACAGCAGGCCAGGACACAGTACCTGGCGACGCTGGCGACCATCCCGAACCTGGAGCTGACCTTGAACCAGACCCGGAATGCCCTGTCCGCCCTGCTGGGCCGGGCGCCGGGGGATCTGCCCGAGCTTGCAGGCAGGATTGAGAAACTGCCTGATATCGGGTCGGCAGATATCCCGGCGATGCCCGCAAGCCTGCTGTTGCGCCGGCCGGACATCCGTTCCGCGGCCTCGACGATAGCGGCGCAGTCGGCCCAGATCGGCATAGCCGAGGCGGATTTCTATCCGGCCATATCCCTGCTTGGCAGCATCAGCTGGTCGGGCAGTACCCTGGACGGCAGTCCCGATCTCGGCAGCCTGGGTGTCGGCCCGGCATTTCAATGGAACCTGTTCGACCACGGCCGCATTGAGAACAACGTGCGTCTGCAGGATGCGCGTCTGCAACAGCTGATCGAGAGTTATCAGGACACGGTGCTGCAGGCGGCGCGTGAGATCGACGACGCCGCGATCAGCGTGGTCAAGACGGCCGAGCAACAGGTGCTCCTCGACCAGGCGGTGCAGGCATCGGAACGGGCCCTGGATATCGCCAACAGGCGCTTCCGCGAGGGCTACTCGGATTTCCAGCGGGTGCTCGACTCCCAGCGCTCAAAGTTCGGGCAGGCCGAGAATGCGCTGGTCAATCACGGCAGTCATATCAGTTCGGTGATCAGCCTGTACAAGGCGCTCGGCGGTGGTTGGCAGGCCACCCCGGTTGAGCAGTTGGTCCCCGAGGATACGCGCGACCAGATGCAGGAGCGCACCGACTGGGGCGATCTGCTCAGTGCGCCCCTACCTAAGGATCAGGCAAACCCATCAGCAACTTCGGGTGCTTCACAAAAATGAGTGACAAAAACGAACCGCAACCGGCTACTGATGACGAGGACAAGCCGGAAGAGAAAGCGGAAGAACAGGCCGCAGCCACATCCGTCAAAAAGGGCGTGTTGATCATACTGCTGGTGATACTGCTCAGCCTTGTCTGGTATCTGCTTGCCGACCGATTCACTCCCTACACCAGTCAGGCGCGCATTCAGGGTTATGTCGTGGGTGTGGCCCCCAAGGTCGCCGGCCTGGTCATCAACGTATGGGTGAAGAACAACCAGGAGGTGGAGGAGGGGGAGCGGCTGTTTGAGATCGACCCTTCGCAGTACACAATCGCCTTGCAGCGCGCGGAGTCCGATCTGCAGAACGCGCGCAACCAGGTCGGAGCCGGTACCGCGGGTGTCGAGTCTGCAAAGGCTAATCTGCGCTCTGCGCTGGCCAATGAGCTGAAGGCGAAACAGGACGCCAGCCGCCAGGAGCGCCTGTACCGCGAGGACCCCGGGACCATTTCGGTGCGTCGGCTGGAGGTCGCCCGCGCCACGCTGGAACAGGCCAAGGCCTCGGTGCAGGTCTCCGAGGCGGAGATTCAGCGTGCGATAGAGCAGCAAGGTGGCGAAGAGGACAATAACGCCATACTTAAATCTGCCATGAGCGCAGTTGACAAGGCCGCACTGGATCTCAGCAATACCATCGTCAGAGCCGCATCACGCGGGGTCATCACCGACCTGCGGGCCGATGTCGGTCAGTATGCCGGCGCCGGCGCCCCGGTCATGACCCTGATTGCGATCCACGACGTGTGGATCGATACCGAATTTACCGAAAACAACCTTGGTCATCTGCGGGTCGGCAGCGCGGTGGAACTGGTGCTCGACTCCATGCCCGGCCGGGTGTTTGCCGGCAAGATACGCAGCATCGGTCTGGGTGTGAGTGACGGCCAGACGCCGCCGCCACCGGGCCAGCTGCCGACGATTCAGAACAATCGCGACTGGCTGCGCCAGTCACAGCGCTTCCCGGTGATCATCGAGTTTGCACCGGGGCAGGCGGAACAGTTGCGTGACCAACTGCGTGTAGGCGGTCAGGTGGATGTCATGGCCTACAGCGAAGGGCATCCGTTCCTCAGGCTGCTGGGTAAGGCCTATCTCCGGTTTATAAGCTGGCTTTCCTATGCGTACTGACGACTGAACGTGCATATTCAGGCAAGGCGCATCTTCCGTTTGAGCGGCACCGTGGCCCTCGCACTGGCAGCGGCCTATGCGCTGGCGGTACCTCTGCCATTCATCGCCCCGCTGTTCGCGCTGATGCTTGCCGCCCCACCCAAACCACCGATGGGGCCCAAGGGTCTGTTCGGCCTGGTTATGGTGGTGGCGTTATCGCTCGGTATCGGTCTGATACTGATCCCGCTGCTGCTGAAGTATCCGGTTGTTGCGATATTGCTCGTGACTCTCGGTCTGTACCTGAGCTTTTATCTTACGGTACACAAGGGCAAGGCCCTGCTGGGTTCCTTTCTGACCATGGGCTTTACCCTGATCTCCGCCGCCGGCACGGTCGATTTTGCACTGGCCACGACGCTGATTCAGTCCCTGGTGATCGGGATTACGATTGCAATCGTCTGTCAGTGGATGGTGTACCCCTGGTTTCCCGAAGACCCGGCTGTCGCCCAACAGGCACCCGCCGCAGCCCCCGGTGTCGAGAACTCTAACTGGATCGCCTTGCGCGGCACCCTGATCGTGCTCCCTGTTTACCTGCTTGCGCTGACCAATCCCCTTGCGTATCTCGCAATCATCATGAAGTCGGTATCCCTGGGTCAGCAGAGCTCTCTGGTTGACGCGCGAAGTGCGGGAAAGGAATTGCTCGGCTCCACCTTTCTCGGCGGATTTTTTGCGATCCTGTTTTGGGCGATGCTGGGGATGCTGACCAATCTGTGGATGTTCTTTTTGCTGATGCTGCTGTTCGGCCTGTATTTTTCCAGCAAGATCTACCAGCTGGCGAAAACACGTTTTCCCGCGTCTTTCTGGCTCAACGTCGGTATCACCATGCTGATCGTGCTGGGGCCTGCGGTTGAGGACAGTGACAGTGGAAAGGACGTGTATGCCGCCTTCATGGTGCGCATGGGTCTGTTCGTTGCGGTCACCTTTTACGCCTGGTTGGCGGTCTATGTTCTTGAACATCTACGTAAACGACATATCGACCTGGTCGCAGTACGGCTGAACAAAAAGGCGTCACTCGCGTGCTGACCGGGATCTTCTTGTCTGCCTGCTCATTCAGTCACTATTGCTGGTCGCCGTAATGCATAATTGCTTTCGCCACACGCAGTTCGTGGAGCTGCAAAAGTCGATTAGTTCGCTTGTCGCCTACAGGGCCCTGCGCTAATGTCAGTGTTATGAAACGATTTATAGCGATATTCCTGCTTGCGGCCAGTGCAACGGCCGGCGCAGAGGTTTTCCGCCAGGTTGGTCCTGACGGTGAGGTTTCCTTTACCGACACGCCCGCCCCGGGCGCTGAACGGGTGAACGTGGATCCAGCGCAGACTGTCACTTTGCCGCCCGTGCCGCAGAGCGGGGCCGGCATGCAACAGTCCAACGGCAAAGCCAATAAGAAACAGGTCCCTGCCAGGTTTGCGATCGTCGAGCCGACGAATGGCCAGAGCATCAGGGCCAACGACGGCAAGGTAACGGTCTCTCTGTCGCTTACGCCTGCGCTCATGCCTGGCTACACCATTGACCTTGTCGTCAGTGGTGGGGGTGGTGAAAACGTCTATTCCGGTGCCACCTTGAATTTCAACCTCAGCGATCTCGCCCGGGGTGAGCATACCTTGGTGGCCAGGCTGAAGAATGGCAGGGGCGAACAGGTGGTTGAGGCCGGTCCTGTGAGCTTTTATGTACTGCGAGTTGCAGCTGGCGGTTGAGTTTGTATTTTCCCTCATGCTGTAGATTCTGACGTGCCCAGCCAATCGCCCGAAACGGAGGAGTCGTGATGTGGAGACTGCTACCTCTTTGTCTCTTGGTTGCTTGTGCTGCAATTGATCCAGATAAATCGACGTCCGGTGGCGGTAGTGCGGGCGCGCATCCGCGCATTATCCGCGCGCTGGAACTGCCACTGCATCCGCCAACCCTGATTGTCCAGGGTGAGCCCTCCAGGTGGACCTTTCGCGACTTCAATGTCTCCGGCTGGGTGGACGAAAAGGGTTTCTGGGACATCCGATCCGAGATTTCTCACGGAAGCATCCGCTGCGCCAGCTATGAGGTGGGTGTCCAGTTGGGTAGGGGGCGGCCCGCCTGCAGCAATGTCGACTGGTTGACCAATGTCGAATACGGCTCGTGGGTTCGGCACTGCAACAGTGCGACGCGTATTCATTCCGGTGGCGGCAGGTTCTTCGACACCTCGGCGGTCGAGGCGGCAAATTGTGCGCGGGTGGTTGTCCGCTGCGAGGGTTGCTGATCCGCGACGCGAGCCGTCGGTCCGATGCGGTATTCAATGCGGCACAGATTTCGCTTGTTCGCTACGTCGCCCAAGGTTATTTTGCGAAGTCGGCAGAAGTACGGCCCTTTTTATTAACCCGGCATATTGGGTGGCCGGTTTAATAGTAAGTCCGTTTCGGACAATGAATGTTTTCTGAGGTTACTGATGAAACCGTCGCGCGCTGAACCTTTGCCTTACCAAAAACCTGGCTACTACCTTGCACCGGTGTTGTTGCCGGTGCTTCTGCTGGGGTTTGCCTTTTCGGCATTCGCCGTCGAAGCGGATGCCGCCGGGGAATCTCCGGACTGGGTGCAGTTGTTCCTCGGATTGTTCGGTGGCCTGGCGCTTTTTCTCGGCGGCCTCCAGCTGTTGTCGGAGGGCATGACGAAAGCCGCCGGTCAGACAATGAAGACGGTTCTCGCGAAGCTTACGACCAACCGTTTCAGCGGCGCGTTGACCGGTGCCTTCGTAACGGGCGTGCTCAACTCATCAACGGTAACGACCCTGTTGGTGGTGGGCTTCATCAGCGCCGGTTTCATGACCCTGACGCAATCGGTTGGCGTGATCATGGGCGCGAATATCGGCAGCACGGTGACGGCCCAGCTGCTGGCCTTCAATTTGTCGGCGTACGCGCTGGGTCCGGTTGCGATCGGTTTCTTCATGATGTTCACCGCCAAGCGCGAAAAGGTGAAGTACTACGGCATGATGGTCATGGGCATCGGCCTGGTGTTCTACGGCATGGGGCTGATGAGTTCGGGGATGGCCCCGCTGCGCACCTATGAGCCGTTTTTGGCGATTCTGCGGGGGTTGGAAAATCCGTTGGCCGGCATCCTCGCCGGTGCAGTGTTCACCGCGGTCGTGCAATCTTCTGCGGCGACCGTAGGCATCGCCATCGCCATGGCGAGCGAGGGCCTGCTGGCCTTGCCCGCGGGGATCGCTCTGGCACTTGGGGCAAACATCGGTACTGCAGTCACTACTGCGATCATGGGCATCATGAGCAGTAAGTCGACGGACGCGGTGCGGGCATCGGTGGTGCATGTGGTTTTCAACGTTGTGGGGACTCTGATTTGGCTGCCCTTCATCTGGCTGCTGGTGGATATCGCGGTCTGGGCCTCACCCATGAGCGCGGGCCTGGACGGAACGGCCAAGGCGGCAGCCGAGGTGCCACGCCAGATCGCCAACGCCAATACCCTGTTCAACGTCATCAACACGCTGTTGTTCATCGGCTTCACCGGTGTGTTCGCAAAACTGGCGGAACGCCTGGTACCCGAGCGCAAAGTGCCCGAGGGCGTGATCATCGAGCCGGAGTTTCTGGATGAGGCTGCGCTCAAGGCACCAGCCGTCGCGCTTCAACAGGTCCGTCTCGAACTGGGGCGGGTTGGAGAGATCACTGTCGGCATGCTGCGGGACGTCGGGCCTGCGTTCAGGAATCGGGACATGGCGGCGGTTGAAGAGATTGCCAAGCGCGACGATCAGGTCGACATCCTGGAGCAGGCGATCCTCGAATACCTCGGCAGGATCCGCATGGGCATGATGACCGAAGAGGAGAGCGATGAGTTTCAGACCCTGATGATCGCCACCGATAATATCGAGAACCTGGCCGACGTTATCGAGACCGATATGGTCGCTCTGGCGCGACGGGCGGCCGATATTAAATCGGTATCCGGAGAAGAAACCCGGGCCATGCTGAACGAACTCTACGAATCCACGCTGAAGTCGGTAGAACTGGCGGTAAAGGCCGTGCGCGACAATGACCAAAACGCCGCGGAGTCGGTGATGATGCTGAAGGAGGCCTTCCGCGAACAGTCTGAGCGTCTGTTGGGCAGAAAGGCGGCCCGGCTCACGGCTGAGGATCCGGAATATCTGGAACTGGTGAGACTGCAGATGGGCCTCGTCGATCAGATGCGGCGTATCTACACGCTTGCAAAACGCGTTGCCAAGGTGACCCTGCCGTCGGTGATCGCGCAGCAGGCTTGACTTGCCTTATGGCATGCAGCAACGGGCTTGTAGGTCGGGCTCTGCCCGACGTTCTTCGGCAGGCACAGCCTTTCCTACTGTATGAGGAGGAGGGCGAGGTAGGGCACGAGATTGAAGACCAGGAAAAGTATCTTGAACAGACCGAGGAAAGAGTAGACCACGGCGTTATAGGTCTCGCGGTGGATCGGGAACAGTTTGTTCTGTATGCGGTATACCAGGTCCGGTGCAAAGGCGAAGAACAGGGTCCACAGGATCAGCAAGCCGCCATCGATGATGGTGCACCACATGAAAAACGCTGTGAGTGTCTGGATGTCCATCCTGTACCCGCTGCCTTTTCTAGGCCGCTATGATCTAGCGGCGCCCGCGGGCGCGGGGCATGGGTCTCGGCCTGGACGGCATACCCCCTGGTGGCCGCATACCGGGTGGGCGCATGCCCGGTGGCCGCGCACCTGGTGGGCGTGTGCCTGGTGGTCGCGCGATCGGTGGCCGGGGACGTGCACCCGGTGGTCGGTTGTCGGGGCGGTTATGATCTATGTCGATGTCGACATCTCCATAGCAGCAACGACCGTAATAGGGGTCGCGCCAGCTGTTGCCCCCGTAATAGCCGTAATAGACGGTGCTGGAACCCGGAGAGGTGGTGCAGCCCAGAGCGAGCAACATCCAGCCGCAAATGATGGCGCCGGCAAATGTTTTTCGAAGATGCCTGCTCATGGTTTCATCTCCTTAGGCGCTTCTTCGCCGTAGTCCCATCGCAACAATCCGATGGTCGCACCTGTGGGGTCGGCGGCGATCGCCAGTCCGCCGTCGGCTGTATCTGCCTGGGGTTCGAGGATTACCTTGCCGCCGTGGGCCTGGATACGCTTCAGGGTCGCGTCGATATCCTCCACCCGAACGTATCCGAGCCAGGTCGGGGGGGTGTCGGTGTCGGTTGGCAGGGCACCGATACCGGCGCGCAGGTGGCCGTGACTCGTGAGCAGGTAGTCCATGACCTCCGGAATCAGTTCATCTTTCTCCGACTCGTAGGAGAACAGTCCGGTATAGAAGCGGATGGCCTTTCTCAGGTCACGTGTGAACAACTCGTGCCAGATCCATTCTCCGGGTTCCGCGCGGTAGTCGCCGGGGTCGCCACTCGAAGAGTGCATGATGCCGAAGGGTGCGCTTTCAACGTCGGCGAGGATGGCGAAATCCCCACGGTCATCGAAGCTTCGGCGCTTCAATATACTGCGCCCGCCACGTTGCTCAGCGCCAACTTCGGTCGCGCCGACGTTCGCTACAGAAATATAGTGAATCCATCTGCCGTAGGTGTCACCACCGTCCGGCGCCTCCCGGTAGGCCAGCCCGGCCACCGGAATCTCACCGAGATAGAAGATACCGTAAGGCCGGGGCGGCTGCTTGATCGTGCGCCACTCCCAGCCAAACACCTGTTGATAGAATTTGCGCGATGTTTCGACATCGCTACTGAAAAGGTCCGCCCAGATGAATTTTCCCGGGAGGCGTTCCCCTGAGGCCGGTTCAGTGATCGGCGGCAAAGGTGGCACGGCACCCTGCTGCGCCAGGGCGGCGGTGACCATGGCCAGCTGCACCAGCAAAATCCATCGTAAGAGTCGCATGCGAATCGAAACCCCTGTCGTTGAGCCAAGAAATTCCTGTTCGCGAGATCATCCCGGAAAAAGTGCAGCAAAGCCAGATCGCGATCGGCATCCCGGGAGTGCAGGTCAGGCGGGACTGTTAACCTGGCCACCGAACCAGATATATTGGGTGGCCGGGTTAATAATGTGACTTTCCATCGTGTCAGGTCCGGGTTTCAGTCCGACAGATAGCGTCCGGTTTGAGAGATCACCAGTTGCCCGACATAGCCATCGAGTTTCTGCCTCAACCAGTCCAGCATATTTTGCCAGTCATGTCTTTCAGCCCTGCTCAGTAGTTGCAATTCGATCTGAAGATATGCACCTTCTTCATTCACAATGACGGAAGACCTGGTACCGGCGTTCGGAGGAAGTATTGCCAACCGCTCCCAATCGATTGCGTGGCCCTGGCTGGTCGCCTGCCGCAGCGATTCGACGAGGCGCTGCAGTTCGACACCCAACTGGCTGCAGACCTGCGCCTTCCGGTTCCTGTCTGCCAGGGTGTCAAACTCGCAGCGCAGTGCATCACCGATCTCATAGGCGGGGCGCATTCGCTTATCCAGAGTCCAATTGCCGGTGACCTTTGGTTCGGTCACCTTCTCCGCAGCGACTTCGGTCTGCAGGAAACTGCAGTCGTTGAAGGCGCAGTACTGCTGAACGACCGGGGCCGAGATCTCTTTTTCCGTGCCCGAGCGCGGTCCCGAGACCACGATCGCCTGCCCCTCGATGATGATCAGAACCTGGTGACGGAGATCGACATAGAGGCTGAACGGCGCACCCTGGCCCAGCCTGGTGCGGGCGCCCTGGAGTTGACCGATCAGACCCTGCGTGGCGCGCTGCCATCTTGCCAGCTTGACGCGTCGTGCCGGCGTGCTCGCCCTGTCATCTGCAGAGGTCTGTAGTTCACGCGTATAGGCATCCAGCAGGACGTCCAGCGTGATGGCGGCGAATTCCCATTGCTGGTCCACCCCGGCTGACGTCAGATGCCTCGCAAGCTCGGATATCTTCGGGACCTGCGCCGGTGAACGCATTGAAATTCTGGGCCCTGTGGCGGGCGGTGCGGCCCATGCCGAAAACCCCACGAACAGGGTCGTGAGCAGGATGCCGAGACTAGCGATGGTTTGACGATGCATCACCGTTGAAATGGGGAAAATTGCGTTCCACACATAGTACCCCGCAGAGGTGTTCGATGAATGCCCAATGCTGCACTCATTTCACGAAAGATCGATCGCTTCAAAGGGTCCCGGCATGACTTGTCGGCGGCGGTGCTATGCTCAGCTGATAGGTTATTTTCCATCGGTCGGGTGGGAACGCGGGGATATCTTGTATTGAGCATCAAACCACATGCCTTCGTGGCCATGCCTTTTGGCACCAAGCCGGGGCCGGATGGTGAACCACTGGATTTCAACCGCATCTATGCGGAGTTGATCAGGCCTGCGCTTGAAGAGGCCGGGCTGACCGCGTTTCGCGCGGATGAGGAGGTCCGCCCGGGGGATATCCGCGTCGACATGTTCCAGGAGCTGCTGATCGCAGACCTGGTGGTCGTGGATTTGACCATCGACAATCCCAACGTCTGGTATGAACTGGGTGTCCGGCACGCATTGCGCGCGCGCGGTGTGGTACTGATTTCCGGCGGCCAATCCACCAAGGCCTTCGATGTCTATACCGACAGAAAACTGCGTTACGGCATCAGCGGGGGCGGCCCCGCTCCCGACAGCATCGACGAGGACAGAGAGCGACTGCGCGAGATGGTTTCCGCGACCATGGAGTCCTGGCACGGGCGCAAGACGAGCCCGGTCTATCAGCTGATCCCCAATCTGATGGAGCCGGACTGGCGGACGTTGCGGGTCGGCAACCTGCGTGAGTTCTGGGAATCCTATGACCAATGGGAGGAGCGAATAAGCCGGGCCCGTCGACATGGGCGCGTAGGCGATATGCTGGTTCTTGCGGACGAGGCGCCGGTGGCGGCATTCCGGGCCAGCGCGTGGATCCGGGCAGGCAAGGCGCTGCGCCGGGCCGGTCATTATGAGTTCGGACTCGAGCAACTTGAGAAAGGGCTGGCGATTGAGCCGTTGAACCGCGACGGTCTGCAGGAGAAAGGTATTTGCCTGCAGCGCCTGGCCGCCGACGGGCGTCGCGGCTACCCGATCGAAATGGCGCGCAGTCATTACCGGGGGATGCATCAACATGGTTTCAAAGATGCCGAAACCTGGGCCTTGCGCGGACGTGTCGAGAAGGATGCCTGGGTCTCGAGTTGGTGCCTGCCTGATTCCTCGCCACAACAGAAGATCGACGATGCGCGTTACGAAGATGCTCTGCTGCGGGCGGCTATCGAGTGTTATGAAACGGCTTTTCGTACCGATCCCAAGCACTACTATTCCGGCATCAATGCGCTGACCCTGATGCATCTGTGCGAGCATCTGACCGGCGACCGCGGCCGTCACGATTTG
>Ga0265303_10001114_pt1 | contig 16137 bp, 16 predicted proteins | sample Helome_2_FD_192494 | JGI IMG/M metagenome (GOLD analysis project Ga0265303, IMG submission 192494) | Marine sediment microbial communities from subtidal zone of North Sea - Hel_20160317 (Illumina Assembly) | ecosystem: Environmental > Aquatic > Marine > Subtidal zone > Sediment ... | reverse complement strand
AGCGTACTGCTGCTCGTGGATGCTGTCGAAGGCCCCATGCCGCAAACGCGTTTTGTTACGCAGAAGGCGTTTGCGCAAGGACTCGTGCCGATCGTGGTGATCAACAAGATCGACCGCGACGGGGCACGTCCCGACTGGGTGATCGACCAGACGTTTGACCTGTTTGACCGCCTTGGCGCCACCGATGAACAGCTCGACTTCCCGATCATCTATGCCTCAGCCCTCGAGGGCTATGCTGGGGATGAGTCTGACGTACGCAGCGGCGACATGAATCCGCTGTTCGAGACCATCGTGAAGCACGTACCCCACCCGGATGTGGATGCGGAAGGACCGCTGCAGTTGCAGGTTTCAAGCCTCGACTACGACACCTACGTTGGCTTGCTCGGTGTCGGTCGTATTCGGCGCGGCACGTTGAAAGCCAATTCATCGGTCAGCGTTGTTTCACCCGATGGGACGTCGCGGCGTGCTCGCGTACTCGAATTGTTTGGCTTCCATGGCCTCGAGCGCAAGAAGTCAGAGACTGAGTCGGCTGGCAACATTGTTGTGTTCAGCGGGATCGACAAACTGGGCATCTCCGATACGTTGTGTGCGCCTGATCATGAGGAAGCATTGCCCGCCCTGACCATTGACGAGCCCACGGTCAACATGACGTTCCAGGTCAATAAGTCCCCATTCGCCGGTCAGGACGGCAGGTTCCTGACGAGTCGCCAGATTCGGGAGCGCCTGGACCAGGAACTCAAGCACAACGTCGCATTGCGTGTGGACAACACCAATGACCCGGATAAATTCCGTGTCTCTGGCCGTGGTGAACTGCACCTGTCCGTACTCGTCGAAACGATGCGTCGCGAAGGCTTTGAACTGGCTGTGTCGCGCCCCGAGGTCATCATGCATGACGTCGATGGCGCGGAACACGAACCGTGGGAGCAACTCACGGTCGACTTCGACGAGGAATACCAGGGTGGCGTGATGACACGCCTCGCGGATCGCAAAGGTGAACTGCAAAACATGTTCCCCGATGGCAAGGGCCGCATTCGTCTCGACTACAAGATCCCCACTCGCGGTCTGATCGGCTTCCGCACGGAATACCTGACGGCGACGTCGGGCACCGGGCTCATCTACCACGTCCTCGATGAATACGCCCCGCGCGTAGCCGGCGCAATTGCTCAACGCAACAACGGCACGCTCGTCTCGATGGTCCAGGGCAAGGCTCTCGCCTATGCCCTCTTCAACCTCCAGGAACGAGGCAAACTGTTCCTCGGTCACGGCGCCCCGGTCTACGAGGGAATGATCATCGGTATTCACAAACGCGACAACGACCTCGTGGTGAACCCGACCAAGGCAAAACAACTGACCAACGTCCGTGCCGCCGGTACAGACGAGAATTTAATTCTCACGCCACCGCTGAACTACTCGCTCGAGCAGTCGCTTGAGTTCCTCGACGACGACGAACTCCTCGAGGTAACACCGCATAACCTGCGGCTACGCAAAAAGTTGCTGAAGGAAACCGATCGCAAACGGGACGCACGCCAAAAAGCGTCGTGACCGATCCTGCCACACTGGCGTTCGCCGACCTGCAGCCCGAAGAGATTCTCGCGACGCTGACAGACTTCGGCTTCGACTGTGACGGCCGCTTCCTCGCACTCAACAGTTACGAGAATCGCGTATACCAGGTCGGTATCGAAGACGACGCACCGATCGTCGCCAAGTTCTACCGGCCGGGACGCTGGAGCAATGCCGCCATACTCGAGGAACACGACTTCGCCGCAACGCTTGCGGCGCAGGAAATTCCCGTGGTCCCTCCCGTGGAACACGGGGGCGAGACACTGCATCACTCGGGCCACCATCGCGTGGCCGTCTACAAGTGCCATGGGGGCCGGGCACCCGACCTGGATAACTACGAATTACAGAAGCAACTTGGGCGCCTGGTCGCGCGCATTCATCTGGAAGGTGAAGTCTCGCGATTTCAACATCGTCCGGGCATCGACATCGACACCTACGGTACCGAGTCAGTCGAATACCTGCTCGAGAACGACTACATCCCCGAAGACAACCGGCCAGCTTACGAAAGCATCATTGACCTTGTGTTGGATGGTGTCGAGGCCTGTTACGAACGGGCCGGCAGCGTCCGGGAGATTCGCCTGCATGGCGACTTCCACCCTGGCAACGTACTGGTCCGGGAAGAGCAGTTGCATATCGTCGATCTGGATGACGCACGCCATGGGCCTGCGGTACAGGATCTCTGGATGTTCCTGTCCGGCGACCGCGAAGAGCAAACCCCACAACTCACGGCGCTGCTTGAGGGCTATACCGCGTTCCGCCCTTTCGACGCGCGCGAACTGCATCTCATCGAGGCTTTGCGGAGCCTGCGCATCATGCACTACGCGGCATGGTTGGCACGCCGCTGGGAGGACCCCGCCTTCAAGGTCGCATTTCCCTGGTTTGACAGCCGGCGTTACTGGGACGATCACGTCCTCGCGCTTCGCGAGCAGGTCGCCCTGATGCAGGAACCTCCGCTCGAGTGGCTCGACTACTAGATTTAGCGTGATGGCAGCCGCTGTCTGCGCGGACTTATTTCGAATCGATCAATCCACCGGGAAAACGTCTCGCGACTCAGTGTCTCCAGCGGCCCGATCGACGCGTCCGCCTGCTCACGAATTGCCGCAGGATCAACCGCCCCCTTCTCCTCCTGCAACGTCACCTGGTGAGCCGGCACGGTCAGCCAGCGCTCGATCAGCGGGCGGTTCACCTCAAGATGAAACTGGAATCCATAAATGTGTTCGCCATGGCGAAATGCCTGCACCTGGCTCGCTGGCGAGCTGGCCAACAAATCAGCTTCCGGCGGCAGTGTGATGCCATCCTCGTGCCACTGAAATACTTCCTGGGACGGCGCAAATGCGGACAACACAGAGTCCTTAAGACCCACCGGCGTCATTTCGACGTCATACCACCCTATTTCACGCACTTCGTTGCGCGACACAGACCCGCCCAGCGCCTTAGCCAACAGCTGTGCACCCAGGCAAATGCCAAGCACTGACATGTTCCGCTCAACGGCCTCCCTGATAACGTCGACCTCGGTAATCAGGTTCGGATAGCTGTCGATCTGGTCCGAGTTCATCGGTCCACCCAGGACGATCAGCGCTTCATAGCCTTCAAGGGCAGGACGAGAATCGGGTTCCCGGCCGAAATTCACATAGCGAATTCGGAACCCGGAGTCTTTCAGCAGAGGATCCAGCGTGCCCAGCGGCTCGTAGGGCACATGCTGGAATACGAGCACCTTGGGCCGCGCCATCAGTCGAGTTTTTCATTTTTGATTTGCACTGCCAGTACGGTACCACTAAAGTCAATCAGGCTTGAACACCGCATTTCCGGGAACTCTGTACGCTGGAGATGCTCTGACTAAGCACGACATATCTCTCGCGGATTCATTCCATTTGATCGACAAATTGCGTTTTGTCTCGCTAGCCGGTTGCGCCGCCATTCTGATGGCCGGTTGCGGTTCGACTGTGATAATGGAAATGCCGACCATTCCAGAACCGCGCATGCAGAAGATTCCGGTCGATGTCGCCGTTCGCATTCCGGCGGAATTTCAGAATTTCGTGCACGTTGAAGAGGTCCTCGGTAAGGACACCTGGACAATTGATCTCGGCCGTTCCAACGCCGTCTTCTTTACCGACCTGTTCAGCCACATGTTCGAGGCGGTTGTTATTCTCGGTCCGGACGACGACCCGCGCGACTACCAGTTTGATGCGCTCATCGAACCACAGATCGACGGGTTCGAATTCTCAACCCCCAGCCAGAGCCAGTCTGAAGCATTTGCGGTCTGGATACGCTACCGCATGTCGGTTTTCGACAGTGTCGGTAACCGCGCTTCTAGCTGGACCGTAAACGCCTATGGCAAGAGCCAGAAAGAAGGGCTGGGCGGGGGCGATTCCCTCAAGAGAGCCGCCGTCCTGGCCATGCGTGATGCAGCTGCGTTAATCATCATGCAAATGGAACGAGTGACGAATATCCGCGACCTCGCGAATGGCCCCCTGGATCCTGCGTCGCAGGACCCGACGCTAATGCAGGCCGGTGCCGAGCAGGACGACGAGCAGCCGGCCAGCGTCATTGGGATCTTCGCTATTGGAGGAATTGATGATGCGGCACAGTAGTATCCTTGTTGTTCTGTTGGGACTGAGCCTGTCGGGGTGCGTAACGTCGCGCGTCGAAGATGCGCGCGAAAACGTCACCGGCCTCAACGATGGCGAATCAGTCGTCATTATGGCCAAGAGCTACCACCAGGGAAATGAGACCGAGAGCGACTACCTGTCGTGCATTGAAAAGGCGCTCGGCAGCGGAGCCAAGGGAATTCGCGTTGTGCCGCGCCAGAAATTCGTCGATCAGCTATTCCCATGGTTTGAGCCGCGCACAGCGCCTGCGGACACAAAGGGCTTGCCCGGCCTGATGACGAGGCCCGGCGTTGCCGATGCGGTCAAGGACATGGGCGTGCGTTATATCGTCTGGCTGGACGGTGATACCGAGCGCGTCGCAGAGGGAGGGAGCCTTTCTTGTGCGGCAGGTCCCGGTGGCGGCGGGTGCTTCGGCTTCGCCTGGTGGCAGAACGATGCCGACTACGAGGCGGCTGTCTGGGACCTCGACGGAAACGAGTCCGCGGGCACGGTTTCTGCGGATGTCAGCGGCACTTCGTTCCTACCGGCTCTCGTCATCCCTATTCCCCTGATCGCGCGAACGCAGACAAGGGCTTGCAAGGGACTCGCGCAACAGCTGCGCGCGTTTATTGTCCAGTAGACATCACGCGCTAAGGCCGTCCGGCCCTCGTCAGCGCAGACTTATAGAATGGCGATGCAAGCGATGCCACGGAGACAGTGCGTCCTGATTGTGGCGCATGCACGAAGCGCTGACCGCCCAGGTACATGCCAACGTGGGACATCTTCCCTTGAATATTGAAGAACAGCAGGTCTCCGGGTTGCAACTCGCCCCGGCCGACTGTATCGACAGCGGACCACAGCTGTCGGGTGGTGCGCGGGACGCTCACGCCGGCCTGCGTGTAGGAATACTGCACCAGGCCACTGCAGTCGAAGCCGTTTGGACTGCTGCCTCCGTAGCGATAGGGGACTCCCACCTGTTCAAGGGCAACAGCTGCCGCACGCTCTCCGACGGTAAGACGCTTTGCCGGCTCGGCGACCGTCGCGTTGAAGCTACAGCCGGCTAGCGCCAACACGGTGATTGCTAAGGAGAAAATCCGAATTAAGTAGCTCGGCTGCGCTATCATCTGCATCACTTCGATCGACAACAACCCAGAGCATAACCCCCATAGACTGAATCCGGAATGAACTGCTTCTCAGCTTTCACCAAAGTACGCTTCCGCTGGAGCCTGCTCGCAGCGCTCATGCTTGCTGCGGCCTGTGGCGTCCCCGCTTCGGAATCGGCGGATCGGTCGACAACACGTGAGTACAGCCTTCGCTACGTGCTCACGCCTGACCCGGCAACATCCTCCGTCCGCGTTTCGCTGCGTCTGCAGCAGCCACGCGGCCTGGTTCGCGAGATGTCGTTTCCTGTGAATGACGATATCAGCGAGCTGGAAGGAGACGGTGACCTGGAGATCCGCGACGGACGAGCTCACTGGTCACCGCCCTCGAAAGGAGGCCTGCTCGAATGGAACGTGATCGTGCACAAGGCACGTGGCAGCGGCACGTTCGATGCGTTGCTCACTCCACAATGGGGCCTGTTCCGTGCGGAGGACGTTATCCCGCGCGCACGCTCCCGTACGCTCAAAGGATCGGTCTCAAGAACAACGCTCATATTCGAATTACCCGCAGGCTGGTCGGCAATCACGGAGTACTCGGCCGCCAGCGAGATAATCACCGTCGAACGCCCCGACCGTCGCTTTGACGAACCCACCGGCTGGATCGCGATGGGTGACCTTGGCGTTCGCCGAGAGACCATCGCAGGGACCAGGGTCGTTGTCGTTGCGCCGCGCGGTCAGCAAGTTCGTCGCCTGGACATACTGGCACTTCTGAACTGGACGCTGCCGGAAGTCAGCGCCATGCTTCCTGACGCGTTACCCAGGCTGACCGTATTCAGCGCTGGCGAACCCATGTGGCGCGGCGGGCTGTCTGCCCCTGCGTCATTTTTCCTGCATGCGGACCGGCCGTTGATTAGTGAAAATGCCACAAGCTCCCTGCTCCACGAAGTCATGCATACCGCGTTGGGCCTGAGGCCGCCCGACGGCTACGACTGGATCGCGGAAGGCCTCGCCGAGTACTACAGCATTGAACTCCTGCGGCGTGGCAAGGCAATAACTGCCCGCCGTGCAGCCAGAGCTTTCGCACAGCAGGCAACCTGGGGGCAAAGCGCGGAGACGCTCTGCGGTAGAACCTCCTCTGGCGCAACGACAGCCCTTGCGGTCACCACGCTAAGGGCCCTCGACCGCGAACTGCAGGACAAGTCCGACGGCACAGTGAGTCTCGATTCTCTCTTGCCGTTGCTGGCAGACACCGCAGTTGACCTTGGATCGCTTGCCCTGGCAGTGCAGGAACTCATCGGCTCAACACCGGACACGCTTCACAGCGAAGCGCTGCCGGGCTGCCGTACTATTGCCGCTGAACGTCAGGAGAATTAGACCGCCGAATGGACAGACGTCACGACCTCGAACTGGTATTGCGCTCCCGCACGCCGATTGTCGTTATTGAATCGCAAGACGAGCAGCGAATGCTCGAAATGCTGCAGTCGATTACGATCGCAAGTGCGAGCAGTGCCTATACGCCGCTGTTTCGCTGGACAATAACCGATGGTCTGCAACGCATAGACATCTCCCTGGAACCGCAGGCAATAAACTCGCAACCCACTGACGTCCTCAAGCACATTCGGGCCGTGGCAAAGCCGGGCATATACGTGCTTCTGGATTTTCACCCTTTCCTTGAAGACCCTGTGCATGTGCGGCTTATCAAGGACATTTGTATTCGTTCGCAGGACGTGAATCGGCAAATCGTCCTGCTCAGTCATAATGTCAAGATTCCGCAGGAGCTGGAGAGTTTCTGTGCGCGCTTCGACATGGCGCTGCCTTCGAAAAAGGACCGGGCAAGTATCGTCAAGAAGGCCGTCAACGAATACGCGAACGACCATCCGGGTTCGAGGGTCCAGGTGGATCCCAAGGCACATGAGCTCCTGCTCCAAAATCTGGCCGGGCTTACCTGGGCCGACACTGAACGTCTCGCGCGCAATGCAATTTACGTCGACGGTGCGATTACACGAAGTGATCTGCCGGACGTCATGCAGGCAAAATACGAGTTGCTTAACCGTGGCGGTGCCCTGCACTTTGAGTACGACACCGCCCAATTCAATGACGTCGGCGGACTATCGCGGCTCAAAAGATGGCTGCAACAGCGCCGGCCCGTATTTCGCGGTGATGAGAGCGCGGCTCATCTCGATGCGCCGAAGGGCATCCTGCTGCTGGGGGTGCAGGGTTGTGGCAAGAGCCTCGCCGCCAAGGCAACGGCTGGCATACTTGGCGTTCCTTTGTTGCGTCTCGACTTTGCAACAATCTACGACAAGTACCACGGCGAAACGGAACGCAAGCTACGCGAATCTCTGAAGACCGCCGATGTCATGTCACCCTGCGTACTTTGGATTGATGAGATTGAGAAAGGCATCGCTGGCAGAGGTGGCGAAACAGGAACGACACAACGAGTACTGGGTTCTTTCCTGACCTGGATGGCAGAACGGAAAAGCAAGGTTTTCGTTGTCGCAACGGCAAACGACATCAGTACGCTACCACCGGAACTGGTCCGCAAGGGACGGTTTGACGAGATATTCTTCGTCGATCTGCCGAATGCCGGCATCCGCAAATCTATTCTCTCTATTCATCTGGTGAACCGCCGGCAGGCCCTGGGAAACTTCGATCTCGTCGCATTGACCGAGGCAACCGACGGCTTCTCGGGTGCCGAAATCGAACAGGCTATCGTTTCGTCGCTGTACGCGGCACACGCTCAGAACGAGCCTCTCTCGACGACGCACGTCCTGTCCGAGATTCGGCAGACCCGGCCATTGTCAGTCGTGATGTCAGAGCGCATTGGCGAAATGCGTAGTTGGGCCGCCGGCCGCACAGTCCCCTGTGACTAGGGCCATTTGACTTAAGACCGCAGATTTCCGGGGCCATTCATGAAGTGAGGCTGATACCCCGTGCTAAACTGGGTGGATGACTAATGACAAAAACAACATCAATGAGTTAGTCGACGACGATGAGGACTCGACGGCCGAATTAGAAGCCGTTACGTTTCGTCGTTATCACCCGCTCGGGCAAGATGTGCCGCGAGAATCCGACGAGCACACCAGTGACTTCACCGAACATCGAGACAGCGATGCCAAGACGATCGGGAGGCTGCAGTACGACATCGAACAACTACGGGCGAAGTGGCTCGGCCTCGAGTCGGAGCTATCGGCCAGAGAAGAGCTCACCGACAACCTGAATTCCCAAATCGACGAACTGCGCGAGTCACTATCGCGGAAGGAAAAACTTCTCAAGACACGTGACCGCAACATCAAGGCGCTCAAAGCTGAGATCCGCAGTCGCGACGAACGTCACCGAACCGCCACGACCCAACTCAAAGAAGAAATCGAAGCAACCCGGAAAGCCGTTCGCAAGATTCCGGAGCCGCCATTGTCTGCGCGAACGCAGGACAACGTTGAGCAGGACGAAAACCGCCTGGCTCGAACCGAAGCCTACGCGGACTCGTTGCGACACAAGCTACAGGACGTGCTGGCGCTTCAGGATGACCTCCAGTCTGAACGGGAGCGACTGTCGTCGGCGCTGGCTGAAACGGTTGAGACAAACCAGAATCTGCAGGACACACTTGCCCAGGCAACGACAGACAAGCAAGCGCTTGAAGAAAGACTGTCGACCATTCAGGAGAAGCATGAAGAGGAGCTTCGAATGTTGCGGTTCGAGTTGGGTGAGGCGCAGGAGACGGTCGCACATTCTGGAGAGTTGAACAGCCAACTCGCCTCCGAACTCGTCGACACACGTGGGTTCACTCAGAGCCTGGAACGCATGCTGAGCGACAACGACGAGCAGTCCAGACAGCAGATACAGGGCCTCGAAAGGGAACTGGCAAGCGTGAAGCGCGCCGCGGATGACTTCGAGCAAAAGCTCGACGCACGCAGCGACACGATCAATGTGCTGCTCTCGGAACTGGCGCGAAAATCCGACGAGATCGAGTCGATCGGCGAAATCGGCGAGGTAATTTCCGATATCGATGTGCGCATTTCAGAGCAATTCGACGAAATCGACGAAGGAGCGGCACCGACGAACAAGTCGCCGGATCGTGTTACCCGCGTCCTCGTGGGCAAAGTTGGCGACAAGTTGCTCAGATTTCCATTGTTCAAGGATCGCCTGACGATCGGGCGGACCGAGGATAATGATATCCAGTTGAATGCCGTGTTTATCAGCCGCAGGCACGCGGTAGTGCAGGCAGCTGGTGACGCCACCCGGGTTATCGACTGGGGTAGCAAGAACGGGGTTTATGTTAACTCCAAGCGAGTCACCGAGCATTTCCTAAAAAACGGCGACATCCTGACAATCGGCAACGCCCATTTCCGCTTTGAGGAGCGACATAAGCGCGACAGTTGATTTGTGAGCATAATCACGGTCTCTCCGGTCGGATCGAACTAGAATTTAGTTCAATCAAACGGAAGTGAGACCGGACGATGCTTAGCCCAGCCGCAGAGAAACAGGAAGAACTGACCGATACTCAGGAGGTTGCCCGGAATAAAGGCAAACTGGTATCGAGGAAGATCTGGCTGCCGAAGCTCATATACGACGCGCTGCCGTATTTTTACCTGGTTTCGGGTATTTCCGCTTTCTTTACAACACTTTACATCAGCGACTGGTTCTGGGTTCTGCCCCACTACCTGTTGTTCTCCGCCGCCTGCGTCCACTTTGGGGTCCTGGTATACCGCCGTCGTCATCGTAAGGCGGATCCCGACACTTGACCTGAACAGTCGGCTGCGCAACGATAGTGGGCCCGTAATCATCGGCGCCGACTCGTGAGCGAGACCGAAGGCAAGCACCCCCCCATCCTGGGAAAGATCCTCAAAAAGGAAGCCGCTTTGTTGTGCGGCCTGCTGTTTTTTGGCCTGGCAATCCTGCCCGTGGCGATCTGGTTCGTTGGCAATGCGGTATTCGGTGCCTACGGAGGCAGTGGCTACAGCGATTTTTTCGGCGAACTCAGTAGTAAGATCCGGGCCGGCGACGCGGTGGCCTGGTTTTTAGTCCTGTCTCCCTGGCTGGTATGGCAATGTGTGCGCCTGATGGCCCTTGGATGGAGGACGACAGCCAAACTGTGACTCGAATCACAATTTCGTAACCTTCCACAACGCGACGTCTGTTCCGTTTGTAGAATGTCAGACAGGCATCGTGCATATTGACTCAAGGGCCCGGAAACAAAAGCATGCTGGAAAAACTGAAAATCTGGTTCAAAAATCGATTCTCGGACGGAGATTCGACTATGGTGCCGGATCGTCAATTCCCCAGCACCAGGTCCGCCCCTCCCAACGTCCGGCCAAAACAAAAAGTCCCACGCCCCACACCCGAATTCGTTGATACCGACGAAAAATTGGCCGGCGAAATTGAGAGCAACGGACCCGGCAAGAATGTCCTTATACGCAACAAATTCGTGCGTGAAGACACCGGCACCCACGAAACGCTGAAGATACTCGATGACTCACTCGTAGACTCCGGTGAAGAAACCGGTCTCGATCCTTACAACACCGGTGAATTCGATCGCTCAAAAAACTGGGATCGACGCTTCGGCAAATAGGGCCAGTCTCTAGTACCATTCGCACGTGACTATGCGAATCTCCTTCGAACTCGACGACAACGACCTGCAGCATTTCCGCCTGATCATGAATGAGGCGCGCAAGGCAGCACGGCGCTTAACGCCTGAAGATATCGTGGCGGCGGCAGAAGCGCTTCTTGCGGAAGTCCCCAGGGCGGACGCGCCCGGATTTATCGTCGAACGCCTGGAACGACTGAGACTGATGATCAGCATGCTGTCTGACATAGAGTGGCGCTTGCCGCATCAGGACGCAACGCGGGTACTCAATGCCCTGGCCTACTTTGCCGAGCCGGAAGACCTGATTCCAGACCATATTCCCGGGCTGGGTTTTCTGGATGACGCGATCATGATCGAACTCGTCGTGCGTGAACTCAAACACGAGATGGAGGCCTACCAGGACTTTTGCGACTACCGCGAACGACTGGTCCGCACAGGTGACGGCACGGCTGCAAGTCGTGAAGGCTGGCTCGACGCGCGCCGCAAGGAACTCCAGGCCCGCATGCGGCGGCGACGGGGCCGCGGTTCCCGCCTGCTGCGTTAGACCCGTATCAGGGCCAGAAGTAGTAGCCTGTCGCCAGCAAACCGAGCCACATTCCTGCCTGCGCCCAATAACGCAACCCGTGATTTTTTGTTAGCGTGTAGAAACTTAAGGCTGCCACGACGGTCATACCGAAAAAGACGGCCGCGCTGCTGAGCAGCGGGTCGAACTCATGCTGCAGGCGCGGGTACTCATCCCCGAGGACAAGGACGACGATGATGACAGCAGTCAGACTGAATGTGATCGCGAAACACGATCCGAGGATGATCAGTGTGACAGCAGTTAGTGGGCGCATGGTTTTTTTTCCATACCGGTCCATATAAACCGGTCATCTTTGATAATTATGACGAATACGCCCTTGATCCATAGGCGCAGGACCACTAGCCTAGCCCACTACACGCTATGCTGAAACCTCTTTCGAAAGATTGGAGATTGCTTTGACGAAAACCGGAATTCGCCGTATCAACGGGTTCGCTGGACTGGCGCTCGCCTTCCTGTCCTGGCCTGCCCTGAGCTCCAATACGGCACTCGATCAAGAGAGCTTCCTCCACCCTGAGCAACGCCACGAGAAGATCGGCGAGCTCATCACCCAGTTCGTGCAGCAGTCGCACTACAACCATGTTGCCGTCAATGACGAGCTTTCCTCCCAGGTGCTCGACCTGTTCATCGAGTCGCTTGACCGCAACCGGATGTACTTGCTGGAAGGGGACATTGAGTATTTTGAGACCTACCGGTTCGAGCTCGATGATCTCGTAAAAAGCAAGCCATTGGACCCGGTATTCGAAATGTACGAGGTCTACCAAACGCGCGTTCGTGAGCGCCTGAATTTCGCACTCACGCAGCTTGAGACTGAACCTGATTTCACTCTCGAAGATAGTTACCAATTCGACCGCTCCGAGGAGCCCTGGGTCGAGTCTTCGGCAGAGCTTGATGAAATCTGGCGTCAGCGCGTCAAGAACGACGCATTGAACCTCGCGCTCGAAGATGAATCGTGGGAGAAGATTCAGGAAGTACTGGGCAAACGTTACCGTGGCTTCCTGAAACGTCTGAACCAGCTAAATAGTGATGATGTGTTCGAACGTTTCATGAATGCGTTTGCACATACTCTGGACCCGCACTCGAGCTACCTGTCGCCGCGCAACTCCGAGGAATACCGAATTCAGATGAGCCTGTCGTACTTCGGCATTGGCGCATCGCTGCAAACCGACGATGATTTCGTCAAGATCGCGGGCATTATTCCCGGTGGCCCCGCTGCCATGGACGGCTCGCTAAAACCGGAAGATCGGATCACAGGGGTTGCGCAGGGAGCGGATGGCTCGATCGTCGACGTGATCGGATGGCGCCTGGAGGACGTTGTGGACCTGATTCGTGGTCCCGCGGAATCAGTGGTTCGTCTTGAGATCATTCCAGCGAATGCACTGCCCGGTAGCCCCAAGAAATTCATCGACCTGACACGTGGCCAGGTCAAGCTGGAAGAACAGGCTGCAAAGAGCGAAATCGTCAAGATCCCTCGTGAGGGCCGTGAATGGTCAATTGGCGTCATCGACGTGCCGAGCTTTTATCGCGACTATCGAGCGCTGAGTAATGGCGACAAGAATTACACCAGCACGACCAAGGATGTGAAACGCCTGATTGGAGAACTCCAGGCAGAAGGCATTGACGGACTGGTCATCGACCTCCGCGGCAACGGCGGCGGCCATCTGACTGAGGCCACCGCCCTTTCAGGTCTCTTCATCGACAATGGCCCGGTCGTGCAACTACGGAACTCGAACGGCCGGATCAGCCGTCTCGACGACCCGGATCCCGTCGCGCGAGTTGCCTACAACGGACCGATGGCTGTCCTCGTCGACCGTTACAGCGCATCGGCCTCGGAGATCTTTGCCGCAGCCATTCAGGACTACGCGCGCGGCGTCATTATCGGTCAACAGACATTCGGCAAAGGAACCGTGCAGAACCTGTACTCCCTCGATCAGTACCTGCGTCCCGAAGATGACAAAGGCTTCGGCCAGCTCACACTGACAATCGGCAAGTACTACCGTGTTACGGGTGAAAGTACGCAGCATCGCGGCGTCGATCCGGATATATCCCTGCCATCGCATATCAATGCAGAAATCATAGGCGAGAGCGTGCGGGATACTGCCCTGCCCTGGGATACGGTTCAGACGACCCGGTTCCGGGCCGGCAAGCCACTTGGAGGTGCGATCGAGTCCCTGACTGTTTCGTATGCCGAACGATCGAAAGACGATCCGAACGTCCAGTACCAACTGGACATGATTCAGGCCGCTGAGGAATATACGGCGAAGAAAACACTATCGCTGAACATGGCCACTCGAAAAGAAGAAAGCGAGACCGAACTACAGCGGCGTCTGGACCGCGAGAATGAACGTCGCGCGGCCCTGGACCTCGAGCCGGTCGAGAACCTCGATGACATCGAGGAAGACGATTTTCCGGACATCTTGCTGGATCAGGCCGCAGGTATCGTGACGGACCTCGCTACCCTGCGGGAAGTGGCCGTCGATACACCGCAAACGGCTCAGATTCAGCCCTGAAAAGGCCTCAGGCGCACCGGCTTGACCGAATAGGTCGGGGTGTTATACTCGACTATAACACCTAGCCGATTGCGCACAGCAATCCAACTCCGGGGGTAAGCCATGGCAGGACGGCCTCAAGCGCCGAGACAGGGCAACGTCGCTACGACCGTAGCAGTGCTTGTGCTGGCCAGCTGCTTCGCCGCCCCCGCATTGGCTGCATCCGACCGAGGCATCCTCTGTGACAAAGACCAGGGAGCCACACTCGACATCGCAGGACACGAGCTGGCCCTTGTTAACCATGAAGCCGGTGACAGCGATATTGCCGAGCCTGTCGCTACCGTCATCGAATCAGTCGCCGATGACCATTTGCTGAAACCGCGTGTCGCGGCCACAGCGCGAGAGGTGTTTGCAGACCGAGAGGTATTTGCAGACGATAAGAGCGAGTCAGAGCTCAAGGAGGCGCTCGCGATCGAGTCGGACGTTGAAACGGACGAGGAGGCAGCCAGTCTGGGCCTGCGCCCCGTTTCGGACAATGAGCTGGTGCCGCTCCGGCGCCAGATGTACCGCAGAGACATCTGAATCCTAGCGGCTCAAGACCTTCGTTATTCCAAAGTAGTTCTCGCCGAGAAGATTCGCGTCTAGCTCCCGTGTGCTGCCGCTCGTATTAATATCAAACACGGTTGCAACAGTCCCGGGCGCCGGTACTACGTCATCGTCGTGGCGGAACATCGCATGCTTGGCGATCATTCCAGAGCGTTTCTTAAGCACCTCGGCAAAATCGCCGGCCTGGTCCACTTCTTCCCTGCGGGCAGTAACGCGCTGCAGCAATACACTGCAGTCCTCTCTGCCGCCGTAATTTATCGCTCCGACACTTTTTTCCCTGGCTTCTTTCGCGAGGCCGACAAGATGGTCCTCTTCGTAGTCGAGATACAGCTGTTGGGCAAAGGCGATAATCATGAAATTGATTGAGCGCTTGGCACCGACGCCCAGTCCCTGGTGCGGCGGAGGATCAAGGTGGCTTATCCGTTCGAGCTCCAGCAGCAGTTCCTGCTCTGCAGCTTGCGCCTGGGCAATAGAGGCGCTAACGCTGTCGACCGAGGCCGCCTGCGATCGCCCTCGAAATAACTTGGCGATACTACCCATGGTCATCAACTTGTGACGCTCTGATTGCAGCTTGTCCTCGAGCATCTGAACCTGCATCCGATGCTCGCCAACCTGTGCCTGGATTTTAGCTGAATCCTGCTTGCGTTCCTCATTCCATGCGACCAGCACCTTGCTGTGCACTTTCTTCTCGCGTTGTTGTTTGAGTTGTTCCGCAAATCGCGCCAGCTTTGCCTCACAGTGGTTGGCCAGGCGTCGCAGCTGATAGTACGCAACAACGGAATGTACCCACTCCGGATCCAACAGGAGCGATTCGAGATGATTGAGCTTCTGTTGTACGCGTTCGGTCGCGCCACGCTGGCTTTTGACCTGATCCTGCAGCTGGTACTTCTCATTGCGCAGCGCCGCGAACTCCTTTTTGAGTTCCGCGCGGTTGCGAAACAGGTCCACGAGCTTGTCGTTGTCCTGCGGTGCGTCCGGTTCGCTTTTGAACATAGTCGTGATACTTGACACGGCCAATCTCTTTACATAATCCAAGACCACCGCAATGTGATGCGGTGTGCGATTGAACGTAATGATCTCAGCTGTTCTTCGATGAAACGCGGACTGAATCGACAGTTTTAACGTTCCAGGATGAGGTGCCCCTGCTCCGACAGGTAGTCGAGCCACTTGTTGAGCACAACGTTGCGCCGCCAGCGACGATTCAGTTCCCTGCGATGCTCCTGGACAAATTTGCGGAGAGTGGCATGCCGGTGTGTGCCGCCGATGGCCAGGACCTCCGCCTGTTGCCCGTCGAGGTACGCGCGAACAGTCATGTCAGGGTCCACCAGCAGCCCGTCATCGGTTTCGAAATGGTATGTAAGCGACAGGGTAAGCGTGTAGCGACAACGCTCCAGAATCTCAACGTGCAAGTCGCAATCCCCTGCCACTCGAGACTGAAAGCAACCGTCCAGACGATCGAGCTCGGGAATCAGCCGCAGCAAACGCAGGTAGTTGCTTTCGTAAATGGCCATGAGCCCCACAAAACTGCGAGGCTTGGCAGCGGTCTCAGGAACGAGATGTGAATCGAGCAACATGCCGTCAATATAGCAGCAGATGCCGGGCAATATCAGGGTCGACCTCTCCTCTCGAC
>Ga0265303_10001113_pt1 | contig 16137 bp, 14 predicted proteins | sample Helome_2_FD_192494 | JGI IMG/M metagenome (GOLD analysis project Ga0265303, IMG submission 192494) | Marine sediment microbial communities from subtidal zone of North Sea - Hel_20160317 (Illumina Assembly) | ecosystem: Environmental > Aquatic > Marine > Subtidal zone > Sediment ... | reverse complement strand
CCACCAACAGGAAGCATTAAGGCCCTTCTTGCACCTGCTTCCTTCATTTTATCACAGGCTGCACTTACAGCTTCCAATTCTCCTGATATAACAAGTTGTCCCGGGCAATTATAGTTGGCAGGTACTACAATACCCTCTGTTTCTTCACAGATCTTTTCCACAACACCATCGTCCAAACCCAAAACAGCTGCCATTGTACTTTCCTGAGCTTCGCAGGCGCGCTGCATGGCCATTGCCCTTTTAGCAACTAATTTCAATCCATCCTCAAAGCCAAGTGTCTTATTCGCAACCAAGGCAGAAAATTCGCCAAGGGAATGTCCGGCTACCATATCGGGTTTAAATGTATCGCCCATGACCTCAGACATAATTACGGAATGCAGAAAGATCGCCGGTTGTGTAACCTTGGTCTGTTTTAGGTCTTCAGGTGTACCCTCAAACATTACATCAGTTATTGGAAAGCCCAAAATTTCGTTGGCTTCTTCAAATCGTTGCTGAGCTAAATCGTAGTTCTCATACAGGTCCAGGCCCATTCCCGGAAATTGTGCACCCTGGCCGGGAAATACATATGCTTTCATCTAATCTTATTTAAGCCGCAAAAATATGGAAAACTGCTCAGTATTCCATCCAATTTGTAGATACCTGCATGGACAAATAATTTTATTTGAACCAACTGGAATAGAGGATATAATTATTGGCAATTCGTTTGATCTCCCCTTCACTCAGCGAGGGGTCTATATCTTTTATCTTTCTAGCTGGCATTCCTGCGAACACACTGCCAGCAGGAACATGTGTGCCCTTGGTTAGTACAGCGCCCGCTGCAATGATACTATTGCTTTCTATCACACAATCATCCATTATTATACTCCCCATACCTACAAGAACATCATCATGAATTTTACAACCGTGTACAATGGCATTATGACCAATAGATACATTATTGCCGATCTCTGTAGGCGAAGTTTGGTAGGTGCAATGTATCACGGCTCCATCCTGCACATTTACCTTATTCCCCATTTTAATATAATGCACATCGCCGCGGATAACCGCGTTAAACCAAATACTACACTGATCTCCCATGACAACCTCCCCGGCTATTGTGGCGTTCTCAGCAATAAAGCAATCTGTCCCGATCACCGGGGTGATCCCTCTTACATCTATTATCATATATCTATAAACTAGTGAGCCCGAATCATTGAAAGTAAGATAGCAATTCCTTTTTTCTCGAAGCAGCCACCTGGATCTCCTTCCCGTTAGACAATACGACACTCCCGCCTTTGCCCCTGTTATATTTTACGATCTCATTGACATTGACAAGAAACGATTTATGAATTCTCGCAAAGGGATAGGCTTCAAGGGCCTGTTCAAAATACCGCAATGTCTTACTTGCAAGATGCTTTTTTTCAGCAACATAGATCTCCGTATAATTGTCATCCGCTTTGCAATAAAGGATTTCGTCAGTATTCAAAACGATAAATCCATCCAATTGAGGCAAGGTGAGTTTGCCCCTTACTTGCGTTATTGTAGCCGGTAATACCTTATCGTGAAGTACACTTTCTTTTTCACGTATCTCCTTCACATGGGCTACTGCCTTGATCAATTCTTCGATTGAAATTGGCTTGGTTAGATAATAAGCTGCCTGATTGTTCAGGGCATCTTTAGCATAGTGATCATATGCCGTAACAAAAACGGTTTCAAAAGATCGATCCGGTAACTGATCTAGTAAATCAAAAGCATTCCCAAAGGGCATTTCTACATCCAGGAAGACCAGATCCGGATCATTTGCATCGATCAAGATCAAACCTTCCTTTATGGAAGAGGCCTCTCCCAACAAGTCCACATCCGGACAATATTTTGCCAGGTAATTCCGTAAGATCTCCCGGCTGTTAGCCTCGTCTTCTATGAGCAATGCTTTTAATTTCATCGATCTTTTTTTAAGCGAAGTACAACAACCGTACCTGTTTGGTCACTTTTCAGGTCATCAATACTGATATCTACCTTGTCATCGTACATCTTATTCAGAATGGACACCCTTTTTTTGGTCGTGCTCATTCCTTTGGATGTTTTCTTTTTCTGGTGTTCTGTCTTTAATGCAACAGAACGTTTTCTGCCAACGCCATTATCTTCTATACGGATCTCAATGTTAGCGGAGTCAAGGTTCATCATCTGCACTTTTAAATATCCCTTCTCTTCCTTATATCGCAACCCGTGCCAAATGGCATTCTCTATATAAGGTTGCAAGAGCATAGGTGGAATCTGAAATGATTCTATATCGATCTGCGGATCAATATCAATTTCATAATCAAATTTATCAGGGAAACGGCTATGCTCTAATTCCAGGTACAATTTTAGCAGATCTATTTCCTTCTGTAATGGGATAAAATCCTCTTCAGAATTCTCAAGGACAGAGCGCATTAAAGCCGAGAAATCGCTCAAGTATTTATTCGCACTTCGCTCATCGTTTTTGGCGATATAATTATTGACAGAATTCAGTGCATTAAATATAAAATGCGGGTTCATTTGTGACCGAAGCGATCTTAGTGCAAGTAAATTATTAGCAAATTGTTGCTGGCGATTTGCGCGGTAAAAAAAGAAGGCCGCTAATGCCATTAAGATCAATCCAAATAAGAGCGAGTAGATAAGCCATTGTTGTCGCTTATTTGTTTCTTCCACCAGTTGCTGCTGTGTCACTGCCAGGTCATACTTGCTCATAGAAAGCTCTCTTTCCTGCTCCAGTCCCGTAATTCGCCCTTGTTGGGCAAGGATCTGACTAGTAAATCGCTGAGCGCTTGCGATCTCTTCTTCCTTTCTTTTGTATAAAGTATCTACTACGGCTACATAGGTTTGGTAGGTTTCAAGCGCTTTAGTGAATTCCCCCTGCCTGCCGTATACTTCAGACAATTTGCGAGTGGCATCTTTTTGAGTCTCCAGATCATCCTCGCTTTCCGCTACTTCAATGCTTTCTTCCAAAAATGGAATGGCCTCTGCATCTTTTTCCTGGGAGATATACGCATTTGCGATCTTATAATTAATTGTTTGTGAGCTCACCTGTGCATCCATAGGAATACCAGCTTCATTTTGTGCGGATGGTGGTAACTGCTTTATGTCGTCAAGACTTTCTTTCCGAAGCTTAATCTCTTCATCAAAATTCTGGTTCTTGTTATAGAAATCTGCCACCTTCTCCTTTTCGCGTACACCGCGTTGAGGGGATTCTTCAGAAGCCAATTGCAGAGAATTATCATAGAGTTCTTCGGCCTTTGCCGGCTCATCATAGTCGGCATACAGATCTGCCTTCTTAGAATTTAAGTCGGCCTGCTTTGGGGTAATATTATTCTGAAGGGCCAGTGCCAGCCCTTTCTCATAAGCCTCTAATGCATCCAATTTATTTCCTTCGGCCTTATAGGCATCTCCCAGGCCTTCGTATAATTGTATTTGGCGATATGGAACACGCGAACCTATATCCAATCCCCGAAGAAAATTATCTCGGGCTTGCTCATAATCTCCGGTGATCAAATAGGTCTGACCCAATGACAATAGCACATTGAGGTCCTCTGAATAACGAAGGGCATTCGTATAGTTGGCGATGGCCAGATCATACTGACCGTGATTTTTATATACGTCTCCGAGCAAGGCCAAAGAAGCCGCTTGTTCATCCTGCGAAGCAGCTCTCCCCAATTGGGTGAGTGAGCGGGCTACATAGTCAATGCTCTTTTCAATATTCGTTTCCTGAAACACCCTGGCCGAATCCAGGAGTTCGGAATGGGACCATAGTCGCGCATCAGTTTCCAGAGCCTGGTCTGCTGCAACCACTTGTCTTTTTTTAGCAGCGGTGCGTTCCTCCTGACCCCAAGCTGGAGACAGGAGTAATACGCCTATACATACTATGATCCAATTCTTTTTCATCGGTATAAAATCAGTATAAAATTAGGGCATTTATGCCGTACTAAAAAACGGTGTTTCTCCAAAAAGAGCTCTGAAAATGCCTAAAAACAGGCCTTTACGAGCCGGGTGGGTCTGTTCCCTCAATGAAACGACCCCTTCCCTCATTGGCGGTTTTTTACGATGTTTTATCGCCTTAGCTTTATCCTGTTAATCATTAAAAAATCAGTTATGAAACTCAAAAGAACAAGCCAGTTTATCTCATTAATTCTGTTAGTTTTTATGATGGGGTCATGGGCTCCGGATCAAGAGGCACAACCTTTCGTAAGTAATGAGAGTACGAATTTGAAAATGTCTAAACAACGTGTCAGGATCGCGTTGCTATTGGATACAAGTAACAGTATGGACGGACTAATTAACCAGGCCAAAGCACAATTATGGGATATAGTAAATGAGTTCACTTATGCCCGTTGTGGCGATCGCGAACGACCAAGGCTCGAGATCGCGCTCTACCAATATGGGAACGACAACCTTTCTTCCCGTGAAGGATATATTCAGCAGGTAATCGGGTTCAGTAGTGATCTTGATGAAATTTCAGAGCGACTCTTTTCTTTAAGCACTAATGGAGGCGAGGAGTTCTGTGGTCAGGTGATCCATACTTCGCTGAGACAACTGAATTGGGGTTCCAACCCGGACGATCTGAAGATGATCTTTATTGCAGGGAATGAACCTTTCACACAGGGCAAATTGGACTATCGCGATGCGGCAAGTCAGGCCAAGGAAAAAGATGTAGTTGTCAATACTATTTTCTGTGGAGATTACCACCAGGGAATTCAGACGCAATGGCAAAAAGGAGCTTTGATGACGGGCGGAGAGTATATGGCCATTGATCATAACAAACATGTGGTTCAAATTGTTACTCCATTTGATGATATCATTATCCAGCTTAATGCTAAGCTAAATAAGACGTACATCGCTTATGGAGCCAGGGGTGCATATAAAAGTGCCGCTCAGGTGGCTCAGGACGATAATGCAATGGAAATGGAAGAAGCGGTAGCAGTCAAACGGGCAGTGAGTAAAAGCTCCAGACTATACAATAACTCCAGCTGGGATCTTGTTGATGCTTCAAGAGAACGTAATTTTGATCTTGGCAAGGTTGATAAAAAAGGATTACCTCCGGCACTTCAACAAAAAAGTGAGGCACAACTGGGAGCGTATATCAAGGAGAAAAAGAAGGAGCGTTCCGACATTCAGAAAAAAATACAAGAGTTGAATTCTAAGCGTGAAGCATATATTGCCGAACAGCAAGATCAGCAAGCGGGTGAATTGGAAAACGCCATGTTAAATGCCATAAAAAAGCAGGCATCACAGAAAAATTTTACATGGGATAAGTAAAAAAAACTAACAGGAAATAAGGCCTATTCTAAATCAAGGATGGGCCTTTTTTAATAATTAGCAGCCGGGCAGAAACAGTCTAATCGGGAGTCACTATCAGTTTGTCCAAATTCATATCCTATTGTGATCTGATGGAAACCACCACTATCCAGACGAATATCTCCGGACTGATAGGAATAGTTATAGGAAAACATCCAATTCTTCAAATTAACCCCTGCTATCGGCGTGAATAACTGCAAGCGCTGCTCTCCGAATTGTCCGTTCGCTAAAAACTGGGCACCATCAAATCCTCGTCGGAAAGAAAGTCCTCCCCATACAGTTCCAAAGTCCATTCTCCTGTATACCTTGGCATTAAAGTCGATCGTTTTTTCCTTGGTAAATTCTGTGAATTGAAATAGGACAGATGGTTCTATCCGCCAATCGCCACGGCCAAAATAATAGCCAGTTTGCATGACGTATCGTCTCAAGTTATCAAATTCAATAGCCGTATACAGATCACGGCCACTCCCTAATGCATTCAAAACAGTTGCATGGGCATAGAATTCCAGGTAGTTATAGGACATACCAAAATCCACATTAAAATAACCAACACTCGTTTGAACACCGGTTACTACCGGATCAGGAATAACTGAACGGAATTCCGTTTCATCCAGGCTGCTTTGTATAAATCCGGTACTAAGGCCAAATGAGAGCTGATTCAGGAATCGGGCATCCGACCCAAATCTCAAATGATGTGCATAAGTAACTTTTAAACCCGTTTGAGAGTGATATCCATTGGCGTCATTAAAAATGATCGCTCCCAGACCACTGGGTTTACCAGAAACTCTATAGTGGAAATTTAGCGTTTGAAGATTAGGAGCCTCATCCACATCGAACCACTGCTTTCTAGCTGTAAGTCGGATCTTCCCTCCTTCACCTATACCCGCCATAGAAGGGTGCACCAGGTAGTAATTGTCAGAGAGATAATCAAAATATACCGGTATACCTTCCTGAGAATGTGAAGTTTGCCAGGATAAAAAACAAAATACAAAGACCAGGGATAGGTTTTTCATTGAAAGAATGCAGATCTGCATGGCTTTGGTCAAATATAAACTATAACGGGTGAAAGCACACATTATTATATATATGACAAGTGGTAAATAGATCGTATTTTTGACCAAAATATAAGCTATGAGCGAGTACGTTATCAGCCTGGAGGCGATGTCTGAACCAAGCCTAATGAAATTTCATGTAAATCAGCAACTTTCAAAGGAGCATCACACCTTTACGAATATTGATGAGGCTAAGGCTTCTCCCCTGGCCCAACAGCTCTTTCACCTCCCTTTTATTAAGTCTGTTCAGATACTTCCGGAAACGTTGATCCTGGAACGGTTTTCAATTGTTGAATGGAATGATGTCAAAGAGGAAGTGGCACAACAATTAGTGGATTATCTAAATGCCGGAGGACCCGTATTAAATGAGGTGGCGTCCGACTCACTGAAAGCCATCACATTATATGCAGAAGTCACTCCAAATCCCGCTGTCATGAAGTTTGTCGCCAATAAGCGGCTCGTAGACCAGATGTATGAATTTAAATCAAAAGAGGAAGCAGCTCAAACAGGTTTAGCGGAGCTTCTTTTCCAAAAATCTTTTGTGTCCCAGGTATTTTTAGATGAGAACTATGTTTCTGTATCTAAAAATGATAGCGCTGATTGGGTTGATATTACAATGGATTTGAGGGAATATATCAGAGATTATATTACTAAAGGCGGGGTTGTAGTCAGTGATACCGCTACACCCATACAAGCAGCTGCAGCACCTGAAAATACAACTGAACTTGACGACATTTCACAAGAGATCATCTCTATTCTTGAGCAATATGTGAAACCGGCTGTGGCAATGGATGGCGGTAATATCTTATTTCAATCTTATAATCCTGATTCTAAAGTTGTTAGTGTGATATTACAAGGGGCGTGCAGCGGGTGTCCATCCTCTACATATACCTTAAAGAATGGCATTGAACAGATGCTCAAAAACATGCTTGGCGACAAAGTGGAAGAAGTTTTTGCCATGAACGGTTAAAGGCTTGCATAATCTTGGTAATTACTCCTTTTCTTCGTTTCTTTAAGGATAATTCGTAAAACATAGACCATTATGGCAGTATTAAAAGTAATAGAAGTTCTGGCCAACTCAGAAAAGAGCTGGGAAGATGCAACGTCAAAGGCAGTTAAACACGCTGCAAAATCCGTCAAAAATATACGTTCAGTATATGTAAATGAGCAAAGTGCGACGATTAAAGACGGGGAAATTGATGATTATCGTGTAAACGTTAAGATCACTTTCGAAGTTAACTAATTAGAAATAACCCAATCTTTTAAAGCGCCATCTAGGCGCTTTTTTTATTTGCTACTGATAACAGTTTAATTAATCCCTACATTTAAGATATAGTCCTTCGCATGCATAAAAATGATTTGATACATGAGTCGAGCCCATACTTGCTCCAACACGCTCATAATCCTGTGAATTGGGTGGCCTGGAATGAGGATCAGTTGTTCAGGGCCAAATCGGAAGGAAAATTAATTTTGATCAGTATTGGCTATGCTGCCTGCCATTGGTGCCATGTCATGGAAAAAGAATGTTTTGAAGACGAGCAAGTGGCAGAAGCAATGAATGCTCATTTTATCAATATTAAGGTAGATAGGGAAGAAAGGCCGGATGTAGACCAGATCTATATGGACGCCTTACAGCTTATGACCGGATCCGGGGGTTGGCCCTTAAATGTGATCGCCTTGCCGGATGGCCGACCGTTTTGGGGCGCTACTTATGTCCCGAAAGACAGATGGCAACATACTATATCACAATTAGCCCAGCTATATAAAGATGAGCCCGCCAAAGTAATCCAATATGCTGAAGACCTTACCCAGGGCCTCATATCGATCAATCAGCCCGCTAGCCAAGATCTAAAATTGCCCGGTAAAAAAGCATTGGAACAGACCATCAGGGACTGGATACAGAAGATGGATCCTGAATATGGTGGCTACAACAGGGCGCCTAAATTCATGATGCCTGTAAATCTTGAATTTTTGATGAATTACTATGCCGTTACAAGGATGCCAGAGGTTCTGGACCATCTTAATACGACCCTCACGCGTATGGCCTATGGAGGCCTTAACGACCAACTTGCTGGTGGGTTTGCGCGCTATAGTGTAGATATGAGATGGCATGTACCTCATTTTGAGAAAATGCTCTATGATAACGGGCAGTTGATCAGTGTATATAGTAAAGGATATGCCATCACACAAAATTCCTACTATAAACAGGTAGTGGAGAATACCATCACATTTCTTCTGAAAGAGCTAAAGCACCCCGATGGCGGTTATTATTCATCCTTAGATGCAGATAGTCTTGATGCTCAGGGTGAACTCGAAGAAGGTGCTTATTATGTTTGGTCAAAAGAAGAATTACAAGAGATCCTGGGTGACCAATTCGCCCTCTTTGCCGAATACAATAATGTAAATGACTTTGGTTTTTGGGAAGAAGATAAGTATGTCTTGATCCGCACTTCAAGTGATGCTGAGATTGCCAAGAAATGGCAATTGACTGAAGAGGTGCTCCAGGAAATGGTGAGAACCTGGAAAGAAAAACTCCTAAAAGTACGGGTGCAGCGAAGTGCACCCCGACTAGATTCTAAGATCCTCACTTCCTGGAATGCGTTAGTCGTCAAAGGGCTTGCCCATGCTTCTCGGTATTTAGGAGATCCGCAATGGCTTACATTGGCGATGGATACGGCTACCTATTTAGAGACAAACCACAGATCAAAAGAAGGTCGCATTTATCGCACTCCTTACAACACAGAAGGAGCAATTCACGGTTTTGCAGACGACTATGCCTTATTGGCGGATGCTTATATCGCTTTATACGAAGCCAGTTTTGACCTCCAATGGTTAGAACGATCAAAGGAAATTTTTGAAGAAGTCATATCTCAATTCTATGATTCAAAGAGTGGCTTGTTCTATTACACTTCTTCAAGTGACGCCAGGCTCATAAGGCGCACCTTTGAACGTGAAGACAATGTGATCCCTTCTTCGAATTCTGTTCTTGCCCAGGTGGCATTCAAATTAAGCAGATATTATCCCCTATCCACTTATGGGGATATCTATGTTAAGATGCGAAAACATATTCCTGAATTGGGAAGATCAATAGGTGCATACGCCAATTGGATGCAGCTATATCTCTGGGAACTCTATCCATTTCATGAAGCTGTCGTTGCTGGTAAAGATTACAGGCAGCAATCTGAATTGATCCATCGCAGCTACCTTCCGCAAAGCATCCTGGCCGCCAGCAATACAGAGGAGGGCTTAGATCTTTTTAAAGGACGTTTACACAAGGATAAAACACGCTTCTATATTTGTGAAAAGGGCACATGCCAATTACCCCTTGAAGACCCGTCAGAGGCTTTACAAAAACTTAGCGGCGCTTAGCAGTGGTTATGAATTCTTTGAGGTAAAAGGGTTCGAAATAGGCCACATCTTCAAAAGAATTTGCTTTCCATTTGGTATGGGCAATTGAGATCATTTCATTAGCAGAAGGCAATGCCTCGGAGTGGAAGATTGCATTCTCATGCCGGATAACGTCAGTACATTTTTGGGCTCCAGGTCCAATAATGTGGCACATTTTCTTCGCCAGAAATTCAGAAAAGGAAGCTTCATCAATAACCTCTGCTTTTATTTGCCTCACTTCCTCAAAATCTGCAGTGTAAACTGCAGAATAAACCTCCATGCGCCTGGCATCGAGAACAGGGATAATATAGCCCTCCTGGCCCTTCTTTTGCCGGGCTAAAGATTCCAGGGTTGATACAGAGATCAAAGGTATTTCCAGGGCGTAACACAGCCCTTTGGCTGCAGAAACACCAATGCGCAAACCGGTATAAGAACCGGGGCCTTTACTTACAGCCACAGCCTTAAGTTCTTCAAAAGATTTCCCTGCCTCATTCATCATTTGTTTTATGAACAGATGAAGCTCTTCAGCATGGCTGTATTGAGCGCTGGCGTGTTCTTTTAAATGCAACAATTGTCCTGATTCAGCCAGGCTGACAGAACAATTGGTAGTTGCTGTTTCTATATGGAGTATCAAGGCCATTAGGGCCACAAAGGTACACTAGTTCAAAGTGATAGGCAGGCCGAAGTAAAATTCCAAAACTTTGATCCTGAAAATATAATTGTATTTGGTCCGGATCACTTCAGCTTCTGCGTTGTCTACCCGTGCCTGCGCCTGGCTAAAATCAAAGGCGTTCATTAATCCGACATCGAAGCGTTCCTTAGAATAGTCATAGGCCAACTTTCTTGCTTCCAATGTTTTCTGAGCAGCTTCGTATGATTTTGCAAAACTCTGGACGTCTACATAAGCTATGTTAATGGTGTTCTCAAGATCTAATTTATCCTGTTCGAACTGTAGACGAGCTTTCTCCAGACTTATCTGGGAACGTTTTATATTATTCCCTGTACTGAAGCCATTAAAAATGGGAACGGTCAATTGGGCTCCATAGGAGATACCATCATTCAGGTATAATTGATCCCTGAAAGGTATTGTCTCTCCTGTTAAGGGATCCAATGTCTGATCTGAATAACGAGTGTTGTAGTTAATAAAGGCTCCAACCGTAGGAAAGCTTGCGCCTTTCGCGATCTGAAGATCCTTTTCGGCCAAATCTACGTTGGTCTCGGAAAACTTAATATCATTCCTGAATGTAAGGGCCTTATCAAAAATAACCTTTGGCGAATAATCTAAAATATCTGAGGTAGGTACAGCAAACTCCTCATCGGCAATATCAAAATTTACATAATCGGTGATCTGTAACAATTGTGCCAGGCTAATAAGGGATAAGGTAACCTGATTCTGACCATCGACAATTTGCTGTTCCTGGTTAGCAGCTGTAGCTTCTATTTCCAGAAGGTCTCCTCTTGGAACCACTCCTGAATCTACCAATTCCTTGGTACGCTTCATATCTTGTTCTGTAACCGCAAATTGGGCTTCAAACACTTTTAGAGATTCTTTATTAGACAGCACCAACAAATAGGAATTGGCCACATTTAATCGAATATCATCTATGAGGTCATCCAAGCGAAATTGATTAGCCACTTCACTCAATCGCGCCCGATTCATTTGGTATATGTTGCGCAATCCGTCAAATAAGGTCAAGCCGGAAGTTACATTTGTGGAGGCAGAGAAAATGGTTCCAGTTACCAGGCTGTTAGTTGTGGGATCTAAAATAAGCCCTGTATTTCCCGAAGTACTTATCTGCCCATTTAGATTAGGGATGAAATTTCCCAGCGCATCTGATTTATCGATCTGGGCATTCTGCAGGTCTAATTCAAATTGCTCAATGGTCAGGTTGTTATCTACTGCATAGTTCACGCACTCTTCGAGCGTCCATTTGCGTACTTGTGCCGTACCTATGACAATAGCAAAAAGGCATAAGGCTAAAGTGATCTTAATTTTCATGAGTCGTTTTTTGATAGTATGCAGTCTTTATACTTCAACTGCAGAATTTCTACTTGATTGGTTACTATGCGTTATCCTCGTCTTCTTCCTCTTCTTCTCCGGTCTTTATGGGTTCTGTCTTTTTCCAAATCTTAACTTCATCTTCTTCGGTCAATCCGGAAACGATTTCCACATTGATACCATCGGATATCCCAATTTCAACATCTTTACGTTCAAACTCCTGATCACCTGTAGCCACTTCAACAAAAGGCTTATCTGTTTCTTTATCAAACTGAAGCAGGGCTTCCGGAATTACCATTATGCTATCTTTTCGCTCCAAAACCAAAGAAGCATTCGCACTATAACCCGCACGGATCATGATGGAGTCATTGACCTGCACATCGCCTTCGATCTTAAACTGAACGGCTCCTGCTTCTTCAACACCTTTTGGTGCGATGAACTTGAGCTCTGCATTAAATTTCTGATCTTCCAACGCACCCAGGCTGATCTCTAACGGCATACCAAGTTCGAGCTTCCCAACTTCCCCTTCATCTACCTTCCCTTCGAAAATCATTTTACTTAGGTCGGCAATAGAAGCGATGGTAGTACCATCGTTAAAGTTGTTACTCTGGATTACCTGATCTCCTTCTTCAACCGGAATTTCAAGGATTGTCCCGGTAACTGTTGCCCGAATATTGGTATTCGCACTCGCTGAACCTCCTGCCGAACCACGGCGGATGATCTGGTAGTCTGCCCGGGAATTACTCAATTCCTGAACAGCCTGATCGTATTGTAGTTTGAGATTGTTAAAGTCCTGGCTGGAAATAACCCCTTTATCGAACAGGGCTTTATTCCTGTTGTATTCTATCTCCGTATTACTCAAGCCGATCTCTGCGTTGCGCACACGACCCCTGGCCTGATTCAAAGCCTGTTCATTAGGTACAACTTTGATCGTGGCGATCAGATCTCCTGTTTTTACAGGAACTCCTTCTTCCAAATAGATCTTATCAATGATTCCTGAGATCTGTGGTTTGATCTCAATTTCATCTTCGGGGATCACTTTCCCGGTGGCCACTGTTTTCTTTTCTATGGAAGACGTAAAAGGTTTTTGCGTCTCATAAGTGGTGGCCGATTTGGCGTTAGACTTTATAAAAAAGGCAGCGGCCCACATGGCTCCTATTACGAGGATGCCGATCAATCCATATTTTACAAACTTGTTCATTTTCTATTATTTGTATTAGTTCTTGTTAGTGGTTGAATTTATTCTTCCCTCAAAGCATCAATCGGTCGAATACTGACAGCTCTCTGTGCCGGTATCATCCCAATTAAAGTACCCATGATCACCATTAATGCCATAGCTCCTAATACTAAAGGAATGGGCACTGTTGGATTCGTATAGGGGAAATTTACGTCTTGTGTGGCATTGCTTACTATATTTAATACAGCTGCTCCCAGGATAATTCCCATCACACCGGAAATAACTGTCAGGAAAACACATTCCAAAATGATCAGGTAACGTATTTCGCGAGGCGTGGCACCTAAGGCTCGGCGAACTCCAAGTTCTTTGGTGCGTTCTTTTACAGATATTAATAAAATGGCTCCAATACCGATAATACCGGCAAGGATCGTTGCTACACCGACTATCAGGGAAATGAAGGTCAACCCCTTAGAGAAGCCCATGATCCTGTTAAAAATTTCTCCCAAATTGAAGGAACCAAAAGCGCGTTCGTCATCCGGGTGTACTCTATGTATCCCTTTTAATACAGATTTTACATCTTTTTCTACTTGTACTATATCGGCATCGTCATAGGCGGCTATAGAGAACCAGCCTACATTTTCACCCGTATTATACAATTTCTTATAAGTGCTAAATGGAATATGAATATCTCCATCACCTCCAAAACCTCCTCCTTGAGTGAATTTATGCACACCAACGACCTGGAAATAAATGTTATCTATTCTGACATATCCGCCTATTGGATCTTCGTCTTTTTCAAAAAGTTCTTGTTGGGTGCGTTCACCAATGACGGCAACCTTTCGTGACTGTTCAATATCCGCTTCATTGATAAACCGACCGTTATCATAGATCTCTTTGGTAGCTATCGAAGTAAACACTGGGAAATCACCATAAACTGCATAGCTCCCGGATTTAGTTCCGCGTACTATCGCGCCTGGCGCATCACCAAAGACCCCTCTGACGTTCCTGGGAGCAATGTACTGGATATCCGGAATTCTGTTCTGTATTACGGTTGCATCATTTAATTTGAGCTGAAGGCTCCTTCCCGTCTTAAAGCCTTCATAGGGTATGCTAGTATTCTGTGCCCAGGCAAAAAGACTGTTCATGGCAATATTTTCAAATGAACGCTCAAAACCATTGTCCATGCCCTTAGCCGCACCCGAAAGGGCGATATAGACAAAGATGCCCCATAAAACCCCGATCACAGTAATGATCGTGCGTATCTTATTTTTTCGGATAGAACCGAAGATCTCTTGCCATGTATTTCTGTCAAATAATAGTCTCATCTTAGTTGTCTTGTAAAGCTACAATTGGTTTAATCCTAGCTGCTCTTCTAGCAGGGACATATCCCGCTAAAGCACCAAAAACTATCAGAAGGATGGTAGCAAAAATGGCCAATCCCGTATCTATATATGGGTCCATTATAAAATAATCCTCCAGTTTATCACCAATTGAACGAAGCAGGAAGACGCCGAGCAGCATGCCAACATATCCTGAAATCGTCGTGATGAAAACAGATTCTAACAAGATGGTTCCGATCACAGATCGCGGTGTGGCACCAAGGGCTTTTCGAATACCTAATTCTTTGGTTCGTTCTTTGACCACGAATACCATAATATTGGATATACCAATAATACCTGCGATGATCGTTCCAAGTGCAAAAACCGAAAATACCATGGCGATCACATTGGCAAATTGATTGTTCTGCTGTAATTGATCGGCCACATTGCGAATGAACAAACCATTCTCATCGTCCGGGTGGACGTATTTTTTTTCTTTGATAAACTTGCGAAGGCTCACTTCAAAGGCCATGGCGCCGGCATACCCGATCTCCTCTTTGAATGCCAGGATGATCTGATCTATTTCATCATTATTCTTTTCGATTAATTGTCTCGTAGTATATGGGATATAAATATTTCGTTCTTCTCGGTCTCCTCCATCATCCTGAAATACCCCGATGACCTTGAAGGCACTGCCCCCCATATCCACATATTTCCCCATGGCATTTTTATCGCCAAAAAGATCTTTTTCTACAAGACGGCCAATAACAGCGTATTTGGTTCTGTTTTTAATGTCTTCTTCATTGATATAGCGGCCTTTCATCATAATGGTCTTCTCATTAAACTGATGGCCAGGCCCTATAGCACGGGTCGTATAGTTATTGGACTCTTCTTTATATGAGACCAAGGCTCCGCGTGATATCCTGGGTGTTATATATTCCAGGTACTGCGGGAAGGTCTTTTTAATATCGGCCAGGTCCGTATTGTCAAATTCTATTTGCCTGTTGGATTTATATCCTTTATAGGGCATGGAAGTACGGCCCGGAAACAAGAAAAACACATTCGTAGCATCGTCCCGGAAAAATTCGTTGAAGGTGTTTTTCAATCCATTGGAAAGTCCGACCAAAGAAACAAAAATAAGTATCCCCAGGGCCACGGTAAATCCGGCCAGGAAGGTTCTCATCTTATTCTTCCGGATGGATAAAAATATTTCTTTCCAGGTATCTCTACTGAACATATTCTGATGCTCTTACTTGCTTAATTTTTTCATCCTTAACAATAATACCATCTCTTAAATGCACAATTCGCTTACACATGTGTGCAATATCTTCTTCATGGGTTACTACCAGGATAGTATTTCCCAGGTCATTGATTGTTTGTAGAAGATCCATTACTTCATAGGAAGTTTTGCTATCCAGGGCTCCTGTAAGTTCATCAGCTAATAATACCTTAGGTTCTGTAACCATGGCCCGCGCAATAGCCACCCGCTGTTTCTGTCCTCCTGACAGTTCATTCGGTAGGTGGTGCGACCATTCTTTTAGCCCTACTTGCTCTAAATATTTTAGCGCCTTTTCCTGACGTACCTTTCTGCTTTTTCCCTGGTAGTACAAGGGTAAAGCCACGTTTTCCAGTGCAGTTTTGTAGTTAATCAAATTAAACGACTGAAAAATAAAGCCCAGGAACTTATTCCTGTATTGAGCAGCTTTTGTTTCATTCATATTCTTGATCGTCACCCCATCTAATATGTATTCTCCATCGTCGGCTACATCAAGCATTCCCAGAATATTCAGGAGTGTCGATTTGCCGGAACCCGAAGAGCCCATAATGGCCACTAATTCTCCATCGGATACTTTGAAATTCAACCCTTTTAAGACGTGCAGGGAATTACTTCCC
>Ga0265303_10001112_pt1 | contig 16147 bp, 15 predicted proteins | sample Helome_2_FD_192494 | JGI IMG/M metagenome (GOLD analysis project Ga0265303, IMG submission 192494) | Marine sediment microbial communities from subtidal zone of North Sea - Hel_20160317 (Illumina Assembly) | ecosystem: Environmental > Aquatic > Marine > Subtidal zone > Sediment ... | reverse complement strand
CCTTCTTACCGCGGCGGCCTATTTACTCGGGATGCATAAAACCGGCGGGTTGAAAGAAAGCGTTGCGGCCACCCTTCTGGTGTTATTGATGCTTTATCCCCTTTGCCGCGGGTACGGACAAATTAAAAAGAGCCAGCCATGGCGGATCCTGCGCTATCTCTAAATGTTGGAATAATCTTTTCGGGATCTTTTATATGTAATTTTTCAATGGCACCATTGACATTGCCACATTGTGGCATTATTTATATCTATGTAGATCAGTGCAGCAACTCTTCAACCGTCCCAGCCTTCATTACCTCACCATGAATCTCCTACGGTTGCGCTCATGATTGCAGTTGTCGTCGGATTCATTCAAAAAATAGCGGGAGGTGATATCCATGCAAAGCAATCGCAGAAAATACCCGCGGTACCGGGTTAGAGACAATGCCTTTACGGTGCTCAATCCGGAGCCCGTTAAAGTGGTTCCCATTATAGATATCGGGATGGGTGGGCTCAGCATTTACCTGGGTGACGGTGCCCGTCGGCCGGACCCAGCGTCAAAATTAGAAATTATGGTGGCGGATTGCAGTTTCTATCTGGAAAAACTTCCTTTTCAAATAGTTGCCGATGTTCGAGCGTTCCCGAACAATTCCTCCAGCCTCATGGATGGACGCCGTTACGGTATCAAATTTGGTAACCTGCGACCCAGCCAAAAGTCCCATTTAAAATATTTCGTGCGCCGTTACACCGAAAAGGGCTCGCTCAAACAAGTCCTGCACAACCTCAGCAGTATTTTCGATCCGGTTCAGGCGCCCAGGCCTTCGACCCGGAGTTGTAACACCGGAATCTGGCAGAGCCTTCACAGGCCTTCACTTTAAAGCTGTAACATTCCTCACCTGATTCGGCGGTATTTACTTCTTTTACTTTACTATATAACGCCCTTTTTCAGCCCGTCTTTTGAGCTCCAGAAATACAATTCCGGCCGTGCCCCAAAATTTTCGGCTTGATACTGAGAAATTCTTGACACCCCGTATTTCTCTGTCATTATAGCGTCAGAGATGCCGAAAAGGCAGCATCAATGTCACTTATAAGGCGATTTTTCCAGGATTCTGAACAAAACTTTTTCTATTTAATCCGTGGGGTGCAGGCCGTCTCGAATTTTATTGTTTCGACACCGGAGTATTCAAATCCAAATTGCCGTAAGCAATATCAGATAATCATACATCGATGAGCAAATACGATCCTGAAAAACTGACTGTTTTAGCCGCCGCCCACTGGCTGGCCGAGCATGGGTATATGGGAAAAAGAAGTAGCGGGGGAAATATTTCTTTAAGAATAGCCAATCAGGACGCCATTGCGATAACACCATCGGGCAGATCCTGCCTTAAAATGGCCGTCGAGGATATCTGTGTCATTGATTTTGACGGCAATCCCCTGGACGGCAATCTAAAGCCTTCCATTGAAGCCGGCATGCATCTTGGCATTTACAGGCACCGTGCCGATGTGAAGGCCGTTATTCACACCCACCAGACCTATGCCAGTGTGCTTTCCATCCTCAAGAGGCCGATTCCTGCTTTATTTGATGAAATCATCGTTGAAATCGGATCGGTGGTCGAGGTCATTCCCTATGCCTTTTCGGGCAGTGCTAAGCTTGTCCAAAATGTGGCAGAAAAATTGAGCAACCAATGCCATTGCTATCTGATTCAAAACCACGGGGCCCTGAGCCTGGGATCCGACATGGAGCGGGCCATGAAAAATGCCGAATTGCTGGAAAATGTGGCCCGGATATATTACCATGCCCTGGCAACCGGTCTGGATATCAGCGATATACCGGAGGGTGCAATCGATTACTTTGATGAAATGCGAAAGCAGCGATTCAAGTCATAGCCGTCACTCGATCCTTGATGCTGGATACTCGATGCAAAGCGCATGGTGCATGGCGTAAAGTCCCGATAATTCGGAAACCGCAGAATAATCTGACTCTTTGCGCTATGCCCTATGTGCCATGCGATTACAATCCGAAATCCCATATCCGAAATCAAAGATGCTTACTCCTGATAAGGAAAACTATATACTCACCCATGCCTATGTTCCCGAGCACACGGTCGGGCTGATGACCAGCCTGTCCGGTGGAGAGGGGTTTCTGGTCGACGATTTTTTTTTGTGCCGCCGGGATGACTGGATAGTATTTGTCGGCTACCCTATCCAGCAGGAATTTGCCTCAGACCATTTCGAAACAGTTTTTGAGAAAATCAGAAAAGTATTCAAGCCCGCTCGCATATCTCTTATTGCTCCTCAAATATCACCACAGCTCAGCACCACCTGTCAGCTGAGAGACAGCGACTTTTACTATACCCTGGACACCGGTCCTCCGGTCATTGGTGATGCGGTCAAGCGCAATTTAAAAAAGGCGGCCCGGATGCTGACAGTTGAGCGGGCATCCCAAATGGGAGATGCCCATCGTGAGTTGATGGATGAGTTTGCTACCAGAGTAAAGCCGCCTGCCCCCGTTAAAGATCTTTTATTTAAAATGCCTCAATACCTTGCAGCTGCGCCATCCGCCTGGGTGCTCAATGCCTGGGACTCAAAGGAATTCTTAGCCGCATTTTATGTGATCGACTTAGCGGCCAGGGAGTTTGCCAATTATATTATCGGGTGTTATTCAAGAAAAAACTATGTCATTGGCGCGTCTGACCTGCTGGTGTCGGAGTTGATAAAATTGAGTGCGGAATACGGCAAGACCTTTATCCACATGGGACTCGGGGTCAGCGATGGGATCAGGCGGTTTAAGGAAAAATGGGGCGCCAGCCCCGCGCGCAACTACGAGATGTGTGAACTGGTTTTCAAAAAACCGTTATTGACGGAATTTTTTAAATCGATTTTGAAAGCGCAACGTTAAAATTTAGCTGGCTCAAAGTCCGTGAGAATGAAATGTTGTTTAAGCAATCCAATGAAAAAGAGTTGAAAATGATCTGGGAAGTGGGAAGAGATGCCGCAAGGTCCCATCTAATCGGCACGGCCCATTTCTTTCCTAACTCTTTTAAAACATCATTAACCCGCTGTTTGGAAAATGCCCGAATCGTTATGTTTGAAGGTCCCCTGGACCCGCAAAATATGGCAAAAGTCGTATACAGCGGATACGACCACGATAGCGGCTATCATATATTTGACGATCTCGATCGTAAAACCATTGATAAAATTTCCCGTGAGCTTGCGCCCGCGTGTCGCGGCAGAAACACGTATATGGTATTAAATTTCCGCAAATTCCGGGTCGAAAATCCGCTGTATGATATGGTAAAGGGAATGAAGCCCTGGCTGGCTTTTTTTACTATCTGGTCTAATTTTTTGAAGAAAAACGGCTGGAAGTACTCGGTTGACCTGGAAGCATACACTATTGCCGAAGAATTAGGCAAAAATATTTGTTTTCTGGAAACCATCGAAGACCAGATCGGCGTTCTGGAAAGCCTGACCCAGGAGCTTATCGTGGCCTTCTTAAATCGGGTCGACCAATGGCATGAACTGGCCCGTGGTTATTCAGACTCTTACCTGGCCGGTGATCTGGCAAAGTTAAAATCCACGGGGCTGCGGTTTCCCAGCCGTCATCGTTCTGTCATCAATCATCGGGACAAAATTTTTTTTGAGAAAATGATAGAGCCCTTTAAAACCGGCGATGCCGTGGCTTTCGTTGGTGCCCCCCATGTTCGCGGTGTGAGTAAGCTGCTGCGTGAAGCCGGATTTCAGATTAAAGGCCCGTCGACAACGCTGGAGGACAGCGGTTCATGATTTCGGCCCGCCCTGGTGCGACGGCCTTGATTAAATGATACCAAAGTCGTACGCTTGAGGAGTTACAATCTATATAGAAGATCCTTGTAAGTCAGATCTGGGCCAGGGATTTCGGATTATGGATTGCGGATTTTAATAAGGAAAATATTCTAATTTTATAACTTTGCCGTGCACCGTGAAGTATCGAGCATCGAGTATCCAGTAACCAGTTCCCAGGAGCCAGAGACCAGATACAGGAATCCAGTGGCCGGCGACAATCCTGACACCCAATTAGCGCCTCACCAGAAAAAAGCGCTTAATTCCGCCCTTCGTATTCTTACCCGGAGGGACCACTCCAAATATGAGCTGGTTCGGAAATTAAAACAGCGCGGTTTCAGTAGAGAAGATATCGACAATGCCATCTCATCCTGCGAGAAATTTGATTATATTAATGATGAACGAACGGCTCAGGTGTATATCCGGGAGCTTAAGCGCAAAGGGTACGGGAAAAAGCGCATTCAGCTTGAACTCAACAAGAAAGGCTTAATAGGTATCCGCATACTGGGCATCCTGGATGAGAGCGTTTCCGAGACTGACGAACGGGAGGGTGCCGAACGCATCTTAAAAAAGAATATCAAGCGTTTTGAAAGAGAAACGGGAGCATTAAAAAGACGGGATAAAATTTATCGTTTTTTGCACGCAAGAGGATTTTTGCAAGGGGTTATTGCTGAAATTTTACAAAAATATGATCAAACAGAAAATTTGTGAAATGACCCAGCGCGAAAATGATGCTAAGACGTTGTTCGAGTGGACACCTGTTGGCACAACCATCGCCCAGCTATTCAAGGAATCAACTATAAAAACTCAGCTGGTTATTTCATACACCCGCGGTTCGTTGCTCGTAAACAACTGGATGTCTTCTAGTTGCTTTGGGGTTAAACGATTGAATATAATTCCAGATCCATGGCTGTCACTCCAGACAACTTCTCCTGATAAAATGATCCGGTTTCGAGTGTGCGGCAAGGAAAACATCAGTTTTGAGGATTGACCAGACAACCCCTCACTGTTGTCGACAAAGGCACCATGAGAGCTGATATCCAGTATGAAGCAGTCTGAGACCCGATTGGCGATGCTGATTCTGGCGTTGATCAGGCAGTCCTTGCGAACGTATTTTCTTTTGTCGGCCTTCGGCGCCCTGGAGGTAATTTCCTCCAGTTGTTTCATGAGGACCAGGCGCTGATTGTCTGACAAGTCTACGATGAGTTTGAATATGTGGTCGACGGTTTTGTCCCCCAATAATTGATGCAACAAAATAAGCTTTTGTTCCTCTTTCAGTTTGTTTAACAGAAAATAAAGCCTACCGATGATATCATATCTGGATGATTTCTTGCTGCGATCACGCAGGGTAGCCTCTCTTTTTTCACTCAAAAATTGATTTAGTGTGGAAAGCATAATTTTCAGTTCCTGATTTATTCTAAATTGGCTTTGCAAAATCTATGCAAAATTTAAAGAATATAAATTTTTGTTAAAATAATGAATAGTTAGGATTAGCTGCTGCTTCACAACCGGTTATAATTGTGAAAAATGTTTGTCAACCTTTGGGTAATTTAGTTCCTACGCGATTGAGGCTTGCCCACCAAGCAAAGCAGTCAGTTGATTCAGGGAGAAGTGTCCCGGCCCTTGACTTTAGTCACACAGGTTTTACACTAGAATAAGTCTATAACAGTCTATCCCCGGCATAAGGGCACCATTGATGTCAGTTAATAAGGCGGACTTCTGGCCTCTGACGCACACGTCTTCCCGAGGTTGAAAAAAGGGAGTTATGAAACCATTTCCAAGAAAGGGGTCAGACTGGCACTTTTCGGGACGATTTTTTATGATGTGAGGCACTATGAATATTATAAAAATAAATAATATCAAAATCTTATGGGCGGGCATGTTGGGAATTATTATTCTGACCCTGGTTGCCGGTTGTTCCGGCAAATACGGAAGTTATAAACGCGATACAGGGGTCAAGCAGGCCTTTGAAACCAACCAGGTGCCGACAGAATATAAGTATTTTTATTACGGGTTTGATACCCGACCCTATGTGATTTTTGGTATTGAACCAAAATATGAAATGAATTCGAAGATGTGGAAGGAAGTAAGTGCGGACACATCGGAGTTTAAAAATATAACCCGCTGGGTCTGGGAGGATTACGGTTACTATAAATTCGGTGCCGACATTCTGGATCCCAATGGAAATAAAGTCGGCGTTTTATATACAGCGATACGTGAAACCACATTGAAATTCGGTGATAATAACCAGATCAGCGTAATTCCCAACTCCCCGTTTCTTTGGGGACCGGTAGACAAGGGGGGCGTGAGCGTGAGGTCGCCGTAGTAATTTAGTTGAGAGTTACTCACTTTTATTAAAAAGATTTCTCAAAAGGTTTTGGGCGCCTTTTTCTAGGTTTTTTTTCAGGGCTTGCTGCATCAGGTCGCCCGTGGCTTGTTGGAATGCGGTTTGGTCTATGAGGGGCTTGGAGGCCGTGCCGCGGATGGGAACTTTGATGGTCGTCCCCTGCAGGAATTGATAGGCATCTTTTCCGACCATTTTTTTGGTAACCGGTATCCGGGCGATAAAATCTAGGGTATTGTCAAAGCCGATTGATCCGTGCATCTTCAGTTGATAGCCTTCTGCATCCAGTGTCATAGGCGACAGCGCAATCCGCCCATCTTTCGCCTCAAAATTTATATCCTGATCTGCCATACTTAGCTGTCGTTCGCTGATACCCATCATGTCCAGGAGTCCGGCCATAAAAGGCGTGGAATTTAGCCGCACCCCGTTTAACTTCAATGTTCCGGCAAAGGTTGCCCGGTTCCTTTCTTTTTCTGACAGAGGCCAGCGAAAATTTTTCATATTCAGGCTCAACAAGCCTTCCGGAAGGACCGCGTCTTTAAACAGCGGATGAATCGCGGCCAACAACCCATCGATCAAGCCCTGGGTAACCTGGACATCCTTTAAAATATCAATATTTTCTTTAAAAGAGATTATATACGGTTCCGTCCGCATGTCGACGGTGGGCTGAAAGTCCAATTGACCGCCGTTGGCCGAGGATTCAATTTTAGCCCCGGCGGATGCTCCGGCAACCCGGATCGGCACATCATTCGGGGTCAATTTCAGACCATAGGCTTCAATGGACGTTACATGAACCGCACCGGAAAAATCCAGGTGCTTGAGCGGGTCCTCCCAGCGATCTCCTTTGGAAACCAGTTTGATGGTAAAAGGGGTTGCTTTCTTTCCTGAAAAAGCAACCTGGGGCTGTCCTGATTTTTTTAAATAATCGGACACCAGCTTCAAATCAGGTTTCATGGTTCCCTTGGCATCCAGGACCTTATTTTTTCCGACCTGGTTCAAGGTCCCGGCGGCATTCAGGGACAGGGCATTTGAATTCAATTCGAGATTGGTGATGGTCATATTCCTGCCGTCCGGGCTACGGGTCACATCCGCATTTAAGGTGACTATTTTCTCGGAGATGGTCGGCAGGGTTTTGGATACGAGCTTGAAGGGCGCCACATTTCCCTGAATTTTTAAAAACTGTTCCTTGGGGTTGGAAAAATCCAGATCAAAATCAAAGCGTCCATTACCGGAAAGTTGAGTTTTTTCAGGTATTTGAATAAAATCACCGTAGCCCTGGGCCAATTGATTCAGGTCCAGGTCGGCCTGGCCGTTAACTTTCATATTTTTTGGAGCATTGGTCCAATCCCCAATAGCCAACTGCGGGATGTGGACCTTACCGGTCTGGCCGTCGATATCAACGGGGGCCAGCAGCAGGGATCGGTTATTTAGATCGATCTGGCCTTTGGTGGTGAGGATGACCCGGCTCTCCCGGAGGCCTTTATTTTCCTGCTGGAAAACAAATTTTTTAGTGTCAATCCGGGTATTATCAAGCGCCAGCCGGCCCTCTTTTAAATTTCCGCTGGTTTTAATGGCTGATTGCCCGGACAACTGGGTTTGAGAAGAGAGAATTCTCAGGTTCTTTAGCAATGATGACAGCTGCTTCAGGTTGATGTTTCCATCCAGTTTCAAACCCGTTGCATTCGGAAAAGAATGGGAGGCTGTGCCTTCCACCTGTTGTGCCGTAACCGTTCCCGAGGCAACCGAGGACTGAATAGTCAATGTCGGTTGGAGTAACTTGCTGTTAACCATAGCATCAGCCATCTCGACATCGGCGGATCCATCCGCACGGATGGTCTGTTTGGCCAGGATGTGAAGCTGATTGCGGGTTAGCACAAAGTCATCAATATTTAATTTCAAAGTGGCGTGATTCAAATTCTCCGTTTTTGTCTTTAGACTAAGGTTAAGCTTAAGCTTGCCGCTGCCATCCCATTGTTTAATCTCAATAAATTTTCTTAATTCAGCCAGCGCTGCTTTCAGATCGGCTGACAGATCAACACGCATGTTGCGCATGTCACCCCGGCCGTCGGCCTCTAAAAAAGAAGAACGCAGGGATAAATTCTCCAGCTGAAATCCTTCCCGGCCTATTTCGCCCCGGGCCTTTACCGTCACCGGTTTATTCCAGGATATTTTCTTACCGGCGCTGATTCCCTGCAGTCGATCGATGCGGGCGTCACCGTCAAAGAAGGTCCCTTCCGTGGCGGTTTCTATCTTGGCGGAAAGCGCCATCTTGCCTTTGGTTATTTCCGTACTTTCGCGCAATTTAAGGGTTCTTGGAAACTGAGTAAACACTTCCGCCAGATTAACATCGGCTTTGGCGGAAAAACGCTTTTGATCCTCATCGTCAACTATTCCCCTGGCCGAACCATCGGCCAGCGAAGAGCGAAATGTAAGGTTATTTAATGATAACGAATTGTTATTGCCGGTGGCATCAAGGTTGATCACAATACCTTTGACTGTTGGGGTGTCGGATCCCAGCGGGCCGCCCCGCAGCTGGAGCTTGTCGATGGCCATTTGACCGACCATTTTAAGACTGGCAGCATTGCTGCCGGTTAATGACACACTGGCGTTCAAGCGCCCTTTGGCCGACGGGATGCCGGCCCGAGTTGCGATAATGGCAAATATGTCTTCCAGCTCCCAATTTTCGACATTTAGTTTTGAATCCGATTGAATTTTTTGCATATTCAGCGGATCATCTGCTGGCAACACCAGGGAGCCCTCCCCGGAAGCACGACCGCTGCTATCGCCCGATTCTGTAGAAAAACGGTAGGTTATCGGGTTTTGCGGGCCGGGTGCCTCCAGCATAAGGTCCAGTTTTTTGGCTGCTATTTTTTCGTTGCCGTCTGCCGTGACGGTCAATATGGAACCGTTGGTGATTTTTAGTTTTCCATAAAAAGCGGGGATGAGGGTGGCTTCTTTTCCGGCGGGTATTGATTCCGGTGACGGGGCAGCCGGTGGGGTCTTTTGTGGATCCTGGGCTTCGGTCATATCTGAAATATAGAAAACCACCGCAGGATCAATTATCTCAACAGCGCCCAGTTCGCCCCCGGCCATAATCAGGCCCAGAAGTCCTTTTTCGGTTTTTATTTCAGATACCTGGGCGAAAAGGCCATCCGTGCGGTTGTCATAGACAACCCCCTGACTTTCGATACCGCTAAACCAGCTCACAGACCATGATTCCAGCTGCAGCTGACCGGGCAGTTGCCGGTTTACCTTTTGGATCACCAATGGTTTCATCATGTCGCTGGACAAAATGGCCGGCAGCAGTGCAATGATTATAAACACTGCCACCAGCAGGCCCGCGGTGAGACTGTAAACAACCCTTGATTTTTTCATGGCCTACATACAGAGATTATTATTAGAAGTGGCTTCAAATTCTGTCCTTTCAATGCATAAAGGTTAGATGTAAATAAACCTACTGATATGCGCATTGTAAGCACTTTACGTTGAATCTCAAATAATAATTGCAGTTTAAATTTGGACAAGGATTTACGCTTCTTAAAATCCGCAATCCGCATTTCCAAATCAAATATCCGGTTCGATCTGCACCAGGCAGCTGTTGCAGGCAAAGGCACCGCAGGGTGAACTCTTATCCCTGGTAAGCACATTCACGCAGCCGCCGACATCGATCCCCTCGGGATCAGGTTTGTACCAGGCGCCGGCATCCAGGCTGGCAACACCGGGCATAATGCGGTCGGTGACTTTTGCAACCGAGCGCAATTTTCCGCGATCATTATAGACGATCACAAGGTCGCCGTCGGTAATATTGCGATGACGGGCGTCGTCGGGATTTATCCAGATTTTATCGTCGCTCTTTTTCTTTAAAAGGGGAATGTTATCAAACTGGGAATTGACCCGTGCTTTGGCGTGGGGGCTGACCAGCTGAAGAGGGTACTTTTTAGCCAGTGAATCATGCGGGCCTTCCCAGGGTTCGACATATTTAGGGATGGGAGGAATCAGGGCATTGTTCATGTCGGCGATTTTCTGACTGTGTATTTCGATCTTGCCCGATGGGGTTGCAAAGAAGTGATTTTGCGGATCTTCTATCTGGCTGCGAAAAGCTACCCAGGGTTCATCGAGTTTCATGCGGTGGGCGTCCTGGTGTTGGAATTTATCATCCGGAAGCCCCGGTGTATTCGCCACCACTTCTTTAAGATATTCTTGGACCGATTTTGGATTGTAATCTTCCACGCCCAACCGGTTTGCCAGCATGGAAAATATTGCCAGATCCGAGCGGGTTTCGGGCAAAGGATCAATGACCTTGTTCATGTAGATATTGTAGGGGCCTCCGGTCCAGGGCGTTCCAATATCTTCTTCTTCCAGAAAGTGTGTCACCGGCAGAATCATATCCGCATAACGGGCCGTCGGGGTCATAAACAGCTCGTGAACGACGATAAATTCGGGGACCTTTAAGGCCCTTACCCCCTTGTTGACGTTTGAAAACTGATTTAAAAGATTACATCCCACGATATATACTAGCTTGATGTCGGCGGTGTATCCACCGCTTTTCCCGGTCAGCAGGGCATCATAGATTTCGCTCATATGAATTTGAGGATTCGGTCTTTCAGGGACACCAAATGAGGTTACCAGTTCCCCCAGCTGCATGCGTCCGGCGCCGCCGGCCACATTCCCGCCCCGGATGCCGATGTTGCCGGTCATGGCGGCCAGTGTAATAGCCGCCCGGTGGTATTGCTCACCGGCTGCACTTCGGCCGGGCGCCCAACTAGCCCACAGGGCAGCCGGCTTGCTGGTTGCATATTGCCTTGCGAGCATTCTGATATCGTCTTCTGTCGCACCGGTGATTTTTTCCGCCCATTGTGGTGTCTTAGGCACCCCGTCTTCATTACCCATCACATAATCTTTAAAGATTTCGAAACCTTCGGTATAGGTTTTGATAAAGTCATGCTCATAGAGGTCTTCATCAATCATCACCTGGGCCATGGCGATCAGCATGGCGGTGTCGGTGCCCGGTTTGACGGTAATCCACTTTTCCGCCAGTGCCTTGGCCGATGGACTGAAACGCGGATCCACACAGATTATTTTTGCTCCGGCCTTTTTGGCCAGGGTTAGATAGGACACCGTATCCGGACTAAAACGGGAGGTCAGCGGGTCCCAGCCCCACATTATTATCAATTTGGAGTGGCGTAGATTATCACGGGTGTTACCGGTAAACGCTGTGCCCAGTGTGCTGCGCGATGCAAAAATAGCGGCTTCCATAGAGGTGTTACCGCTGATGACGCTGCAGCCGCCATTCAGGTTAAAAAATCGTCGGGCGGCAACGCCGGTGCCGTGCAGGGCAGCTTCGTTGCCGGAATAATCCATCAGAAAAATGGAATTGCCTCCGTATGTATCTTTAATTCTTTTTATTTCACCGGCCACCGTTTCCAAGGCCTGCTCCCATGAAATCGGTTCAAACCGGCCACTTCCCCGTTCGCCGATTCTTTTTAAGGGCCGGTTTAACCGCTCCGGTGAATACACAACATCCATCTGGGACAGCCCCCGGACGCAAGCTTTTAACCCGGGTCCCCGCTGAATTTCCGTTCCGATGCGTGTTATTCTGCCATCGGCTATATGCACCTTCAATAGGCATCGTCCCCCGCAGTCATATGAGCACGTCGTAGTGATTATTTTTTCCTTGCTTTTAATACCGCTTGCCATAATAATATTCCGCTATATGGAGTTGTGGTATAAGTGGTTTTAAAAAAAAGGTTAGAATACCGGACCGCTTTTTTGACAACCACGATATGGCCATGCGTGTTTTATCCCTGAAAATTTTCAAAAAATCAAATATATTGATTTGTACTTGCTGAAACAAGATTCGGTATTATTGTTTGGAAGTTAGTACCAGTTGCAGCCGATTGAGATTTACACCGCTCTCCTTAATGCTGTTCCGAAATACGGAATTGCGGTATAAGTGGTCGTAGAAAAAATCGCTGTAATACCGGTATGTTATTTTCAAACCACGAAAAACCAGAATCAGATTAAGTGAAAGACTTTCGAAATGATCACTTCCATAGAAAACAGCCGTTCCAACGACAAGGCAAACAGACGAATCGGAATCGACAGAAGGCAATTTTCGTACACCCATCATTTACCGGAACGAAGAGACGGAAAAGACCGTCGTCTGGATGATGACAATAACAACGCTTCTGGAGACAATAAATAACAGCCCTGGATCTCTGACCCGCGAAAAACCCAAATACCCGTTGCCCAGCCTTAGAAACCAGATAAAGGATCGAGCAACTTCCTGTCATGGCATACGATATCAAACATCTGCAGTGGCCTGATTCAATCTGACAAATTTTCCATAAAACTTACGAGGCCTTAAGACAAATGCGGCATTTCATATCCCTTCCCCAAATTTGACCTTATCTTTAGATCATGTCAAAATAATAGCATAGGTGATTCGACTAAAGACTCGCCCGCAGTATAGATCAGGTAGTAATTTGTTCTCAGGCAGAAATTGTCTAGCCTGCTGAACTATATTTTAGGATTTCAGGTCTAAATAAAAAATTCTATGAGGTTTTATCTATGAGATTTGCATGGTTACTGTTCTTGCTCTTTCCCCTATCTGCCACGGCAGTTGACAATATGATGATAAATACCGAGATAAAGGAATTTAAATTACAGAAAAGGCCTGTAATCCGAATGTCATTTACACCCGGTCTAGAACCCGGTGTTGTCATTTCACCACCAGTTCGAAATAGTGAAGTTATCCCGGGCTACAGAGTGCGGTTTAAAGGTGTTGCCTTCATAGTGGGTGTTTCATGTGAGGCAGACTTACAAAAGGTGAAAAATAGATGAATGCGTTAATCGCACTTTGAGCTGGAATCATAAGAAACAAGCGCAATGATAGAATGCCCCAGATGTAACCTCGAACAGGACGAATCCCCCCATTGCCAGTATTGCGGACTTGATTTCAGCGAGCACCGGAAGTCAGCCCGAAGTTCAATGGCATTCAACTTCAAACAGATTGGGTTGTTTGCCCTGATTCTGGTAATAGCCGGTGCCATACTTGTCTTTTACTGGTCGACTGCTAACCGGCCCAAACCCATCATCGTTGAAGGTTCAAAAAGCTCTGTGCAAAGCCCTATTGATAAAGACTTGCGTACAGCAGCCAAAGAACTAACCGATGATGTTGGAATTGTAAGTGAACTTACGGGGGGGTCTAATAAAGGAAGTGTTATTGCGATGGTCGTTTTCAGCATCATCGGGCTTGGCTATATGAGCTATGGGAAAAAGAGCCAACAGCTCATAATGGTCATCTGCGGCATCGGGCTAATGGGATATTCCTATTTCGTAGGCGGCACCCTCTATATCATTCTTATCGGGTTAGTCCTGAGTGCCCTGCCTTTTGTCCTAGTTAGAAAATAGGATTGTCTATTTGGGCCTTAACATATAGAATCTTTATTTCCATCGGTGATCTATTCGCCAAACACTAAAGTCCATAATTTGACTGACCTGCAGAGGAACAGAATGCCAGTAGCCATCAAATGGTTCCCACCTTCTTGGATTCAGATAAACGTGCAGAACAGGATCATATATATAGATCCGGCATACTTAAAGACCTACTATAAAAACTACCCAAAGAGAATCGAGTTTTCCTCGTGGCCTGACCCAATTGATGGACTGCCGGAAGAGCTGGAGAAGGCTGATTTGATCCTCGTGACCCACCATCATAAAGACCATTGTAAACGAGTTACGTTAGACAGGCTCAGGTGTCCGGACACTTTGGTTATAGCCCCCAAACGCTGTGCTAAGGAACTAGGCGAGGACATTAAAACGATCAAGCCAGCAGGGAGGTTAAGTCTTGATAACATGGTCATAGAGGCGGTGCAAGCCTACAACACCGAACAAGGGAGTTCTACCAGAAAGCAGCACAAAAAAGGAGAAGGGGTTGGCTATCTGATTATGATGGAGGGTAAGACGATCTATCACGCGGGGGACACCGATTTCATACCGGAGATGCGGGAACTCGGGCGGGTAGATGTCGCATTGCTTCCTATCGGCGGAACCTTTACGATGGATATTAATGAAGCAGTGGAGGCAGCCATTGCGATTAACCCAAAGCTTTTGATTCCCATGCACAGATTCGAGGCAGATCCTCGAAAACTCGCAGACGAATTAGAAGCAAGAACGGATATTAAGTTGATCCCATTGGATATCGGTGAAACCTACTGCTTGGATGACGAATAATATCCTCAGCGTGCCATATTAATGGACTATACATATAATTTTAGGAGTTTATGGCTGAAATTATTTAAAACAGAGGAATAAATGGCTTCTCCAGATATTTCATAAGAATTTACGTTCAGGTCCCATTTTATTGAGATCAATGGATGAAATATTCGGCCAGTATTTTCAATAGGGGTTTGTTCGCTATGATACGTAAGTGCATAGAATCAGATATCAATGCAATATTCGAGATTATTAACGATGCTGCCCGGGCTTATAAGGGAGTAATTCCAGATGATAGATGGCACGAGCCGTATATGTCCGCTGAAGAGATCCGACATGAGATCAAAACCGGTGTGGTTTTCTGGGGTTTTGAGCAAGAAGGCTGCCTGGCTGGTGTTATGGGTATCCAGGACAAGGGGGAGGTGACCCTTATTCGACATGCCTATGTACTGTCGCGATTCAGAAGGCAGGGAATCGGTGAAAAACTGCTAAAACATCTGGAGGATCTGACAGATAAACCAATCCTGGTCGGAACCTGGAAGGATGCTTCATGGGCCATCGCATTCTACCGGAAGCATGGATACTATCTGGTTTCAGAAGAAAAAAAGGATCGGCTTCTTCCCAAGTATTGGTCAATTCCGGAGCGGCAAATCGAAATCTCTGTTGTTTTGGCAAACCAAAAGTGACCGGGAAGCAGAAAGGTACCGTCATCATACACGGAGCCTTGATTTGCCACTATAAAGTTAAAACTTACACATTTTCGAAATATATTTGATAGAATAAAGAACAGATTGGGGAAAAGTTATGGATGAATGGGGCCGAGATCCTTCGATAAGGTCCATGAGAAGAGTTTTCAAAGCCATGGAAAAATCTCTGGATGATCTCCTTGAACAGCTGGATATTTCCCCTTTTGATTATCGAATCAGGGGCTGGCTGGAACAGGCGCTGGCCAAATATGAGCGGGCCTGGGGTGAGGCAAGTCGCATGGGGGTTCGCCTGGATGAAAATCTGGCCAACTCCGTCTATGTCCATTGCCTTGTGAAGGTCATCGGCTCGGAGGGAATTAAAATCCCTGAAAGCAAATTCCCCCTGGGAAAAGATATAGATAGACTAATGGTTGAGGTTTTTAAATGATCCGTTTACGATTATTCGGCCGCTGCCGAATTTACCATGATCCGGTGAGTCCCGTTTTAAAATCGCCAGCGCAAATCGGGTGGGACGCCAGGTTCCGCAGCATAGATCTCGTCACGCCAAGGCGGTTCAAGGGTCGAGAGTTACTCATGCGGACCCGTGGCTGGTGGACCGTTGAGCCCTCTGAAATCCTGAATTCGGTTGAAGCCCACGGCAAGCTGGTACTTGGCGAAAAAGGTGAGTTGATGGTAGAGTTTGCTGACCAAAAGGCTGTTGATAGCCTCTCAGCTTCACTTACAGAAAGATTTAGCGATCAGGTCCTCCTAGCTCCCTGACATTGAAAAACAGGATTACATCAAAGCTCTGCCGGATTGCCGCAGGCTCCTAAGAAAAGGGAAATTACTTTATTGCAGATTTTAAATTCCAAATATAGTATGCTTTTCTATTCTCGTACTTTGAAGAAAGGAACCAATTTTGACAATTTATTCAGCCATCGGATTTTCAGTGGCCATGCTTATTCTGGCGGCCAGCCCCGGACCCGGTGTTTTTGCAACGGTTGCCAGGGCACTGGCGTCCGGCTTCCGGCCGTCCATAGTCGTTATTTGCGGTATCGTCCTGGGTGACATCATTTTTCTGCTGTTTGCTGCTTTTGGGCTC
>Ga0265303_10001111_pt1 | contig 16149 bp, 14 predicted proteins | sample Helome_2_FD_192494 | JGI IMG/M metagenome (GOLD analysis project Ga0265303, IMG submission 192494) | Marine sediment microbial communities from subtidal zone of North Sea - Hel_20160317 (Illumina Assembly) | ecosystem: Environmental > Aquatic > Marine > Subtidal zone > Sediment ... | reverse complement strand
CCTTTTGTACTTTGATGCGTGGTAATAAATGACTTAGGTTCCGGCACTGAGGCTGAATCTTGTTTTTTTTCTTGTGCTGAGAGTGCTAACGAAAATATCAGGAATATGGAAAGTATATTTAGTTTTATCATAGTTAGCATTTAAGGATTTTTCAAATATAGTTGATTAATCGTGGTTTAAATGGTTCTCGTTTATGCTGGTCCTACCACCCGATTTCTCGCGAATGCACAATTTAATAGCGTAAGCCGTGGCCGAAAGCACCGTGCAACTGGCAAATCTCTGCAGCGAATGAAGCAGCTTTCCCAAGGGAGTTTTTAATCAACGAGGCCCGCTGAACACTGGTGTTGGCTTTACCTCCGATATAGGAAATCAGGAATCCGCTGATGAAGGCATCTCCTGCTCCGAGTGTGTCTGTTGGTATCACCGCCTGGGGAGCCTGTCTAAACCAGGATCGACTATCATACAGAATTACTTCCTGTGGACCCCGTGTGGCCACTGCTACGCTACAGCCACTGTTCACAGCTTTCTCAAGAAGTTCCATAGCTGCTTCTTCAGTCCATTCGGCACAGGAAAAAAAACCGAAGTCGATGTACTGGCATAGGGATAGCGCATGTTCGTTCTCAAAGTCATCCGAAAAGTCGTAGCTAATCAGGGGATTCAGCCCCTGCATTTGCGATAGATAGCGATCCATGGTGCTGTATGCACTAGTATGGACAATTGAAAACGATTTCAGGTAATCGAGATCGTCAAAAATGAATTCCATTGGAACGGATTTGCTAATCCCTCCCTCGTTTGATGAGATAAAAACTCTCTCGCCATCTTCGATTGTCAAAATTGCCCGACCATTTGGTCCGTCAACACAGCGGCAATGGGAAGTATCTACCCCTGTTTCGGCGAGTGTTCGTTGCACATGCTTTGCACTCTCATCGCTGCCAAAAACGCCCAGATAGGCCGAGTCGCAACCCAACATTGACGTATATACCGAAAAGTTGAGTGCGTTACCCCCCGGAAACATCGTCCGAATGTGAATGTAGTCGTCCACAACATTGTCGCCGATACCTATGACCTTTATTGCGTTATTCCCCATATTTAAAATTAGTATTCCACTTTACCCATATAACGGCGTATTTCAAGCGGATGATTGCGAAACTTTGCCAATGCTTCCCGATAATCACACAGCACACTGTAGAACAGGATCGGATTAAAAAACTCGACAACAGACTCGGGAAGCACACCAAGACCGAGCTCTTTGGCGTCGATTATTACATAATTCTTCGCGTAACTTTTAAGGAAGGTGATCACCCTCTCATCTAGTGGGCGAGTGCGGCCTTCATTTACCAACACAATGAAATTGGTTTTTTTGTCTGTAATTTCGAAAGGACCATGAAAAAACTCACCGGAGTGAATTGCGCTCGCGTGCAGCCATTGCATTTCCATCAGGGAGCAAATCGCAAAGCCATAAGCGAGTCCGAAGCTCGCTCCGCTAGACAAAATATAGAACAATTTCTCATTCTGATAAGTTTCTGCAAATGTTATGACTCGCTCGCCCACTTTGTTGCGTGCTGCTGTAACTACATCATCTATTTTTAGTAAAGCTTCCTGGAATTTGTGGTAATTAGGATATCCCTCCGAATGTTGCAATATTTCCAGACAAAGTGCCAGCGTAATTGCCATCGGATTATTTTGAACGCTTGATTCATCACCCCACTCGTATACAACATTGTAATCCGAAAAAGAGGGAAGCTCCGATGACTTGTTATGAGTCAATGAGACAGTGAGAGAACCCGCTGCTTTTGCAACTTTCAAGGCCTCAACTATCTCTGGCGTAACACCACTGTGCGAACAAAAGATTACAACCGACCTCTCTCCGAGCACTTTCGGTACCGCATGAACAAACTCGTTTGCCGTATAGAGATCAGTGCGCAAAAGAAAGCTCTCACTCGCAAGGAAGAATTTGGCCGGGTAGAGATCTACCAGTGAACCGCCACAGGCAACTAAAAATACCTCTGACATTTGAACACCGTCATCAACTCTCGCCATAAGCATTTTAACCAGTGCCTTAGTATGCAGGGAGATTGAATTCATAAAATTTAATCTTTATATTATGTTGGGTGCTTTTTTAATTTTAATATACGGAAATAGTCAATAAGATCATTGTAGTTATTAACAATAGTATAAGAAGAGGCATTATAAATTGCACCCACTTATTGAACCCTATTTTTACAATAGCCAAGGCTGCTAATATTAAACCTGTAGGATTGATCAAATAAAACAGCCCCATACCATATTGATAGGTGTCAACAATAGTTTCTCTTCCAATGTTTACAGTATCTGCCAATGGCGACATGATTGGCATGGTTAAAACAGCCATTCCTGAGGACGATGGCATAAAAAAGGATAAACCACCATAAATAAAGAGCATGACATTTGTAAAGACACCTTTGTTCATCCCTTCTGTTATTGTACTTGCATGATATAAAATAGTATCGCTAATAAGTCCATCTTCCATTAAAATGGTAACACCCCGGGCGATGCCAACAATAAAGGCAACACTCAGTAAAGAGGCTGCACCTTTTGCAAACTCTTCTACGAAAACACTTTCTTTTATCTTACCAATCATACCAATAAGGATGGCACCAACAAAAAAGGTAGTTGTCATTTCTACAAACCACCAACTTAAAAAGGAAACCCCATATATCATAACGACGAAACATAATGAAAATACAACGGTAATAAGTCTTAGTCTATTTGTGAATTCCGTTGTTGTATTCATGGTATTTATTCCAAACACCTTCTCCAGGGCTTCTTTTTGGTCATAAATAAGTGACTTAGATGGATCGGCTTTTACGCGTTTTGCATAGCGAAGAATATAAAGAATAGTAATAGTCAGACAAACAACCAGCATGATTACGCGATTGTTGAGACCTGTTGTCCAATTTATTCCAGCAGCATCCGAAGCAATAATCGTAGAAAACGGATTTATAGTAGAGCACATTGACCCAATTCCTGAACCGAGAAAAATACAGGCAAGCCCAACCATCGCATCATATTTTGCTGCCAGGAATACAGGTATTAAAATGGGGTAGAAAGCCATCGTTTCTTCAGCAAGACCAAAGGTTGTTCCTCCGGCTGCAATAAGTGTTGTTACCAAAATAATTAGAATAAACTCTCTGCCTTTAAGTGTTTTTGCCATCCAGGATATTCCGGCATCAAATGCCCCTGTGAGGTTCATTATGCCAATTAAGCCCCCAATAATAAGTATTAAAAAAATGATGTCTGCTGCTGCGATTATTCCTTTTATAGGCGATTTCGCCAAATCTAAAAGGCCTTGTGGTTTTGAATCCAGTTTTTTGTAGGTATTAGGAATTCCAATTGGCTTATAGATATCACCACTTGTAAATTTTTGAATAGGAATTTTAATGTTGAGGTTCTCTAAAGTTTCTTGCGTTGCTGGTAATTCAACGCTCTCTTCTATGCCGGTTTTGGTAAATGTATGGCTTGAGGCATTGTAAGCCAGGCTATCATATTTGCCTGCCGGAACCACCCAGGTCAAAAATGTTACAAATACAGCAATGAAGATTAGTATGGTTTGGGCCGTTGGAAACTTTAGTTTTTTCATTTATGAATTCTGTTACTATTTCTTAGTTAGTCCAAATGCACCATAACGATCTTATACCTGCCTGCCCTCCTTAGGCGGGCCTGCCCATCTCAGGCGGGCCTGCCCGCCTAAGGAGGGCTGGTATGAAAAGTAGCATTTTTATAATCCCAATCTTCTCGAATGACATAAATGTATTAAAAAAGTACAAGCTTGAATGACTTGCGCTTAATTAGCTGTTTATTATAGTTGTTGTTAAGTCCTTTTTCCAAATTTCTTTAGAAGCATCTCATGGCTCCGGATCATCAAAAAGATTTAAAATATTTTAAGATTTGGTTAATTGTTGCGATTCTTTGCTTATCCTTTTCCATAAGTAATTCATGCTGGGCATTTTCTATGGTAAATGCTTCACATGGTTTACCAAGTTTTATTGCATTTTCAACGAAATCCTGATGAGAATCAACGTCAACAATTTGCTCGTTTTCCGCTGAAAATATAATAAAAGGTGTCTGAATATTCTGAATGTTAAAATACATATAATCAAACTGTTGGCAAGATTTAACTACCCAGTCATAAGTGGCGCCGCCTAGTTTTGCTTTTGGTTCTTTTGCAAAAGCTGCATTCATTCGGTTATATCGAATTTCTGAGCCGGTAACAGTATTCTCCTTAAAGTCCAGTTTACCCTCGTCATATTTGCCTTGCCCCAAAGCATATTCAGGATTATCACCGGATAAAAGCTTAGCCCCTGTGCAACTTGGCGCAGCAAGTCCAAGCATTGGCGAAGAAAATGCCGCAGCATTAAAATCATCAGGATTCTGTTCCAGATATGTTATTCCAATAGCTCCACCCATTGAATGTGCCAGCAAATAAATGCTATTATGGTTTGCTGCTTTAAGCATGTTGTTGTAAAAATATTTCATATCGTCAATGTAATATTGAAAAGTGTCAATATATCCCATATCCGGGTCATCTGTCATTCTTCCCGATAAGCCCTGTCCCCTATGATCATGAATGTATACAGAATAACCGTTGTTGTAAAGGTCAAAGATTAGTTCTTTATACTTTATTGAGGCTTCAGTTCTGCCCGCAGAAATTAGAATGGCCGGACTTGTTACTTCAGGTCGTTTAAATACTTTAAAATAGATACTAATATTGGCTTTACCTGTGAAATAATCTTCTTCGCCTATCTCATAAAAATTTTCAATTCCTTGAGCATATTTGTCATCCTTCAGTTGTTTTTCAGTTGTAAGATTATATATGTTCTCCGCATTTTGCAGATAGTTGCGATTGTCCCGGCAAGAGGCTATTAAGAATATAACTATTAGCAATCCAGAAGTTGAAGCTCTTATATTCATAAACTTATACATTTTTAGCGGCTGTTAATGTTCTTTTACTCCTTTTATCAAAAACCACAAAATAATTGAAAACTCTCCTGTTATTGCTATAAGTAAGTATAAAATTCCTGCGATTCCAGCATTTTTATTCTTTGAATTCATTTATATTTTTAATGGTTTCTTCAAAAAACGATTTAAATAATTAAATGTTACGGTTGATGATAAATTTACTGTGTCAACTTTTTTTATCTATTCTTAATTCTCTGAAGTGCAGCTTCAATTGCAGGATCAGTACCTGCTTTGATATCTGTTATCAATTTCTCAAAAAATTCATCAGTAAGCCTGGAATATTCAATTTGTATATCCGGAGAAATACCGATATGCTCATAGTTAACTCCTTTTAAGTCTTCATGAATTTGTTTTCGGTCAGCAATCGTAGTCTAATTTTTCTAAAAAAATTTATCATTTGGTTTATTATACTACGCGCCAATACCCATTTTGATGTTAGTTGCGGATTTAGAATGATAACTTTATAGTTAATAAATATGCTACAACGTCAACGTGAGTCCACCATCTGCTGTAAGTGTTGTCCCGGTTATATAACTAGATTCATCTGAACAAAGAAACACAATGGCCTTAGCAATCTCTTCCGGGCGCCCAGCTCGTTTTAGATGAACTGTAGGTAGCAATCCCTGGTCATATAAGTCATCACCAACAACTCCTCTCAAGCGTTGATGCATAGGCGTATCTGTAACACCCGGACACAAAAGGTTTACTCGAATACCCTGTGGTGCTAACTCCGCAGAGACGCTGGTGGTTAATCCTATCAGGCCGTGCTTTGAAGTTACATAGGCCGATCCGGTCGGAAAACCGAGAAACGAATTTACTGAACCGATATTTACAATTGCCCCACCGTGACCAAGATTGAGCATGGCTCTGGCCTCATACTTCATACAAAGAAATGTTCCCTTTAGGTTGATGTCAAGAACCTGATCCCAATCATCTTCAGAAAGGTCCGTTATTCCATTTAGTTTACCTTCTACGCCAGCATTATTTACTGCATAATCCAGACGGCCAAATACTTTTATAGTATGAGCGACCATTTGCTCTACATTCTTCGCAATCGAAACATCCGTCCTGATAGCGGATGCCTTACCTCCCTTAGCTTCGATAGAAGTCACCAAAGTATCAAGTTCCTTTTTCCGACGTGCAGCGACTACAATATTTGCGCCTTTCGCGGCAAAAGCTTCTGCCGTTGCTCTCCCAATACCACTACTTGCTCCGGTTATCAGTACGACTTTTTCTTTCATTTTACTCATATGAATCCTTTTTAATTGGTTAGTATATTATAAAAAATTTATCTTTAAATAGTTGTTGGTGCCGTCCCGATAGCTCCTTCTCCATAGTATTAATCGGGACAAAAGCTAACGGTATCGGCTCGTAGGTGTACCAAACCTTGATCTATTGATTTTTATGCTTTTCGATTTCATCTTTGGTCAATCCTAAAAATTTAGCCGCATTATTATAAAATATATCACCTTTTTGTTCCAGTGTCAGAAAGTTTACTGAATTAACCGTTTCTACTGCAACATCGATAGTTTGGGGCCATACCATTTGGTCACTCCCGAACATGATCCGATCTCCAAAGCCCGCATTGATTAGAGACTTCAGGTAGGCATTAAACTCCTCCTGAGGCAATATCCAGTTGACGACAGCAATGTCGATATAAACATTAGGGTGGGCATACATCAAAGCTTTTAAATCTTCTACATACGGCCAGCCACCATGCATAATATATATCCTTAAATTCGGGTATTTTACTAATACATTTTCCAGCTGTGCAGGGTGTGCATTATAGGTGCGCATACCCCCCAGCATTTCTGGCATCATGTGAAAACCATAATTTGGGCCTCCGGGAAAAATGTGAAACCCAACAGGTATATCCAACTCCTGAGCTAATTCAAAATATGGCAATATAGAAGGGTCATCGGCCAATATTCCTGCATAAAAAGGTGCCATTTCAGCAATAACTTGCAGCTTACCTTCTTGATGCTGAATTCTCAATGCATCTATTCCTTTATCAGCACCTCCAATTAAAATTGTTTCCGGAACATCATCATACCATAATTTACCATTAGACACCATAGCTTTCACAATCTTATGTTTGCGGAATTTCTCTAAAGTTTTTTCTTTTTGTTCAGCAGCAGAAGTTACTCCTTCAAAGGTTTCCCCTCGAAGTGTTGGGGGATGTGTCATTCCAAACAGCGGGTTCCCTTCGGTGAAGGCATGAATATGCATGTCAATTATTGGCCCTTTATAATTATGAAAATCTTTATTTGCAATTACTGAAGACTTATCCTTTATCTGATTATTGCAAGAGACTAGTAAAAAAACAACTGTAAGAAGAGTAAAAATTTGTGTTTTCATAATGTGATTTTATTGCCCATAACGATTAGTATATAAGCCATAAAATGGCTTATATATATTGTTAGTCATAGTTTTATAGAATTATTTCCATTCATTTCGTTTTTCCCAAATTTTATCGGCCGCCCGTAATGCCAATGCCATAATTGTTGATGTTGGATTGACACCTGCGCCTGTTGTAAACGAACTGCCATCTACAACAAATAAATTTGGAACACTATGTACTTTGTTATTTTTGTCAACTACAGATATTTTTTCGTTTGCACCCATTCTCGCCGTGCCCATTAAGTGTGACATATTACTAGGAGGAGGAACTATGACTCTTTTTGCGCCCGATGCTTCGAGAACTTCTGTTGCCTTATTAGTTGCATGATTGAGCATTTTTTTTGAATTTTCTGAAAGTGAATAAGTGGCCTTAGCGGCAGCAATACCATTTGAATCTACAACTTCCTTGTCCAATTCAACTGTATTGGTTTCTTCAGGTAAGTCGTCTGCTAATACTGAAAGACCAACTTGATGTGGAAATATCTTACTAAATGCCTCATGATGTTCTTCTCCCCAAGGTACATCTCCGGTTTGACTTAAAGGTCCAAAAGTTCGCTCACCATATAACATATAACCTCTATCAAATCCACGATTTTTATCTGTTTCATAAAACTCCTGGCTAAACAATGGACTTCCCATAGGACCTATATGACCATCCATAACATCTTCAAAAATTCCATTGATAAATAAGGCAGGATGCACCATGAAGTTTTTACCAACCAAACCATTTGAATTCCCTAACCCATCAGGGAATAGACTCGATTTAGAATTTAGTAATAAGCGAGGTGTTCCTATACCATTGCAACATACAACAATAACTTTGGCCTTAATTTCTTGTGTGTTTCCATCTTTATCAAAATAAATAGCTCCTTTTGCTTTTCCTGTTCGGTCTACGGTTATTTCTCTCACTCTTGACCAGGTTCTAATCTCGGCGCCATTCTCAAGAGCCAGTGGCCAATAGGTGCGATCTGTTGTGGCTTTTGCTCCCATTGGACAACCAAACATACATTTCCCATGCAACATGCAGCCTACTCTGTCTTTATATTGTTTTGAGATAATGCCTTGATCATTTACCCACCAATGCCAACCTAATTTTTCGAAACCTTTTACCAGTGTATTTCCCATCTTACCCAATGGCAGAGGAGGCGTTTGTCGTTTTGAACGCGGTGGATTTGCCGGATCACCAGCGACTCCTGAAACCCCTATCATTTTATCATTAAAATCATAATATGGCTCTAAATCCCAATAGGAGATTGGCCAATCATCAGCAACACCATCGAGTGTTTTTACTTTAAAATCGGATGGGTGGAAGCGGGGGAAAATGCCTTGCCAATGTATGGTAGTTCCACCAACTGCATTGAACATCATTATAGATGGAGGATCTTCGCCAGCTGTTGTTACAGGATAATCTTCTTTACGATTTCTTAAGTTAGGGCTTAAATTAAAATCACCTTCTCTCATTAATTGCGTTTCATAATCTGGTTTTAACGAGGGTAATGTTGAAGGGTCGATCCAGCCACCTTGCTCAAGACAAACAACTTTAACTCCTTTTTCGGAAAGACTCCAGGTTAAAGCAGCACCCGCAGCACCTGCGCCAATGACCAAAACATCGATATCTTCATTTTTCATAGCTTTTAGATTTTAGTGTACATTGGTGGTAAATTCTTCACGCGATCCAAAAGTTTCTCATCAAAAGGTTCCATCTTAGGCCCTGATGTTCCAGTTGGATGTGGTTCATATTTTATCAATTCATATACTTTTTCACTGGTATAATAACTTTCATAAGTGAAGTCTTTTAATACTTTAAATAATTCTGGTTCAGTTTGTTCAAAATTGACCAAAAGATTAATACGTTTTTCCTTATTTAAATCTGAAAAAACAGAATTCGAATTTTGTAAACTATAAACTTCAATTTTATCTGTCAGGCTTTGAAACAAAGGAGATAAATCAGGCAACTTTTCCAATATGTTTAAGACATATGTGACACCTCCAATATCGGAAGCCGAAGGCATTTTTTCATTAGCAGGAATAATTTCATCCATTGCAAATTTTAAGGTCTCCTGTTGTGAGTTGTCTAAAGCGGAATCCCTTTCACTCTTTTTGGTTTTGGTACATGCTAATGGCAGTGTTAAAGCTCCGGAAGCCAATAGAAGTTGTGCGGAAATTACCGCTTTGCTGAATCTTCTTCTAGACCATTTATTTTTATTATTCATAAACTGTTTTTTATGGTGTCTAACGTATAGTGTAAAATGCTTTTTATGCTTACGCCGAAGCTTCAGCATAGGTGCTAATGCATTTTTAAACAGTGTTAGGGCAAGTTTTATTTTCGTAAATCGATTATTCCTTTTTTAATTTATCAATCATCTGTTTAGCATTTTCGTTATTGGGGTTTAACCTTAACGATTTTTCGTAATTCTCCAATGCCTTATTTTTGTCATTTACCAGCAAATAAGCTTCGCCGAGACTATCAAAAGCATTAAATGAATTAGGATAATTTGAAGCGTTTAAATTAAAAAAATGAATCGCGAATTTCCTGTTATCCTCGTTTCGTAAATGACTATAGGCAAGATTATTTATGATTGATTCAGGTGGTAGAAATTTACCACCATACGTTTTTTTGTAGTATGCTTTAATTTGGTCTATAGATTTGGTTTGAATGTCCATTAAAAAATAGTCTTTATAAATAAATTTCAGACCATTATATAGGCTTAATAAAGGTGATGTGTTGTGATTTTCTTCTTCAAAATATTGAATTTTAATTTTGGAATAAGATATTCCTTTACTCATTAGCTTAGAATAAAAGGAGTCATGACTATTTCTATTTAACTCAAAAATATGAGTTGCTCCAGAAAAATTTTCATATTTATCTGCAGATGACAAATAGAAATAATTGTTCTCTATTTTTTCAACACTTAAGTTGTCAATCTCTCTTACAACATACTGATTATCCCACCAGAAACTTGGGTCAATAGCGATGTATCCATCAAACAAAGCTCTTGACGAAAGATAGGATGTCGCTGCTAACAAGCCTCCAAATGATTGTCCGACCATAATTTTGAAAGAATTTGTTCTGTACTTATTGTCTATTTCTACTAGTAGCTCTTTTTCAATAAAATCCAAAAACAATGTACTTTCACCACTTGTTTTTAAATAATTTTCATCTTTGTTTCCATTAAGACTAATTATAGAATTAGTGGGTGTGTAGTCCTTTACTCTATCCACTTTTGATAATCCGATAATTATCATCTCTGGCACTTGTTCATTGTTTGTCATTTCTCCAATAATACCAGTGAACAAATTAAAGTAGTAGCCCCCATCTATAATCACGATTACAGGATAGGCTTGTGTGCTTTCACTCTTATAAGAATCGGGTAAATTAACAATATATGTCCTTTCCTGGTTTAAAATTTTTGACTCTATTTCATATTTAGTACCTATAATAATTTTTTCAACCTCTTGACTAAAAGTTTGAAACTGTAAAAAAATAAAAAATGCAATTAGCATCAGGCATCTATTTTTGAATGATTTAATATTCTTTAATATCATATATTGTCTTGTTTTTAATTTGCTCTAACTTGTTATATCCTCAATAAATATACTATTATCCCTGCCATATTAAAAGATAAAAGTATGATGATGTTCTGTTTATCTTTTAGGGTAATACCTTTAATAACAAACTCTAAACGGCGTTTATTTGCCAATGAAGATTATTTTAGAATAAATTACTTTATTCTAAAATAAACCTTAAACCAAAAAATCCAATTTTTCAGGTATCCAAATTGAATGTTTTAAATTTTATACTCCCGGTATTTATTCAGATATACCATTTTTTTGTTGATTAATTTATTAACTTACTAATAAATAAAAAATCATGCCTAAAGTAGTTTTTACACACGCGGTCAAGGATGTTGATCTTTGGATGAATAAGCACTCCGAACGAGTTGAATTGTTCGCAGAATGGGGGTCCAATATTGTAGGTTACGCCATAGCTGACGGGGGCAATATGGTGGCACTTTCTATTGATGTTAACGACATGGACGCCATGCAGGCTTCACTTGGAACAGACGAAATTGACAGGGCAAAGGAAGCCCACGGAGTTTTTGGGTCTATTGCGATGTTTGTAGCACCAGAATAATTCGAGATCCTCTAAACAGCGGCCAGAGCACAAAACTTCTGATTATCTCTTATCGGACCTTTTGACAAGTTGTTTTGAAAGAGGAAGTAATACTGCATCTGATAATCCAATATGCCTCCAGGGAATTTATTGACTATACATCTGTTCTTTCAATTACTATATTCAAAGAAAAAAGATCAATAAATTGTTAAGCTGGCAATTAACAACACGTCTTTTCCGGAGGCAAAGAGAGAAAGATTAAAAATGTTTTTGGCATAAAAAAAGGGGGTCTTTTTAGACCCCCTTTATGAAATTAAACTTGACTAAGCTACTTGTTTACGTGTTGTCTTGTTGCAGACCAGTAAGCACTTCTGTTGTTTTTTGCGTTGGAAAAAAAGGTAACCCTTTTTGACGCAACTGGTGTCTGATTTTTAAAAGTTCTCATAATTTTTTCTTTTTTTTTTTATTACTATACTATTAACTATTTTGTAAATCTTAATATTTACGGCATACTATTTATAATTTATTGTTTATAAATAATTTACAGCACAAATGTACTGTCCGAATCACCTCCTCACTACAACTAAATATTCCAATATATATGCTATTTTAACCGCTTTTAAGCCCTATTTTACTGTAAGAGATAATATTCCACATATATGGGGCAATTCTGTAACTATTGATTGCAATTGGTACTCATCTGATTTTGTAAATGGGAACCTTTTTATCAAATTCCCTTCGGAACATTACTATACCTGTCTAGGTGGTCACCGTAATTAAACTTGCCCTTATCAACGATCTCGCCATTTTCATTATTCCATTCCACCTCTATAAAGAACTTATCTATGGCTTACAGAACGTACTTAGCATTACCTTCTTTAACAATATCCAGGAATCTTCCTTTTAAAAAACAGGGGGCAACAAAGGCTGCTGTTAAAGGCTTAAGGTTCAAAAACCATTGCATTATATAAAACAATAAAATTTGAACCTTGGGAACTTTAAACTATATTATGCACTATTAAATGATTTAAATCCCAATTCATGAAAACACAGACCTTAATTGATGCCATACATTTTATAAACACCCATGAACCTACCAAAGCATATATTCGGGAACATGAAGCTGCCCCCCAAAACTTTGAGATTTACCAAATTTCGGCAACGGTAGGCAACTATGAAGATAGTATTGTTCGGGTTTTAATAAATTTTGCCAAAAGGGCCAATGCAAAAGGGCTGAATGAGGATGTTTTTATAGACATTCAAGGTAATGATCTAACCGATTTCAAAATTTTAAAAATCACACCGGTTGAGTTTCGGCCTTAATCCTATAAAGTTTTTCCCCTTTTAAAATACATATTTTAATAATATGTAGCCAAAGAAACCAAAGGCTGGCTTAGATGATGTACTTCAGGAGCATTATGCTGGCTCCGGCACAGGGTGTAAAAGCGAAGAAATCTCCATTACAATTACAGGATAGAATGGATGTTTGGTAAGCCAATAAAAAAACTCTATTTTACATACAATAAAACCAAAACCACTTATGAAAAACTTCACCCAGCTGGTTCTGGCGTGCCTGTGCCTCAGCTTGCTTTCTTCTTGCGAGAAGAAGGCCGAACCTATTATCTACAATGATTCCGCCATTGCAGATGAAACCCAAACGGAAAACTGGCTGGCCTATGGCCGCACCCATAACGAACGCCGATTCAGCCCTTCCGATCAGATCAACGCAGATAACGTTGCGAATCTTAAGGTAGACTGGTTTATGGATCTGCCTTATGATGTAGGCCTGGTGTCTACCCCGCTGGTAGTAGATAGGGTCCTGTACTTTACCGGGACCATGAATGTGATACGGGCAGTAGATGCGGTTAATGGCACCCTGCTCTGGGAGTACGATCCGCAGGTGGCCAAGGAAATTGCTGGTAAAAAGAAAACTGGCTGGAAACACAACCGGGGGGTATCCTTTTACGAGGGGAAGATTTTTGCAGCCACCTGGGACGGGAGGCTATTTGCATTGGATGCCAAAACCGGGAAAGAAGTATGGATGGTGCGCACCTTTGATATGGCGCGTTCCCTCTATATCACCGGAACGCCTAAAGCTTTTAAAGGCAAGGTGCTCATTGGCAACGGGGGTACCGAAAACGGCCCTACCCGCGGCTGGGTTACGGCTTATGACACCAATACGGGGGAAGAAGCCTGGAAGTTCTATATCGTACCGGGCAACCCTGCTGATGGTTTTGAAGACGAGACCATGGAAATGGCGGCCAAAACCTGGACTGGCGAATGGTGGAAACATGGAGGCGGTGGCAACGCCTGGCATGCCTTTACCTATGATGCCGAGCTGGATGTGCTCTATATTGGCACCGGGAACGGTTCACCCTGGAACCGCAAAATCCGCAGTCCGGAAGGTGGCGACAACCTCTTCCTTTGCTCCATTGTAGCCCTGAAGCCGGATACGGGCGAGTATCTCTGGCACTACCAGACTACTCCGGGAGAGAGCTGGGATTACAACTCCAACATGGACATTATACTGACTGACCTTATAATAGACGACAAGGCGGTGAAAGCCCTGCTACATGCCCCCAAAAACGGCTTCTTTTATGTCATTAACCGCGAAACGGGAAAACTCATTTCGGCCGAACCATTTGTGGAAACCACCTGGGCAAGTCATATAGATCTGGAAACCGGCAGGCCTGTGGAAGTTCCGGGGGCTCGTTATGAGGATAGTACGGCCTACATTACACCAAACCCCTATGGGGCACATAGCTGGCATGCCATGTCATTTAACCCTCAAACCGGCCTGGCCTATTTTCCAGCCGTGCACCTGGCCACTAACTATAGCGATGAAGGGATTGACCTTGAAACCTGGCAGTCAGAAGAATTTGTGGGTGGTTTTGGTGTAAACCCGTTGCCGGCAGAATCCCCAAGGGACTACCCGGCTTCCCTTATTGCCTGGGACCCCGTAAAACAAGTGGCCGCCTGGACCATTCCCCAGCAAATGACACCCAACGGGGGTACACTTACAACGGCCGGAAACCTGGTGTTCCAGGGACGGGCCGATGGCAAATTATTGGCCTATGATGCCAAAACAGGAAACGTCCTCTGGACTTTTAATGCCGGTCTGGGGATGACTGCGCCGCCCATTACTTACCAAATTAATGGCAGGCAGTACCTTTCTATCCTGGTAGGATGGGGTGGCGGTGCTGCAGGCCTTGGAAGCCTTTTTTCAAACGAAAAGTTCAGTACCATGCTTCTGGGCTGGGATTATGGCAAACATACCCGCCGTTTAGTTACTTTTTCACTGGAAGGTTCAGCCGATATGCCTGCCCTTCCCCCGCCCCATTTCCCGAAGCCCCTGAAGGCCCCTGAGATGGTCATAGACCCCTCCAAGGTTGAGACGGGTGCTCTCCAATATGGAACCTGTTTGCCCTGCCATGGTGCAGGTGCAATGGCCGCAGGGATGGCCCCGGACCTAAGGGCTTCTGAGGTAGTTCTGGACAAAGAGGCCTTTGTGGCTGTAGTGCGCGGCGGGACTAACGTTAACGCAGGCATGCCTGCCCATCCGGATATTACAGATGAACAGTTAGAGTCACTGCAGCATTACATTCGCCAGAGGGCCCGAGAAACCCTGCCTGAGTACGAAGCTATGATGCAGGGCATTTTAAAGTAGAGCAGTTAGCTAAGCTTCTCACATATTGTTCATATGATGAATCCATATAGCCTATCAATCATCCAGTAACAGGCAATTGACCCACAGAAGTAAGCTGCTAATATTTCAAGCTTTGGCCGATTGAACTGCGATTTAGCTCCCAAATTTTTGTCTTTAAATAGTTTACGGATAAGTAGCCAAAGAAAAAGTATCCCCACTACAAATATGATCTGCCCCAATTCCACACCAACATTAAAGAATAGCAAGCTGGTTACAATCTCTAGCTGTGGTAATCCAATTTCGGCCAAGACAGCGGCAAACCCGAAACCGTGCAAGAGTCCGAATGAGGCTGAAACTGTAATAGGATACTTATATGTTAGGGAGTCTTTTTTCTGTAGCGCTATTTCCACGGCAAGGTAAACCACACTTAAGGCTATCACAGCTTCCACAGGAGGGATCGGTAAACGCACTACATCAAGAGCGGATAGTGCCAGAGTTATCGAATGGGCAATAGTAAACCCTGTTATAGTGATCAACAGTTTCTTGCCAACACCTGCAACCAGGATCAAACAAATGAGAAAGAGCAGGTGGTCCCAGCCTTCCAGGATATGCAGGATGCCAAGTTGGGTGTATTGCCTTGCTATCCCGGCCCAGCTCTCTTCTTCCGGAACAGTCCATAGCAGTTCTTCCGGACCCAGCAGTTTATTAAATTTTTGGCCATTCAGCAGTGTGATCTTCATAATACAGGATACAGAAGGATTCATCATCGGATATTGAATGAGGATATCTCCGCTATTCAGTGCTGATGCCGATTTAAAATTCTGCCTTTTAATAAATCCCCCACTCACAGTCTGATAAATGGTGATTTTGTCAATCGCCTCAAATGAATCCGGAAGAAAAATTTCCGGCAGGTTGAATTCCGGAATAGTAGGAGGAATTTTGTACTGCAATTCAAATACTCCGGCCTCTTTTTCAGTTATTTCAACAAATA
>Ga0265303_10001110_pt1 | contig 16150 bp, 13 predicted proteins | sample Helome_2_FD_192494 | JGI IMG/M metagenome (GOLD analysis project Ga0265303, IMG submission 192494) | Marine sediment microbial communities from subtidal zone of North Sea - Hel_20160317 (Illumina Assembly) | ecosystem: Environmental > Aquatic > Marine > Subtidal zone > Sediment ... | reverse complement strand
TTATTTGGCGAACAAAGAGAAGTAGACGGCGTGCCCGACCTGGGTGAAGTATGGGCCGATGGCGCGTTACTCGCGCGAGTCGGTGCCGATGTCGGCGATCGCCTGGCCGTTGGCGAGCTCAATCTCGTGGTATCGGCGGTGCTGACCTACCGTCCCGACCAATCGATTGGTTTTTCCTCGCTCGCGCCCTCGCTGTTAATGAACGATGCCGATATTTCTCGCAGCGGTTTGATCGGCGAGGGCAGTCGTGTCAGTTACGCGTTGCTGGTCGCAGGGCAGGAGTCGGCCGTCGCCGAATTCAACGACGCTATCGAGGATAAGTTGCCGGAGTCAGTGCGAATTCGTAGCCAGGAAGAAAGCAGCGAGCGCGCCTACAACGCGGCCGATCGCGCGCAACGGTTTCTATCGCTAACGGGCGTAATCACCTTGTTGCTAAGTGCAGTTGCCGTCGCAATGTCAGCGCGGCGATTTGCGCACCGGCGCATGGATGCTGTCGCACTCATGAAGAGCCTCGGCGCGACGCAGGGTTTTGTTATCGCCGTCGCGTTGGTACAGCTGACCTTGCTCGGAATACTGGGGGTGGTCGTCGGCAGTGTCGCTGGATACGCGGCCGAAGAAATACTGTCGCGCATCCTTGTGGATCTCATCGCCAGTGACCTGCCGGACCCGGGACTGCAACCGGTCGTGTTGGCAAGCGGCAGCGCCTTGATATTGTTGCTTGGATTCGCACTGCCCGCGCTGATTCAACTCCGCAATACACCGCCGTTGCGCGTCTTGCGCCATGACGCGATGGCGCCCGCGCCGTCACGGCTATTGATCGCGGGCCTGTCTCTCGCGGCCGTGGCCGCATTGTTATATCGCTCCGTCGGTGACCCGCGGATGTTGATTATTCTGATCGGCGGCATCCTGCTGATTTCCGCGGCGCTGTACCTGGTTGGTCGCGGGCTGGTCGCTGTTATCGGTCGATTTCGATCGGGCGTCGGAGTTGCCTGGCGCTACGGCCTTGCGAACATTGCGCGCCGGGGTCGTGACAGTGCCATCCAGGTTGTGGCCTTCGGGCTGGGACTGACGGTCCTGTTGCTGCTTACGCTGGTGCGAACTGACTTGCTCGAGGGCTGGCAACAGACTCTCGACGCGGACGCACCGAATCACTTCCTTATCAACATACAACCTGACGAAGTGGATTCGCTGGGCCGGTTCTTCGAGACGAACGGCGTGCCTGTTCCGACATTTACGCCGCTGGTGCGGGCACGAATGACATTGATCAATGGCGAATCGGTCAAAGAGCGTGACTACCCAAACGAAGACGGTCGCTGGTTAAGTAATCGTGAGGCGAACCTGTCGTGGACCGCGACAATGAGTGTCAGCAACGAGCTTCTGGAGGGCGAGTGGTGGCCGCTTGACTACGATGGGCCACCGCTGGTGTCGATTGAGGAAGAAGCTGCGACCAATGCCGGGTTAACTATCGGCGATCGCCTGAATTTTTTCGTGGCGGGTCGCGATGTCGAAGCGGAAATCGCAAGCATTCGACGCATTAACTGGGATTCGTTCCAGCCAAATTTCTTTATCGTGTTGTCGCCGGGCGCACTGGACGGCATGCCGACGACCTATATATCGAGTATGCGGCTCGGCGTTGACCAGCGAGCGATGCTTGTTGATTTGGTTCGCGCTTACCCGAGTGTTTCGGTCATCGATCTTGACTCAATCTTGCAACAGGTTCGCGGCATCATCGAAAAAGCCAGCCTGGCCGTCCAGGCCGTGTTTGTTTTCACGTTGGCCGCAGGCATCGCAGTGCTGTTTGCAGCCGTACAGTCGACGATTGACGAACGGCGTTTCGAAAGCGCGATGCTACGGGCGTTGGGCGCTCGCAGACGAACCGTAATTCTAGGGGTCATGGCCGAGTTCGCAGCTCTGGGGCTGGCGGCCGGCATCCTTGCCTCGGCGGGCGCCTCGATACTCGCCGCTGTGGTATCGGTGCAGTTGTTTCAGCTGCCCTACGAGTTCAACCCGTTGGTGTGGGTCGTGGGCGTGACCGCAGGTGTATTCCTCGTTTGCATTAGCGGCTATTTCGCCGCTCGCAGCGCGGTCAATGCGGCCCCGGCGGATGTGCTGCGGTTGGCCACATGATCGAGCAGAGACTCTCCTGCGGCGTCGTCATCGTACGTCAGACGGAGCAGGGCTGGGCAACGTTGGTGCTGCGTGCATTCCACCATTGGGATTTTCCCAAGGGCATACTCGAAAGCGGCGAAGAACCTTTTGACGCCGCGCTCCGCGAGGTACAAGAGGAGACTGGCATCGAAGACCTCTCGTTTGACTGGGGTGACCGTTATTTCGAGTCAGGTCCTTACAGTCGCGGCAAGGTCGCAAGGTACTACATCGGCAATACACGGAAAGCAGCCGTGGAAATGGGGCTGTCCCCTGAGACCGGCGAGCCTGAACATCACGAATGGCGCTGGGTGACATTTGACGAAGCCTACGATCTCGGTTCCCCGCGAGTACGCCAGATCGTGCAGTGGGCCCGGCAGATTATTGGCGCTTGATCAGACGACCCGATTACGCTCGCCGCCCTCGAAAAATGCCGCAACATTCGCTGTCAGCTCATCGATGGCCGTCTGCCGTGCTTCGTTCGTTGCCCATGCGATGTGCGGCGTCAAAATTAAGTTGTCGCCGTCGTAGTCCAACAACGGGTCGCCTCGAACAGGCGGCTCTGTCGCAAGTACATCAATTGCCGCGGCGGCAATTTGTCCGTTGCGTAAGGCGTCGACCAGCGCGGCCGAGTCAACCAGACCGCCACGCGCTGTATTGATAAGAATAGCGTCACTCTTCATTTTTTGAAATTCGTCGGCGCCAAACAGCCCGCGAGTCGTGTCGTCCAGCGGACAGTGCAGCGATATTACGTCGGCCCGGGCAAGCAATTCTCCGAACGCAACCCTGTCATCCGCGACCTTGTTCGTGTCAGCACGCGCGGCAACGATGACCTGCATTCCAAAAGCGCCGCCAGTAGTAGCGACGCTCCTGCCGAGTTCCCCGTAGCCCACGATACCGAGCGTCATCGCAGACAACTCGCGGATGGGATGGCTTAACAAGCCAAAGTCGTCGGATTTTTGCCATTCTCCAGCACGAACATCAGCCGTGTATCGGCCCAGGCAGTGCGTCAGGCTAAGCAGGCAGGCGAAAACATGTTCGGTCACTGACTGCGTGCAATACGCTCGAATGTTACAGACGGCGACGCCGTGGCGTTTTGCCGCCTCGAGATCAACATTGTCAGTCCCGGTCGCGGTCAGGCCAATGAATCGAAGCTTCGGACAATCGTTTAGCAGTTGATCCGTCAGTCGAATCTTGTTCGCGAACACGAATTCCGCGTTCGCGATACGGGTGGCGACATCGCGAGCTTTAGTGACATCAAACACCGTAAGTTCGGGCAGCAGAGTGCGCAGCCCACTGATGTCGAGGTCCGGGCCCATGGTCGACCAGTCGAGAAACACTGCTTTCATGTGGATATTCGACGCTCAGTGTCGCAAAGTACGGCACGATGACGGATCAATTCTGGAAACGCAAATCGCTGGCTGAGTTGTCGAGCGCTGAATGGGAGGCTCTCTGCGATGGCTGTGCGCTGTGTTGCATGCACAAGCTGGAAGACGAAGACACGGGCGAGGTTTACTACACTGACATCGCCTGCCGGCTACTGGACGTCGACACGTGTCGATGCACCAACTATGCGGCCCGCGCGAAACACGTGGCTGAGTGCCTGGTACTGTCAGTCGACAACCCAGAGGCATTTCAGTGGCTGCCTGCCAGTTGCGCTTATCGGCGCCGCGCGAACGGACAGGACCTACCCGAATGGCACCCATTGGTCTCCGGTGACCCTGAGTCGGTGCACGAGGCCGGTATATCGATGCGTGGCAGGGCCGTTTCCGAAAAAGACGGTGTCGCCTGGAGTGTTTTGCAAAAGCATGGCGAACGAGATGACTAGCTACCCCACCATACCGCTGGACGACTATCGCGAATTTCCGGTCGAAGAAATGCGTCGACGCCTCAAGGAGTTTTATGCCGATATCGATCGACGTCGCACGGTTCGCGAATTTTCCGATCGGCCGGTACCCAGGGACATTATCGAAACCGCACTCAAGGCAGCCAACACGGCGCCGAGTGGCGCTAACCTGCAACCGTGGCATTTTGCCGTGGTTAGCGGAGCTGAAACGAAAAAGAAAATCCGGCAAGCGGCCGAAGTGGAGGAGCGCGAGTTTTACGAGCACCGCGCCTCGGAAGAGTGGCTCGCAGCGCTGGAGCCACTCGGTACCAATGAAGACAAACCGTTCCTGGAGACCGCACCGTACCTGATCGCCGTGTTCTTACAGAAATTCGGTCAATTGCCGGATGGACGCAAGGTAAAACATTATTACCCGTCAGAATCGACGGGCCTGGCGACGGGCCTGTTAATAACAGCGTTGCACGTGGCGGGCCTGGCGACGCTCACGCACACACCGAGTCCGATGAAATTTCTCAACGAAATTTTGGGCCGACCAAAGAGTGAGCGGCCGTTTCTACTATTAGTAGTTGGGTATCCGGCGGACGATGCGCGTGTACCTGACATCGAACGCAAACCTCTCGAAGACTTCACGAGCTTTATCGAGACATAAACCACCACCCAGTTTCACTACCCAACTTTCAAGACAGGCAATCGGCCGACATGCTTTACCGGCGGACTGTCTCGCTTCGCTCGCTTAATGTCTCGCCGGCAAACATCTCGTCCACTTGCCTACGGCAGCAAGATGGGGCAGCGGCTGCGAGCGCGGGGGTGTCTCACAAAGCGAGTTATCGAAGATTGTCTGAGCGACTGAGATATCCGCGCGATCGACGCCGCGGCGGAATGGTGGTGGTGATCAGTGGCTGCGGCCTAGCCTGTGTTTTGTAGGGCTTGCGCGATGCCATTGACGCTTGCAAGTAGCGCCGTGAACAAATCGTCGTCTTCGTATTTTGACGCCCGCCACCGCGATAGCAGGTCTACCTGCATAAGACTCATCGGGTCGACGTACGGGTTGCGCAACATGATCGCGCGTTGCAGCGTCACATCGCCCTCGAGCAGTGCATCGTGATCGGAATACTCCAGGATCAATTCGCGAGTGAGATTGTATTCTTTTTCGATGATCGGAAAGAACTCACTGTGTAGTTCTCCGGCCAGTTGAGAATACAGTTTCGCAATACCGAGGTCGGACTTGGCGAGTACCATTTCGGCATCCGCCGTTAGCGCGCGTATGAAATACCACTCCGCGAACATTTCACGAAATGCGTCCTCGCCAAATTGTTTCGCTGCTTTGGCGATCCCGCTACCCAGCCCATACCAGCCGGGCAGTACGAAGCGTGCCTGTGTCCAGGAAAATACCCAGGGAATTGCTCTAAGGTCCTCGATGCCGGACTGCGACCGGCGTGACGACGGGCGCGAGCCGATACGCATACGTTCGACAAGGTCGATCGGTGTCGCCAGTCGGAAGTAATCGTAGAACCCCGGCGTCTTGTAAATCAGCTTGCGATAAGTGCGCCGGCTTTCAGCGGCTATGACGTCCATCATCGCGTGCCATTCCGGCATGTCGTTGCCACGATGTTTCGGCAGCGCCGTTGCGAGCGCCACAGATCCCATCGTCTGCTCGAGAGTCCGTAGCGCGATGCCGCGCAGGCCGTACTTCTCGTTGATAATCTCGCCTTGCTCTGTCACGCGCAGGCGGCCGTTAACCGTGCCCGGCGGGGCGCCCAGCACGGCGACATGCGTCTTGCTGCCACCGCGGCTTATCGTGCCACCCCGCCCATGGAACAGGGTGAGCTCGATGTCCTGGGACTCGACCGTGTTTACCAGCAATTCCTGGGCGTTCTGCAACGCCCACCGTGCTGATGCCAGGCCACCGTCCTTGTTGCTGTCGGAGTAACCGATCATTACGGTTTGGCGATTCTTACGGCGAGCAAGGTGTTTGCGATACAGCTCGGTACTCAATAGCGATTCGAGAATCTCCGGGCCATTGTGTAAGTCGTCAACGGTTTCCAGCAGCGGCGCTATGTCCAGTGGCACGTCGCCACGACGGGTGTGCAGGTCACCCCAATGCGCCAGCAACAGTACCGAGAGAATATCGTCGGCGCCCTGAGTCATGCTGATGATAAATGGGCCGATGGACTTGGCGCCGTATTTCCTGCGGCAAAACGCTATGGCCTGAAAGACGCTGATGGTTTTGCGCGCACGCGTACTGAGATTCATCGGCGCGCCTTCCCGCGAGTTGATTGCTTCGATGATTATCTTGGTGCGCTCGTCAGCCGGTCGATCAAGCCAGTCTTCGTCGCCGAGGCACTCGGCAATTACGCGTCGATGCACATCGGCATCCTGGCGAACATCAAGAGTGACGAGGTGAAAGCCGAAAGCGTGGATCCGCCGCAGCAAACGCCGCACCGCAAAGAGGCCCGCGTGCTCGCCTTTGTTGGCGGACAGGCTCTCAGCAATGAGTTCGATGTCCGCAACGAAATGACCGACTTTCTCGTACGGAAAAATATCGTCGTCGTACGTCGACTGCAGGCGTTGTTGCACCAGGCGTAGAAACACCCGGTAGGGCATGTCCCGATGGCGAGCCGGCACAGCGTGATAAGCGTTCGGGAAGATGCCGCGGTATTCCTCGACCTTGTCGAGCATGTCTTGGCTGAAGCTCGCCCGGTCGGTCGACTGGCTGAGTTTGGCAGCAATGGCCGAGCATTCTTTATAGTAAAGGTCGAGAATCAACGAACGCTGACGGGCGAGAGTATCGCGAATCGTCTTGGCGTTAACGTTCGGATTGCCATCCATGTCACCGCCGACCCAGGAGCCAAATTTCACGAGGTTGGGTAACTGAAGTTGTTGGCTGTCTTCGCCGTAAATTCGTTTGACGGCTTCGCTTACATCTTCGTAGAAAGGTGGAATCGCGCGGTAGAGTACATCCGTGACGAAAAACAGAACGTGCTCCAGCTCGTCAGCGACGGTCATCTGTTCTGACGGGTGTTCGTCGGTCTGCCAGCCTGTTGTTGCGAGTAGCCGAATGTTTTGCAGGGCGGCGTTGGCTTCCTGTGGCGTCATCGTCGGGTTGAGCATGTCGACAAGATGCCGGACGATGTTTTGCTCTTTGCGCAGTATCGTCCGGCGCGTCGGTTCGGTTGGGTGAGCGGTAAAGATCGGCTCGATCAACATCGAGTCAAGCAACGTCTGCAAGCCATCGATGTCCATTCCGGAGGCTTTCAACTTGAGCAGTGTTTCTTCCAGTCCGCCAGGCTGGTTCTGGTCGACATCGCGCAGGTACTCGCGCCGTCGCCTTATGCGATGCACTTTTTCGGCCGTATTGACCATCTGAAAATACGTCGAGAAGCTGCGAATCAATTGCAAAGCGAGGTCCGCGTCGAGGCTTTCGACGAGGCTTGCAAGACCTTCACCAGGAACTTCGTTGTCCTCGCGCCTGCGTATCGCGCGCAAGCGAGCATTCTCAACAATATCGAAGAGCGCCTCGCCGTTTTGTTCGCGAATCAGGTCGCCGACCATTGCGCCCAGCGTGCGCACATCATCACGCAGCGACTGGTCTTTGTCCTCGAACGTAATGTCCTGACGTCGGGGTGTTTTTTGAAACTCGGTGCCCATTTTTGTTCTTCTTATTGGGACTGACAATCAGTCTCGGAAATTTTCGTACTGCAGTGGCAGACCAATATCGGTGTCCTTTAACATGCCGATGACTGCCTGCAGGTCATCGCGTTTCTTGCCGTTGACCCGTAGTTTGTCACCCTGGATCGCGGCTTGCACTTTGAGTTTCGCAGCCTTGATCTGCTTGACGAGCTTGCGCGCCCGGTCTGCATCGATTCCGCGTCGCAAGATGATCTTCTGCCTGGCCTCACTGCCCGAGAACTCGGGGTCCTGTTCTTCAAGGCAGGCGATGTTGATTCCGCGCTTGGAGAGCTTCTGATGCAGGATATCGATCATCTGTTTGAGCTGAAAGTCCGACTGTGTTGTTAATGAAATAACCTGCTCTTCGAGTTCGTATTTTGACCCGGTACTTTTGAAGTCAAATCGTGTCGCGACTTCACGGTTTGCCTGGTCGACGCCATTACGTGCTTCTTGTGCGTCGAAATCGCTCACTACATCAAAAGAGGGCATTGCCGGTTTCCGTCCGAATCAAGGCCGCAAAAGGTACACCGGTGGAGGGTCTCACACCAGACCCTGGCCTCAAATGACCGGAAATAATCGGCGGGCTGGCCTGTTGAGATGTAGGGCAGATTGCGAAACAGGTATGATCTAGGATACGGTCTACGGCCGCCGACCGGAGCATTCGATTGAGGGACAGTATTGCAACCGATAACCCCTGATGCTCATGGCATTGCAGTCCTGATACTGACTGTCGTCGCCCTCTTCTTATTTACGCGGGACAATATTCCACTCGAATCGTCGTCGCTTGCCATTCTGGTATTGCTGGTCGTTGGCTTTCAACTCGTACCGTATACCAAGGGTGGCGAGGTCGTTCTTGCTCCCGTCGATTTTTTCGCGGGCTTCGGTAACGAAGCGCTCGTCGCAATTTGTGTTCTCATGATGGTGGGCAAGGCGCTCGAAACAACGGGTGCTCTGCAACCGCTGGCTAATGTCGTAGGACGTGCCTGGGCAACGCGCCCGGTGCTCGCCCTGGCAACGACGCTCGTTGCGGGCGCGATACTTAGTGCGTTCATGAACAACACACCGATTGTAGTGCTGCTCATGCCGATCCTGGTTGGCGCCTCCCTGCGCTCCAAGTTTCCCGTTTCGGGTGTCATGTTGCCGATGGGCCTGGCTACGATCGTCGGCGGCATGTCGACGACCATTGGTACATCCACGAACCTGCTCGTTGTTGGCATTTCCCGTGACATGGGTATGCATGAATTCAGCATGTTCGAGTGGGTCCTGCCTGTTGCCATTGTCGGCGGTTTCGCGCTGCTGTTTCTGTGGCTGGTCGCGCCCAAGTTACTGCCTGACCGGACGCCACCGATGGCCGATACATCGCCGAGGATCTTCAGCGCCCAGTTGCACGTAAAGGAAGGCGGCTTCGCTGACGGCAAGTCACTTTCCGAGGTGCTGGCAAAAGCCTCCGGCAATCTGCGCATCGACAAGATTCAGCGCAGCGAATCGTTGTTCCTCGCGAAATTGCCATCCGTAAAGATGCAGCCCGGTGACCGTCTGTTCGTCAAGGACTCGCCCGAAAACCTGAAACACTATGAGCAACTGCTCGGCGCGACGTTGTTTAACATTTCCGATATCGAACATCCTGTTGATGAAGAAACGCCGCTGCAGGCCGAAGGTCAGCAGCTCGCGGAAGTTGTCGTTACACGCGGCTCACCTCTTCACCTGCGCAGTCTCGCGGCGGCACGATTTAGCAGCAGCTATGGCCTGCTACCACTGGCGCTGCACAGAGCGCGCGCGCCGAGTTCGCAGGTCACGGGCGATTTGAACCTCATCCGTATGCGCGCCGGTGACGTATTGCTCGTGCAAGGGTCGAGCGAGTCCATATCGAACCTCAAAGACAGTGGCTCCATGCTGGTGCTCGATGGCACCACCAATCTGCCGCAAACACACCATGCCAAGCGCGCCCTGTCGATCATGGGTTTTGTTGTGCTTGCCGCAGCACTTGGCATCATGCCGATTTCGGTGAGTGCGTTGGCCGGCTTGGGCCTTATGATCGCGACGGGTTGCCTCGGCTGGCGAGACGCTGCCAATGCACTGTCGATACCGATCGTCATGATTATTGTTACTGCGCTTGCGCTCGGTAAAGCACTAATGGGTACCGGCATGGCTGACTACATTGCGGTCAGCTTTGTTGGCGCGGCTTCCGGCTTGCCAGCACCCATGATCCTCAGTGCATTCCTTTTACTAATGGCCCTAATTACGAATATCGTCTCGAACAATGCGGCCGCGGCGATTGGCACACCGATCGGCATCAGCATCGCGCAGCAACTCGGAGTGAGCCCAGAGCCCTTCATTCTGGCCGTATTGTTCGGCGCCAACATGAGTTTTGCGACGCCCTACGGGTACCAGACCAACCTGCTCGTCATGAGCGCCGGCGGCTATAAGTTTGCGGACTTTTTGCGAGTAGGCATCCCGCTCACACTCATTATGTGGCTGGGCTTTTCGTTGGTCCTGCCCTTCCTGTACGACCTGTAGACCCCAACACACCACAGCAACACTTGACGCCATGCCGGGCCGCCGGTAATACTCGATGGCATGAATGCTCGGATGATCAACAACTGGTGGTGGCTGCCCGCATATGAGGGGGTGGCTGGCTAACTATTAGCTGAGCAACGCAGGACCAAAAGCCCATCTCTGCCGCAAACAGGGATGGGCTTTTTTAATGAGCAGGAAAAACACATGCAGGCACCGTTTGACATAGCGGCCGATCTCGACACACCGGTGTCGGCCTACCTGAAACTAAAGGCGATGCGCCCGCGTTTTCTTCTGGAGAGCGTCGAGGGCGGCGAACGGTTGGCACGCTATTCGTTCCTGGGTTTTGGCGACGCGGTCGAAGTGCGGATGAGCGGGTCAACGCTCCGCATTGATGGCGACACCGAGCCCAGGCCGAAAAATCAACAGGAGTATCTGGCTGCGTTACGCCGGGCGTTGGCGCTCGCCCCGAGACCAATGCCGGACGATGACTTGCCGTTCGCAGGGGGTCTTGTCGGGGTGTCCGGCTACGACGTTGTTCGATTGTTCGAGCGCCTGCCCCAGAACACCGCTCCGCAAACAAACATTCCCGACGCGGCTTTTGTCGCACCGACATCTTTGCTCGTCTTTGATCATCTGACACGTCGCGTTGCATTGCTGCATGACGGCCCCGAAAAAGAACGACAGCGATTGCGTGCCGAAGTCATCAAGCAGTTGCGTGGCCCGATTCCGGCCAACGGAAAAGAGGTATCCATTTCTCCGGTGCAGGCGAGTCTGACGGAAGCGGAATACTCGGATCGGGTCAACGCGTGCAAGGAGTACATTGCCGCCGGCGATATTTACCAGATTGTTTTGTCTGTGCTATTTCGAGGCAAGACCAATGTGGCGCCGTTTGAGGTCTACCGCGCGCTGCGTCTTCTGAATCCGTCGCCGTACATGTTCTTTTTTGATTTTGACGATTTGCAGGTTGTCGGTTCATCACCCGAGGCCCTGGTCAAACTGAATAATGAGACAGCGTCGCTACGGCCTATCGCGGGCACATTGCCACGGGGTGCGACTCGCGAGGAGGACATTGCCAACGAGGTCGCGCTGCTCGCCGATCCGAAAGAAGGGGCCGAACATGTCATGCTGGTCGATCTGGCACGTAACGATCTCGGCCGCGTTGCGGAGGCAGGATCGGTGCACGTTGATCCGTATCGGGCCATTGAACGATACAGCCATGTCATGCACATTGTGAGCGGTGTTCAGGGCAAGCTGGCTGATCGTTTCGATCAGTTCGATCTGTTTGCTGCGAGCTTTCCGGCGGGTACGCTGGTCGGCGCACCCAAGGTCCGCGCAATGGAAATCATCGAAGAAATGGAACAGGTCGGACGCGGCTTGTACGCTGGCACGGCCGGCTACTTCGGACTGAGTGGCGACATGGATCAGGCCATCACCATTCGAACACTGGTGTTCTCGGGCGACGAGTATAGTTTTCAGGCCGGTGCCGGTATCGTAGCCGACTCGGTGCCCGCCAAGGAGTATCAGGAAGTGCTCGCCAAAAGCGCCATATTGAGAAGCGCGCTGGAAATTGCAGGGGAGGGCCTGTAATGGCTGACCCAGTGTCCTTCGACCATGTACGGATGTTGCTGGTCGACAACTACGACTCGTTCACCTACAACCTGGTGCAGGCATTCGCGGCGCACGGCGCGGACGTCATGGTCTATAGAAACGATGCCATCAGTGTTGAGGAAGGCCTCGCGCTGGCCCCAACACATCTCGTCATCTCACCCGGCCCGGGTCGACCGGAAGATGCGGGCGTGTCGCTGGATATGATCGCCGCGTTCGCGGGACGCGTGCCGATTCTGGGTGTGTGCCTCGGGCACCAGTGCATCGTCCAGCAACAAGGTGGCGAAATTGTACGAGCGGAGCGCTTGATGCATGGCAAGACATCGATGGTCAGTCATGACGGCGAGTCAATTTACGATGGCCTGCCCGATCCGTTCGAAGTGGGCCGCTATCATTCCCTGTGCGCTGACGAGGCGTCGCTGCCGGATGCATTGCGAATAACAGCACAGACAGATCGCGGGGAGATCATGGGTGTGAGACACGCATCCTTGCCGATCGAAGGTGTGCAGTTTCACCCCGAGAGTGTATTGACACCCGACGGCGATCGACTGATGGCGAACTTCATGCGCCTGGGGTCACAATGAGCATGGAGTCAAAATGAGCAGCGAATACAGTCATCTGCTCGATAGCCTGCTCGATGGCAAGGCGTTGACCGAGCGTGAGGCCTACGACCTGATGCACAAGCTCGCCGAAGGTGAATTGCCTTCGGCCCTTGCAGGTGCGCTGCTCGCGGGTCTGCGAGCCAAAGGCGAGACGGCGGATGAGATTCGCGGTTTCGCGACCGCCATGCGCGAGCTTGCGCTACATCCGCAAATACCGGACGGCGCACCGACAGTCGATACCGTCGGCACGGGCGGTGACGGCTCTGGCAGCCTGAATCTTTCGACCGGCACCGGGCTTCTGGCCGCAGCCGCGGGTTCGCGTGTCGTCAAACACGGCAATCGCTCTGTCTCCAGTCGTTCCGGTAGCGCAGACATGCTCGAGTGCCTGGGCATGCCCTTGCCACTGCATGAGAAAGCCGCCGTCGATTGTCTGAACACCACCAATTTCACATTCCTGTTTGCGCCGGCCTATCATCCTGCGATGAAAGCCGTGGTGCCGATTCGAGGCGCGTTGTCGGTGCGCACGGTATTCAATGTGCTGGGCCCGCTGACCAATCCCGCGGCGCCGCCATTTCAGCTAATCGGGGCGTACAGTAAAGACGCGGCCAAACTCATGGCCGACACGCTTGCCGGCATGCCCATGGAGAGGGCATTCGTTGTTCATGGCGAACCGGGATGGGACGAGGCGACACCTGCCGGCGAGTTCTGGCTGTATGACGTGCGCCCGGGGTCCGTCAAAGAGACAACACGCTCTCCCGAAGACTACGGTGTCAAGCGTTGTCGCCCCGCAGACCTTGAAGGTGGTGACGCGGAACATAATGCGCGCGAATTGGTTCGCGTTTTTACAGGCGAGGACAAGGGTGCGCACCGCGACGCGCTGCTTATGGGCGTATCGCTCGTGCTCGAGGTGCAGGGCGCGGCGAAGAATGCTGTCGATGGAGTGGCACAGGCGGCGGCCGCGATCGACGACGGCCGGGCTGAGTCGTTCTTAAACAAGATGCGCGAGCACTTTCAAAGCCAATGAGTAATTTTCTGCAAATCATGGCGGTCGCGAGTGCCGAGCGGGCGGCAGCCGCGTCGATGACATTTTCGTCAGCGGACTTCGACAAACCGATTGTGCCTCTGCGGCCTTCTGGTTTCGACGTCATCGCGGAACTTAAGGATCACTCGCCGGCCGAGGGCGCGCTCCGTCAAGCGACCCGTGATCGTGCCGAACAGGCGCGAAACTATGCGAAGGGCGGCGCGATCGCGATCTCCGTGCTCACTGAACCGAGCCGGTTTAAGGGCGACCTCCTTCACCTCGAAGAGGTCGTCGCCGCAGTACCCGGCACCCCGGTCATGCGCAAGGACTTTTTGCTTGAGCCTGTTCAGGTACTTGAAGCGCGCAAGGCGGGGGCGAGCGGCGTGTTGCTAATAACCACGATGTTATCCGATGCGAAGTTGCGAGAGATGCTCGACGTCGCGTGGCAGCATGGCATGTTCGTAGTGCTAGAGTCTTTCGATGAAAGTGACCTGGCTCGATCGTCGCAGCTACTCGACAACGCCGACGATGCCGGGCGCGCTGCAGCCGGACAATTACTCTTCGGCGTTAACACGCGAAATCTTCGTACGCTGGAAGTCGATAACGAACGCTTGAGACATCTGGCGCCATTGTTGCCAGGTGCTCGTTGTGTTGCCGAAAGTGGTTTGTCGGTTGCGGAAGACGCCGCGACGATTGCGACGCTTGGCTATTCAATGGCGTTGGTCGGTTCTGCGCTAATGCGTAGTGATGATCCCGCGGCATTAATTGTCGCCATGCGTGATGCTGGTCGCGAAGCAGTGGCGGCATGAGTCTGCTCGTCAAAATCTGTGGCTTGCGCGATGAGCGGCACGTGATCGACGCGGTGCAAGCTGGCGCCGGCGCACTGGGTTTTGTCTTCGCAGAATCGGCGCGCAAAGTGACGCCGCAAGCGGCGAAAAAAATCTCTGCTTCTGTGCCCGACGGCGTGAAACGTGTTGCCGTGATGCTGCATCCGGCCAATGACGACTGGCTTGCCGTGTTGGAAACGTTCGAGCCTGACGTGCTGCAAACAGATGCGGAGGATTTCGACGGCCTGGATATTCCAGCGTCGGTCGAGCGCTGGCCCGTGTTTCGTGAAGGTTCGAGGGCACCGGCAACCACGGGCACATACCTCTACGAGGGACAAAAAAGCGGGCGCGGCGAATTGGTCGACTGGTCGGCGGCCGCGAAACTGGCGCACTCCGGTCAAATGATCCTGGCTGGCGGGCTGGATCCGGATAACGTAGCGCTCGCGATCCTGTCCGTGCGGCCTTTCGGGGTCGACGTCTCGAGCGGCGTGGAATCGTCGCGCGGCCAGAAAGATTCGAAACTGATCAAAGATTTCATCAATGCGGCGCAGGCTGCGGAGAATCAACTATGAGTGCAATGCTGCAGGCCGATGAGGTGACAGCGCTTCTCGACGCGGCCATACGGGGCGAGTTGCCGGACGAGCGCGGGCGTTTCGGCCCTTTCGGTGGTCGTTATGTCCCCGAAACGCTGGTGCCGGCTTTCGAGCGCCTCGAAGACGGCGTGCGTGAGCACTTGCATGACGCGTCTTTCCAGGAGGAATTCCATCGCGAACTGCGTGAATGGGTGGGACGACCCACGGCCTTGAGTTACGCACCGCGTTTGAGCGAAAGTTGGGGCGCCGAAGTCTGGTTAAAGCGTGAAGATCTTGCGCACACGGGCGCGCACAAAATTAACAACGCGATTGGCCAGGCGATCCTGGCGAAACGTCTTGGCGCAAAGCGCGTCATTGCGGAAACGGGCGCAGGCCAGCATGGCGTGGCGTCGGCGGCGGCATGTGCACGTGTCGGCTTACCGTGCAGCGTTTACATGGGTGCTGTCGACATGGATCGCCAATCGCCCAATGTCGATCGCATGCGCCGGCTCGGTGCAGAGGTTGTCGCCGTCGAGTCGGGAGACAAGACATTGCGAGCGGCCATCGATGAGGCGCTCAGAACCTGGGTTACTGATCCGGAGGGCATTTACTATTTGTTGGGGTCAGCTGTCGGTGCGCATCCGTATCCCTACCTCGTGCGCGAGTTGCAGTCTGTAATAGGCCACGAAGCGCGCCAACAAATGATCGATCTTGCAGGTGGCCTGCCCGACGTCGCGTTCGCGTGCGTCGGCGGTGGGTCGAACGCGATCGGGCTCTTTTATCCGTTGCTGGGCGACGATGTCGAGTTGATCGGCGTTGAGGCGGGCGGTACGGGTAACGGCCTGGGCGAGAACGCAGCCACATTGGCGACCGGTACGCCCGGCGTGCTGCAGGGTTCTTACACAATCATCCTGCAGGACGATGACGGCCAGGTGCAGGAAACGCATTCGATCTCGGCCGGCCTCGACTATTCGGGTGTCGGACCGGAGCATGCCATGCTCCAGGCAACCGGGCGTGTGAAATACATATCGGCCACGGACGACGAGGCGCTGGAGGCGCTGGAAGAATTGTGCGCCAGCGAAGGCATATTGACGGCACTTGAGACATCGCACGCGTTTGCCGCTGCGCGCGACTACGCGAAAGAGCACCCGGGCAAGCGCATACTTATTGGCAACTCGGGCCGCGGCGACAAGGATATGCCAACACTGACGAAATACCCTGCCAGGACACGCAGTCATGCAAGCGCATGAACGTATAGGTGCAGCGATTGATGCTGCGGTGAATGCCAACCGGACGGCGCTTGTACCGTTTGTTACGGCGGGCTATCCCGATCCTGCGTCATTCAT
>Ga0265303_10001109_pt1 | contig 16153 bp, 18 predicted proteins | sample Helome_2_FD_192494 | JGI IMG/M metagenome (GOLD analysis project Ga0265303, IMG submission 192494) | Marine sediment microbial communities from subtidal zone of North Sea - Hel_20160317 (Illumina Assembly) | ecosystem: Environmental > Aquatic > Marine > Subtidal zone > Sediment ... | reverse complement strand
TTAGTCGTTGATTTGCCCACTGAGCCACCGCACAACATTCAAAACAAATTGTGCGTTCTCCGGGGCAGATGGATGGTTCATGCCCATTCGGCGAACTTTTCCGTTGCGGATTGACGTCTGAGCCGTAAACATGGCCGCCTCTCCAAAGACTGCCACTCTGCCTTCACCGCGCTGCAGAACCCCTCCCTGGATTAGGCCGCTTGTGGGCACCTTTGGCGTACTGTCATCGAACTCCCATGCCTCTTTCGGCATGAGAACTTCCCAGTCTTCAGGCATGTACATCAACGGTTGAACCTCGGTGGAAAAACGAAACGCTTGACCAGTAAAACTGGTTAGTGACTCTATTCTCTCTGACTCGATTCTCCCTCGAGTTATGACATGGTCTGCCAGTGAGCCCGACGAGCGAGTGAACGACAGTATTCCTCGCTCGGTCGCAGATTTCATGGCGAAACCGTTAAGGAAATAAAAGCCAAACTCATCGGCCAGGTCTGCGGTCGCACCTGGAAAAGGCATGTGATCGGCAATGAGTAATAACGACCCTCCGTTATCGACCCAGTCTGCAATTAGAGAAACTTCGTCTTGTGTGAACGCAGCGGGTGTTGGTAGCGTCCACTCGGCATCGTCGCCACCGAGAATGGCATTTGAGATTACGAACACGCTAGCTTGTTCAAGTAGTTCGGACGTCACTGTAGTCTCAGCACTCTGAACTCGATACCCGTCAAGCTTCAGCAAGTCTGCGAACGCCGAATAACGCCCGTCGATCGTGTGGAAATTGCCGTGACCGCCATCAACCAGAATCAAGGGGCCTTCCCCATGCGAAAACTCAGGATTGGCTACCGTTGGGACCCATTGAGCGTCGCCGGTTTGACTGTCAGCAGTCGCAGTCGACGGGTGTCCAAAAAGGTATGTAACGCCAACGAGGACAGATAGATAATAGTATTTGTTCGACGATTTGAAATGATTCATCTCGCACCTCAAAAATCAAGTTCTAGATGCCACTTTAGGTCCCGCTTCTGCGCCTCTTTGAATACCCTGACGTATTCTTCCAGGTCTTCGATGACCGCCCCGATATCTTTAACGACGCCCGGGTCGTCACGTAGTTCCTGAAGTATCGCTGATGCCCATTCGACGCCCTCAGTTGCTCCAAACCACTCTGTTTCTAATTGCGGCCCCCCAAACTCGCTTAGATCTTGAAAAGCGTAGTCTTCAAATTGCTTGAGACCCAACTTATCGGCGACTTTGTTAACCGCCTCTAGTTGCTGGGTCAACATTTTTCCGTCCACAAATGAATCGAAGTCAGGGTCGTCTTGGTCAAGCACAATGAAATAGGCGGTACTCATGATTCCGACACTTCCCTAGCTGGTTACAAACAAAAAATATTTCACATTTCACTGCGTCTCGAAAGTTTACCCAGGACCCACACGATTCCTGCAATCAACAAGCCAGCCAAAGTTGCGTGAATCGGCGCAAAAATCGCTGTGGCTAGGCGGGCAGGCAGCCCAAACGGAATTTCGATGAGTTCGTATTCAGGGTTGTTCGCAAAGTAAATTGGCAGAAACACCGCTTGTAGCTCGACAGCAATTAGAGCACTTAGAAATCCTACGAGAAATCCGTGAAAGACTGGCCGATGTATGCCTCGACGAGAGACGACCACACTGACCACGACGAGAATAGCCAGCGCAGTGCGCCCTTCCCACCCGTGAATCCATCCGAAGATTGTCAGAACAGCGAATCCGGCACCGGCGATTGCAGATAGCAGCAAGACAAAGGTCCACGCGACGCACTCGGTTTTGCGATTGTCTGACATGGGCCACTCTTCTCAGAGGAAATCGCAGAGGACGGGGCGAAAGGCGTCCATCTCGACGAGGAACGAATCGTGTCCGCGGATGCAGTCGAGTTCGACAAGTTGTGCGTTGTCACAGACCTTCTCGAATCCCGCCGCCAGTTCGCGCTGTTGCTCGAGCGGGAACAGGATATCCGTGCGCACGCCAATGACGAGTGTACGCTCGAGATTCAGTCGACTGAATCCGGCCTGTAAGGACCCGCCGTACTCGGCGAGATCGAACAGGTCTGAAGCGTGCGACAGGTAAAGGTAGCAATTAGGATCGAACGCACCCGTGAACTTGTTGGCGTGGCTTTCGAGATAGGACTCAACCGCGAACTCTGCCGAGAACTGGTCCTCGATTCGAGCATGCGTCGTGGCACGCTCACGGCCGAAGCGTTGCGCCCATTCCTCGGCCGAACGATAGGTGATCATGCCGAGCTTGCGCGCAAGACGCTGCCCCGTGATCGGAGGATTGCCCGACTTGTACTTGCCCTTCTTCCATTTGGGATCCGAGCGGATCATCTCGCGTTGCAGTGAACGCACCGCAATTGAAAACGGCAGTGCGCGAGTGGCAGACGAGATCGAAACAAAAGACCGCGTTGACTCGGGATGACGCACGCACAATGCAAGTCCGCTCATACCGCCCATTGAGCAGCCGACAACCGTATGCAGTTTTTCGATGCCCAGGTACCGCACCACGAGCCAGGCGGATTCGGCCACGTCTTCGAGCGTGAGCACGGGAAAAGTCAGCCGGTATCGCTTGCCCGTTTCGGGATCGAACGACGCGGGGCCGGTCGAGCCAAAGCAGCTACCCAGTGAATTCACGCAGATGACGAAATACCGATCCGTATCGATCGGCAGGCCGGAACCGATCATGTCTTCCCACCAGCCCGGCGCAGGATCTTCGGCGCACGAAGTCGCGTGCGCCGAAGGCGACAAGCCAGTGAATATCAGGATCGCGTTATCTTTTGCCTCGTTGAGTTCGCCCCAGGTCTCGTAGGCCAGCGTCGGCGACTGCAAAACGCCGCCCGCCCTGTGCATGCGGAATGGCCCTTCAAACGTGACGATCTTTCTGGCCGGACTCATAACAAGCTCCTTCTCGTCTCCGAGTATAGCGCCCGGACTATTTCTTGACGCGCTGCATAAGCCGCTTGCGCTTGCGCTCCTGGCGTGGCGTCAGCTTGTTGCGCCTGCCCTTGTACGGGTTGTCGCTGGTCTTGAAAGACAGGCGCACGGGCGTGCCCTTGAGCTTGAAGGCCTTGCGGAATCGATTGATCAGGTAGCGCCGGTAGGCCTCGGGCACGCGATTGGTCTGGTTGCCATGAATCACGATGACGGGAGGATTTCGGCCGCCCTGGTGCGCGTAACGCAGCCGAATGCGCCGTCCGCGCACGAGCGGCGGCGGGTGCGCCATGACGGCGCTCTCGAGTTCACGAGTCAATTCGGTTGTCGACAGGTCGCGCGTCGCCGCCTTGTAAGCGCGTTCGACGGCCGGCAGCAGGTCACCGACCGCCGTGCCGTGCAGCGCGGAAATCGTGATGCGCTCGGCAAAATCGAGAAAAGGCAGGCGCCGGTCGAGATCATCGCGAACCTGCTTTCTCTGGTCGGCCGACAGCCCGTCCCACTTGTTAGTAACGACAACGAGCGCCCTGCCCCGTTCGAGCACGAGCCCGAGCAAGCTGACGTCCTGCTCGGTCACGCCTTCCTGCGCGTCGAGCACGGCAATCACAACCTGCGCCTGTTCAATGGCCTGCAGTGCCTTGACGATGCTGAATTTTTCGATCGCTTCGCGCACGCGCGAGCGCCGGCGGATACCGGCCGTGTCGATGAGCAGGTACTTGCGATCATTGCGTTCAAACGGCACTGCCACGCTGTCGCGTGTTGTCCCGGGCTCGTCATACACGACAAACCGGTCTTCGCCGAGCAGGCGATTCGCAAGCGTCGACTTGCCTACATTGGGACGGCCGATGACAGCAATACGCAACTCCTCGACGTCCTCATCGGCCTCGTCATCTGATTCCTGTGGCTCGAAATCGCTGAGCACGTCGTCGATCAGCGCACCGATACGGTCACCGTGCGTGGCGGATACTGCGGTGGGTTCGCCCAGGCCCAGACCGTAAAATTCGCCGCTCGCAATGGCGGCGTCGAGGCCTTCGGCCTTGTTGACGGCCAGCCAGGCTTTCTTCGCATGCTTGCGTGCAAGATCCGCAACGTGCTCGTCGGCCGCCGTCAGGCCGCTACGTCCATCGACCATGATGATTGCAGCGTCGGCTTCCTGGAGTGCGCGCTTGGTCTGCTCGACCATCGCCTCACCGATGCCAACCTCGCCACCGGCGACGCCGCCTGTGTCTATGACGAGATAAGGGATCGGGCCGAGCTTGCCAAAGCCGTACTTGCGGTCGCGTGTCAGCCCCGGGTAGTCGGCAACGAGGGCGTCACGGGAACGTGTCAGCCGGTTAAATAACGTCGACTTGCCGACGTTGGGCCGGCCAATCAATGCGATAACAGGCAGCACAGGACGGCACCCGGTCAGGAATCGTCGCTGATATCGGGAGCATTGCGCCTGGGCCGATCCTGCACTATTTCGTAGGCCGCAATGTTGCCCGAATCAGACTGAACATAGAGCCGGTCCGCGATCACCACCGGCGCATTACTGATCGCCGTTCCACCTAGCTTCACGCGGGCAACAGGCTCGCCGGTCAGATTACTGAAGAAATGCACGTATCCCTCGAGGTCCCCAACAGCAACCGTCGTATTGAATGATGCGGGCAGCGTCGGCAGGCGGCGCAGCAGGTCATCGTTGCGCCACGTCTCCGCACCGTCCCGTCGCGACATGGCGATGATCTCACCATCATCGCGCGTCGTATAAACATTGTTCCAGTCGACGGCAACGCCGACATAGGAAGAGATTTCCCGGCTCCACAGCACCTGTCCGGACTCCGACGCTATTGCTGCCAGGCGACCCTGGTAGCCGGCTGCATAGACATCCTGGCCCACCGTGGCGATCTCACCATCGACATCGGCCAGCCGATCGAGCACCGAACGACCCGACGGCGGCGCCAGCATTGACTCCCACGCAACGTCACCCGAATCGAGGTCTATCGCCGAGACGCGGCCGTTGTCGAATCCCGCGACAACCGTGCCGCCCACTATGACCGGGCTGGCCGAACCGCGTTGTGTCAGCGACGGCGTCGATTGCTCGACGGACCAGATCTGGCGACCGTCGAACAACGACAGCGCCAGGATTCGGTTGTCAATCGTCTGGATGACGACGAAGTTACCGCTGATCAGCGGTCGTGCCAGCGATTCGCCGTCTATGTTCGTACGCCATTGCTCAGCCCCGTTTGCAGCATCGAGTAATATGGCCACACCGTCCTTGGTCGCGACGACGACACGTCCGTCGCCCACGCCCGGCCCGGCCGACAGCTCGATCTCGAGCTTGTTGCGCCAGGCCTGCTTTCCCGTCTTGGCATCGAAGGCGGTTACATTACCATCGTAGCTCGCGGCATATATGCGACTGCCATCACCGATTGGCTGCAACGCCACGCGCAGGAACTCGGCGTCACCGCCCAGCTTGGCGCTCCATACGCGCTTGACCTTGACAGTCTGCCGGATGTCAACAAGCTCTTTAGGTTCAAGCTCCTCGTCCTTGTCGCCGATGAGGCCACAGGACGCCAGCAGCAATATTGCTGCGAACAGACCTGACAGGCGCAGGAATGACCTCACTCAACAACCTCGTCGGCGGTCTCGGCAGCTTCTTCAGGGGTGGATTCCCCCGGTGCGTCTTCGATCGCCTGATCGATCGTGTCCTCAACAGCTTCCTCAGCTGCAATCTCGGGCAGATCGAGCACCTTCCACTGCACCAGCCGCTGGTCGACGGTACCTTGTGACAACGGATCCATAAGCACGCGCTGGTAGGCAGATTGCGCATCTTCGATGCGCCCAAGCGCGTAGTATGCGTCGCCGAGCACTTCGCCATAAGCGGCGGAGAATGCGGGATTGTCCTCGTTTTCGAGCAGGTCCACGACCTCTTGCGCCTTGTCCTGGTAGAGTAGGATTTTCGCAAGACGCAGCCGCGCCACATGTTTCAAGGCCGCGCCGTTGTCGCCGGCCAGCAATTCGTTGAGCACGTCGGCCGCGTCCTGGTCCCGGTTCTGGTCCATGTAGAGACGTGCAATCGCGAGCTTCGCCTGCGCCGAGTACGACGTATCGGCATACATCGTACCGAGCTCGCCGGCCAGCACTTCTGCCTCATCGAGATTGCTGTCAACGACATGAGTCGTCAGCTGTTCGTATAACGCAGAGGCTTCAAGCTGCCCCTGGCGCTTGCTGTTCTGGTAGTAGTTGTAGCCGAAAAGAAGTAGCGCGCCTGCGGCAACGCCAAATATGACGTAGCCACCGTACACCGACCACCACGTCCTGATCTGATCAATTTGTTCTTTCTCTGAAAGTAAGTCGTCCACGAAACTGCCTTTATTACCTGGCGGGTTATCCCGCTATTGATTCAATCTCTTCATTAGTGCTGCCGCCACTTCCTCCAGCGACACACTTTCCTGTTCCTCGTTGGTGCGTAGCGGCTTGATGCCGATGCGCCCGTCGGCGAGCTCCTGCTCGCCCATTATCAGCGCGCAGGCGGCATCGCTCTTGTCGGCACGCTTCATCTGCGACTTGAAGCTGCCGGCACCGAGATTCATCTCGACGCCCAGACCCGCATCTCGCAGTTCCTCGGCAAGCGCGAATGCACGCTCTTGGGTGCCCTCACCCAAAGCCGCAATGTACACGTCTGCATTGCTCGGCGGTGCCTTGCCGCCGCAGGCTTCGAACAAGGCGACAAAGCGCTCGATGCCCATGGCCCAGCCTATCGCCGGCGTCGCGCGGCCACCCAGCTTCTCGACGAGGCCATCGTAGCGGCCGCCCGAGCACACTGCGCCTTGCGAGCCGAGCGCATCCGTCACCCATTCGAAGACTGTGCGCGAATAGTAATCCAGTCCACGTACCAGTCGCGGATTAAGCGTGTACTCCACGCCGGCCGCGTCCAGCAGGCGCCTGAGGCCTTCAAAATGCTCGGCCGAGGCGTCGTCGAGATAGTCGAGCATCACCGGCGCGGCCTCGACTACGGACTGCATGTCCGGGTTCTTGGAGTCGAGAATCCTGAGCGGGTTTTGCCCGAGCCGGCGCATACTATCCTCATCCAGCTCACTTTTCACGCTATTGAAGTAGTCAATCAGCGCCTGCCGGTAGCGTGCCCGCGACTCGGGAACCCCCAGCGAGTTGATTTCGAGCTGGATTTGCGAAATCCCGAGCTTCCGCCACATGCGGGCGCTCATGATGATGAGCTCGGCATCGACGTCGGGACCGTCGTACCCGAGTGCTTCGACGTCAAACTGGTGAAACTGCCGGTAGCGACCCTTCTGCGGTTTCTCGTAGCGGAACATGGCGCCCGCGGTCCATAGCTTCTGGCGCTGATTGTGCAGCAATCCGTTCGTCATCCCGGCACGCACGACGCTTGCCGTTGCCTCGGGCCTGAGCGTCAGGCTCTCGCCGTTGCGGTCTAGAAATGTGTACATCTCCTTCTCGACGATATCGGTCACTTCACCGATTGAACGCTTGAACAGCTCGGTGTACTCCAGCAGTGGCAGTCGAATCTCTTCGTAACCGTAGGACTCCACGATCTCGCGGACGATCGACTCGAGGTAGCGCCAGGTGCCTGCGACCCCAGGCAGGATGTCATTCATTCCGCGAATGGCTCTTGCTTTCACTGTCTTGATCCCTCGGACTCAGGTGCCCGACAGCGTCAGTCGCGCCGTGCGTCCGCGCCGTTCTGTGGCACCAATCGCGTAGTCCGAGCCGTTGACCTGGAGGCTAACGTTATCGGCGTTGCCGAACAGTACGTTAAATGGTGCTGTGCCACTCAATTCGACCGTGCGCCCCTCTTTGCCGAGGTCGAAAAACAGCCGGCGGCCGCTCGCATCGGTGATCTCTGTCCAGCAATCGCCCGAATAGGTCACGATCAGTCGCAAATCACCGTCGTTCGTCGCGGCTTCGACCGATGCTGGTACCGGCTCGGGCTCAAGCTCGGGTTCGCGTTCGGGTTCTGGCGTCGATTCGACGGCGAGGGGTTCATCGCCTTCTTCTGCTACAACCTCCTGCTGCAGCACTTCTTCCTGCTGCGGTCCGGCCTCCTCGGCAGGTGGCGGCTCCACGATCGCGGGCCGCGACGCCAGCCACCAGTAGACCGTGGCAAGTATGATGATAATGACGATGACGGCGATCCAGGGCCCGGGTGACATCTCGCGCCGTGGCTTGGGACGCACCGAAATGACGGGCGGCATCGATGCCGAGCGCGTGAGCTCGTAGTAGTCCTTGAGCACATCGGCTTCGTCAACACCGACGAGCTGCGCGTATTTCCTGAGGTGGCCTTTCGCAAACACGGGAGCGCCGATCGTGTCGAAATCGTTGTGCTCCAGTGCCCGTACCTTGTACTCGTCGAGATGCAGCTCTTTCGCAATTTCGAGCACCGATATCTGCTGCTCGCGGCGCGCCTCCGCCAGGCACTCGCCGCCGCGAGGTCCTTGCGCCTCGGTATCAGCGGCCTCTTCGGCCTGTTTTTCTTTTTCGTCGCTCATGCTAACCGGATTCCAGGACCCGCTTCGCCTGATCCGATTCCGGGAAGTCACGCAACAGCTGGTTAACGTAATCCGTGCGGCCGCGATCGTTGCCCAGCTTTTCCTCGATCTGCGCGGCGAGATACAACACGCCCGCTGACGTCTTGCTGACACTCATGAAACGCTGCAGAAATGCGCGCGACACGAGGTATTCCTGCTGCCGGTACTTGAGCAGGCAAAGCTGCAAAAGTGCGTCCGGATATTCCGCGCGTCGCTCGAGCGCCTGCCTGTAAAACGCCTCCGCAGCCGCCAGGTCCGGCTGCTCGGTCATGCACATTCCCGCATTCGTCAACGTCACTTCCGCATTGTCGTTTTCGGGATGGCTTGCGGCCTTTTCGAAATACTTTTGCGCCTCACCGAACTCTTTTTGCCGACACAGAAATACGGCGTAGGTGTTCTGCACGTCAAAATTGCGCGGCTCCGCCCGAAGCGCCGCTTTGTAGGACTCAATGGCCAGCCGCTTGTTGTCGAGCGCCTCGTAGGTGAGCGCCAGGGTCGAATGCGCAATGGCGCGCTCGGGATCCAGCTCGATCGAAAGCTTCAACCGGTCTCTTGCGAGCTCGTATTTGCCGTTGTTGTAGTAACGCGCACCAAGCTGGTAGTTCAGTTCGGCCGCATCGGCGTCGTCCGCCTCGGGAGGCGCCGTGCCGGTCGTCGTCGAAATGCAGCCTGCCAACAGCAGGAGGGCCATCGCCGCAGACAGAATCCGTTTGCTCGTCATCACACTGATACCATCCCAATTTTCTCCTTGGCCAGTTTTCTCGCGGCCATGCTCTTCTTTCCGAGAGGCTTGCGAACGCGATCGCTCACCTTGCCGGCCAGCTGGCCACAGGCAGCATCGATGTCATCGCCGCGCGTCTTGCGCGTTGTCGCGACGAGCCCGCGCTGCCGCAGACGATTCTGAAAATGCACGATTGTGTCGGCCGACGACCGCTGATAACGCGTGTCGGGGAACGGGTTGAACGGAATCAGGTTGACCTTGGCCGGCTTGTCGAGCAGCAGCTCCGCGAGTTCGTCCGCATGCGCCAGCGAATCATTGACGTCGCGCAACATCACGTATTCGAAGGTAATAAATCGATTGGAATGCTTGGCCGCGTAATCCCAGCATGCTTCGAGCAGGTTATCGATCGGGTGCAGCTTGTTGATTGGCACAATCTGGTCACGCAGGTCATCGTTGGACGCGTGCAGCGAAACGGCCAACGACACATTGCACTCATCGCCCAGCTTATCGACGAGCGGCACGAGCCCCGACGTACTGATCGTGACGCGGCGCCGAGACAGTCCGTAGGCCCAGTCCGACAGCAGCAGCTTTAACACAGGAACGACGTTTCGGTAGTTGGCGAGCGGCTCACCCATGCCCATGAACACAATATTGGTGACAGCCGGATCGCCGTTATCGCGACGCGGCAGTTCCCTGATCGCATGCCAGACCTGGCCGATGATCTCGGCGCTCGTAAGATTTCGATTGAAGCCCTGAGCGCCTGTCGCACAGAAAGCGCAGTCGAGTGCGCAACCCACCTGCGACGAAATACACAAGGTGCCGCGCCCGGGTTCGGGAATAAAAACAGTCTCGACCGCCTGCCCCGATCCGCTCTCGAACAACCACTTGACGGTGCCGTCGATCGAGTCGTACCGCGTCTGAATATCCGGCAGTGCGACTTCTGCCGCCTCCTTCAGCCAGGCGCGCAACTTCTTCGACAGGTCGGTCATATCGTCGAAATCTGTCACGCCGCGCTGGTATATCCATTGCATCAACTGGCGAGCACGAAAAGGCTTGTCTCCGCGTTCGACAAAAAACTGCTCGAGAGCGTCTTGCGACATCCCGAGCAGGTTGGTTTTGGATGCAGTGCTGGTCACGGCCGCTCGACGCCTAGCGCGTCCTCTGGCAGACGCCGTCGTCGCCGAAGAAGAATGCGATTTCGACAGCGGCAGTCTCGGCCGCATCGGAACCGTGCACGACGTTCTCTTCAATACTGGCCGCAAAGTCCGCACGAATTGTGCCGGGGTCCGCGTCAGCCGGGTTGGTCGCGCCCATGATCTCGCGATTCTTCGATATTGCCTCTTCTCCCTGCAGCGCCTGCACGACGACAGGGCCCGATGTCATGTAGCTCACGAGGTCGTTGAAAAACGGGCGCTCCTTGTGGACAGCGTAAAAGCCTTCAGCCTGTTCTTTCGACAGGTGCATCATGCGGGCGGCGACAATTTCCAGCCCCGCTTTCTCGAATCGGCTATAGATCTCTCCAATCAGGTTCTTCTGCACGCCATCAGGCTTGATGATGGAGAGCGTTTGCTCAACGGCCATGTGTTGCTTCCTTTGTTTGTCTCGGTGGTGATAGTCAGCGCCCAGCGAGTTTGCCGGGCGAGTGGATGTAAACCCTTAATTCTACTACGGTACTTTCAGACGTTGAAGCTTTCGCCGCAGCCGCATTCGCCTTTTATGTTGGGATTGCGGAAGCTGAAGGCCTCGTTCAGGCCATTCTTGACAAAATCGACCTCGGTACCGTCGATCAGGGAAAGCGCATCGGGATCGACGACGACCTTGACGCCCTTGTCTTCGAATACGATATCCCCGGCATCGATCGCCTCTGCATAGTTGATCACGTAGGAGTATCCCGAACAGCCCGTCTGGGTCACACCCAGGCGCAGACCCACGCCTTTACCGCGCTTGTCGAGGTAGGTCCGTACGCGCTCGGCGGCGGACGATGTAAGCGATATCGCCATGTGAATCTCTCTTTGCTGTTACGACACGGGAGGTACAGATCCGTCGCACATGCTGCGCCCAAGCGACCGGACCGTATCTTCAATGACAAGTATACGTCCGGTTTTCTCCAGAGGTATAGACAGAATTTCCATAATCCGCGTCGCCCGGAACTCCTCGAGGTCAGACGCCGGCCGGCCCTCGTACTCCCGGCAGACGGCCTCGCAGGCCGCAAGCACGTGCGGGCAGCCCCAGGCACGGAAACGCAAGGCTTGCAGGCACCCCCCCCGGCATGTGGCCGCCAGCCGGATGTGCACTCCCTGATCGTCGATCTCGGAGCAGATCGCATTATCCAGATCCCCGGCGTGCGAGAGATCCGCAAACAGGGCCCGAATTTGCGCACTGTAGGGGTCGCTGCTCAAGCCGAAGCTCCGGGCGCCAGCTCGCTCAGGCGACTGACGGCTTCGAGGTAATGCTGAGCCGCATATTCGACTTCTTCCGCGGTCGTGTCGCGCCCAAAACTGAAGCGAATCGAGCTCTGCGCCTCGAGATCGCTGCGGCCCAGCGCGCGCAGAACGTAAGACGGCTCCTGGATCTGCGAATTGCAGGCAGATCCCGTCGCAACACACAGTGGTTCAAGGCTCAACAGCAGGCTTTCTCCCTCGATGTTGGGTGCGCTCACGTTGAGTATGCCGGGGAAGCCCGAATCGGGACTGCCGTTGACAATCAGGCCGTCGAGCCCGCGAATGCGATTCCAGAACGCCTCGCGCAGTGCGACAAGGTGCGTAAAGTCGTCGTGCATGCGGCCGGCCGCAACCTCCGCGGCAAGTCCCAGTCCTGCAATGAGATCCGTCGGCAGCGTGCCCGGCCGGATACGCCGTTGCTGGCCGCCACCAAAGAACAGCGGTTCGATGTGGCAGGCCGGCCTGTCGGCGATGTACAGCGCCCCTATTCCCTTGGGTCCATAAAACTTATGGCCGGTCAGCGACATCAGGTCAACGGGCAGTGTCGCGAGGTCGATCGGAACCTTGCCGACGGCCTGTGCGGCATCAACGTGGAAAAGGACGTCATTGTCCCGGCACACCGTGCCAATCGCCTCGATGTCCTGGATGACCCCGGTCTCGTTATTTACGAACATGATCGACGCGAGCTGCGTGTCGGGCCGAATTGCCGCCTCGAGAATCTCCGGACCCAGCTGCCCGTCCGTGTCCGGCTCGAGCCAGGTCACTTCGAAGCCCTGCTTCTCGAGCATGCGAAACACATCGGTCACGGCCTTGTGTTCAGTCGGCATCGTGACGAGATGCCGGCCGCGTGGCGCCCGGTAGCGCGCCGCACCTGCGATCGCGAGGTTATCGGATTCGGTCGCGCCCGACGTCCAGACAAGGGTCTTCGGGTCTGAATTCAAGAGCGCCCCGACCTGCATGCCAGCTCTCTCGATCATGTCGCGACTTCGCCTGCCGGCTACGTGATTGGAGGACGGGTTCGCGTACACGGAGCTACGGCACTCGAGCATCAGTTCTGCGACACGTTCGTCCACGGGCGTGGATGCCGCGTAGTCGAGATAAACTGCATCGGCAATCATCGGTCCGAACCTCGCGTCCGATCGATGGCTGTCAGGATGCCGCGCAGGATATTGACCTCATTCTTGTCGGGTCGCGCGCGAATGAACAGGCGTCGCAGGCGTCGCATCAGGTGGCGCGGATTGTCCGGATCGAGAAAACCGAGGTCCTCGGCGACACGTTCGAGGTGCGTGTAGAAGTGCTCCATTTCCTCGCCCGTCGCGGGCGGCGCCTCGGTTTCGAATCCGGGTCCCTGGTCGAGCATGCTTGCAACGCGCAACTCGTAAGTCAGGACCTGGACGGCCATGCCGAGGTTCAGGGAGCTGAAATCCGGGTTTGTCGGAATTGTCAGCAAAGTGTGGCAAAGATCCAGGTCCTCGTTATTGAGGCCCGATTTCTCGGGCCCGAAAACGGCGGCCACCGTGCCCTCCTTGCTCTCGCTGATCATGCGCTCCGCGCAATCCCTCGGCCCCATCGTCGGCCAGCTGATCGTTCGCGCGCGCGCGCTGGCACCTGCGACATAGACGCAATCAGTCAAGGCATCCGCCAACGTCGTGACCACACGGGTGCCGTCGAGAATGTCAGTGGCCCCCGAGGCGCGGGCAGCCGCCTCCTCGTGAGGGAAGTGCTTCGGATTGACGAGCATGAGGTCACTGAGTCCCATATTTTTCATGGCACGCGCGACGGCCCCGATATTTCCGGGATGCGTCGTTCCGACAAGTACGATTCGTATTGGCAAAGCTTGAGACAGACAACTGAAAGTCCGGTATTCTAGCGCCCCCGCGGCCTGCTCCGACAGTACCTTGTAGCAATGCGCCGCAGTTCTTTGACAATGACGGAATCGTTCTGATGCACGCACTACTCAATGTAGCGGTCATGGCGGCGCGGCGCGCGGGTGCCGTGTTGATCAGAAACCTGGTCAAGCTCGAGAAGCTCAAGGTAGAGAAGAAAGGCCATAATGATTTCGTCAGCGAGGCCGATCGCGCGGCCGAACGCGCCGTCATCGAAGTGATTCTCAGACATTATCCAGACCATGCGATCCTCGCCGAGGAGTCGGGGATGCAGGGCAATGTCGATTCTGACACGGTCTGGATCATCGACCCGCTGGACGGCACAACCAATTACCTGCACGGATTTCCGGTATTCGCCATATCGATCGGCGTCAAGGTCGGCGGCCGCATGGCACACGGCGTAGTTTACGACCCGTTGCGCCAGGAGCTGTTCACGGCGACCCGTGGCGCAGGCGCGCAGCTCGACGATCACAAGATCCGCGTCAGCGGGCAAACCGAACTCGACCGTGCGCTTATTGGCACGGGTTTCCCGTTTCGCCAGGCCGAATCGGAAATGACCCCCTACCTGGCCATGCTGGCGAAGGTCGTCAGGAACACCTCTGGTGTACGCCGCCCCGGTGCTGCTGCGCTCGACCTTTGCTACGTCGCGGCGGGTCGTCTCGACGGCTTTTGGGAAACCGGCCTTGCCCCCTGGGACCTCGCGGCCGGGTCACTGATCATTCGTGAATCCGGCGGTATCGTCAGCGGTCTCGACGGCAGCGAAGGCTACCTCGACAGTGGCCACATCCTCTGCGGTACACCGAAGATCTATTCAGGCCTCGCGAAGCTCTGTGCCAACGAGATCAAGGCGATTCTTCACACGGCAAAATAGAACCACTACTCAACGCCACCACCAATAATATTGGTGGTGACCGGGAGCGGTGGTTCTACGGCAGATCGTCGATGTCCGAAACGTCCTTGATCGGCTCGATCAGATCCTGCGCATTCACATCGAGCGCCAGCGCCGTCGCGCTCGCCGTGTAGATCGACGAATAAGTACCGATGATGATGCCGACAATCAGTGCGATCGAAAACGGCGCTATCGATTCGCCACCCAGCGACAACAGGGCAACGAGCACTAGCAAGGTCGTAATTCCCGTGATCAGGGTACGCGCTAGCATTTCATTGATCGAAATGTTCATCGCTTCCTCGGCGGACATGCCCCGAAGACTGAAGAAATTCTCGCGAATTCGATCGAAGGCAACCACCGTATCGTTGAGCGAGTAACCGATCACGGCGAGGACGGCTGCCACGACGGTCAGGTCGAATGGCAGGCCGAAGACGGAGAAAAAACCGACCGTCACGATCGCATCATGCGCCAGTGCGGCGACGGCACCCGCGGAGAACTTCCACTGGAAGCGGATCATGACGTACAAGAAGATCATGAGCAGCGCGATGACCATCGCCAGCGCACCACGCTCGGCCAGCTCACTACCGACCTGCGCACTGACGAATTCGACACGCCTGAGCTCGATCGAATCGCCGCCCGCCTGCAACACTCTCTGAAGCTCGACGCGTACCTCGCTGGCTTCGCTGCCGGGCTGCGGCGGCAATCGCACGAGCACATCGGTTTCGCGACCAAACTGTTGCACCTGGGCATCGTCAAATCCGGCAGCGCCTAAATTGCTGCGGATATCTTCGAGGTTTGCCGCCTGCGGGTAGCCGACTTCGAGCAGAACGCCGCCCGTGAAATCGATACCGAACTCGAGGCCGCGCGTCGCCAGGGACGCCAGTGACACGATAACGAGCACGATGGATACGCTAATTGCGACCCTGCGACGCGACGCGCTCAGGAAGTCGATATTGGTCTTGTCTTTGATGAGTCTCATGAATCGAGTTCCTAAATGGGCAACGACTGCAGCTTGCGCCCGCCGAACACGAAATTGACGATCGTGCGCGTGCCAATGATCGCGGTAAACATCGAGGTGATGATGCCAAGCATCAGCGTGATTGCGAATCCCTTGATTGGCCCTGTGCCCACTCCGAACAAAACGATCGCGGCTATCAGCGTCGTGATGTTGGCGTCCGTGATCGACGACAATGCTTTCTCATAGCCCGAATTGATCGCAGACTGTGGGGCAGAACCTGCCGCCAATTCCTCTCGTATTCGTTCGAATATGAGCACGTTGGCGTCGACCGCCATACCCACCGTCAGCACGATGCCGGCGATACCCGGCAAGGTCAGAGAGGCCTGCAGGAACGACAGCATCGCGACAATAAACACCAGGTTAGAAAACAGCGCGACGTTGGCAATCAGGCCAAACGCGCGGTAGTAAACCACCATGAAGATGATGACGGCCAGGAAGCCGATCTTGATCGCGTTGAAACCGCGATCAATGTTGTCCTGACCCAGGCTCGGACCGATGGTGCGCTCGTCGATCTTGTAAACGGGCGCCGCCAGCGCGCCGGCGCGCAGCAGCAACGCCAGGTCGCGCGCTTCCATCGGTGTCAGCCCGGTGATCTGGAAACTGTTCTTGAACACGCCGCGTATCGTGGCCGTGTTGATGATCTCTTCGATCTTGACCGTACGCTGTTCCTCGACCCCGTTGCGCATAACGGTCTCGCGCCGCGTCTCA
>Ga0265303_10001108_pt1 | contig 16157 bp, 17 predicted proteins | sample Helome_2_FD_192494 | JGI IMG/M metagenome (GOLD analysis project Ga0265303, IMG submission 192494) | Marine sediment microbial communities from subtidal zone of North Sea - Hel_20160317 (Illumina Assembly) | ecosystem: Environmental > Aquatic > Marine > Subtidal zone > Sediment ... | reverse complement strand
CGCGCCGCCGCATCTACGTCGAGACCCTGCAGGCCGTATTGCCGGACATCCGCTCGAAGATCATTGTCGACGATCAGACACGCAACATACTGCCGCTGCTGAATCTCGATGCACAAAACGGTGACAAGCCATGAACAAGCTAGCCGTTCTGCTAGCGGTACTGGGCGCTGCGGCCTTTGTCCTGATTAGTTCGATCTATACGGTCAGCGAGGTCGAGCAGATAATCATTACCCAGTTCGGCAAACCGGTGGGCGAACCGGTGACGACCGCGGGCCTGAAAGTCAAAATTCCCTTTATACAACAAGTCAATTCGATCGAGAAACGGGTGCTCGAGTGGGACGGCAGTCCTTCGGACATGCCGACCAAGGACAAGCTCTATATATCTGTCGATTTGTTCGCTCGCTGGCGGATTACCGATCCGCTGCAGTACTTTCTGAGAATTCGCGATGAACGCAGCGCACAGTCCCGTCTCGACGATATTCTCGGCAGCGAAACCCGGAACGCCGTCGCCAAGCACGAGCTGATCGAAATCATTCGCACTACCCGGGATCGAGTGCCATTACGTGACGCGCTTCTGACGGACGCGGAACGCGATCTCAACATGGGGTCGCTGGTGCCGATCCAGAAAGGGCGCAAGCTGGTTGAGCAGGAGATCTTCGCTGCAGCCGCCGACAAGGTCCGGGTGTTCGGTATCGAGCTTCTCGATATCCGCTTCAAACGCATCAACTACAACGAAAGCGTACGGCCGAAAATCTACGATCGAATGATCAGCGAACGGCGGCAAATCGCCGAGCGCTTCCTGTCAGAAGGCAATGGCGAGGCAGCCAGAATTCGCGGTAACCGCGTTCGTGACCTGAACAAAATTCAATCCGAGGCATACCGCGAGGTCGAAGAGATTCGTGGCCTGGCCGACGCGAAAGCTACTGAAATCTACGCCCGAGCATACAACCAGAATGCCGAATCCATTGCATTCTACGAATTCACACGGACGATGGAGTCCTACAAGTTCATCATCGCCGAAAACACAACGCTTGTTCTGTCGACAGACAGCGAGCTGTTCAAATTCTTGAAAGGCATGGATCCGAACGGAGGGGCAACTCCATGAACACAATAAATTCACGTCTGGATCGTTACGCTTCCGCCCTGATGGCCCTGATGGTTGTCGCTGGCTCTACAGGGTTAGCGAGTGCGCAAGGTATCGCGGACACAACTCCCGCCAATGCGAGTGCGAATACCTATGGGAAGGGATGGCAGTGCGACACGGGTTTTCGTGAGGATGATGGCGGCTGTGCTGTAGTAAAGGTACCGGCAAATGCCTTCCTCACGGACTCGTCATACGGAACCGGCTGGAAATGCAAGCATGGTTTCAAGCAAAGTGGCGATGCGTGCGATCCGGTCGCATTGCCAACGAATGCCTTCATCAGCCCGGTGTCAGGCGATAGATGGCTGTGCGACCGAGGCTATCGACAAGTCGGCGAGATTTGCGAGGCAATCAATGTGCCGGTAAAAGGCTACCTGGCAGAAAGTACAAGCGGCTCGGGCTGGAGCTGCGAGCGCGGGTACCAGGCGAAAAATGGTGACTGTATTGCCATCGCAGTGCCGGCTAACGCATACCTGGCACATAGCGCGAGAAATTCCGGCTGGGAATGTGATCGCGGTTATCGAGAAGCCGACGGCGCCTGCAATGCCATCAAAGTACCGGCACACGGACACCTGTCCGGGCGATCTTATGGGAATGGCTGGGAATGTGATCGCGGCTATCGAAAATCCCAGGCGACGTGCGTTGCTGTTACGTTGCCGGAGGATGCTCGTCTGGATTTCTCCGGAAATGACTGGGAGTGCAACGAGCCTTATCGCAAGCGACAGAACAAATGTATATCGAGAGACCGTAATGAATAAAAAAGACGAGCAGGCGATGGAGGCACACGGCATTACTTGTGCAACCAGAAGCGTGTATTTTTACAGAGACTTCAAGTATGACCGCCTCGACGATGCGGTCCGCTATGCTGAGATCGACGCCAGCCGAATTCAGAAGACCGGCGGTAATTCGTAAGGAAGGTGCGAGCAGTGTATGGAGGTCAAGCGGGCTGGATTTGACCCGCACACTTTTGCGTGGAATTTGCGTGAATCAGCTGCGCATGGTTGCGCACGGTGATGCAACAGAAGCCCCGATAACTAGTTTAAAAATAACAGCTAAATCACCCACGTATATTTCTGAAAAGCCCCGCTTCTTTGAGACTCGTTGTTCGTTATTTCTCAGTTATTGCAATGAGTTACTAGGCGCTTAGCTTTCTGCCAAAATCTCCGTGCGTGGATTTTGCGTGAGTCACTCGGATAACATGAAATCCTCTGGCCGTCCTCAGTGAACTGGCCCACCGCAACACTTCTTGTACTTTTTGCCGCTGCCGCAAGGGCATGTTTCATTACGCTCAATTTTCTCGCTCGCGGCTGGCTTTCCGCTGCCCGAGTCAAACTCCAGGATGGCCTCGAAAATTGACCGTCCAATGTGCGCGTAGGACGCAAGTGCATCGGGAAACATCTTTCGCATCGTCTTCGCGAATTCCTCAAAGGGCTCGTCACCCCTCTGTCGCTTGCCGGGCTGCATATCCGAAAAGTAAGCTTCTCCTAGCTGCCTCGTGCTGAAGAAGGACAAGACCATGAGCGTCGCGCCGCACTCTTCGTCGAGCTCGCCGAACAAGTATTCTTCCCAGGTCTCGGCCAACCAGTCGTGTCCTGCTGCAAACCCACGGGACCATTGCGAGACCGAGGAACCGTCTTCGAAGTTCTCCGATATATCTTCATGAAACGCGCACCCTGCGGGCATCGAGTTGCTTCGCTCGAGAACGCCGGTATTGGTCTCGTTGTAAAGCGTCATAATCAGACCGAGAATTTCCTGTGCCTCGTTCTGGTCGCCGAATTTCATATCCTCATCGTTACCGATTATTGGCAGCCATTCGGATGGAGCGATTGTCTCGGGCGAGCACGCAATCGCAAACAGGAAGCCCTGCAGTTCATGAAATTTCAAAGTTCCCTCTGGTCTCTCAGGGCTTCCCAGAAATTCCTCAAGCAGCCGGCTATCAGCTTTATTCATTGTTGCCGCACTCTGAAAAGTGGCTTGCAATTCGACGTTAATCGGATGGTATGTTGGATGATTATCATTCCAATGCCGTTGTAATGAAACTTCACATCCTGAGCGACCTGCACACAGAGTTTTCCGACTTCAGTCCACCGGGTACGGACGCAGATGTCATCGTCCTTGCCGGGGACATCGGAGTCGGCACGGCTGGCATTGATTGGGTAAAGCGGCAGTTTTCAGATGCACGGGTTCTCTACGTACCTGGAAACCACGAGTACTACGGCCACGATATCCGCGATACAGATCTGTTAGCCGCTGTCGCTCCGGCTAATGTGCAGGTCCTGAATGATGACACCTGTGAGATAGAAAACGTCCGATTCCTGGGAACGACGCTTTGGACTGACTTCAGACTCTACGGCGAAGGGGAGTCGTGGTTTTCCCGCGAGACCGCGAGAAGACAGATTGATGACTTCACATCGATTCGAAGTGGCGGCCGGCTCTTTACTCCCGAGGACTCTGTTGCACTTCATGAAGCGAGCAAGGCATGGCTCGTGAGTGAGCTAGAGAAGGACTTCAATGGCCCGACCGTTGTTATCACGCACCATTTACCGGCGTCGCCATCTATCGCCGAGAAGTACAAGAACGACCCCTTGAATCCTGCCTTTGCCAGTAGGCTTGAGGGCATTATTGAGAAACACCAGCCCGACCTGTGGATCCACGGGCATACCCATTTTGCCTGCGACTACGAGATTTACGGTACCCGGGTCGTTTGCAATCCACGCGGGTATCCGTCTGAGTCTTCGGCAAGAGGATTTTCACCTGAATTGGTCGTGGAGCCGTGAGTCTTCACGCGATTTGCTTATGTTCTCAAATACGCTACAATTGAAGCGAATTTGAGAACACTCGCCCAAGTCTATGCCCAAGCAACCCATCGAGTTCATGTTCAGCCCATATCGGCGCCAGGTTCTGGCGGTGCTGTTTCTGCGCCCAGATGAAAAATTTCACGTTCGCGAGCTCGAGCGGATGACCGGCGTGTCTGCCGGATCGCTGCATCGTGAATTGAAAGCGATGGCGGAATCCGGGCTATTGCTGCGCGAAAAACTCGGTAATCAGGTCTTCTACCGAGCCAATGCCGATTGCACAATCTACGAGGAACTTGCAGCGATCTTCCGCAAGACGATGGGACTGACGTCACTGATACAAGAAGCTTTGTCTGACTTGGGTGACCGAATAAAGGTGGCGTTCGTTTTCGGATCCATGGCCAGCGGACATCAAACTGCAGGTAGCGACCTGGACGTCTGCATACTGGGTGAGGTGTCCTTGCTGGAGGTGGTGAAAGCGCTGTCCCGAGTTCAGGAAACACTGCAACGGGAAGTAAACCCGGTCGTCATGACGCCGAAAAAGTTTTCCGATCTGTCCAGAAAGAAGGATCGTTTCGTAACTCGCGTACTCAGCGAGCCAATATTGTTTGTGAAGGCGAATAAAGATGAGCTTGCAGAACTTACTGAAGATAGGGCAACTGGAAGAGCATGAGACAGACGCGAAACAGGTGCGCCGAATGCTCGAATCCGCGGAGCGCAGCATCGCCGATGCCAAGCAAAAGTCAATCAGCCCGGAAACGCGTCTGGATGCTGCCTATCGAGCTATTACACAGCTGAGCATGGTCGCGCTATGGGCAAATGGCTTCCGACCCGCGAAAAGCAAACCCGGACACCATCAGACAATGATCCAGTCACTCGTGCACACAATCGACCTGGATCGCGACGAAATGTTGTTGCTTGATACGTTTCGCGTCAAACGCAATGCGATCGATTACACCGGCGAGGATGTGGATGACTCTTCTGTGGACGAATGTATTGGAGCGGCGGCCAGGCTTATGATCCGTGTCTCCGAATGGCTTGCCGGAAACAAACCCGAACTAACAGAGTGAGCCAATACTCAAGCAGCGAAGAGCGTGCGTGAGTTTTGCGTGGAACAGTTGTGAATCGCCCTGATTAGTACTGAATTGAGTGCAACGGACGCCCCGGTAACTGTCTGTAAAACATAGCCTAAGGCCTTTCACCGGCGCTCTGAAAATCCGCGGGTCGGCAGTTCAACCGAGCCGCGTAGCGGCGACAGACGCCGAAGGTGCCCGACGGGTGAGCGAAGCGAGTCCAGTCCGCCCCCTGGCCACCATTCTTTTCATCGAGCTATTGTTGGTTCGCTTCGCTCGAACCAGCGCTGGTGCCAGGTAGTCTCCAGCTATGCGGCTCGACTATTTTCGACTACACCCTGCGACCGAAGGTACTCATCGTAGGTTCCCGAATAGTCGATGATCTTCCCAGGCGTCATTTCGATGATGCGTGTCGCAAGCGACGATACGAAATCCCTGTCATGGCTGACAAAGATCAGCGTGCCAGGGTAATTTTCGAGGGCGAGATTCAGGGCCTCGATCGATTCCATGTCGAGGTGATTCGTCGGCTCGTCCATCACGATTACATTCGGTTCCTGCAAAGCCAGCTTACCGAACATCAGGCGACGTTGTTCGCCGCCCGATACGACCTTCACTGATTTCTCACTGTCGTCCCTGGAAAACAACATTCGGCCGAGAGTGGCGCGGAGCAACTGCTCGGGTGAGCCGGTCGGTTGCCACTGTGTGATCCAGTCGAACAGGCTAATGTCGTGTTCAAACTCGTGCGCGTTATCTTGAGCGAAATAGCCACGCTGTGAGTTCTCCGCCCACTTGACCTCGCCGCTATCGACATCGAGTTCCTGCAGCAGACAACGTAGAAGAGTTGTCTTGCCGATACCGTTCGGACCAAGGATCGCGACACGCGAGCCCGCCTCGATTGTGAGGTCCAGGTTCTCAAAGAGCGGACCATCATCAAAGCTCTTGCTCAAACCCGTCGCTTCGACAGCGAGGCGACGCAGTGGCTTTGCCTGCTCAAAACGAATGTACGGGCTGACACGACTCGACGGTTTGATGTCTTCAAGCTGAATTTTCTCAAGCTGCCTGGCGCGCGACGTGGCTTGTTTCGCCTTTGAAGCATTGGCAGAAAAACGACTTACAAATGCCTGCAACTCGGCCATTTTGGCTTTCTTCTTTGCATTGTCCGCGTACATTCGCTCACGCACCTGCGTTGCCGCTGTCATGTACTCGTCGTAATTGCCCGGAAAAATCTGCAACCTGCCGTAGTCCAGGTCGGCCATGTGTGTGCACACACGGTTCAGAAAGTGGCGATCATGCGAAATGATGACCATCGTCGACTTGCTGGAATCCAGGAAATCTTCCAGCCATCGGATGGTGTTGATATCGAGGTTGTTGGTGGGCTCGTCGAGCAGCAACACGTCCGGATCGGAGTACAGTGCCTGTGCGAGGAGCACCCGGAGCTTCCAGCCCGGTGCTATGGCGCTCATTGGTCCATAGTGCTGATCGACCGGGATTCCGATACCCTCCAGGAGCTCGCCGGCCCTCGATTCCGCGGAATAACCGTCCATTTCCGCAAACTCGACTTCAAGATGGGCGACGAGAATGCCTTCTTCGTCATTCATCTCGGGCAGCGAGTAGATGCGATCACGCTCCTGCATCACTTCCCAGAGTTTCTCGTAACCCATCATCACCACGTCCAGTACACGGTATTCCTCGTACGCGAACTGGTCCTGCGAAAGCTGCCCGACTCGGGCATTGGGCTCGATGGAAACGTTGCCAGCAGTGGGCTCCAGCTCTCCGGCCAGCATTTTCATCAGTGTCGATTTACCGCAACCGTTCGCGCCGATCAGGCCATAGCGGTTGCCGTTACCAAAGGTCGCGGAAACATTCTCGAACAGGGGTTTAGCGCCGAACTGAATCGACAAATTATTTGCAGAAATCATGGGTTTGGGCCGGGCGGGGGAGAATCAGCGGCAGGATGCTATCATGCTCCGCCCGCCGGTGGGGCCTCCACCGGCTTTTTCCTATTCCAGAGCAATACGATGTCCAAGTCCGATGCCAAGCCAGGCACGACCAGTTTCCGCGATCTCAAGCTATCCGAACCCCTGATTCGAGTGTTGGATGAGATCGGCTATGAAACACCAACCCCGATTCAAAGACAGGCGATACCGCCATTGATGAACGGCCGGGACATCCTGGGGCATGCCCCCACGGGCACTGGAAAGACAGCAGCATTCGCCTTGCCGTTACTGTCCGGTATCAATGTGCAAAACAGGAACATTCAGGTCCTGACGCTAACACCCACTCGTGAACTGGCCATTCAAGTGGCCGAAGCGTTTCAGCATTACGCGTCCCACATCAAAGGATTTCATGTGTTGCCCGTTTACGGCGGCCAGGAATATGGTGGACAGATTCGGCAACTCAAGCGGGGCGTACAGGTTGTCGTAGGAACCCCCGGTCGTCTGATGGACCACATGCGCAAAGGTACTCTGAAGCTCGGCGGTCTGCAGGCTGTAGTCCTGGACGAAGCGGATGAAATGCTGCGCATGGGATTCATTGAGGAAGTGGAGTGGATACTCGATCAAACGCCTGACAAACGTCAAATGGCATTGTTCTCCGCGACGATGCCAAGGCAGGTCGAACGAATCGCGAGGCGCTATCTGGATGACCCAGCGGAAATTTCGATCAAGGCGCGCACTGCAACAGCAGAAACCATTCGCCAGCGTTATTGGCAGGTTAGTGGCCTGCACAAACTCGATGCACTTACACGGATACTCGAGGTTGAACCCTTCGATGCCATTCTGATGTTCGTCCGCACCAAGACCGCAACAACGGAACTTGCCGAGAAACTGGAGGCCCGAGGCTACGCTGCCGCAGCGATGAACGGCGATATGGCTCAGAAGCATCGTGAGCAAACCGTTGAGCGGCTCAAGAAAGGGTCACTGGATATCCTGGTCGCTACCGATGTTGCAGCGCGTGGTCTCGACGTAGACAGGATCAGTCACGTCATTAACTACGACGTTCCATACGACACCGAGGCCTACATACACCGCATTGGCCGTACGGGACGGGCGGGACGGCGCGGCGATGCCATCCTGTTTGTTGCACCGCGTGAACGACGCATGTTGTCGGCGATCGAAAAAGCAACGCGGCAGAAAATCGAGCAGATGGTGTTGCCGAGCACGGAAGCCGTTAACAATAAGCGCATTGCCGATTTCAAACAGAATATTACGGATACGCTTGCCATCGGTGAGCTCGGATTCATGCAGGGCCTCGTCGAGCAATATCGGCAAGAGCACGACGTTCCTGCATTAGAGATTGCAGCCGCCCTGGCGAAAATGACCATTGGCGACAAGCCGATGCTGCTCGGTCCCGACAAGAACACGGGAAAAGCCAGGATGAAGCCCCTTCGGCATGCGGAGGGTGGCGCAGAACGCTACCGGATAGAGGTTGGGCATGCGCACGGCGTCAAGCCAGGGAATATCGTTGGTGCTATCGCCAACGAATCGGGTTTGGACGGTGAGCATATCGGGAGTATCGAAATTGAGGCGGAGTACAGCCTGGTCGATCTCCCGGCAGGAATGCCGAAAGACATATTCATGGACCTGAAGAAAGTCCGGATTTGCGGTCAGGCGATGGATATTTCTTTGCATGGCGAAGCCAAAGCGCCGCGAAAAAGAAAAGGCAAGCCGAGCCGCAAAGGAAAGTCCAAAGGAAATTCCAGGGCGAGAGGCAAGTCGACGCCTGCGCCACGGAAAAAGAAACCGGGGAAGCCGAGCAGGTAGGGTTCTTTCAGAGCTTGAGCTTCATCCCTTCGTGCGGCCCCATCGTCGCTATTCGCTTTGTGAATCGCTCTCTGCCAACTCTCGTATCCTCTGGACCTGGGCAGGCGCGCGAATGCTCTAAATCCGGCCTTGTCGCTGTTTTTTTATAGCAGGTATAATTAACGGCGCTCCTGTCTACGATCACAAATCCAGCCACAGAGAAGTTCGAAATCGTCGGTCCGACATAAAGGGTACGTATTGGCATGAAGGCCCTGATCAAGTGGTTGAAGAAGATCTTTGTTCACGAGCCCCGGTATTCTGCGGTCGACGAGATATTTGCCCCTGTCGATCCGGCCGAAGTCTGTCGCAGTCTCGACGTCGACGCGCAAGCACGACATGCCGGAGAGCAAAACCTGCCGGCGACGGGTGCGAAGTCCATGGATGCGACCGAGAGTCGTATTGTTCACCTTTTCCAGGAAGACGTTCAGACCACGGCCAGAGCGGTGAGCGACAAGCTTCAGATCTACCGACGGCAGCTGGAGCGACAGGATATCGAGGACGACCTGCAGGCAGTCAGCGGTACGCGGGATAAGTTTGACGTCGGGTCCTTGTCAATCATCGAAGAATCCCGAGACCAGCTTGCACCGGCGATCGCCCTGCGAACCGAGTTGCGATCCGACCTCGCGTCTTTCAAGGGCCGTCACGAGATAAAGAGAGCGCCGGACTATCCGGAAAGCAAGTTCGTCTACATTGCGGTTCTTGTCGCAATTTTTGTTACTGAGTCAGTTCTAAATGCGTTCTTCTTTGCGACGGGTTCGGACTACGGTCTGCTGGGAGGGTGGATCGACGCCGTAAGGTACGCCGGCATCAATATCGCGATCTCATTTCTTATCGGTCTCGCGTTGATACGGCAACACAGTCACAAGAGCTGGTCGCGTCGTGCAGTGGGCGCCGCGGGCGTTGTGGCCCTATTTGTCCTGGTACCCGTTTTCAATTTCTTCGTCGGCCACTATCGTGAGATCTTCGCCGTCAACCCCGACAATGCGCAAACGGCTGCTGTCCATGCATTCCTGGATAATCCAGTCGGCCTCGCGACCGTCGAATCCTGGTTGCTGTTCGCTGTGGGCTGCATTTTTGCTGCAATTGCCGCCTATGAGGGTTACGCCATCGAAGACCCGTATCCTGGATACGGTCAACTTGCACGTCGCGTGCAGCAGGCGAATGAGGACTATCTCGAGGAAAAACAGGAGATCAAGCAACGCCTGTCCGATCTTCGTGACGTCAACATCGATGCGCTTGGCAGGCTGCAAGAAAAGATCGTGAGAAAGCAAGACGAGCTGCTGGATATGTCCGGGCTGGCGGATTCCATCCGCAGTAAATTCGACATGCACTTAGCGTTGCTCGAAAAGTCGTGCAATGTTGTCCTGTCCAGATACCGGGAAGTCAACATTCGTGCGAGATCGACCGAGCCGCCGCAGTATTTCGGCGCCGAATCCGATATCACGGCGACGTTGAAGCTCGATCTTCCAGACACGATATCGTACGAGCAGGTGCAAGGCAGAAACAAGATGATCTCGAGGGTGCTAAAGACGGTGGAGACACAGCGATCCGCGGTCGAGACGGCGTACGTCGACTACCTGCGGCAACTCGACGATGCCATTCAGCACGTCGAGACGGGCAGAGTGTAGCGATGGCCCGGACTTCAACGAAGCGCAAACGGCTGGCCAGGAACCGGCGCAAAGGGATTGCCATCCTCTCCGTCAGCCTGGTTGTGCTCGGCGCGGGCAGCGCAGGTTACATCTTTCTTAAGCAGTCACGTACTCAACTCGATGCGGAGACGCTTTGCCCGAAAACCGGTCCAACGTCTATCACTGCAATCCTGATCGACTCGACGGATCCACTGGCCGCGGTGCAAAAAGACTACGTGCAGAAGTATTTCGACGAGTTCTCCGAATCAATTCCCGATGGCGCCATGGTCTCCATGTACTCCGCGAGTGCTTACTCGGAACAGCAGTTTGCGCCGACAGCTCAGCTCTGTAATCCTGGAGATGGTTCGGGCGCCAGCGAACTCACGGCGAATCCGCAGCGGTTGCGTCAGCGTTGGCAGGAAATGTTCCGCGAGCCATTCAGAAACATGGTCGAAACGGACATCGAGCGCGGCAGCGCCTCCCAGTCACCACTACTGGAAATGCTAAAAGCACTGTCGGTAGATGCGTTTCCGCTGAAGGATCGGGTTTCACCACTGCAGCTCATTATTGTCTCGGATATGCTCGCCAATACGTCGCAGTACAGCCATTACAGGAACGACGTGAGCTTTGAGTCGCTGCGGGAGCAGCCATACTTCGTACATTTGTTTCCTAACCTGCGCGACGTCGATGTACGGGTCCTGTATGTTGGCCGAGCGGGTCAGGAGGACATACAGACCAGGCAGCATGCTGAATTCTGGGCCGCGTACTTCGAATTCGTCGGCGCCAGACTCAAGTCGATCAAGAGGATCTGAGGAAGGGCATTGCGACCGGAATCGGACAATACGCAGAAAGAGAGCCGGAAAACCCGCTCGCGGTCGTCCCGAACCAGCCTGAGGGGCGAGCCGCTCTTCGTAATCAGCATCGTGCTTGGTTCTGCGGCGATATTTCTCAGTGAACCCTATGATGCGCCGTATCTGCTGGGTATCGCTGCACCCCTGGCGATCATGGCTATCTACATGGTTGTCGGTCTGAGCGGATTTATCGATTCGGTCGACAAAGAGGCCTTCGCAGATTCCATTTACTACATGGGCTTCTTGCTGACACTGGTCAGCCTTGCCGCCGCATTGTTCTACCTGCGCAACGAGAACCCGGAACTTGGGTTGCTCGTATCGAAGTTCGGACTGGCGTTGATTACTACCATCGTCGGCCTCGCTGTGCGAGTCGCGCTTGTCAATTTCCGAGTCGATGTCCGGCAAGCGAGGGACCTGGTCGAAGAACAGCTCGCGGAATCAGTGCGACGCTTCAACAGGGATGTGGATTTTGCCTGTGAACGGCTAGAGATTCTGATGACGGGCACCCTGGACAAGATTGAATCGACTGCCGCAGGCATGATCGATTCATCGGACGAAACGGCCGCAACGCTCAAGGAAACCAACGAGTTCCATACTGAACAGTTGAAAGAAATGTACGCGCGCGTCGGCACGGAGTGGGCGAGTTCAGTCACCCGACTGGCCACGGTCATGGAGCAGCAGCTCGCCGCTGCGGCGACGGAAACGATGTCCAAGATCGACCGCATCGGCAAGAAGATCGATGCCGAAGTCGATGCGTTTTCCATTGACGGAACAGTTTTCTCCAAGGCACTTGAGACGCCGCTCCAGGAATTCGCAAACACGATCGATGCCGCGAGACTGGCTTTTGCGGAGGAACTGGACAAGCTGCGAACGACCACGGCCGGTCAGGCACAACTCCGGGACCAGTTTGAGCAGTTGTCGGATACTATGGGCAAGGCCGACAAGAACCTCGAAGCGCTGCAGGACTATACGCAAAACCTCGGCGCGGCTTTTTCGACGCTTTCCTCGTTGTCTGACAATCTTGCCGGCGTAAACGAGCAGACGGCCAGCGTCGCTGCGAACTTCGACGCGCTGAATTCTACCGTGTCACAGTCGTCGAAATCCTTCGTCGAAGACGTCGAGTCGAGCAAAGAGACGTTTTTGAGACTGCAACAAAGTCTCAACGTACTACTGCATTCAGTAATGAAGCAATCTGAGCAGATGTCCGAAATAGCCGCCCGGATAGGCAAGGATGCTGAACAAAGTCGATCGACCCTTGGCGATCTGCAGCGCGACCTCGACGAATCGAACGAGGAACGCCGCGAGTGATTTCACAGGCCAGTCAATGAATGCCGATCGGCGCTCATTCTTTTTTAGCACGACCCTCAGTGAGATCGGTTTCATTCTCTTTTTCGCATTGCTGATCTTCGCGTTTTTCCAGCATCAGAGAGACCAACTTGAGCTGGAAACGGCAGCAGCGGAAAAGGGGGAACTCGAAGGCTCGCTCAAGTCGCAGCAAGATGCGTTCAGCGGTATTGAAGAGCGTCTTCGGCTTGCTTCTGACGATGAGCGAAAGGCGTTTTTCGACGAGCTTGTGCCGGTGCTCGAGCTACAAGCCAAACTCGATACGCTGGAGAGAGAGTCGGCAGCCCGGGATGCGCGGCTCGCTGAGCTGACAGAGATTCAGGAGTTGATCTCCGACATCTCGAGGGACCGCGACCGGGCCACAGGGGAAATACGAGACGCGTTGCGGCTCAAGGAAGGCCTTGAGCAGGCGCTTGGGCCGATGAATGCCCGTTCGCCGGATCTCGTTTCAGAGCTGGCCCAGGCTCGTGACGTCATCGACAATTTCAACCAGCGAACAACCAATCGAATAACCGATGCGGATTCTTTGGCACAAAGACTCGACGACTCGTTGCGTGCCCGAGATCTCGAAGGCCAGGTGAAAAACATGGCCGGTCGCCTGGGCGGGCGGGACTTGCCGCCTTGTTGGGCGAGTCGGGAGACCGGCAATATCGAGTACTTGTTCGATATCATCATAACGGACACGGGGTTGCTACTGACGTCGGCCGCACCTGACTACAGGCGACAGGAGTTCGATGCCCTGATCAACACCGATCATCTGACGCGGGGCCGCATGAGTTTGAGCACCTTCGAAGCGCTCGCGGCACCGATTCTGGACCTGACCAACGACCAGAACTGCCGCCATTACGTGCGCATCACGGATCGGTCCGAAAGCTCGTATAAATTCACGTTGACGATAGAAGACTACTTCTACAAGTTCGTAAATCGCACCTGATCTACGCCTGCAGTACGGCATCGGGCAAGTCAATTCCGCCCCTCCTTAGTGCACGACATCAACCTGCCGTCCGCTTGGCGGTACTGCTGGAAACTCCGTACATGCCAGCGCCCTTCGGATTCCGGATTGCTGCCGGCGCGCTCGATGCTGTAGTAGTCGCTGCTATTGTGAGCGGTATATTGCCGTTCATTGGAGACGAGGTGCCCAGGTGGCATGTGATTCTGGCCTCGGTTCTGGTGCCGCGCAGGCGAAAATGACCACGGCCGTGGTTTTGTCCGTAGCCGGGTCGAGCGTGCTTACCGTGGCCGCCGTGGCAACCGGAAAGAACTGGCTTGACACGCCGCGGTGCTTCCCCGACTTTTCCCAGTCCGCGACGGACGAAGGTTTTGGGAATAGAACAGAATGGGCAACCTGGTACTGGAGCGCGCCGCCTAAGTACCTGGGAGACCAAGGTGTGTATTACGGTCGGGAGCTGTGGTTCGAGCTGAGGTCTGTCAGTTTTGGCGCGACCGAGGATGAACTGAAAAGCGTATTGAAGAGTCTTGATGAATTGCTTATCCGAGGAGAGTTTGTACAGAATGCTACCCGCGAGACGGGCTGGTTGAAGAGGGTCCGCTTCGGCGAGATTCCCGGTTCGAAGGTATGCGAAGAAGACTCCAGTGGTGACGGTAAATGAAGTTTTCACAGACGATTCAGCGCAGCTGCGCTGGCGTCATTAGCGGTGCCGGGCGGTTGCGCGACAATTTGAGGGGCCGTCGTAAACTCCCCTCTCTCCCAATCTGTCCGGTCTTACTCTCGCGTTTCCGGACAGGGCCGTTGCTCACCCTGCGTCTAAGGAATCTGCGCCAGGTCGCCAGCGTCTGCCACAGGCTCAGACCGGTCATCCTGCCAGATGCATTCCGAGATCATAGGTTGTGGAATCCGGTTCGGTCATCTGATCCCATTCACGTTTGCCCTCGCGGCCAGGCTTAGCTGACGATCAAATAAACCTTGCGAACAGTTTCTAAGACTTCTGCTGAGCCTTTCCATCCGTTCGGGAAAATCCAGCTGTCTCCGGCTCTGATTTCCGTCACCTGACCCGATTCGGACGTCAGGATCCAATGCCCGCTCAGCAAGTGGCAAAACTCGGTGATATCAAGGTCCAGTTGTAGTTTGCCTGGCTCACATTCCCAGGTACCCGCCGCAAGATTGTCTGCCTCAAAGAAGCCCGAGTCTGTTTGTTTTGGCAGGTCGCCGACTGGTGCGCCAAAAGACTCGCAGTGGGCCAGGTCCTCGAGCGCCACACACTGATGTTGAACACGGATTTCCGGCATTGTTTTTCCTCCGTATGAAAATTCGCTTTGTGTACCGAGCGGACTATGAAACTGGCGATATCTCTGCTACCGCTTTGACTTGTTTGATGGCCATGGCGAACCCCTTGAGAATCGGAAAATACTAGCGAATACGAACGCGAACGACGTCGTAGCGTGTAGGCGCAGTAATAGGAGCATGAAATCCAGTGCCCACATTGGGACGCCGATTTGCTGCTATCCTGACGCAGCCATAGGTACAGTCGAGCAAGCAGAGAAAGGGGGCACATCGATGTCAATGCAGTTCTCACGCCGCGACGTTGTTCGAGGCATGCTTGGTGGTGCCGTCGGCCTGGCACTTACTCCGGTCTCACTTGCAAATCTCGGCCCTCCACCGGGCATGATTGCGCTGCGATTCAATGAGAATCCGTATGGACCGAGCCCCGGCGCCCTGAAAGCCGCCGCGAAGGCAGCCGCGCTTGGCGCGTACTACGCAGACGGCATGGAAACACCTCTGCTGCGAACGATCTCGGCCCGACACGACGTTGGGCTCGAGAACATGGTTCTATCGTCCGGGTCGAACGAAGCACTCCAGGCGGCATTCGTTGCTTGGGCAGCAAAGGCAGAATCGTTCTACCAAGCCTGACTTATACCGAGCATGTCTCCTATGCGCGTCGTATGGGCGTCGAGGTGGTACCGGTACCGCTAAAGGACGATATGACAATCGACCTGGACGGAATCGCTGCTGCGGTGAGCGACGACGTCAGCCTGGTCTACATATGCAATCCCAACAACCCGACCGGGCACACGCTGGACGGCGATGCACTGAGAGATTTCTGCCGCAGCATTGGGGGAAGGGCGGTTGTGATGATTGACGAGGCGTACAACGAACTCACGGACCGACCCGAATATACATCAATGGTCGATCTCGTTCGCGCAGGCGAAAACGTTATCGTCATGCGCACGTTCTCGAAGCTTTTCGGCATGGCGGGGATGCGCGTCGGCTACGGTATCGGTCGGCCAGATATTGCCAAAACGATTGCCGAGCATGTAATGGCCTGGCCAAACGGCGTAGGGCTGGCAGCGGCGAAGGCCTGTTACACCGACGACGAATTCATTGAGTACTCTCGATCTAAAATATTCGAGGGCCGCGATATGGTCGTGGACACGTTTCGCAGGAATGGCATTGAACCACTGTCATCACAGGGGAACTTCGTGTTCGCCAATATCGGTCGCAACGGCCGCGAATTCCAGCAGCGGATGGCCGAGCGAAAAACTCTCATTCGCGGCCGCTACGATCAG
>Ga0265303_10001107_pt1 | contig 16179 bp, 13 predicted proteins | sample Helome_2_FD_192494 | JGI IMG/M metagenome (GOLD analysis project Ga0265303, IMG submission 192494) | Marine sediment microbial communities from subtidal zone of North Sea - Hel_20160317 (Illumina Assembly) | ecosystem: Environmental > Aquatic > Marine > Subtidal zone > Sediment ... | reverse complement strand
GAGGCGGCCGGCGGGCGGCCCTACATCGTCGCGCCCTTCGATCTGGCAGTGCTGGCCCGTTCCACGCTCGGCTACGTCAACGCGGCGGTCGAGCTGGATCAGCAGCTCCAAGCGATCGGCAAGCAAGCGGACCACGTCTATGTCTGCGGCGCCAACATGACGCCGGCCGGCCTGGCGCTCGGCCTGCGCGCGCTCGGCCGCGCCACCAAGGTGGTCGGCATCACGCCGATCAAGTGGGAGGAGGACCGCGCCACCGACATCGCGCGCATCGCAAACGCCTGTGCCAAGCTGCTCGACCTGGCGCCGACCATCGAACCCGCCGAAATCTTCAACGACGACGGCTACATCGGCGAACGCTACGGCGTGGTGACGCCGGGCTGCCTGGAGGCGATCCGCCTGCTCGCTCGCAGCGAGGGCATCATCCTCGACCCGGTCTACAGCAGCAAGGCCATGGCCGGTCTGATCGACCACATCCGCCAGGGCCGGATCCGTAAGGGCGAGACCGTCGTCTTCGTCCACACCGGCGGCCTGCCGGCGCTCTTCGCCTATGCCGAGGACGTTATGCAGGGCACTGCGGCGGTGCCGTAGCGCGTGCTTTCACTCTTTAGGAGAAAGCAAAAAATTCGCTATAGGCCGGCGAAACAGTGCCGGGGCATACACAAACGTATCCGCAATCGGGAGAGTTGGCCGATGACGCCAAGGACGACCATAAAAATTTCCAGGCAGTTTGCCCTTGTTTTGGGACTGGTCATTTCGACTAGCTTGCTCGGCTGCAGTCAGACACCAGGCGATGCGGCCCTTCGCGCCGGGCATCCCGATCAGGCAGCGAAGCTGTACAGCAAGGGAGCGGACCAGGGTGATGCTCTCGCGGCATTCAAGTTGTGCCGGTTACTGGTGACCGAACAAATCACAACGGAAACCCACGGCAGGGCCGGCCCATGGTGCGTGAAGGCCTGCGACTTGGGAGATGTCGTTGGCTGCCATAACGCCGGGGTTCAGCATGAATATGGTACGGGCGGGCAAGCCAAGGACTACGAACGCGCAAGGACGTCTTATCTGAAAGCCGCCGAGCGCGGCTATACCTATTCCCAATACAATCTGGGCAGCCTCTATGCGAACCGCTACTTCGAGGACGACAGGGAAGGCTATCGATGGATGATGATTGCCAGGCTGGCCGTCGCCGACTGCGCGGCGCAGGGCAATGAGAATTGTCAGTGGATCCTCAAGGACCCACCGGGCCACGTGAAGCATCTGGCCGACCGGCTCGGGCCAAGCGATCGCGAGGAGATCGAGGCCGCCGCCAGGAACTGGAAGCCGGTTTCGGACTAGAAACCTGCTGAGAGCAATTTCGTCACGTCCTTCCGCTCAACTGCAGCCGCATCCCCTACAACTCACCCTCGCGTTTCAGCATGGCGAGAGACTCTTCAAAGGCGGCGACCGTGAGGTCGAGGTCGGCCTCGTCGTGGGCGGCGGAGAGCAGGCCGCCGGGCCAGGGGGAGATGTCGACGCCATTCACCATCATGGCCAGGCGCAGCTTGCGCACCGCATCGGGACGGCTCTCCTTCAGCTGCGCGAAGGCGTGGGCCAGGGGATCGAAGGCCAGGGGGTCGATCGCCAGGTCGCGCGGGTTGGTGAAGATGTGGAAGCCGGAGAAGGCACCGTAGACCGCCCAGGGCACGCCTTGCGCCGCCAGCACCGCGTTCATCCGCGTGCGCAGTTGGGCGGCCAGGGCCTCGGCCCGCTGGCAGACATCGCTCGCGCCGATGATGCCCAGCGCCGCAACGCCGGCGGCGGCGGAGACCGGGTTGGCGTTGAAGGTGCCCGGGTGGTCGACCTTCTCGCGGCCGGCGGCTTTGGCGGCGGCGAAATCGAGCCCATCCAGGATGTCCCTCCGACCGGCCACCGCGCCGCCCGGCAAGCCGCCGGCCAGGATCTTGGCGAAGGTCGCCAGGTCCGGGGTGACGCCGCTGTGGGCCTGGGCGCCGCCCGGCGCGACCCGGAAGCCGGTGATCACCTCGTCGAAGATCAGCAGCACGCCTTCACGCTCGGTCGCCTCGCGCAGTTCGCCGAGGAAGGCGAGATCGTGCGGCACCTTGCCGAAGGAACCACCGGTCGGCTCCAGGATGACCGCGGCGATGTCGTCGCGCGCCGCCAGGGTCGCCCGCAGCGCGGCGATGTCGCCAGGCGGCAGCAGCACGATGTTGTCGGTCACGCCGGGCACCACACCCACGGTCGGCGAGCCGTCGAAATGGGAGCTGTAGCCCGAGGCCATGTGATCGTGCCAGCCGTGGAAATGGGTCATGAAGCGGACCAGCTTGTCGCGCCCCGTGTGGGCGCGGGCGAGCCGGAGCGCCAGATGGGTCGCTTCGGTGCCCGAGGAGGTGAAACGAACCTTCTCGGCGCAGGGCACCAGCGCTGTCACGGCTTGGGCCCAGCGCACCTCCAGCGCGTGGTTGGCGCCGAAGTGCGTGCCCTTGTCGAGCGCCGCCTGCATGGCAGCCAGAACCTCGGGGTGGTTGTGGCCCAGAATGAGCGCCCCGTGTCCGCCGAAGAAGTCGAGGTATTGGTTGCCGTCGGCGTCCCATTTGCGCGCGCCCTCGGCCCGTTCCACATAAATGCCGTAGGGCGTGAGATAGCGGGAGTCGTGGGTGATGCCGCTGGGCAGGCACTCGGCGGCCTCGGCCGCCAGGCGGGCGGACTCCCCGGTGCGCTCCCGGTAGGCAGCTTCGATCTTGGAGTTGGAAAGGACGGTGGCGGACATGGCGAAGCTCTCCAAACTGGCGGTTAGTCCAACAGGCCCGGCAGCCACAGCACGAAATCGGGCCAGAGCGAGACGACCACGATGACGAAGAAGTGGCTGGCGTAGAACGGCAAGGACGCGATGATCGCGCGCTCGTAGGTGACGCCGGCGATCTGCGAGGCGGTCATAAGGGTCATGCCGACCGGCGGCGTGATGTTGGCCACGTTCAAGGTGATGATCATGACGATGGCGAAGTGCAGCGGGTCGAAGCCGAGCTGCAGCATGGCCGGCACCAGCACCGGCGCGATCACGACCAGCGCCGGCAGCACGTCGAGCACCGTGCCGATCAGGATCAGCAGCAGGTTGACCAGCATGATCTGCACGACCGGGTCCTTGCTGACCGTCGCAATCAGTTCCGCCGCGTCGCGCGCGATGCCGGAGCGGGTGACGAACCAGCCGAGCACGGTCGAGGTGGCGAGCAGGAAGAAAACAACGCCGCTGAAGCGCACGGTCGTAACCAGGGCCTGGCGGACCTTGTCCAGCGTCAGGCTGCGGTAGACCAGGAAACCGATCGCCACCGTGTAGACCGCGGCGAAGGCCGAAGCCTCGGTGATCGTGGTCAGGCCGCCCAGGATGCCGCCCAGGATGATCACCGGCACCAGCAGCGCCGGGATCGAGCTGACGAAAGCCTTGAGCGCCACCTTCAGGGTCTCGCCCTTGTGCTTCGGGTAGCCGCGCCGCCAGGAAATGATGCCGGTCGCCACCAACAGGGAACCCGCCATCAGGAGCCCCGGCAGGATCCCCGCGGCGAAAAGGTCGATGACCGACACGTCCCTGAGGATCGAGGCATAGACCACCATCACGATGGAGGGCGGAATGATCGGCCCGATGATCGAGGAGCAGGCGGTCACCGCCGCGCTGTAGTCGGCGTCGTAGCCCTCCTTCTTCATGGCCGGTATCAGGAGCTTGCCGATCGCCACGGTGTCGGTGATGGCGGCGCCCGTCAGCCCGGCGAAGAATACGCTGACCGTGACGTTGACGTGGCTGAGCGCGCCGCGGACCCGGCCCAGCGCGGCGTTGTTGAAGGTAATCAGGCGCTGGGTCAGCCCGGCGTGGTTCATCAGCTCCGCGGTGAAGATGAAGTAGGGCACCGCCATGAGCACGTAGCCGGCAACGCCCGAAAACATGCGGTCGGCCAGGATGCTGAGGTAGTCGGTCCCGCCGAGCGAGAGCGCGCCGGCCAGCCCGGCGGCGACCATGACCAGGGCGATGGGGGCGCCGATCAAGAGCACGACGGCGAAGACCAGGAGAGCGGCGGTCATTCACCGGACTCCTTGAGCAGCTCGGAGATCTCCTCGTCGACGCCGTGGGTCGATTCCACGAGTTGCAGGCCGTAGACCACGTGGATCAGCAGGATCACGCCGGTTACCGGCACGGCGGCGGCGACCCAGCGGTGGTGCACCTGGAACTGGTCGGAGACCATGTAGTATTGGGTCGAGTTCAGGAAGAACTCCCAGCCGTACCAGATCAGCAGCAGGCCGAGCAGGGCGATCAGCGCCACGTTGACGTAGCCGAGAACCGTGGCGACCGGCGCCGGCAGGTGCCGCACGACCATGCCCATGGCGACGTGCTCGCCGGTCCGGAAGGCGACCGTGATGCTCATCAGGCCAATCCAGGGGATAAAGAGGCGCGCCAGCGAATAGGTCCAGCTGAGCGCGTCGCCGGTCACCACCATGTAGAAAAAGCCGATAAAGGAAATCGCCAGCATGACCAGAACGCAGCCGATACAGGCCCAGATCACGGCCCGGTTGACCGCGTCACTCGCCGCCCGGAGACGCGCTAGCATGATGATCGTCCGCCCCCCAATTCGCGCCTAACGGTCGCCGCGTCACCCCCCACCCTAGCCCTCCCCCGCAAGGGGGGAGGGAAAAGCTGCCGGCCGACCCGTAACTTCCTCCCTCCCCTTTAACGGGGGAGGGTCGGGGTGGGGGTGATCGGTCAAGCTGCGAAAGAAGACCCTAGTTGCCGTAGGTGGCCATTTCGGAATCGCCCAGGTCCTTGGTGATCCGATCGATCTCGCTCCACAGCGAGTCGACCAGCTGCTCCTTAACGCCGAAATCCTTGGTGATCCATTCCTTCCAGGCCGGGCGGGCAACCGCCGCCATCTTGGCTTTCTCCTCGGCGCCGAGGATATGGCATTCCTTGAAATTCTTGCAGGAGGCGTTCCAACCCTGCACCGCCGCCAGGGTGGCGAAACCGTGCGCCATCTTGGTCGCCTCGCGCGCCGAGCTGATGACGATCCGCTTGTAATTGTCCGGCAGGGTCTGGAACCACTTGTCGCTGACCATCCAGGAGACCGAGTTGTACACGTGGCCGCTCCAGGTGGTGTAGTCGTTCACCTCCCACAGCTTGAAGGCCAGGCTGACGCCGGGCGCGTTGAACTGGCCGTCGGCCAGGCCGGTGCCGAGCGCGGTCACCACCTCGCCCCAGGGCAGCGGCGTGGCCGAGGCACCCAAGGCCTTCATGGTGGCGACGTGGGCCGGGTTTTCCTCGACGCGGATCTTCAAACCCTTGATGTCGTCGACCGACTTGATCAGCCGCTTGTTGTTGGTGAAGGCGACGAAGCCGCCGCCGTCATCGAAGGTGCCGAGGTAGCGCAGGCCGCTCGAGGCGATCGCGCCCCTCATGAAGTTGGCGTGCCAGGGCCCGTCGAAATAGGCGCGCGCCACGTTGTAGTTTGGGAACAGGAAGGGCGTGGTGATGATCTGGTACTCGCGGAAGAAGGACGACATGGCGCCCGAGGACATGACCGCCGCCTGCACGGTCTTGCCGACCTGCGCTTCCTTGCCCGCCTCGACTTCGGAGCCGAGCTGGCCGGCGCCGAAAATCTGCACGTCGATGTCGCCGTTGGTGGCGGCCTCGACCACGGACTCGAAATGCACCAGCGCCGGGTGAACCTCGTTGTTGGTCAGATCCTCCGGCAAGAGGTGCGGAATGACCATTTTGTATTCGGCCGCGCCCGCCGGCGCGCCGGCAAGCCCGAGCGGCAAGGCGGCCACGGCCGCGAAGCCAAAGGCCAGGACCGAGCGCCGCGCCCAGCCAATCGATGATCCGGTTTTCGTGAAGTATGCCATCTGACCCTCCCATGATTTCGTTTTTTCTCGTTGGTCCTATGCCAACGGAAACCATCTTAGGGCGAGGCGCAACGGCGTGACAAATTCTTTCGCCGAGCAGGCGCGCCGCGCTGTCGGGGCGGAACCAGGTGCTTGCTAGGGTTCGAGCAGGTCCCGACCGGCTGCCGCACGCAGGGCCATCACCATGTCCCTGACAGCGCCGATCACCGCCTCGGGGTCGTCGAGCGGCAACTGGTGGCCGCTTTCCGCGGCGATCACCGGAGCGGGGCCCTGCAGATCGGCGGCCAGGTCGGTCTGGAGTTGCAGCCAGATATCCTCCATGCGGCCGTCGGCGGTGACGCTGTCCCATTCGCGGTTGCCGTGGACCAGGACGCTGGCGGGCAGGACCGGCGTGGCGCTGGCGCGGACCTCGGCGATGCTGTGCGGTACGTTGCGCAGCTCGTTGAACATGTAGGAACGGGACTTGTCGCTGCTCGCCAGCTCGTAGGCCAGCTCCTTGTATTCCCGGGGGATGCCGTAGGTCAGCACCTTGGGGCTGCTGTAGACGATGCCGCGCGGTTCGGTCGGGACGTTGATGCCGGCGCGGGCGAAGCGGTCGTATTGATCGGCGTGCATGGAATCGACCAGCACCAGGCCGGCCACCTCGCGGCGGAAGCGGCTGGCGTAGTAGAGCGAGACCAGGCCGCCGAAGGAATGGCCGACCAGCACCACCGGCGCCTCGATCCTTGCCTTGTCCAGCAGGGCGCGCAGCTCGCCGGTGATCTGGGAAACCGTGCGCGGCTTGGGGCCCCGTTCGCTCCAGCCGTAACCGGCGCGGTCATAGCTGCAGACCCGGGTGAAGCGGCCGATGGCTGGCTGGGCGCGCACCCAGTCCAGGTGGTTGCCGCCAATGCCGGCCTCGAGAACGACGGTCGGCGCACCCTCGCCGACGCAGTGCAGATGGAGCCGGTGACCGCCGACCGAGATCAGCTCGCCGAAGGGCCGGTCGGGACCGTAAGGCGCCACGGCCAGGGTCGGCGCCGAGGTCGCCAGCGACAGACCGATCAGAAGGGCGGCCGAGGCCGCCAGGGCCGCGAAGCTCAAGAACCAGCGTTGCCTTGCTTTGAGGTGCTTGAGCAGAGGAAACAAGGGACGCACAGGAAATCCACCTCTTGGATCGGAGCTTCCTGCCGGTTAGAGATACCTTCGTTCGCCGATCCTGGATGGAAAATGATTAACGCTTTGTTGATGACGCCCGCGAAAGTGCTGTGCCTTCTCGCCCTCGCCGCGTGGCACGGCCCCGGTAGCGCCCTGGCCGAAAGTCAATTGGCACAGGCCGGCGGCCGAGAGCAGGCCTGCCGGGACCTGGCCCAGGACCAGGCCGCGAAAGGCGGCGCCCGGAACCCCCGCGCGCTTAACTTCACCCTGTTCAAGGCGACCGAGCGCGGATGCCGCGAACTGGCTGAGGCGTTGATCGGCGCCGGCGCCTCGCTCGCGGCCCGGGACCGCTTCGGCAACACGGCGCTGTTGATCGCCGCCCGCTCGGGCCACCGCAAGCTGGTCGCCTTCCTACTCGATCAGGGTTCGAACCTGCATCAGCGCAACCTCGTCGGCAGCACCGCCCTGATCGGCGCCGCCAGGGCAAACCGCCGGCGCGTCGCCAAGCTGCTGATCGAGGCCGGGGCCGAGGTGAATGCCGCCAACGGTAAGGGCGTCACCGCGCTGACCGCCGCCAGCTTCAACGGCAACGAACGCCTGGTGAAACTGCTGCTGGCGCGGGGCGCCGATCCGACATCGAACGACAGCGGCGGCAAGGGCGCCCTGGCCTATGCCGCGGGCAAGGGCTACCGGTCGATCGTCGGGCTGCTGCTGGACGCCGGGGTCGAGGCCAATACGCGCTTCGGCAACGACCTGACCGCGCTGATGTGGGCCGCCGGCCACGGCAATGACGTACCGGAAGCCGAGGGCCTGGAAACCGTGAAGCTGCTGTTGGAACGAGGCGCAAAAGTCGAGCCGGTCGACAACCGGGGCCGATCCGCGCTGATGATCGCCGCGGAACGGGGGCACCCGCGGATCGCCGCCTTCCTGATCGCGGCGGGCGCCAAGCCGGATCGCCGGGACAAGGAGGGGAAAACCGCCCTGGACCTCGCCCGCGACGAGGCCGTACGCCGTGCCATCAGGGACGGCGAGTGATAGGGAAAATCAAAAGCCGGCCAAATAACGCGCCATGGCGGCGATCGCCCCGGCGTCGTAGGAGGCCAGAAGCGGCGACTTCGAGGGCGAGTTCTTGCGCTTCTTGTGCTTGAAGTCGAGCATGGTGCGCTCCAGGTAGCTGGCCTTCTGGCCGGCCAGGCGCGGCACCCGGCTGTCCCCTTCATAGCCGCCCAGGTGGCACTGCACGCACTGTCCCGCCGAGGCCGCCGTTTCGCCCTGCGCGACGTCCCGGTCGCTCGACCGGAAGCCGATCGCCGGCCAGGCCTGCTCGGAGAAGTGCTGGGCCAGGGCCTGCATCTCCTGCTTGGAGAGATCGACGACGATCTGGCTCATGATCTCGTGCTCCCGCCGGCCGGCCTTGTAGTCCTTCAGCTGCACGTAGATGTAATAGAAGTGCTGGCCCCAGATGATCGGCACCTGCGGGTCTTCCGGGAGGCCGGCCTCGCCGTGGCAGGTGGTGCAGAGCGCGATCCTCTCCCCCAGCTCCGCCGCCACGGAGGGGCCGCACAAGCCGAGCAGCAGAAACCCGGCCAGCAGCAGGACCGCCAGGTGATTGAAAGATCGCGGGACCGCCCAAGGGACGGTCCCGCGCAAACCGCTAGTCGCTGGTCGAGAGGCCAAAGGCGCCTCAGTCGGCCAGCGTAAAGGCGAGGATGTTGTTGCCCCGCTTAAAGTTGAGCTGGGTATTTCCGCCGGCGGCAACGACGATGTACTGCTTGCCTTCGACGGTGTAGGTGGCCGGCGGCGCGTTGACGCCAGCGCCCGCCTGGAACTTCCAGAGGATGCTGCCGGTCTCCGCGTCGTAGGCCTTGAAGTAGCCGTTGCCCTCACCGGTGAAGAGCAGGCCGCCGGCCGTGGTGAGAACGCCGCCGATCATCGGTTGCTCGGTCTTCACCTTCCAGCGGATTTTGCCGGTGTTGTAGTCGACAGCGCTGATGTTGCCCCACTGCGCTTCGCTCGGGATCACCTTGAAGGCGCCGCCCAGCCACAGCTTGCCGGCCGGGTAGGCCGAGCTTTCCACGTGATAGGTCATGGGCTGGTGCAGGTTCATGGCGTAGGTCAGCCCGAGTTCCGGATTGATCGCCATGGGCGACCACTCGACGCCGCCGTTGGCGCCGGGCAGCATGCGCGCGCCTTCCGCGGTCGGCAGGGTCCACATGTTCTCCTGCGGCACCATGGCCTCGGAGAAGCGCACCAGGCTGCAGTCGCGCCGGTCGTGGACGTAGACGTGCCCGGTCTTGCCGGCGTGCAGCAGGCCCGGCACCGTCTTGCCCTTGGCGTTGACCACGTCGGTCAGGATCGGCGGGCTGACCGCGTCCAGGTCCCAAACGTCGTGGGCGATGTACTGGAAGTGGCAGACATACTCGCCGCTGTCCAGATCGACCGAGACCAGGGAGTTGGTATAGAGGTTGTCGCCCGGACGTAAGCTGCCGTCGAGGTCGGGCGAGGGATTGCCGGCCACGAAGAAGATCCGGTTCATCTCCAGATCGACCGCCGGGTTCTGCCAGACGCCGCCGCCTACGGTCTTGTAGGGATCGCCCAGTTCCTTGAGCGCCTTCTTTTCGGCCGCGATGTCGCGGTGCATGTCGCGGCCCGTGGCATCCTTTTCCGCCCAGACGCCGGTCGAATCCTCCGGCGATGTATGGAAATGCCAGAGCAGCTTTCCGGACTCCGCATCGTAGGCCTTGACGAAACCGCGGATGCCGTACTCGCCGCCGTTGGTGCCGATCAGGATCTTGCCGTTGACCGCAGTCGGAGCCATGGTCTCGCTGTAGCCCAGCTCGGGATCGGCGATCTGCTGCTCCCAGACCTGCTTGCCGGTCTTGGCGTCGAGCGCCACCAGCTTGGCGTCCAGCGTGCCCATGTAGACCTTATCGCCGGAGACCGCCACGCCGCGGTTGTTGGGCCCGCAGCAGTAGGTCGTGATCGGCCCCATCTTGTGCTTGTAGTGCCAGATCTGCTCGCCGGTCCGCGCGTTCAGCGCATAGACGTGGTTGAAGGCGGTGGTCGCGTACATGATGCCGTTGACCACGATCGGCGTGGTCTCCATGGTCTCGACCACTTCGGTCTGGAAGATCCAGGCCGGCCGCAGGTTCTTGACGTTCGAGGTGTTGATCTGGCGCGCCGGGTGATAGCGCGTCTGCTTGTAGTTGCCGTTGGTGTGCAGGAAGTTGTTGCCGTCACCGGCCGCCCGGCTGAGCATGTCCTGGGTCACCGACTGCATGTCGCCATAGACCGTGCTGCTTCCGGTCTCTTCGGCAAGCGCGGCCGTCGAAACGGTCGCGGTCAGCGCCAATCCGGCCAAGGCGCCCGTTATCAAGGATAGCTGTTTGGTCATCTGTTCCTCCCGAGAACGACCGGGTTTACCCCGTCATCTTTTGTGTTCGTGGCTGTCGATCTATCGACTTGGGGGAGCAGCTTAGCCCTATTCCAATTTGCAATACAACTAAGGTGGCCGCATTCCCCTCAAGGTTGGATCGATCTCCAAGTTCTTCGCGCGCCTGCCGCTGTTGACTCCGAGGGCAACCTGCCGCTCAATTCGCACCCCGCGCCGGGGGGTGCGTTCCATGGGAAGGGTGCAGCACAGCATGACCGAGACGCGAGTCCACAAGATCCACATTTGCGCATTGGCCCTGCTGCTCGCGGCGCTGCCGCTTGCGCCCGCCTGGCCCAAGGGCAAGGGCCTGGTCTTCGTCAGCAACGAAAAGGACAGCACCATCTCGGTGCTCGATGCGAGCGACAAGATGATCAAGACGATCGAGACCTGCGCCCGGCCGCGCGGCATGCATTTCAGCCACGACCGCAGCCAGTTCTATGTGGGCTGCGCCGACGACTCGCAGATCGCCGTCTACGACGTGGCCAGCCACAAGCTGCTCCGGCGCATCCGCAACGTCGAGGAGCCGGAGACCTTCGACCTGCACCCCAACGGCCGGCACCTCTACGTCTCCAACGAGGAGGATTCGACCGCCACGGTCCTGGATGTGGAGACCGGCGAGCTGATCGCCGAGTACGACACCGGCGACGAGCCCGAGGGCGTGCAGATCACCCGGGACGGCAAGCTCGCCTTCGTCGCCTCGGAGGCGGCCAACATGGTCCACGTCATCGATATCGAGGCCGGCGAGGTGATCAAGGACATCCTGGTCGACACGCGGCCCCGGCGTTTCGCGCTGACGCCCGACGAAAAGGAGCTGTGGGTCTCCGCCGAGCTCGCCGGCATCGTCGACATCATCGACGTGGCGAGCCTGAAGATCGTCGGCGACATCCCGTTCCTGCCGACCGGCTTCCGCAAGGAGCAGGTGACCCCGGTCGACCTGCTGATCACCCGCGACGGCCGACGCGCCTATGTCGCGCTGGGCCGGGCCAACCACGTCGCGGTGGTCGACGTGAAGGCGCGCAAGGTCGAGGACTATCTGCTAGTCGGCCGGCGCGCCTGGGGCCTCGCCTTGACCACGGACGAAAAGCGCCTCTACGTCGCCAACGGCCTGTCCGACGACATCTCCATCGTCGACACCGAACGCCTCAAGGTGATCAAATCCGTCCCGGTCGGCCGCATCCCCTACGGCATCCTGATCGACGACCGCTAGGTTGCCACCGATCCCGCCATTCGAGGAGCCCACCGTGCCAAGACTTCGAACCTCGGTCTCTAGATCCGACCCGTCATCATGAGCCTGGTTCAGCGCGCAAGAGCCCTTTCTCACCGCTCGAGGGTTGCGATTATTGTGGCGGTTGCGGTGGCGGTTCTTGCCGCGGCCTTTCTCGCACCGCCGATTCCGCAGGATCCGGAGTACCACAATTTCGCCGACACGAGACCCTTCTGGGGGAGCGCCAATCTCGCCAACGTGGTCACCAACGCGCCTTTTCTTTTGGTCGGCGCGTTGGGCCTTGCTCTCCTCTTCGAGCCGTCGACCGGGGCGGAAACTCGGCGAAGTGCTCTGCGGCTGCCGTTCCTGATCTATTTCACCGGGGTCGCTTTGGTCGCCCTCGGCTCGGCTTACTATCACGAGGACCCCACAAACGAGACGTTGTTCTGGGACCGTTTGCCCATGACGATCGCTTTCATGGCGCTTTTCTCGGCGTTCATCGTGGACCGCATCCACAAGGGGTCGGGGCCTGTCCTCTTGCCCCTGTTGATCGTCACCGGCATCGCCAGCGTAATCTACTGGTCCATGACCGAAGCGGCGGATCGGGGCGATTTGCGATTCTATGCCTTCGTGCAGTTCTTTCCGCTGCTGGCCATACCTCTGATTTGCATGCTCTTCGGGCCGCGGAAGCTCGATGCCCGCTACTTCGTCATCATGTTTTGCCTCTATGGCCTGGCCAAGGTCTTCGAGCATTTCGACTGGGAGATCTTCGAGCTTCTGGGTGGTAGCGTAAGCGGCCACAGCCTGAAGCATCTGTCGGCCGCCGCAGCAGCCTATGCGGCCCTGCCCATGCTGAGGCAGCCGGTGCAGGACTCACCGCAATAGGTGGTCGACCGAGCCGAAACAAGGGCCGCATCAGGATATGGCCCGTCCCGGCGGGCGGCTTGACACCCCCGGGACAGGCCGATGAAACATAGTGCCAGCCTATTCCGCCGGTTGCCCGGCTGGTGCTTGAGATGGCTCGGGCTGGTCCAGCTTCCAGGCGCTCGCATCGATGTCCAGATCCGCGAACTTCGCCGGATCGAACACCGGATGCTCTTTGCCCTGCTTCAACTGGTCCCTGAAGTCGTTCAAAACCCGCAGGCCGACCGGAAACAGCATGACAACGGCCAGCAGGTTGACCAGCGCCAGGATGCCCATCATGGGGTCGGAGAAGAAGAACACCGCCGTGGCGCCCGGCGCCGAAGATCCGAGCAACACCAACCCGACGATCGAGATGCGCAGAATATGGCGCGATATGGGGGTGTCCGTGAAAACCGTCAACGCGTTCTCACCCAGGTAGTAGTTGTAGATGATCGAGCTGAAGGCAAACAGCAGAATCGCAGCCGTCAGGAAATACTGGCTCCACTCGCCGACGTGCGACACCAGGGATTGCTGGGTCAAGACAACCCCGTCGACGGCTTCCGCGCCGGGCACGTAGACATCGCTCAAGAGGATCACGAAGGCGGTGCAGGAGCAGATGATGATGGTGTCGATGAACACGGAAAGCGACTGCACGATGCCCTGGCTGACCGGATGGCGCACATAGGCCACCGCGGCCACGTTGGGCGCGCTGCCCAGGCCCGCCTCGTTGGAAAACAGCCCCCGGCGCAGGCCTTGGGCCACCGCGGCACCCATACCGCCGCCGACCGCTTCCTCCAGTCCGAAGGCGTTCTTCACGATTAGGGCCAGCACGGCGGGAATATCGCCGATGTTGATCAGAATGATGATCAGGGCCATGCCGATATAGCCGATGGCCATGATGGGGACCACGACGTCAGCCACGTGGGCGATCCGCTTGATGCCGCCGTAAACGACGAAACCGGTCAGCACCGCGAGCGCGATGCCGGTCCAGATCCTGTCTATGCCCAGGCTGTCCTGGACCGCGCCGGCCACGGTGTTGCCCTGGAAGGCGTTGAAGCCCAAGGCAAAGGCCGCAATCAGCGAGACCGCATAGATCATCGCCAGCCATTTGAACTGGGAACCCAGGCCGTGGAGAATGTATTGCGCCGGGCCGCCGCGGTAGGTGCCGTTTTCGTCCGTGCGCTTGTAGACCTGGGCCAGCGAGCATTCGAACAGGCTGGTCGCCATGCCGATCAGCGCAATCGCCCACATCCAGAAAACCGCGCCGGGCCCGCCCAACGTTATGGCAACGGCCACACCGGCGATGTTGCCGCCGCCGACCCGTCCGCCGACCGAGACCAGCAGGGCCTCCCGCGAGCTGACGTGCCCTTCCCCGCTAGGCTGCCCACCCGGGAACAGCACCCGGAACATGCGCCCGAAAAAGCGGAACTGCACCAGGCCCGAGGCCAAGGTGAAGAAGCAACCGAGGACGACCAGAAATGGGATGAGCGACCAGCCCCAGGTCCCGTCACCGATGGCGTTGAAAATGGCTTCCAGGTACGTCATCTGTCTTTCCCCCCTCTTGAGCCGGTTACCGCCCGCCGGAAGCTTCACACCCCGATGAGGCAGAATTTTTCATTTTCTTTTCGTGCCGAAGCGCACACCGGCACGAGACTTGGCCAATTCCAGACTATGCCCCGCTGATTTCGAGGTCAAATCGGCGGTAGCTACGCGTCGCTTCCACGCCCAGCCCGGATGTTGCGGGTGCCTGTCCCGACACCAGGGACCCGCGGCCTCTAAAGATGACAGGGCACGTTGTGAGGTCGGTTTTCGGCCCGACATCCGGACTTCATCATGGGGAGGCTCAGTCGACGCGATCGGTGCGTGGCCGGGCATCACCGCTCGAACCGGGCGTTCATGTGCGGAAAGCGAAGCGATGGTTCGGGGAGTCCGGAAGCACTTAGAGGATCTGGCTCAGGAATTCCTTGGTGCGCGGGTCCTTGGCTTCCTTGAAGAAGGTCGCGGGCGGGCCGTGCTCGACGATGACCCCGCGGTCGGTGAAGTAGATGTGGTCGGCGATCTCCCGCGCAAAGCCCATCTCGTGGGTGACCAGGATGCAGGTCATGCCTTCCTGGGCCAGATCCTTGATGGTGACCAGGACTTCTTTCACCGTCTCCGGGTCGAGCGCGGCGGTCACCTCGTCGAACAGCATCACATCCGGATTCATGGCGAGCGAGCGGGCGATCGCCACGCGCTGCTGCTGGCCGCCGGACAGCTCGCCCGGATAGCTGTCTTCCTTGCCCTCGAGCCGCACCTTATGGAGCAGGGCGCGGGCGCGTTTCGCGACCTCCTCCCGGGGCTGCTTCAGCACCTTGAGCGGCGCCATCATGATGTTCTCCAGGGCCGTCTTGTGCGGGAAGAGGTTGTACTGCTGGAACACCATGCCGACCTTCTTGCGCAGCGCGAGCTTGTCGAGATCGGCGGTGTGGACCTCCAGCCCCTCGACCGTGATCGAGCCCTTCTGGATGTCGTTAAGCGCGTTGATGCAGCGGATCAGGGTCGACTTGCCCGAGCCCGAGGGCCCGATGATGCAGATCACCTCGCCCTTCATCACATCCAGGCTCACGCCCTTCAGAACCTCGAGGTCGCCAAACGACTTGTACACGTCCTTGATCGACACGATCGGTTGGTCGGGGCTCCAGATGGCGGTCGTCATGGGCGCGTTCCTATAGCTTCACGGCGAATTTGCGCTCCAGCCAGATGGTCAGGCGCGCGATGGGGTAGCAATAGGCGAAAAAAATCACCAGGCTGAAGCCGTAGAAGGGCATCAGCAGCTCCGGCAGGTTGTCCTCCGCCTCCATGGCTTGGCGCGAGAGCGTGACGATCTCCTCCACGCCGAGCAGCGAGACCAGCGGCGTCGCCATGGTCAGGATGGCGTACCAGTTCATCCAGGGCGGGATCATGCGCTTGAAGCATTGCGGCAGAATGATCTCCCTGAGCGTCTGCCGGCGTGAAAAGGCGAGCGATTCCGAGGCTTCCCACTGACCCGAAGGCACCGACTGGATGGCGCCGCGCACGATCTCCGAGATGTTCGCCATGATCGGCAGCGACAGGCCGAAGACCGCCTTCATCCAGTCGGGCCCCGGGATGGTGATGCCGCCGATGGTAATCTCGAAGGGAAACGCCAGCATGACGATGAACAGCAGCACGAGCCAGGGCGAGTTACGGAACAACTGCGTGACGAACCAGGCGACCCGGCGCACGGACTCGTGGATCGAGATCTGCGCCAGGCCGAGCACGACCCCCGCCAGTGTGCCGACGGCCATGGTCAGGAAGCTGATCACGATGTTGAGCGCGAAGCCGCTGGAGACGAGAAACGGCAGCCAGCGGAACAACGCGTCGAAGGCCTGGCCCATGGAATAGCCGTTCTGGGCCTGCGCGGCGGCCGGCCAGGCGGCGGCCAGCATCAGCGCCGCCCAGGGCGTCCAGGCCGGCAGCCCGGCCAGCCAGCGGCTGAACACAAGGTCGTCCGCGGCGCCCGAGGGTCGCGCGCGCGACGGCAGCAGCACGGGCAGGTCGGTGCGCGCGGGTGCCGCGATACCGGGGATGGATTTTGGCCCGCGCATCGCGTCAAGTTCCATAGCCGGGA
>Ga0265303_10001105_pt1 | contig 16185 bp, 12 predicted proteins | sample Helome_2_FD_192494 | JGI IMG/M metagenome (GOLD analysis project Ga0265303, IMG submission 192494) | Marine sediment microbial communities from subtidal zone of North Sea - Hel_20160317 (Illumina Assembly) | ecosystem: Environmental > Aquatic > Marine > Subtidal zone > Sediment ... | reverse complement strand
CGGCGAATTATCCTTCATCGGCCCGTTTAAATACGTCAGCATCCTGATTGCCCTTATCTACGGTTACCTGATCTGGGGTGACCAACCCACTTTGGCGATGCTTGCGGGTGCCAGCCTAATCGTAATTTCGGGTATCATACTGGTATCCAGCGAAAAACGACGCAACCGCAGCGCAGTCCTGACATCGGAAACCCAATAACCAAAATGTCCACTCCACAACCAGAAAACATAACGGGCTGTTATGCCCCCGGAGTAATCGATTGGGTCTTCACGCGGGGTCGCTGTATCGAGAGCATCAACAAATTTGTGCACCAGCTCGCACATCAAATGAATGTTCACGGCGCATCGATTGACCGCTTGATGGTTTCGCTGTTGACGCTCAATCCGCAATTGGTCGGCACTTCGGAAACCTGGCTGAAGTCGACTGACACGACCACGCCCATTAATGCATCGCACGGCGTGCGTAATTCGGAGCGCTATATCGGCAGCCCATTAGCAACAATCTACGAAACCCATAAACGCGTGCGCAAGCGGCTGGATAATCTGCCAGAAGATGCGCACCGTGCCTATACCGAACTGGCCGAGGACGGCTTTACCGATTACGTGGCACTGCCGGTACTTTTCGGCGAGGTCGCCGAACCCGGCGCGGCGATAATCATCAGCACCAAAAGAAAAGGCGGTTTCAGCGATCAGCACATTGAAAGCTTCAGGCGAATTCGGGATTACCTGGCACCGGTACTCGAAGTGCATGCATTGCGACATATATCGCGTTCGTTGATGAATACCTATGTCGGCAAACGTACCAGCGAGAAAGTCCTTGCCGGCATGATCAAACGCGGCGATGCCGATGTCATCAACGCCGCGCTGTGGTTTAGCGATCTACGCAATTTTACCCACCTGACTGAAACCCTGCCAGCCGAACAAATACTGGACATGTTGAACGAATATTTTGAATTCGTATCGGCCGCGGTCACCGCTCGCGGCGGCGAGATTCTGCGTTTTATCGGCGATGCGATGTTGATCGTGTTTCCAATTGATGAAAAAACGTGTGGCCAGGCCGCCTGCAACGCGGCGATCGATTCCGCGATTGATGCTCAGAGCACACTCGAAACCATGAATCACCGTCGCCGACGTCACAACCAGCCAGCAATCGAATTTGGCGTCGGTCTGAATGTCGGCGAGGTGATTTACGGTAATGTCGGCGCCCCCGATCGACTCGATTTCACCGTTATGGGCCCCGCGGTCAACCGTACCGCGCGCCTCGAATCCCTGACCAAGAAATTCGATTGCAATATCCTGTTTTCTCAAAACTTTGCCGAATTGATCGAGATACCCTCACAGTTCCTGGGCGACCACGAAATGAAAGGAATTGCTGAGCCACAGGCCGTTTATGCGCTGTGTGACACCTGAAGATGCGAATTTCCGAAGTTCACATCTACCAGAAAGACCTCCAATTGGAACGGCCCTACACGATGGCCGGGACGGTTTTGGACGCGTTGGATTCCACCATCGTAAAACTGGTTTGCGACAACGGACTGGTAGGCTGGGGTGAAACCTGCCCGGTCGGTCCCACCTATCAGCCGGAACATGCGGCAGGCGCGAGGGCCGCGTTAACGCAATTAGCGCCGGCACTAATTGGTAAATCAGCGTTGACCCCGCTGCTGTTACGGCGTTGCATGGATACCCAGCTGAACGGCCACAACCAGGCCAAGGCAGCAATCGATATCGCGCTGATGGACCTGATTGGCAAACATCACAAGATGCGTGTCTGTGACCTGCTCGGTGGTGCAATCAGCGAAACCATTCCTTCCTATTTTGCGCTCGGTATCGCCTCTCCGGAAGACAGCGCTGCGCAGGCAAGGGAAAAGGTCGACCAGGGTTTCCCGCGTTTACAGATCAAATGTGGTGGCCGCAGCGTTGACGAGGATATTGCCGTCATCCACAAGGTCTGGGAAGCGGTTGGCAACCAGGTTCGGCTGGCCGCCGACGCGAATCGCAGCCTGACTGCGAGAGACACCCTGCTTCTCAGCCTGTCCTGCAAACAGATCCCCATCGTCATCGAGCAACCCTGCAATACCATGGAGGAGATTGCTTCGATACGCTCGCAAATACATCACCCGGTGTATCTCGATGAGAATACCGAAACCATCAACGATGTGGTGCGCGCGATTTCGCTCGGGATTTGTGACGGCTTCGGCCTGAAGCTAACCAGGCTCGGTGGATTGAACACATTTACCACGGTGCGTGATATTTGCGCGGCACGTTCGATGCCACATTCCTGCGACGATACCTCGGGCGGCGATATCATCGCCGCGGCCTGCGTCCATGCAGGAGCTACCGTGGACCCCGGACTACTCGAGGGCGTCTGGATCGGCGCGCCTTATTACGAGGAGCATTACGATCCGGAGAATGGTATTCAGATAGATGCTGGTCACATTAACTTGCCGCAGGCGCCTGGACTCGGCGTGACCCCCGATGAAAGCCGCATCGGGAAATTATCGGCATCATTTGATTAGAGCGCAATAACTGCTCCCATCCTGGGATCAGATCAGACTTCCTTTAATTACACGGACCCTATGGCGGCGCCCCAGCAATGCAACTTCCAGGCTGGACTCTGCGGCAATAAATTCAGGGCTGAGATAAGCCATTGCCAGGTTCTTGTGCACACGAAAGCCCCAGGCTGCCGAAGTAATGGTGCCGATAACCTCGTCTCCCCGGTAAACGGACTCCCCTGCCTGGCAGGGTGAGGTTTCGCACTCGACCTCGAGCAGGACGCGCTTGCGCCTGATGCCGGCATCGAGTTGCTGTTGCAGGCCACTTTTACCGGGAAAAGATTTCTCCAGTTTAACGAACCGCTCCAGCCCGGCCTCGATCGGGTTGTACTCGTCGATAAAATCAGCCTTCCAGTGCCCATAGCCTTTCTCGAGGCGCATCGATTCGAGCGCATACATGCCGAAGCCGACCAGGCCGAATGATTTACCCTGCTGTCGCAAAAGTTGGTAAGCACCGATTAAATGCTGATTCGGGATATGCAATTCGTAGCCGAGTTCCCCGCAAAAGCTGACCGACATGACGACCGCTTCGAAATGACCCAGCAGGCAACGGCGCACGCTCAACCATGGAAAAGCCTCGCTGCTCCAGTCCTGGCGGGGACTCACTGCTTCGAGCAAAGCCCTGGAGTTCGGCCCCGCTATCACCAGTGCAGTCGTGTCGTTGGTCAGGTTCTCGATACAAATCGAACTATCTTTCGGCAGTCTCTCGTGCAACCAGTCCCAGTCATGAAGCTCGGCGGCAGCGGCTGATCCATACCAGAGCTGATCGCTTTCGATCAGGGCCAGGGTCGCTTCCCCCGATACATTTCCCTTCCCGTTCAGGAAATAAGCCAGGCCGACCTTGCCGGGACTGGACGGTACCCTGGAACAGGTCAGACCATCCATCCATTCAAGTGCATCGGGGCCGGTTATCGAGTAACGATTGAAGCCGGATAATTCCAGTATCCCGACACCACGACACAAGGACTCGACTTCCTGTTTGACAATGTCGTGCCAGTTGTTAAACCGGTAACCATGTTCTTCGGCAAAATCTGCTGTGGGTTTAAAAAAGGAAACTCGCTCCCAGCCGTTAACGACGCCGAACTCGGCGCCCTCCTTCTGTAATAACGGGTACAACGCTGTGGTTCTGAGCGCTCGACCGGCAGGCCGGTGTTCATGTGGCAGGTGCCATTGAAATTCATTTTGGTAGTCCTCGATCGCCTTCAGCGCCGTGTATTCGAGGGTTGCCCCTCGACTGATCCGGCGCGGGTCCAGCTGCCAGCAATCCCATTCGGTTTCGCCGTGCACCATCATCTGCGCCAGCATCTTGCCATAGCCACCACCTTCGCCAATCCCCACACGCAAACCATTGATCGACCAGGTATTGCGCATGCCTGGCGTCTTCCCGACCAGGGGTCCTGCATCAGCAGTATAGGTAATCGGACCATTCACGATCGACTGGATGCCGGCTTCCTGCAAACAGGGCAAGCGATGGAAAATATTTTCCAGCCTCGGCAAACATCGATCGAGATCGTCCGGACATAACGCATTGGAAAAGTCTGGATCGATTCCGTCCATGCCAAAGGTTTTACAGTCATGTTCGTAAACGCCAACTAGCAGACCCTGTTTTTCCTGGCGCAGGTAAAACCGATCTCTCGGGCAGCGCACCATTGCGACGCGTTTCTCACGCTGCACCAATTCATCGATGGGTTCGGTGACGAAATACATGTGCTCCATCGAAACGATCGGGTACTCAATCCCCATCAAGGTGCCGATCTCGTTGGCGCGATAGCCGCCGGCATTGACGATATGCTCACAGTGAATATCCCCGTCGCGGGTATGTACGATCCATTCATAGTTTGCTTTTTGGGTCAGACCGATAACCGGATTTTGACGGTAAATCTCGGCCCCAGCATTGCGCGAGCGGCGCGCCAGCGCCTGGCACAGTTGCGCCGGATCGATATCGCCGTCGCGGGTATCGTATAGCGCTGCCAGCAGGTCATGTGTTTCGAGTAAGGGATTCTTGTCGGCTGCCTGTTGGGGGCTTATCAACTCGAGTTCGACACCCATTCCATCGGCCACGGAAATAATATGGTGGCAGGCATCGAGCTGCTGTTGATCTGTAAGGAGGCGCAGACCACCGACCGCGTAGTGATAGTTGATCGGATAGTCCGGGTCTTCAGCGAGTTCCCGGTATAAATCGATGGTGTAGCCGCGTAAGCCGATCAACAGCTGATTGAAAGCGAGGTTTGGACACTGTGCTGCGGAATGCCAGGTAGTGCCCGAGGTTAGTTCATCGCGCTCGACCATGACTACATCGTTCCAGCCTTCTTGTGTCAGATGGTAAAGGGCCGAACAACCACCGATCCCGCCACCGATGACAACCACCCTAGCATTAGATTTCATATTAACTTATTACGCTAACCAATTGAATTACATAAGATTTCGAACTCCTGATCATCGATGCTCACGCTATGACCTTCTCCAGGGAAATTCTTACGGCCAATATCATCGATATACTCGCGATAGGCCGCTATACCCCTTGAGTTCGAGCAATTTCTTAAGCGTCAGTTTAGCCATGGGCCTGCTGTGCTTTCAGTTTTCGTTTTTCCAGAAATTGTTGATGTGATTCAGGGGTGCCATCATGAAACGAGCCGGCCCATTTATCGCAGGGAATCTCCAGGCCGCCATAATTGCATTCGAAGAACCGATGATGCATCTGGTGATGGAAAGTTCCCAACGCCAGCCTGTTCTTGCCGCCAAAAACCAACCCCTCGTAACCAGTATGCGTGGTTGCGGCAGACAGGGTGTAGTGCTGTAAATGATAAATGATCAGTAGCGGATTAGCCGGCACCACCCAGTGAATCAGAACCGAGCCGAGATAAATGATATGTTCGACCGGGTGCATCGACAGTCCCGACCAGGGTCCTATATTGGTATTGCGATGATGCAGGTAATGCACATGCCGATAAAGCGGCGGCCAGTGGATCAGGCGATGAATCAGGTAGAAGTAAAGCGTCTCCCAGATCGGTATCAGGAAAATCAGCAACAGCAACCACAGGAAATCTCTCGGCATTTCCAGCATCGGGGCATAGCCATTCGCCAGTGCCCACATCATCAACGCCTCGTAGGCAGTCCATACCGTTACGCCACTGGCACAGGTCCAGAACATGTTATCGAGAACCTGGTTATTGAAGGTAAAAACACGGCTGCTTTTGGCAAGTGGTCTCGCGTCGTAGTGACGATCCTCACCCTGTTTGCGGTAGACGTAAAAATAAAAATGCAGGCCTCCCGCCACGAGAAACATCAGCGCCAGGTTTTTGATAAAAATCTGCGCGATCCAGTCAAACTGGAAAACCTGGCAGCGCACCAACGCGGGGTGAAAAAGGAACCAGGAGATGATCGAAAGTATCAGAATGACCAGGTTTTCCGAAATCGGAAACCAGCCACCGACAAACCATTTCAAAATCGCCTTTGGCCTGAAGGGTCCACTAAATAGTGGTGATACCTGGATCGGCAGATCAGGTTGATAGTTCCACTGTCGTTTCTTCGCTCGACCGGGCGCATCGCCCGATGCCAGTTTATCTGCTGAGTTCGTCATTGAATTCTGAAATCCAGAAAATTTTGCGAGCTGCGATCTCCATTCCGATAGTTTTTCATGGTTAAATGTCACAAATCAACCATTCATATACCTGGCATGTTGATATGTTCGTATTCTGTAAGCAATACCTCTTAATCCAGAGTGCGATTTAACGCCATGGAGAAAGCGATGCCCGAGACAAACCTGAGCCTAAGTGAATTTTCTCAAATCAAGGGCCAATACGACGAAATTGCAACCCGTTCACACTCAATAAATACCCGCTGCTACGTCGATCCGAAGTTTTTAAAGATCGAGCGCGAGCAGGTTTTTCATCGCAGTTGGCAGTTCCTGTGCCACGAGGAAAAACTGCGCGATCCGGGCAGCTATGTCACCCTGGGTATTGAAGGTCAAAGCATTGTTGGCGTACGTAATCGTGAAGGTGAACTCAAGGGCTACTACAACGTCTGCAAGCATCGCGGGCATGAACTGCTATCGGGAGAGGGTCAAACCAAACGGATCACCTGCCCCTACCATGCATGGACTTATGACCTCGACGGTGCGCTGGTCAACGCGCCACGTTCCGAGCACCTTGAAAATTTCAATCAAAAGGAAATCTGCCTGGAGCCGGTGCAGATAGAGACTTTCTGCCACCTGGTTTTTGTCAATTTAGACCCCGCAGCCTCGTCCCTGGCGATGCAATCAGGCGACCTGGCGCCTGAAATCATGCATTACGCCCCCGACCTCGCAGATCTTACCTTTTCAACGCGCCTGACTTATCGCATCAAGGCGAACTGGAAATCCGTTGTGGACAATTTTCTCGAGTGTTATCACTGCCCGGTCGCGCACAAGAGTTTCAGCTCGATGATCGATATGGATACCTACCAGGTTAAAACCCACGGTATTTATTCAAGCCACATGGCCAAGGCCAGGCTGGGTGAAAATAGCGCCTACAATATCGCGGATGCGACCGTGACCGATCATGCGGTCTGGTTTCTATGGCCGAACATCACGCTGATGCGATACCCCGGACGCGGCAATTTCATGGTGTGGCGTTTTTATCCGATTAACGAGCAGGAAACCTGGGAGGAATTCGATTTCTTCTTTGAAACTTCCGAACCGGATGAAACCGAAAAAGAAGCACTCAAGTTTATCGATGAAGTGCTGCAACCTGAAGACATCGGCCTGGTCGAGAGCGTGCAGCGGGGTATGAGTACACCTGCCTTCAACTCGGGACGCTACATGGTTGATATCGAAGGCAGCGGCGCCAGCGAACACGCAGTGCACCATTTCCATGGGCTCATTCTTGATGCCTACCAGCGCGCCAGCAAAGCATCCGCATGAGCAGCATGCTCGAGGGTAAAACGGCATTCGTCACCGGTGGCACCGGGGGGATTGGCAGCGCGATTTGCGCGCGCTTTGCGCGCGAAGGTGCGCAGGTGATTGCAGCTGATTTATCGCAGCCAGGGGAACTGCCTGACCAGGTCGAGTTTGCCGCTTACGATGTCACCGATGAAAAAAATTGTCAGAATACATTTGCCACTCTTGCAGAACGATGGGACAAGCTCGATATCCTGGTCAACGCGGCCGGCATCGAAATCGAAAAAACCATCGAAGATACGACGCTCGAAGAATGGAACCGGATCTTTGCGATCAACGTGACCGGCATGTTCCTGACTTCAAAGTACGCACTGCCTCTGCTGCGCAAATCGGACGGCGCTAGCGTGATCAATTTTGGGTCCTACGATGGTTATATCGCCGACCCCGGACTCGCTGCTTATTGCGCCACCAAGGGTGCAGTACACGCGCTGACTCGAGCGATGGCCTGCGATCATGGGCCCGAAGGCATTCGCGTCAACGCGATCTGCCCGGGTTATGTCGACACCCCGATGCTGCAGAGTTTTTTCGGTGAATCGGGTGATATCGAATCGCTCAAAAAAGCGGTACGCGACGTGCACCCGACCCGTACCTATGGCACCCCGAAAGATATCGCCAACCTGGTTAACTGGCTTGCTTCCGACGAAGCCCGCTATGCATCGGGTCAACTCTGGGTTATCGACGGCGGGCTGAGCGCGCAAGCTCAGCAGATGAACTTATGAAACGGTTACCGGGGAAGACTGCGTTGATTACCGGTGGTCGACAGGGCATCGGTCGCGCCATCGTGGACAAGTTTCTGGCCGAAGGCGCCCGGGTCATGACCTGCGGTCGCGGAGAGAGACCGCAGGATTTGCCGGATGAAGTCTATTGGCAGACAGCCAATATCGCGGACAAGTCAGACGTCGACAACCTGCTCAAAGCGGTAGTTGACGAGCTCGGAGAGCTCTCGATCCTGGTCAACAATGCGGGCATCCAGATCGAAAAGACCGTAGTCGACACGACTGACGAGGATTACGCCAGGCTGATGGGAGTCAATGCCCGGGGCGTATTCCTTGCCTGTCGCGCCTGTATTCCAATCATGTCCAGCGGTGGTTCGATCATCAACATCGGTTCAATCTCGGCGTCGACCGCGGATCCTGGGCTTGCGCTTTACAATGCATCCAAGGCTTTTGTACAGGGCCTGACACGTTCGATCGCAGTCGATCATGGCCCCGATATTCGCTGCAACGCCATCGGCCCCGGCTGGATCATGACCGACATGGCCGATGCCGCATTTGCGGTCGCAGACGACCCCGCAGCAGCAAAACGCGATGCCCTCTCGCGTCACCCCGCCGGACGTTTCGGTGAACCGGCTGATATTGCCAACCTGGCGGCATGGCTAGCCTCGGACGAAGCCAGTTTCGCAACCGGCCAATGCTATACCCTCGATGGCGGCATGACCGCGGCCTCCCCGTTAAATCCGGCACTGTTCTAGAATTTCCGCCCCTTCTTGAGCTGTATGCACTATAAATAAAGCATTCAGCAAGTCAGTTTGCTATTCAATAAACCAGATCAGGCAAGACTATCGAATGTCAACCGATGTCGATGAAATCACGTTAATTCTGTCAGGCGTAAAAATCCTGCAGGATCTCGATGTCGGGATCATCCGTGATATCGCGCAGCATACGCAAATCGAAGCGTTCGATAAAAACGAGCTGGTAATCGAGGCGGGTCAGATGGGTCGGCGCATCTACTTCATCTTTAAAGGTAAAGTCGAGGTCCAGATTCCTGATGTGCAGGGCGAAGTCAAAAGCCGAATCATGCTCAAGAAAGGCGAAGTCGTTGGCGAAATTTCATTGCTGATTAACTCGACTTATTCTGCCGATGTTGTTGCACTATCTAAAACAACCGCGTTTTACCTCGATCAGCAACACTTTAACGAATTGATCGAAAAGCATCCGGATTTTGCCGAAGTCATGTCGCAGTTGATGACCAGCCGCATGGCACAAAACGGCGGCATCAACCGGGTCGGCAAGTACGAGTTGCGCAGCAAGCTCGGCGAGGGTTCTATGGCGACGGTGTTCAACGCCTGGGACAAGGAACTTGAACGCGAGGTTGCGATCAAGATGCTGAAGTACAAGCTGGCCTTCAATGAGAAATTTCTAGATCGCTTCGAACAGGAAGCCAAAACCATCGCCAGTTTGAACCATCCAAATATCGTTAACGTGTTCGAGGTCATCGACGAATTTTCCACGCGCTTCATAGTCATGGAAAAGCTGCACGGACAGGATCTTGCGGCGATACTGGAAGAAAAAGGCGCATTCAGTCTCGCGCAAACGCGCGAAATCCTGTACCAGGTCGCGAGCGCCTTGCAATACGCCCACAATCATGGCGAAAAAGGGATCGTGCACCGCGATATCAAGCCGTCAAATATCGTGATCGATGCCTACGGCAACATCAAGCTCACCGATTTTGGCGTTGCCGGCCCACCGCAGGACAAGGAGGTCAATATCGAGGGCTCACCCTCCTACCTGGCACCGGAAATTATCAATGGCGACATGCTCGACGGGCGTGCCGATATTTACGCGCTCGGTGTCATGGCCTTTCACATGTTGACCAACAGCCTGCCCTTCAGCGCAGGGACGCTGGGTAAGCTATTAAAGATGCAGGTCAATCAAAAACCTCCCGATATTCGCAATGCCTGTCCGGAAATAGATGAGAGCCTGGCCGGATTCATCGACAGCGCGCTGTCAAAGGATCCCGACGACCGTATTTCAGATTGGGATGAAATCCGCAGAATCCTCAAACCCTCGAGCCAGCTCAACCTGATGCTGGATCCCGACGAGCTCGCGGTCATCATCCGTTTTCGCGATACCGCCTACCAGTTATCGGGCAGCTTCATCAACGCGATGCAAAAATTGCTGCAAGAAGAAGACATCAACCACCAGATCGAAATACATCGCGGCGACGACGAAGAGTAAATCGTCATCCCCAAACTTTCCGACCTCATCCCACATTTCCCGCCGTCATCCCGCCGCGTAAGCGGGGATCTTGCAATAATACTTTCGCAGAAAGATCCCCGCTTTTGCCGCGGTCCGACGTATCGGGATGACTCCTTATTGTGATGACTGCTTATTGTATTGAATCAACTGATGCAGGCTACTCGAGGCCGGATTTTCTCAAGCCGTTGAGATAGGGATCCAATCCTCCGGCGTGTTTTGTCGGCATATTTTTTTCAAGAAACCCTATCGACAAGTCAGGTTTCGCTGTAAGCGCCAGGGCAAGAGACTGCTTCGCCTCGTCAACCCGCCCGAGATTAGCCAGCGCGGAAGCTTTAACGGCATGCGACCAGTACCCGGTTGCGTTTGGAATCTGCAAGGTTTGGTTGGCCCATTCCAGCGCCGCTTCGTATTCTTCGCTGAGGATGTAATTAAGCGCATGCACAATTGTAAATGCCCACAGCATCGGGTCACGAGGGCTCATCGCAACCGCTTGTTTAGTCGTACGGCCGGATTCCTCGAGTTCACCCGCGAGTGATAATGCAAACCCGAGACCGTGATAGGCCTGGGCAAAGCAGGGATTGAGTTCGATTGATTTTCTTAGTGCCGCAATTGACGCATCATGATCGCCCAGCATCATGTGGATGCGGCCTATCGCAAAATACGAAATCGCATCTCTGTCATCGCATTGTAGCGCTATTCTTGCGGCTTCAAACCCTTCCTGTAAAAGTGCATCCGGGTTTTCGGTAATACCCAGAATCACGAACTGATAGCAACAGTAGGCATAGTAGCCATAAGCCGGGGCAAATTTAGGGTCTGCCTCGGAAGAGCGTTTAAACAATTCCATTGCGGTCCGAATGTTTTCACCCTCGAAGGTCCACATGTGCCACAAAGCCCGCTGATACAACTCCCAGGCATCGAGATTATCAGGAGACTTGCTAACCGCTCTCTCGCGCTCGAACGCGTTCAACTCGGGCTCGAGTGCCGAGGCAATAACCCGTACCATTTCATCCTGCAGATCGAAGATATCCTCCATCTCGCGATCATAGCGTTCGGCCCAGACGTGGTGGCCGGTTTCGGCATCGATGAGCTGCACGGTCACACGCACCCGGTTACCTGCCTTGCGCACGCTGCCTTCCAGCACGAATCGAACGCCAAGCTCGCTGGCTACCTGGCGTACATCGATCGCCATACCCTTGTAGGAAAAGGTGCTTTCACGCGAAATAACCTTGAACGATCGGATCTTGGACAAGGCGGTGATCAAATCTTCGGTGATGCCGTCACCGATAAAATCCTGGTCCGGGTCGTTGCTCATATTGGTCAGCGCCAATACTGCGATCGAAGGTTTTTCGGAGCCACTTTTTGCAGGATTACCCGAACTCAGGTTTATATCCGATACCGGCTGCCAACGGTAAACATGGACCGGCCGATTGATGTTTTTAAACTGCTCGCTTCCGCCGTCGATAAATTCTACCTCGAGCTTGCCCAGGACCTGTTCGTGAACGGAGGCCGAGATACAGATACCCCCTTCGGGTGCCGCGGCCTCGAGCCGGGCCGCGAGATTGACGCCATCGCCAAACACTTCGCCGCGGTCTTCGATGACATCACCGATATTAATGCCGATACGAATCTGGACCTTTTTATCGTCATCAACCTGGTGATTTTTACTAGCCATCTCGCGCTGAATTTCGACAGCTGTATTGACGGCACTGACCGCGCTTGAAAATTCCGCCAGTATTGCATCACCGGAGTAGCGCAGCACATTGCCACCGGCTTCCGATATCTGTTGGCTGGCATAATCCAGCACCTCCATTACCTGCCGGTGCGTACCTTCCTCGTCACCACCTGTCAGGCGCGAGTAACCGGCGACATCAGTATATAGAATCGCGGTAAGCTTTCGATTGAGTGGCTCAGAAGGCATCGACTTCCCTGGAATCACAACGGCTTTACTGGTTTCGAAAATCAGTATAAAGAGCAGTAAGCCGAAGTCCAGCCAAAATGGTTAATGCTGGCGTCATGTTTCGAGTAATATTGGCGACAGTTTTATCATTTATACTGGAACCGAGATCAGCGAATCCGTCGACCCTTTACGTCATAAAATAGCCGGGATTTTAATTCTGTCGATGGTCGTCATCACGATCCTAACGGGATTAAAGCTGCTCGGCTCCGAGTCCAGTCTTTTATTGATCGCCGGTATCGCCGCGTGGTTGGCGGCATTACTATTGTTTATCGACACTTCGCACGTGCTCAAGATCCAGGTGTCGCTCATCTTGTTAATCGGCATCGCCATGATTGTCTATGCACGGCAAGCCTCGGTGGTGGTGGACACGAATGCATTGATCAGTGCGAATACCGGGCTGATGACAATGATCGCGGCAGTCGGCTTCCTGCGCCTGGTAGTGATTCCCGAAACCGAGCAACAGGAAACCTTACCGGTCGGCAGAAAGGCTTTTCTGCAAACGATTCTCGGGCTCAACATTTCGAGCTCGGTCATCAATATTTCGGCACCGATCTTGATTTCCGATCGTATCCACCGCAAGCACCCGTTGGATCGTTTCACTGCTCAAACTTTTACCCGGATTTTTTGTGGCGTCTCCACATGGTCACCCTTCTTTGCCGCCATGGCCGTGGTGTTAACCTATGTCAGCGACGCGAGTCTGCTGTGGATTATCGTGGCCGGGTTTCCGTTCATGTTGATCGGATTTATGGGCGTTTATTTCGAAGCCAGAATCCGTTATCCCGAAGAGGTGGAATCTTTTATTGGTTATCCGACCCATCTGAGTGCACTCAAGGTTCCTGCAATTTTGATTATCACCGTGGTGCTAATATCTCAGTTGCTACCCACTACACCGATCCTGGTGTTGATTGCAATCAGCGCGTTGCTGGTAACCTGCTCGGTCCTCGTTTTACGCCATGGGATGATCGGTTCGATCGAACGACTTAAAACTTACGTTACCAATGGCTTGCCCAGAATCGTCAACGAATTGTGCCTGTTCCTGGCGGCGGGTGTCCTCGCCGGGGGTATCTCGGCCCTGATTACGCACGGCGTTTTTGAAAACCCTTTCGACCAGTTCAATGCGATCACCGCAGCCGAGGTACTGGCTATCATGCTGTTGTGCGCATTCTGCGGGATTCACCCGATTATCATGATTTCGAGCTTCGCACCGATGATCATGACGCTGAACCCCGATCCCAACCTGCTCGCGGCGACCTTCCTGTTCGCCTGGCATCTCGGTACCTGCTCGAATCCCCTGTCCGGCACCAACCTGGTGTTTCAGGGTCGTTATGGCATACCTGGCTGGAAACTTGCCTTCTGGAACTGGCCTTATGCAATCGTAATGCTGGTTATCGGCGCGTTCTGGTTGCAAATCATCGCGCAAGCTTTTCCCTGAGTCACCTGATTATCAACATTGAAGGATCCGGGCAATTTTGCTTGAAGAATTCGAGATCGGCTGGGCGCACTACTCCGGGATAGTCTCCGTGATAATCCTGCATGTCCTGAATCAGCTGAAAATGGAGGTGTGGGGTCCAGTTACCGTTAACCGGCCGCGGACCAATTTCAGCAATTTTTTCACCGCTGACTACTGGCTTGCCATCATAGAGTCCCTCAAGCGAGGCCTCCGCTAAATGCCCGTACAAACTATGAAACTCGAAATCGCCTGGACGATGCCGCAGGATAATGACCGGGCCATAGTCACCGCTAACCTGCCGATTGGCAAAACTCTGAACCTCCCCGTCGAGTGGTGCGAATATCGGTGTTCCGGAAGGCATGAAAACATCGACGCCAATATGGATACAGCGCTCCTCGTCGCCCTGGAACAGTTCGGTATCCCGGTAGACGGAGCGATTTTCCAGGTAGCCCCCCACTCCTGCGATTGCTCCTGCTCTATCGATCCCGGTAAACACTTCGGCATCGATTTCGGTTTCGCTCAAACCTTCAAAGGTGTTGTTAGCACTCGACAATTCCATGTAAACGCTATTTTCAGCCGTTAAAACGGGCTCGAACATAGGAACAAAGACTTCTCGATAGGTCTTTATGAAATCAGCAAAGCTCATCTATATGTCCTCGTCATTCCTGTAGCCTCGCCATTCCGATAGGTCGGGGTGGTGGGGCGACATTATTGTGTTCAGGTCCACGCGAAATAAGGTTGCTCATAGTGCACCACGCGGGTGGTTCTACCCAGTAACGCAACCTCGCGAAACTGGAACGCAATTACGGCACTGGGCGCGGCAAACCAATCGTCACCCAATGGCATTTTCAGTACCGGATGCTCACTTTCCGCTATCGAATCAAGTATCGGCGCGTCTTCTCTCAACAACTCATTTAGCGGGATACGATGGATCTGGGCGACTTCATCGGGATTCGGAATTAAATGGACATCCTTTCCGCCCCAGACCACTACCGGCGTAATAACAAAACCAGAACGTGTCGCATAATCATCCAGGCGACCGAGCACCTGGCTTGCATCAAGGCTTAATCCGACCTCCTCCTCGAGTTCGCGCAATGCAGCCTGTTCGACGGTTTCACCCTGGTCCATCCTGCCCCCGGGATAAGCACGCTGACCGGCATGACTGGATAGCATCGCCGCACGAGTTGTCAGGATGAAAGCGGCCTGCTCACACGCTTCAGCAAGATGCGGAATATTGCCGATATAGGCGGGTTCACTGCACTCAACGAGAGTAAACGCAACCGCTGCGTGCTTAAGGCCATCGCGATCGAGCTCCGATACTTCATGCTGATTCAGATTCTGCGAAATCAACTCGCGCAGGGATTGATCGAATTTATAACTTGAATCCATTGATATAGTGCCTTAATCGCTGGCCCGAAAATCGATTTGCAAATATGCCATAACCAGGCCAATTTAACCCATTTGGGTGATGTTTTGCGTGGGAATTCGGAGGATACTTCGTGCCGTTAAGTAACAAAATCGCACTTTTTATATGAATAATGTCACATTATTCATCATGAAAACGAGATTTTTGGTTTGGTTAAGACCTCGGGGCAGGTGTTCGCTGGTTAAATAACAGCGATCCGGTTCTGATCTGAGAATGCTCCGGATTAGCAACTCTCAGTAACTTACGATTTAATCGCGCAATGTTTTGCGGGCCCCTTCGGGGGCCTTTTTTTTGCCTCGAATTTATATATCGGGCATGGTTATCGGCGCTTGCTGCAAACCGGTCAGCAATTCCTTGAGCTCGAGGATATATTCCGACCAGTAACGCTCAGTATTGAACCAGGGAAAAGCCAGTGGAAAGGCCGGGTCATCCCAACGTCGTGCCAGCCAGGCGCTAAAATAAAGCACGCGTATCGCGCGCAACGGTTCGATCAGCTTAAGCTCGCGCACATCAAAAGGCTGAAACATTTCGTAACCCTCGATGATCTCCAGCAACTGGCTCTGCTGATTGGGAATATCGCCAGATAGAAGCATCCATAAATCCTGAATGGCAGGGCCGGTAATGGCGTCGTCGAAGTCTACGAAATGGGGACAGTCGTCGCGCCACAGCACGTTACCGCTGTGGCAGTCACCGTGCAACGTGATTTGCTGGTAGGGCTCCACGTCCGGTCGCCGCAGCTGTATGGCAGACAGAACCTCGCTGGTAATCGCGCGATATGCCGCTTCGAGATCTGACGGTATGAAGCCGGCCTCCAACAGGTAGTTCACATTTTCGCTGGCTCGATCCACCGACATCCGGATACGGTGCACAAATCTAAATCCCTGCC
>Ga0265303_10001104_pt1 | contig 16195 bp, 12 predicted proteins | sample Helome_2_FD_192494 | JGI IMG/M metagenome (GOLD analysis project Ga0265303, IMG submission 192494) | Marine sediment microbial communities from subtidal zone of North Sea - Hel_20160317 (Illumina Assembly) | ecosystem: Environmental > Aquatic > Marine > Subtidal zone > Sediment ... | reverse complement strand
AGAAGAAGCCGGCTGACAGGAAGAAGGCCGTGAGCAAGAAGAAGCCGGCTGCCAGGAAGAAGGCCGTGAGCAAGAAGAAGCCGGCTGCCAGGAAGAAGGCCGTGAGCAAGAAGCGGCGCCCCACAAAGAAAAAGGTGCCTACTCGCAAGGCCGACGCCCGTAAGGTGCCGGCCCGTCGGGTGAAGCCCAGGGGCGACGTTCTTTCAGGTCCGATCCATGGCATTGCCCCGTACAAGCCGAAGCGCGGCGAGGAGTATATGGGCGAAGAGCAGCAGGAGCACTTCAGGGAGATCCTGCGTGCCTGGAAAGGGGAGCTCATGCACGAGGTTGACCGCACGGTGCACCATATGCAGGACGAGGCAGCGAATTTCCCGGACCCCAACGATCGAGCCACTCAGGAATCTGAGTTTGGACTTGAGCTTCGTACCCGTGATCGGGAACGGAAACTGCTCCGCAAAATTGATTCTGCCCTGATTCGTATTGACGAAGGATCCTACGGGTTCTGTGATGAGACCGGTGAGGAAATCGGACTGAAGCGCCTCGAAGCGCGTCCGGTGGCGACGCTGTGTCTCGAGGCACAGGAACGCCGGGAACTCGCTGAGCGCCAGTTCCGCGATCGGGACGATCGCTACCGGTAGCCAATACGTTGGCCGGTTTGCACCTTCGCCAACCGGCCCGCTGCACTTCGGCTCGCTTGTCGCCGCCGTCGCCAGCTATCTGCAAGCCAGAGTCCACAACGGGCTCTGGCTTCTTCGTATAGAGGACATTGATCCGCCCAGGGAACAGGCCGGCGCAACCGGCCTGATACTGGAGGCCCTTGAAGCCTACGGCTTTGCCTGGGACGGTGATGTGATATTCCAGAGCCAGAGTGCAGAAGCCCACGAAGCGGCATTGAGATCGCTGCTGGACCGAAATCTGGCCTATCCCTGCGGCTGCTCCCGCAAGACACTTGCCGACGTGCCGCGAGGGCCCCTGGGAGCCATTTACCCGGGAACATGCCGAAATGGATGCGAGCTCGAAGAAACCGCAATTCGCTTTCGCACACACGACGACCCAATCGCATTTAGCGACAAACTCCAGGGAACGCAAACACAACGCCTCGAAAGCGAGTCCGGCGACTTCGTTATCAGGCGTCGGGATGGACTTGTGGCCTACCAATTGGCTGTCGTCGTTGACGACGAGCTCGAAGGCATCAGCGAAGTTGTTCGTGGTATCGACATCATGGAGTCGACGCAGCGCCAAATCTGGTTACAGCAAACCCTGGGTTATCGCACACCCGACTACGTCCACATCCCGGTTATCACTCATCCCGACGGCGACAAGCTCAGCAAGCTGACGGGCGCGCCAGGGATCGCTGTCGACCAGGTTCAGGCCACGCTCCATGCGGCCCTGCAGGCACTGCGACAGGAGCCACCAGATGAGCTCGCCTCGTCAAGCATTGCCGACATCTGGAAATGGGCAGTCGACAACTGGAAACTTGAGCAGCTGTACGGACTTACAGCCGTTCCGACGGACTCGTTTCGCGCAAATATCTTGACAGCAACCCCTTCTATGCCATAGCTTGACCATTGCAACGGGGATACGCTCCCCCGCCCCTCGTTGCAATGCCTGAAGGGGTAACACTCTACGGCGGGCCCCCTGCGCAAGCGGGGGGCCATTTTTTTTTGCCAACCATGATAATCGATAGTGAATTCTCGCCCGCCGGCTGGCTAACCAACCGCCACGCTCAGACCATCTATCCCTCGTTCCCGTGGTCCTGGCGTTCCCGGCCGCAACTTCGGCGCCAGGAACTGGACTTACCCGACGGCGATACGACAGCCGTCGACTGGCTGATTGCCGGCGATCAACTACCGCCGACCGCACCGCTCCTGGTTATTCTCCATGGGCTCGAGGGATCTGCGGAATCGTCGTACGCGCGAATGTTGATGGACACCGCCCTTGAGAAAGGTTGGCGCTCATGCGTACTGCATTTCCGTGATTGCGGGGACTACAGAAACCGACTCCCACGACGATATCATGCGGGGGAAACCAATGACTTACAGTACTTTCTTGAGACACTACAAGAATCTCCCGAGTCCGCAGAAAACTCTGGCCCGATAGTCGCGGTCGGCTATTCACTGGGTGGCAACGTTTTGCTCAAGTACCTGGGCGAGTCGGGAAACGACACGCCACTTCGAGCCGCTACAGCCGTCTGTGTTCCATTGGACTTACACGAATGTGCCAAGGCACTAGAACTAGGCTTTTCAAAGACTTACCAGCGTCATCTCTTAAAACGCATGAAAGCTGCTGTCACGCGGAAATTCGACCAGCACACGGCGGCGTTTGACTGGGAGAAAGCGATGAATGCGCGTACGTTTGCCGAGTTCGATAACTGGGTAACCGCCCCGCTACATGGCTTTAAGAACATGCAGGATTACTATGATCGCTGCAGTTCAACACATTTCCTGAAAGACATTGAGCGGCCGACCTTGGTGATCAACGCGCTCGATGATCCGTTTATGACCGAGGATGTTATCCCCACAGATGACAAACTCTCCGACCATGTGATCCTCGAGGTTGCAAAGGCGGGTGGCCATGTGGGGTTCATAGATGGAGGAACGCCCTGGCAGCCAACCTTCTACCTGCCAGGGCGTATCATCGGGTTCCTGGAACCGCAGGTCGCGATTCCAGGATTGTAGGCTTACGCGGCGTCGACTTCCTTCATGGAGAGTCGTACGCGACCCTGACGGTCGACTTCAAGCACCTTGACCTTGACTTCGTCGCCTTCGGCCAGCTTGTCACTGACTTTTTCCACGCGCTCGTTCGATATCTGCGAGATGTGCACGAGACCATCTTTGCCCGGCAGGATCGTAACGAATGCACCAAAGTCCATAAGACGAGCAACCTTGCCATCGTAGATGCGGCCAACTTCAACGTCGGCAGTGATCAACTCGATGCGGCGTAGAGCTTCCTTGCCGGAAGCGCCATCGACCGATGCGATGCGGATCGTGCCGTCATTCTCGATATCGACAGATGCGCCTGTCTCCTCGGTGATCCCACGAATAACCGCGCCACCTTTACCGACAACGTCACGAATCTTCTCAGGGTCGATTTTGATCGTCATGATGGTCGGTGCCCACTCGGACATTTCACCGCGTGTTTCGCTGATGACCTTGTTCATCTCACCGAGGATATGCAGACGACCATCGCGAGCCTGGTCAAGTGCCGTGCTCATGATCTCCTTCGTGATGCCCTGGATCTTGATATCCATCTGGAGTGCGGTGATGCCGCCTTCCGTACCGGCAACCTTGAAGTCCATGTCGCCGAGGTGATCTTCGTCACCCAGGATATCGGTCAGGACTGCGAACTCATCGCCTTCCTTAACGAGACCCATGGCAACGCCGGCTACCGGCGCCTTCAGCGGCACGCCTGCGTCCATCAGCGCGAGGCTGGTGCCACAAACAGATGCCATTGAGCTGGAACCATTGGATTCGGTGATCTCCGAGACTACGCGGATGACATATCCAAACTCTTCCATGTTTGGCATAACCGCCTCGATTCCGCGGCGCGCGAGTTTACCGTGACCAATTTCGCGGCGCTTCGTCGAGCCGATAAAACCTGTCTCGCCTACGCAGTACGGAGGGAAGTTGTAATGCAGCATGAACGGGTCTTTGCGCTCGCCTTCGATCGCATCGATCATCTGAGCATCGCGGCCTGTTCCCAGCGTCGCAACAACAATCGCCTGCGTCTCACCACGCGTGAATACGGCGGAACCGTGTGCACGCGGCAGAGTACCAACCTCAACGTCGATCGGGCGAACCGTGCTCTTGTCACGGCCATCAATGCGAGCTTCGCCCTTGATGATGCGCTGGCGCACGATGTTCTTTTCGAGCTTGTACAGCTCGCCTTTAACATCCTCAGCCGACCACTTGGAATCCTCATTACCGGCGAGCACGTCAACAGCCGCAGACTTGGCTACGCCAACGGCTGCCTGGCGATCTTGCTTGTCAGTGATCTGGTAGGCGTCAGAAAGGCCGGCGGTTGCGGCGGCAGCTACGGCTGTGGCGAGATCTTCGTCCACTTCCGGAGCAACCCAATCCCAGGCAGGCTTGCCAACTTCAGCAGCCAACTCATTGATGGTGTCGATTGCGACCTGCATATGCTCGTGACCGAACATGACGGCGCCCAACATGACTTCTTCAGAGAGGCCGGAGGCTTCTGATTCAACCATCAGGACAGCATCCTTCGTGCCGGCTACGACGAGCTCGAGGTCGCCCTCGGCAACGGCAGCGCGTCCGGGATTAAGGACATACTCGCCATCTTTGTAGCCAACCTTGGCAGCGCCAATCGGGCCAGCAAATGGCATTCCGGAGATGGCCAACGCCGCAGAGGCGCCGATCAGAGCCGGAATATCCGGATCCACATCCGGGTTCAATGACATCACCGTAGCGATGATCTGAACTTCGTTCTTAAAACCCTTGGGAAACAGCGGACGAACCGGGCGATCGATGAGACGACAGGTGAGAACTTCTTTTTCACCTGGACGACCTTCGCGTTTGAAGAATCCGCCGGGGATCTTGCCCGCGGCGTAGGTCTTTTCCTGATAATTGACAGTCAGCGGGAAGAAGTCACGGCCCGGATCTGCCGCTTTTCTGCCAACCGCTGTGACCAGGACGGTCGTGTCAGCCATATCAACGACAACTGCGCCGTCGGCCTGACGGGCGATAGCGCCCGTATCAATAGTTACTTCATGTTCCCCGAATTGGAAACTTTTTCTTGTCGATTTCACGATGATTTCTCTGATTGAATATTGTTAGGCAACGGCAACCGACTACGTACCCATTAGCAGGGAACGACTTGTCGGTTGCTTGCGCCTAATAGGTACGCTCGCTGAACTAGCGGCGCAGACCGAGCTTCTTGATCAGCTCGCGATAGCGGTCCTGGTCTTTCGACTTCAGGTAGTCAAGCAGCTTGCGGCGCTTGTTGACCATCTTCAGCAGACCCTGACGGCTGTGGTGATCTTTCTTGTGCTCACCGAAGTGCTCGGTGAGTTCTGCAATTCGTTTTGACAGCAGTGCTACCTGAACTTCCGGGGAGCCCGTATCGGCTTCACCACGCGCATGATCGGCAATAACGCCCTGCTTTGCTTCACTGGAAAGTGACATTTCTTGATTACTCCAATTTCTCTATGTATAGCCCTTTTTTGAGCGCGGTATTCTAGCGCCTGAGCGGGCCTATTAACACCCCAAAATCAAATAATTACGGGGTTTTTTCCTGCATTTGAAATACCCTGCGTGGAGCCAGCATCCCGTCTCCGGAGAGCTCGCCCACGCCCAAAAACCTATGGCCTTCCTGGTACACCCGAACCAGCCCTTGCTCACTGTCAGCGGCCACCTGCACCGCCTGACCGCCGCTGAAGCGTGGACCCTCCGTCCCATCAATCTCCACTGACGGCAGGTTCTTCAGCGCCTCATCCGGTGGCAAAAGCTCCGCCTTGAGTCCATCACGATCCTGCTCCGCCCGTGCCTCGATCGTAGCCAGATCAATCATGTCCTCCGACCGGAAACCCGCGACCGATTCACGGTGCAGGCGACTGGTATGCGCGACTGTCCCGGCCTTTTTGGCAATATCTTCGACCAGGGTCCTTACGTAGGTACCCTTCGCACACGTCACCCTGAAAACCAGCCGCGTTCCGGCCGCCTCGAGGAGCTCTATCTGGTCGATACGGATCGGCCGGGGCTCGCGCTCGACCGTTTCGCCCTGGCGAGCCAGTTCGTAAAGGCGCTTGCCATCTTTCTTCAATGCCGAGTACATCGGCGGTATCTGCAGGGATTCCCCTAAGAAACCCTGCATAAGTTCATGCCATTCATCGAACGACAGGTCCGGCACATCGGCTGTGGCGATTGTCTCACCACCATCCGCGTCACCTGTGCTCGTCGCCGTGCCCAATCGCGCTGTTACACGGTAGGTCTTATCGGCATCCAGCAAATAGGCGCAGACCTTGGTTGCCTCACCGAAGCACAGCGGCAACATACCCGTCGCCGACGGATCCAGACTGCCTGTATGCCCGGCTTTCTTTGCATTCAGCAGGCGCCGCACTGTCTGCAGCGCCCGATTCGAGGTCATGCCCGGGGGCTTGTTCAGGAGCAACAGCCCATCCACCGTGTCATACCGGCGTCCTCCACCTCGCGCCATGGTGCTAGCGCGACGAATCCGGGTGCAGAGCTCCCTCGATCAGGTCGCTCATGCGCTGCCCTTCGGCGGCGCTGTCATCGTGCTTGAAGCGCAGTTCCGGCACGTGACGGACCTTGATGGCCTGTCCCAGCTTCGCTCGCAGAAAACCCGACGCCTTCTCCAGCCCCTGCTGCACGGGCTCGGCCTCGGCATTGGGGTCCAGCATGCTGTAATAGACCCGCGCGACACTCAAGTCTCGCGTCAGGTCAACCCCTGTCAACGAAACTCCCTCAAGCCGCGGGTCTTTGGTCTCAAAACGCAGCAGCTCGCTTAGCGAACGAAGTACCTGGTTCCCCAGGCGCTGGTTTCTCGAAAATTCACGTGGCATGGCTTTCTCCCGTCGAACGCTAGTCGAGCGTTCGAGCGACCTCGATACGTTCGAAGCACTCGATCTGGTCGCCGACCTTGACGTCGTTGTAGTTCTTCACACCAATACCGCACTCGGTACCGGAGCGAACTTCATTGACGTCATCCTTGAAGCGGCGCAGCGATTCAAGCTCGCCTTCGTAGATCACGACGTTGTCGCGCAATACACGAATCGGGTTCGAACGTTTTACGTAGCCTTCGCTGACAATACAGCCTGCGATGTCACCCAGCTTGGGCGAACTGAAGACTTCCTTGACCTCGGCGAGGCCAACATGCTGCTCGCGAATCTCTGGTGCCAGGAGGCCACTGAGCGCCGTCTTCACGTCGTCAATCGCTTCATAAATGATGCTGTAGTAGCGAACGTCGACGCCGGATTCCTTAATCGCCGTGCGCGCCGTAGCGTCAGCGCGGACGTTGAAGCCGATGATGAAAGCGTCCGATGCCGCAGCCAGGTTTACATCTGTCTCGGTAATACCACCGACTGTTGAGCCAAGAACCTTCACTTTCACTTCATCGGTAGAGAGCTTCGTCAGCGAGTCACGCAGGGCCTCAGCACTGCCGTGCACGTCAGACTTAATGATTACCGGTACGGTCGACAGCTCGCCTTCACGCATCTGGTTAAACATGTCATCCAGTTTGGAGGCCTGCTGCTGCGCAAGCTTCGTCTCGCGCGTCTTGGTCTGGCGGAATTCAGCAACTTCACGCGCTTTGCGCTCGTTCTTGACGGCAAGGAAGTCGTCGCCGGAACTCGGCGTCTTGGAAAGACCGAGGACAACGGCGGGCGATGAGGGGCCCGCTTCCTTGATGGAGCTACCCGTCTCATCGAACATGTTGCGAATGCGGCCGTACTCTTCGCCCGCAATGATCATATCGCCTTGCTTCAACGTGCCACCCTGAACCAGCAACGTCGCAACAGCACCACGGCCTTTTTCGAGACTTGATTCGATAACCAGTCCATGTGCGGGCCCTTCGTCGACGGCCGTCAGTCCCATGACCTCGGCCTGCAACAGGATCGACTCCAGCAATTTGTCGACACCTTCACCAGTATGCGCAGAGACGTTCACAAACTGCTGCTCACCGCCCCATTCTTCCGGGATAACTTCATGCTGCGAGAGCTCGTTCCTGACGCGCTCGGGATCGCCGTTTTCACGGTCGATCTTGTTGATAGCGACCACCATTGGCACACCAGCAGCCTTCGAATGCTGAATCGCTTCGATCGTCTGCGGCATAACACCGTCATCGGCTGCCACGACGAGGATAACGATATCCGTCGCCTGGGCACCGCGCGCACGCATTGCTGTAAACGCGGCATGACCCGGTGTGTCGAGGAAAGTAATTTTGCCTTTGTCCGTCGTGACGGAGTACGCACCGATATGCTGCGTGATGCCACCTGCTTCGCCTGCTGCGACTTTCGTGTGACGAATGTAATCGAGCAGTGAGGTCTTGCCATGGTCAACGTGACCCATGATCGTAACCACCGGTGCTCGTTCAACGGCCTCGCCTTCGGTTTGCACTTCGTCCGCGAGGAGTTGCTCGTCAACATCAGCCGACTCGATAGGCTTGGCGACATGACCGAGCTCTTCTACGACAAGCGTCGCGGTATCCTGGTCGATAACCTGGTTGATCGTGACCATGGCGCCCATGTTGAACAGCACCTTCACAACCTCGTTGCCCTTAATGGCCAGGCGCTTGGCGAGCTCCGATACCGAAATGCTCTCAGGAATCTCGACTTCATGTACGACCGGCGCTGTTGGCCGCTCGAATCCATGCTTCGAATCGCCACCCATGGAAACCGTGCGACGCCGCGACGGCGCCTTGCGTTTGCGCCGACCACTCTTGTCGCCCGCAACGTGCAGTTCCTTGCGCCCATAACGCGTCTCGGGGCGCTTGGGTTTCGGTTTGGCTTTTTCTTTTTCCTTGCTGCGACGAGCTCGAGCGTCAGCCTCGGCCTTCTCGAGCCGAGTCTTCTCTTCAGCCGCATTGGCAGCCGCTTTCTCAGCATCTTTACGAGCTTGCTCCTCGGCATTCTTGAGGTCCTGCGCTTCCTTCTCGCGAGCCTGCTCCTCGGCTTTGACCGCTGCTTCCGCCTCAGCCTTGGCGCGCTCAACTTCGAGAGCTTCCGCTTCGACACGTTCTTCTTCCGCGCGGCGTTCGGCGTCCAGCGCCTCCTGCTCTTCCAGTGCCTGCTTTTCGAGTACGTCGCGCTTAATGTAGGTGCGTTTGCGACGAACTTCGACGTTTACGGTACGCGCCCGACCTTGTGCACCGGACAGCCGCAGCTCTGACTGCGACTTGCGCTTCAACGTGATACTTCTTGGCGCTGCCGCCGTTGCCGGCGTGTCATCCTGACCGTGGCTCCGGCGCAAGTGCGTCAACAGCTCAAGCTTCGCATCATCGCTGATACTGTCGTCAGAACCACTGACCTTGATACCCGCTTCATCGAGCTGCGTCAGCAGTTTCTCGACCGGGACCTTCAGTACTTCAGCAAATTGTTCAACTGTCACATCAGCCATACATTAACTCCGCATTCCTGGCACTTACGCCTGCTGTTCTTCTTCAAACCAGTGCGCCCGCGCTTTCATGATCAGCGCTGCTGCGACTTCTTCATCCATTTCACTGATTTCCAGGAGATCGTCCGTCGCCAGCTCCGCGAGATCCTCACGGGTGACAACGCCTTTACTGGCTAGCGTGAACGCCAGCCCTTTCTCCATACCCTCGAGACTCAAGAGGTCTTCAGCCGGCTCGACTTCGTCGATTTTCTCTTCCTGAACAATGGCTTGCGTCAGCAGTACGTCCCGCGCACGGCTCCGCAACTCATCGACAATGCCCTCGTCAAATTCTTCAATCGCCACCAGTTCCGCTGTCGGCACGTAGGCAACCTCTTCAATTGTCGAGAAGCCTTCCTGGACGAGGATGAGCGACACTTCTTCGTCGACGTCCAGTTGCTTCGAGAACAGGCCGATCAACTCTTTCATCTCGGACTCGCTCTTCTCTTCAGCATCGGCCGCCGTCATAACATTGAGCTCCCAGCCCGACAGCTCGCTTGCGAGGCGAATGTTCTGGCCGCCGCGGCCAATCGCCTGGGACAGCTTGTCCTCTTCAACGGCAATGTCCATGCTGTGTTTGTCTTCGTCGACAACGATGGAGACAACTTCAGCAGGTGACATGGCATTAACGACGAACTGCGCTGAGTTGTCGTCCCAGAGGATAATGTCGACGCGTTCACCGGCCAGCTCATTCGAGACTGCCTGTACACGCGAACCACGCATGCCAACACAGGCGCCAACAGCGTCGATACGACTGTCGTTGCTGCGTACGGCGATTTTGGCGCGCAGACCCGGGTCACGTGCTGCGCCAAGGATGTCGATCAGGCCCTGGCCGACTTCGGGCACTTCAATCTTGAACAGTTCCACCAGGAACTCCGGCGAAGTACGGGTCATGAACAACTGCGGACCACGCGGCTCCGAGCGAACTTCGGTCAACAGCGCCTTGATGCGGTCCTGCGGGCGTACGGGCTCACGCGGCACCATCTGCTCACGGGGCACAAACCCTTCGGCATTGCCGCCAAGGTCGATATAAACGCCGTTTCGATCAACACGCTTTACGAGGCCCGAGAGCATCTCGCCCTCGCGTTCCTTGTATTCCTCGACAACCTGCTCGCGTTCAGCCTCGCGGACCTTCTGCACGATGACCTGCTTGGCCGTCTGCGCGGCGATGCGGCCAAACTCAACCGAGTCCATCGGCACTTCAACGTATCCGCCCGGCTCGGCATTCTCGTCAACATCAACAGCGTCGATCATGCGCAATTCCCGATCCGGCGTCTCGAGTTCGGTGGACTCGTCTTCAAATACCAGCCACCGGCGCCACGTATCGTAATCGCCCGTTTCGCGGTCGATTTGTACGCGAACTTCAATATCCTCACCATGCTTTCTGCGAGTCGCAGATGCCAACGCGGCTTCGATTGCCTCGAATATGATGTCTTTTTCGACGCCCTTCTCATTCGAGACAGCATCGACGACCATCAAAATCTCTTTGCTCATTTCCTAAAACTCCACAAATCCCGGGCCGTTACGCCACCTCGGGCACCAGCCGAGCCGTATCGATCGTCTTCAGCGGCAAGCTGTGCGACTCTCCATCCACCTCAACCACAATATTCTCGTCATTCGACGACACCAGCGTGCCGCGAAAACGCCTGCGTCCCTCAATGGGGAAGCGCATTTGCACCTTCACTGTTTCACCTTCAAACCGTTGAAAATGCTCAACTTTTGTCAACTTCCTATCCAGCCCCGGCGATGACACCTCGAGGCTGTAGTTGCTTGGCACCGGATCCTCGACATCGAGGAGCGCGCTGACAGCAAGGCTGACCTTCTCGCAATCGTCAAGGTCGATGCCTTCCGCCTTGTCGATAAATACGCGAACCAGACCGCCTTTACCCCCCAACCGGACCTCGAGGTCCGCCAGTTCGTAGCCAAGTCTCTCGACCGTCGGCTCGAGCAGTTTCGCCAGTTCATCTCCAGTCATCGTCTAACCGTTTGTTTCAAAAACAAAAAATGGGCCAATGGCCCATTCATACTCCGCGCTCTGTCGTTGTCGTCAGACAACAAAAAACCCCTGAGCGGGGCCTTTATCTACCAGGGTCCTGGTAGCGATGGGTCCAAACTGCAGCCCCATTGGTGCGCGGGCGGGATTATACGGCATACATGAGCGCCGGTACAAGGCTACCGACGCCCGTTTTCAGGTACGTCTTTAGCAACCAAGACCCGCGGTCAGCCGGTATCGGAAATAGCGAACGTCACAGATACCGAAACCCTGTACGTCACCTCGTTAAAACTGGGTGCCGACGCCCTTACCGGGCCTGCCTTGGAACCCACAGATTGGCGTTGCGCCGTGACGACGATCTCTTCAAGGACCGCAAAATCGGCCCTCGGCGGTCTCGAATCGACAGCCGAGAAACCGAACTGAACAGGACGCAACGTGAGCCCAAGCTGGGCTGCGAAATAGTCTTTGTTTCGCATTACCGCCTGCAGGGCCTTGTCCCGGACCTTGTCTTCAAATTCGGCTTTCTTGCTGTGCTCAAACGCCACTCCTGCAAATGCGACGTCGTCGTTCGCATCAGCAATACCGGCAACCCCACGAAACAACTCGTCGCTATCAACCGTGACGATCAGACTGTTCACAACGTTGTACTTCGCCGGTTTTTTGCCAAACCAACCGTATTGAGGAGACGCGGAGTACTTTGAACTCTGAATATCATCAGCTTTCACACCCAGGCCGGACAACTCCAGGCGAATTGCATCACGCAGCTCATTGTTGTCCTTCATCGCCAACGCGAGGTCCTTCGCCTCGGTGGACACGACCAGCGTAATCTTGGCCAAATCTGTATATGCGACCTCGGTCGCCGATTCATTCAGCATTACCGTTCGCGTTTCGGCTTTCAGATAGCTGCGCAGTTCTTCGGGAGTGCCGGAGAGTTCTGCTGCGTTTATCAATGGGGTCATGGTCAGGCAAACAAATGCAAAAACCGTGTAACTCATTTTGCTCATACTCAGGTCTCCTCCATCCACTCAGCACGTCGCTCGTAATCGATTCTATACAAATTGTGATAGCTTTGACGCGCGACCCAAGCTGACAAGAACTAATAAGAGAGGCGCCAAATGATCTATATCGCCGTCGTGACCCTATACGTCCTGATGCTCCTCGGCATCAGTGTCTACAAGAGCCGAACTGTTAAGACCAATGAAGACTTTATGGTCGCCGGCCGGGGTGTGCCGGTCTATATGCTGGTCGCAACCCTGGTTTGCACCTGGATCGGGTCTGGCAGCTTGTTCGGCACCGCGGGACTGACGTTCCGTACCGGCATCTCGGAACTCTGGTTTTCGGCCGGCGCCTGGGTTGGCATTCTCGTCGTCTATAAGATCGCCGCACGCGTGCGGCGTATCGCGCAGTACACGCTGACCGATCTCCTGGAAAAACGCTACAACCAGGTGGCAAAAGTTCTGGGCACGATGACGATCATCATTGCGTATATGGTCATCGCCGGATACCAGTTCAAAGGTGGTGGCCGTTTCATCGCCATACTCTCCGAGGGTTCAATTACGCCGGAAACCGGCATGCTCATCGCCGCCGTACTGATCATTGGCTTCACTGTGCTCGCCGGCATGGTGTCGATCGTCTCTATCGATATCTTCAACGGCACCATCATGCTGCTGGCAATGATCGTCACCCTACCCTTCGCTATTGTCGGGCACGGTGGTATCGACGCGGTGATCTCGACGATCCAGCAACATCAGCCCAGTCACCTGTCAGTCATGGGAGGCCATGACTTCATATGGGTGGTCGGCATTGCCTTGCCCACGTTCCTGCTCCTCATGAGTGAGTCGAGCATGTACCAGAAGTTCTCCTCCGCAGACAACGCTCGCAACGCAAAGCGCGCCGTCATGGGAATGTTCATCGGCGTCGTTGTCGTCGAAACGCTGATGATGCTTATCGCCCTGGTTGGCTTCGCGATCTACGCAGACGACCCGCGTTTCTTTATGGCCGACGGCAGTATCAATCGGGCGATGGCGGAAGAGATCATCCTGCGAATCGGATTCGAACAACTGCCTGTGATTATCGGTTCGCTATTGCTGGCCGCTGGCGCTGCCATCGTTATCTCGACCGGCAACACGTTCCTGATGGTGACGTCGACGAACGTCACTCGCGATATCTTCCAGGCGTTCTTCTACAAGAACGCCACTTCCTCTCAGATCATCTGGATTCAACGTGCCTGCATTGTCGGTATCGGCGTACTCGCCTTCCTCATGATGAGTCAGTTCGAGACGATTCTTGAAATGGCGCTGATGTCCTACACGATGATTGGTGCGTCACTTGCGCCGCCGCTACTGGCTGCGTTTTTCTGGAAACGCGTGACGAGAATCGCCGGCGTCATGTCGATCGCATCGGGAATGCTGACGGTCATAACGATCGGCGTTCTGAATGCTGTCTTCAAAGACAGCGGTACGACGATATTCGGCATCCCGTTCCCAATGGATACCGACTACATCGCTATCCCAGCCGTTATCGTTTCGGTGACAACACTGGTTGTTGTCAGCCTGTTGACACCGAAGCCGCTCGAGAGCGACTGGCAGGAATTCATTGGAGACCCATCGAAAACTTAGGGCTTCGCGTTCATGTTCCCACAGTCGTTGTTCAGGAAATCGATCATTGACTCATAAAGCTTGATCTGGTGCTCAAAGAACAGCGTGTTCGAGAAATGATCGGCGCCTTCGAGTTCAACGTACTTATAGTTCTTGCCGTGCTTGTCGAGTTCCTTGCGGTAGCGATTCGAGTGGGTCACCGGTACGCGCTGATCGACGTCGCCGTGGATCAGCAGGATCGGTACATTGACTTTGGCGACCTCTTCAATCGGATTGATTGAGCCTTCCCGATAGGAAAGCTGCGTTTCCTTCTGTGCGCCTCGCAATGACCACCGGTAATAATTCACCTGCTGGATCATATCTGCTACCGCAGCGCCGGCGATTACGCATTGATAGATCTGCGGTTTCCGCGACGCAGCGACCAGTGCGGCATAGCCGCCGTAAGACCAGCCGAACATTGCCATCCTGTCCGGGTCCGCGAGTCCTTGTTCCACGAGGTGAAGCGCCGCGTCGTCCTTGTCGTCCTGCATTTGGTAGCCACCCTGCCCGCCGCTCGTGAAGCTGGTCTTGTGAAACTCAAGTCCGTAGTTAAACGATCCCCGGTACTGTGGCTGCACAACCATGTAGCCATTGTTAGCTAACATCTGCGCCCATTCGCTGTATATAGGCGTTTCGCTGACAAACGGGCCACCGTGCGGCATCACGATCAACGGAAACGGCGGTTCCCCCTGTGGGACCGTCACATACGCACGCAAATCCAATCCATCACGAGCCTCGTAGGCCATATATTTAAGATCGGCAAGTTTTTCACTCTCCAGCAACGGCTGCCGACTACCGACGACCGTTATCTTGCCGTCTTTCAGCAGGTAGTAGGTTCCGGGGTCACGGGGCCCCGAATTGTAGATCGTCATCGTGTTGCCGTCGGCGGACCGACTGTTGATATCGACGTAGTGAGCGTGTGGAATCAACTGCTCGAGCTGTGCGTAGGTTGCGCCTTCTACCTCATCGAAGTACTCGGTATGCAGTTTGTCGGTGAAATAAGTGACGCCGACGATCTTCCTCGCTTGCTTCCAGCTGTTGCTGTGGTATCGAACACCGAATACATCCACGTCCGGACGCCGGTAGATTAGCTCTTCAAATTCGCGGCTATCCGCGTTGTAGGACCAGAGCCCCCGCTTATCGTGGTTGTTGTAGGCAATGGCCAACATGTTGCGGGGCTTTTGTACATCAAACCAGGCGGTCGTGAAGTTCTCGAAGCTGTGCTCGCTCTGCCGATACACCTCGGTCCAACGGGACTCTCCCGGCCAGCGAACATAACCGAGATAATCACCCTTGCTCAGGTCAAAGCCACGCGCGGCTGCAGGCGTTCCGTCCGGGTGGAAATCGATATTGCCGACCGACAGCTTGCCCCGAATAACGAGCTTTTTGGTGCCCTTCTTGAGATCAAACTCCCAATAGGAGCGAGGACGATACGCCTCTGACAATTTCGAACCAGGGCCATCATCCTCGCCCTCCTGAAACGAAATAATGATCTTGCCCGGCTTCTCCGGGAGAAGGTTTGCGATGGCGGGATTGGTCTCGTCAAACGTGTGGATTTTTTTCTCGACCACGTTCGCAACTGCGAGGCGAGTTTCATACGTACCTTGGTTGAATCCCTCGATCTTGTCCCGAACCTGCTGTCGTAATGTGAACACAATGTCAGAGTCGCCAGCCCAGAAGAAACTGGTGATCTCCATCGGGTCGGCATCCAAACGGAAGGGAGTCTTGCTCAGATCTGCCGCATCGTAGACTTCAATAATCGGGTTGCCATCTTTTGAAGGAATCTTCATCAACGCGAGGCGCTTACCATCCGGCGAAACCTGGGCGTTGTTAATGACTTCTCGCAAGGCCCAGTACTCGAGTGGGTATGGCTCGGGCGGTTCGCCTGCAGTCGCAATATCTGTCACCAGGGAACACAGCAGGGCCAGGCCGGCGGCGATTGAGGTTCTGTAATTCATAGCGTCGTCTCGATGTACCGGGTTTCGTTCAAAGATACCACGTGATAAAGGGGTTCGCTTTCAGACCTGTAGCTGACAGAATCCATAAACTATTTTTGGCCGCATGCGGGAGCGCAAGACATGACAAAGCCTCATAATCAGATTCGAGGGCTAATTGCGCCGCTACTCACTCCGTTTAATGACGATCTCTCGATCGCGACAGACCTTTATGTGGCCCACGCCCAGCGGCTGTTCACTCAAGGCTGCGCCGGGATCGCGCCGTTCGGCACGACGGGCGAAGCTCTGTCGGTCGGCATCGATGAACGAATCGAGGCCATACGTGAGCTGGTTGATGGCGGCATTGATCCCGCGCACATGATCCCCGGTACCGGACTTTCGAACATTGCGGACACGGCACGACTTTCGCGGGCCTGTATCGACATGGGCTGTGCCGGTGTAATGACTTTGCCGCCGTTCTACTTCAAGTCAGTCAAAGAAGACGCG
>Ga0265303_10001103_pt1 | contig 16203 bp, 12 predicted proteins | sample Helome_2_FD_192494 | JGI IMG/M metagenome (GOLD analysis project Ga0265303, IMG submission 192494) | Marine sediment microbial communities from subtidal zone of North Sea - Hel_20160317 (Illumina Assembly) | ecosystem: Environmental > Aquatic > Marine > Subtidal zone > Sediment ... | reverse complement strand
GTGGAAGATGATCATGTCCTCCTGGTAGTGCTGCGGCAGGTGGTCTTTGGTTTCCCAGTCCAGGTTGCTGTAGGCGCCGGCATCGACGATGCCTTTGTGGACCCAGGTCGAGGTGTTTATCTCTTCGTTCGAAAAGACATAGCCGATACGGTCGGCCGGCGCCGTTTCGCGAGGCGAGGCGAGCTCCACGAGATCCTGGCCCTGTTCGACCAGCGTGGCATAGGGCACCAGAAACGCGGTGGTCGAGCCGGGATCCTCGAAGGCAATGGTCCGGCCGGCGAGGTCGGCCAGCGAGCGGATGCCGCTGTCGCGCCGGGTGATGAAGATGGTGTGGTATTCGGACACGCCCTTTTTCCACTTGCGAACCAGCGGTTCTGCCACCCCGGCGTCCTGGTAGACCACCGTGGCGAAGGGCGTCTCGGTAACCCAGTCAATGCGGCCCTGCCGCAGATAACGCGTCAACTGTTGATCGTTCTTGGCCATCAGCACCTTGGCGCCGGTGATGCCGAGATCGGCCATCTGCGCCGCCACGTAGTCGGCGATCGGCTTCAGCCGGCGGTAGTGCTTCTTCGGATTGCTGCTGACCTTGCCGATCACCAGTTCGGTTGCCTGGGCCTCGGACGGCACCAATGGCCCGCCGATCAGGAACGCGGCAAGCAAGACCGCGACAAGCTTTGACTTCCGGATCATGACGAATACCTTTCGTTCGGGTGTCAGAAGTGGATCTGCATGCGCACCTGAAAGATCTGCGGATCGTCGTTGCCTGCCACGTCGCCGTCGTCGTCGGCGTTCTTGTCGTTGTTGACGCGGACGTAGTTGGCCATGACGCGCATGTTGGGGTTGATGTACCAGTTGACGCCCAGCGTCAGGTTCCTCTCCTCGCCGCCGCTCACCGGCTTGTCGGTCAGGTCGAGCATGCTGTAGCGCACGGCCAGTTCGACGGCGCCGTACTTTTGGCGCGGCTTGATCCCGCCGAAGACGCCTTTCTTGCGCTTGTAGCGCCGCGATTCCCCGGTCACGAACCAGCTGCCTTGGACGTACCAGCCGTGCAGGTCGGCACCTTCCAGGCCGTCGCGGCGATCGATCTCCGCATAGATGTATTCGCCCTGCAGGGAGGCCGGGCCCCAGACGCCGGCCAACTCGGCGCCATAGCGGCGCACGTGGTCGACCTCGTCGACATCGCCGGTGTTGACGAAGCGGACATCGGTCAAATGGGATTCCGGCCGCTGGCGGAAGCGGAACTCGTCCGCATCATCGGGCTCGCGATAGGAGAAGGCGCCGCCGATGTGCAGAACCTTGGTGTCGGTTGCGAAGGGCGCGTAGGTCGCGCGGGTCGTAATGCCCCAGCCTTCGTCCCCTTCGTCGTCCGGATCGTCGTCGAAGGCCTCGCCGAACACGCCGCCGGCAGCGGTCCAGTTGTCGCCGTAGGTGCGCCCGCCCAGGCCGATGCTGCGGCCCGGGGCAAAGGTGTTCGGCAGCGCCCGCTCCATGAAGGTGATGTACTTGGAACTAGTCATCTCCTCGAGGCTGAAGGGTTCCTTGAACTGGCCGACCGCGATGCTGTGCGGCAACCAGCCCTGGTAGGCGATATAAGCGTCCTTGACGTCCGCATCGCCGCCTGCGAAGTCGACGGCGAACTCGTAGCGCCAGTCGTGGTACATGGTGCCTTCCAGGTCGATCCGGGCGCGGCGCAGCTCAGTGCCGTCGCCAAGCGACACCTCGTCCTCGTCGAACAGGCCCAAGTCGACCATGAGACGGCCGCCGAGCTCGAAGGAGAAGGCACCGTCGTAGGTCGCGACCTCCAGCCCGCCCTCGGTCGTCACGCTGACGTCCACTTCGTCGCCGCCTTGACCCTGGGCCGTCTGTTGAGGCGCGTTGTCCCGCCCGCCGGATTCGGCTGTTACGGACCTCGAAGCGTCCCGCTGGTCACCCGACCCCTGGTCGGCCCCAACCTCACCGGCCCAGAGGCCGGTGCTAAGCGCCACTGCCGCAAAAATCGGCAGACCGCCAATTCGATGTAACATTGCTTGCCGCCTTGTTCGTTGTTTGGCTCTACCTGATGCGGAAACGGCGAAGCAGGCGCCATGGCTCGATCCCTTTCCGCAGGGAAAGGGATAAAGAACTAGTCTTAATGATCTACTAGTTCTGGCCTAAATACTGAACCGAAGGCGCCGAATAGTCGGTCTAGGGCCGTCGCCGGGCCAATGGGACGAGGGCGCCCAGGACGGGGGTTGCCGTCAGCTTCGGCGCCGGGGGCAGGGAGGCTGAGTTGAAAGAGCGCTCGGGGCGGCCGGCTCGGATTAGGTCACCGGCTGGCCACGCGAGACGGGCTGGGCGGTGGCGTTCACTGCCTCGGCCAGGCCCTCTGCCGCGACCCGGGTCAGGGTTTGAGCGCGGCGAGCAGTTCCGTTGCGAAAATTGCCAGGGTGTCGTCGCGCGCGCCCATGATCACGATCCGGTCGCCCGGCTGGGCCAGCTCGATCAGCTTGTCGCCGCAGGCGGCGCGGTCGGCGAAGGCGAAGGCCTGACGCCCGCGCGCCCGAACGCCGTCTACGATATCCTCGCTGGTGACGCTGCGCTCGACCGTACCGCCGAAATAGACCGGGTCGGGCATGATCAGAACGTCGTCCTGGCGCAGGTGGCCTGCAAAGCTTTCGATAAAGGCATCTTTCATCAACCTGAGCGGGCCGAAGCCATGCGGCTGGAACATGACCAGCAGGCGTCCTGGAAAGGCGTGCAGGGTGCCCAGTGTGGCGAGGATTTTGTCGGGATTGTGGGCGAAGTCATCGATCACCGTCACGCCACCTTCCGTGCCAACCCACTCGAGCCGGCGCCGCAGACCGCTGAAGCCGCCGAGCGCGGCGGCTGCTTCCTCCAGCGCCAGGCCGCAGGCACGGGCGGCGCCGAGGGCGGCCAGCGCGTTCGCCGCGTTGTGCGGCCCCGGCACGCGCAGACGCACCCGGGCGGTTGCACCGGTCGCGCGTTCCTGGACCTCGAAGTCGATACCCTCTGGTGCGGGGGTCAGTTCGCCCGCGCGGAGGTCGGCGTCGTCGTCGCTCAGGCTGAAGGTGAGCACCTTGCCAGGCGGCAGCGTGGCCGCCAGCGCGGCTGTCTCTTGGTTGTCCAGGTTCAGCACCACGGTTTCGGCCTTGGCGGCGAAGTCTCGGAACAGCGCGCGCAGTTCGTCCAGCGACTTGTGGTCCAGCGCGATGTTGTTCACCACGGCGATGCGCGGGCTGTAGAGGGCGATCGAACCGTCGCTCTCGTCCACCTCGCTGACGAAGAGGTTGCTCGCGCCGACCACGGCACTGGCGAAGGGCGTGTCGGGCGTGATGAAGTTCTTCATCACCGCGCCGTTCATGATGGTCGGGTCCAGTCCGGCATGGAAAAGAATCCAGCCGATCATGCCGGTCGTGGTCGATTTGCCGCTGGTGCCGCCGACGGCGACGTTGTGCGGCGCGGCGTTGAACTGCTCGGCCAGCAGCTCCGCGCGGGTCATGATGCGGGCGCCCAGTTGGCGCGCCGCCTTTACATCGGGCACGCTGTCTTCGATCGCGGCCGAGGTGACCAGGATTTGCTCGGCACGGGTAACCCCGCTGCCGTCCTGCGGGTAGAGTGGTATGCCGCGGGCGCGCAGAAAATCGAACTTCTGTGCGGTTCCGCCTTGGTCTAGCATGCGGTCGGAGCCTTCCACCACACAGCCCTGGGCGCTGAGGATCAGGGCCAACGGCAACATGCCGCTGCCGCCGATGCCGCAGAAAAAATAGTGCCTGTCTCGGTTCATCGCCCGATACCTATAGCGACCGAACAGGTCTGACAAGAAAGCTGAATGCGAGGGACAGTTGCTTGGCTAGAAACAAAATCAGGATCGGTGTTGTGGCGCCCGGATCACGCATAGACACCAAGGTCGCCGACCGGGTCAAGGAAATCGCCACCGGCCTCTATGGCGACCAGGCGCCCGAGATCACCTTTCACCCGCAGTGCTTTCTGTTGTCCGGGCATTTTGCCGGCGACGACGCCGCCCGTACGAAGGCTTTTCTCGAGATCGCCAACGACGAAAGTTTCCAGGCCCTGTGGTTCGCGCGAGGCGGCTATGGCGCCTGCCGCCTCGTCGAGAGCTTGATCCCGGAACTGACCGACGGGGCGAGAGGCAAGCTCTACCTCGGCTACAGCGATGCCGGGTCCCTGCTCGCCGCCCTCTACAAGGAAGGCTACGCCGGGCTCGCCCACGGGCCGATGCCCGCCGACATCACGCGTGAGGGTGGCAAGGCGGCGGTCGAGCGTGGGCTTGCCTATCTGGTCGACCGCGCGCCCGACGCGCTGGAGGCCAGTGTTCCGGCGGGAGCCAGAACCGCGGCCTTCAACATCAAGATTCTGGGCCACCTGCTCGGCACGCCGTTCCAACCGGATTTGACCGGCCACGTGCTCATGCTGGAAGAGGTGTCGGAGTACATGTACGCGATCGACCGCACGCTTTGCCAAATCACCAGCAATCCCGGCATCAAAAAGGTCGCGGGCATCAGGCTTGGCCGCTGCAGCGCGATTCCGGATAACGAACCGGATTTCGGCCAGACCGAAGAGGAGGTGGCGCGGTACTGGTGCGCAAGGTCCGGAATCCCCTACCTCGGCCGCGCGGATATCGGGCATGATATCGACAACAAGGTCGTGCCCTTCGGCGGACTCGGTTCGGTCTGAAGAGCCGGGGAGCTAGGCGCGGCCTTGCACGGCCACCTCGGCGCCGGGTTCCTCCGGCTCGTGGTCGACCATTTCCGGCGGGAAGCCGGGCGCGCGCAGGTCCGTGTCGCAGGCATCCTCGAGCCGCTTGACGATCATCGAGGACCAGGCGCGGGCGCCGTAACGCTCCAGCCCGTCCTTGAAGATCTCCAGGATCGCCGGCGAGACCTCCAGCGGCACGCCGGCCCGTTCGGCCACGCTTTCGAACAGGCTCATATCCTTGATCACCAAATCCATGGTGAAGTTGATGTTATAGCTGCCGTTCAGGATCACCTGGCTCTCGGTCTCGTGGACGAAGGAGTTGCCCGAGGAAATGCGGATCGCCTCGTAGGTGGTGTTGAGGTCCATGCCGGCCTGCTTGGCGACGGTCAGTGCCTCGCCCAGGGCGACCAGGTGGACCGAGGCGAGGTAGTTGGTCACCACCTTGAGGATAGAGGCCGAGCCGAGCGGCCCAGTGTGCAGGATGCGCCGGCCCATGGCGGTCAGCGCCGGCAGGGCGCGCTCGAAGGCGGCGCGCTCACCGCCGGCGAAGATCGCGATGTTGCCGGTCGCCGCCCGGTGGCAGCCACCGGAAACCGGGCTGTCCATGGGGGTCGCGCCCTTGGCTTCGACCAGTGCGGCGAGGCGGCGCACCTCGGCCTCGTCGGTCGTGCTCATCTCCAGCCAGATCTTGCCGGGCGCGAGGCCGGCGATCACGCCGTCTTCCGCCTCCATCACCTCGGCACAGGCCGCGGGCGAGGGCAGGCAGGTGATCACCAGATCGACCGCCTCGGCCATCTCTTTCGGCGAGTCCGCCCAGGCGGCGCCCTGGTCGAGGAAGGGCTGCGCGAGGCCGGCATCGAGGTCGCGCACGGTGAGCGCGAAGCCGTTACGCAGCAGGCTCCCGGCCAGCTTGCCGCCGACGTTGCCCAGGCCGATGAATCCGATCTTCATTGTGCTGTTCCTCCCTGTACTCGCCGGCCTAAAAGACCGGCTTGTCCGCCATTTCCAGATGTAGCGCGGTGCCCTCGTAGGGGTGCTTGGCGGCGACCTCTTCGTCCAGCTCGACGCCCAGACCGGGCGCGCTCGGCGGGATGACATAGCCGTCCTGCCATTGGATCGGGTTTTTCAGGATCTCGGCATGGAAGCCGCCCCAGGTCTGAATGCTCTCCAGGATCAGGAAGTTCGGCGTGCAGGCGCTAATCTGGATATTGGCAGCACCCTCGATCGGGCCGCAGTAGAGGTGCGGCGCGATCTGCGCGTAGTAGGTCTCGGCCATGCCGGCGATCTTCTTGGCCTCCAGCAGGCCGCCGACCCGGCCCAATGCCATCTGTAGGATCGAGGCCGCCTGGTTCTCCAGGACCCGGGCGAACTCGTATTTGGTGGTCAGGCGTTCGCCGGTGGCGATGGGAATCGTGGTCTGGCGCGCGACCCGGGCCATCTCGGCCGGGTTCTCCGGCGGCGTCGGCTCTTCGAACCATAGCGGGTCGTAGGGCTCCAGCCGGCGGGCCAGGCGGATCGCCCCGGATGCGGTGAACTGGCCGTGGGTGCCGAACAGCAGGTCGGCCTTGGTGCCGACCGCCTGGCGCAGCCGCTTGACGAACAGTTCCGAGTGCTCGAGCGCTTCCAGCGAGGGCTGCCGTCCGTCATAGACGCTGTAGGGGCCGGCCGGGTCGAACTTGACCGCGGTGAAACCTTGGGCGGCGGTTTCCGCCGCCCGCTCCGCGGCCAGGTCGGGGTCGCTATAGACGTCGGTTTTGTCGCCCTCTTTCGGGTAGAGATAGGTATAGCTGCGCAGCTTTTCGTGCACCTGGCCGCCCAGCAGTTCGTAGACCGGCTTATCCACTTCCTTGCCGACGATGTCCCAGCAGGCCATCTCGATTCCGCTCAGCACGCCGATCAGGGAAACGTCGGGACGCAGCGTATAGCCGCTGCCGTAGACCTTGCGCCACAGCGCCTCGATCTTGAAGGGGTCGTTGCCGATCACATGACGCGCGCAGACGTCCTCGATCATGCGCGCAACGACGTGCGGCCCAAAGGTGGCGACGTAGACCTCGCCGACGCCCTCGACGCCGCTGTCGGTGGTCAGCTTGAGGAAGATGAAATAGCGGCCGCCGAAATGGGGCGGCGGATTGCCGACCACGAAGGTTTTGACGTCGGTGATCTTCATCGACTTGTTCTCCGAGTAATACCGGCGGGCCGGTCGGCGCGGTTCTAGAAGATGATCACGTTCCTGAGCGCCTCGCCGCGGTTGACCGATGCGATGGCCTCGTTGATCTGCTCCAGCGGGTAGCGGCCGGAGATCAGCTCGTCGAGTTTCAGGCGGCCCTGCTTGTAGAGCGACACCAGATTGGGAATGTCGATCTGGATCCGCGCGGAGCCCATCTTGGAGCCGAGAATGCGTTGGCTCTCGCTGGCGATCGTGGTGGGATCGAACTCCGACCTGACGCCGTCGGCGGGCATGCCGACCAGCACCACGGCACCGGTCCGGGCCGTCAGGCCATAGGCCTGGTCGAAGGCCGGCTTGGCGCCCACGGTAACGAAGACGTAGTCGGCGCCGCGCCCTTCGGTCAGCGCGCGCACGGCTTCGCCGGTGTCCTCCTTGGTCGGGTTGATCCCGTGGGTCGCGCCGAAGGACTTGGCCGCCGCCAGCTTGTCGTCCGACAGGTCGACGGCGATGATGGTGGTCGCACCGCACAGCGCCGCGCCCTGCACGCTGTTCAGCCCGACCCCGCCGGTGCCGATCACCGCCACGCTAGAGCCCGCGGTGACCCTGGCCGTGTTCACCACAGCGCCGAGCCCGGTGATGACGCCGCAGGCGAGCAGCGAGGCGCTGTCCAGCGGCACGTCCTTGGGGATCGTCACGGCTTGCGAGGCATCGACCACGACATGTTCGGCGAATGCGCCGGTGCGTAGCCCATGCACGATCGCCGAGCCGTCCTCGGAAGAAAGTGGACTGTTTTCATCGAGTGGGAAGCGTGTCTCACAGGCGACCGGCACGCCCTTGGCGCAGTAATGGCAGTGGCCGCAGGCGCGAATCAACGTGACCACCACATGGTCGCCCGGTTTGACGTTTGAGACGCCGGCACCGACCTCCTCGACCATGCCGGCGGCCTCGTGGCCGTAGACCGACGGCAGTTTGCCGCCCCAGGCGCCCTCGGCGTAGAAGATGTCGCTATGGCAGATGGCGCAGGCCGCCAACTTGACCCTGATCTCGCCCGCCTGGGGCGGCGCGATCTCGATTTCCTCGATCGCGAGCGGTTTTCCGAATTCACGGCAAACGGCGGCTTTCACGTCGGCATCCTCCAAAGACGGCGGCTTTCAACTCGGGGAGTTTTGGCGACCGCGCCACAAAAAGTAAACGAAGGAATAGCGCGCTGGGATATTTCCCAAAACCCAAATCCGGTGGTATGCCGCCACCGGGCGAATGCGATGGATAGGCCGGCCGGGCCAAGTGGTCGGGAATTAAAAACAACGGCTCGATCTCACGCGGTTCGCTGCACGGACTACTGGTAAACCAGTCAAAAAAGGCTAACTAAGTCGAAAAGTTTACAAAAACTTCATGCCCGCCCAATAGGACTAAGGTAACAGGCGAAGCATATCGGTGGTTGCACGGAGGCGCCGCCCGAGGGCCTGTTCCAGGGACAAGATTAGGCCAGTGACAGTAAGATCCAACAGCTCCATTTCTGTCGGCAAGACGCGACGGTTACTCCTCGCGGTACTCGCCGGCGCGATGGTGCTGGCGGCTGGATTGAGGTTGACCACTGTCCACGCCCAAGAGGCCGAGCACAATCGCCTGATCAATCTGATCGACCGCCAGGGCATGCTGCTGGAGAAGATGAGCAAGGAGACATTGCTCATCGCTCTCAAGGTCGATACGCCAAAACATCTGAAGGCACTGCAGCGAACACGTGACGAATTCGACCGTACGCACCTGGGCCTGCGCAAGGGCGACGCGGACCTTGGCTTGGCCCCCACCGAAAGTCCGGCGGTCCTGGACCTAATGACCCAGATCGAAGGCCTTTGGCCCTACTTCGATGACGCGGTCCGCGGCAGCCTGACATCGGGTGCCGCCGGGCGCCCGCAGATCGATGCCCTGGCAGAGTTCAGCCCACCGCTTTTCGAAGCAATCGACGGTGCGGCGGACCTGTTCCTCGGAGAAGCGACGGGAGGCCAGCTGCGCTCGATGCTGCCCATCGCGATCCACGTCGCCAGCCGCCAAAGCATGTTGACGCAGCGGATGATGAAGGAGTTTCTACTGATCGCCTATCAGTACGAGGCCAGGAAGAACCGCAAAAGGCTCAAACGAAGCTCCGCGTCCTTCGGCAAGTGGCTCGAGGCGCTGACCCGAGGCGATCTTCAACAGAAACTCATGCCGCCGCCTAACAACGAGATCCAGCTCCAGCTCGACAAGGTATTGCAGCTCTGGCATGAGTTCCAGCCCCTGATCGGGGCCGCCGGCAAAGGCAGCAAACCGTCGCGCGAGGAGATCCTGCGGGCGGCTGACCTGAACGCCAGACTGTTGCTGGCCATGGATAAGGCCGTCTCCCTGTACGAGTCATTCTAGACCGGCAACTTTCGTCCAGCCGCCTGTTAGTCCAGCCGCCTGTTAGTCCAGCCAACTGAAGGTCGATCCGGGTCGGTGCCGGGATGGCCACAGCTATGTATTGTATTTTGGCATCGAAGCCTAGAATAAAAATAGATAAATTTGATGTAAATATAGAATAAACCATATATTTTTGAAGTAAATTTTTAATAATCATTTCTTATATCTAAACAATGAAAAGACATTTGATTTGGATTTCCGGGGAGTTAAAGTTATGACAATTTACAAACATGATAAATCGCGTTGTCTCCAAGGTGCGCGCCGCGCCTCCCGTCGCGCGATCGGAACCGCGGCAACCTTCATGACGCTATTCGCGCTGACCACGGGGCTTCCCGGCTGGTCGGTCGCCGAGGCGAAGGAGACCCTGGTCTTCGGTGCCTACACATCCGAAAAGCCCTTGGCGATGGTGCGGCAGTTGCGGCCCAGCCTGAATACGATCGCCGAACGGATGAGCGAAATTCTCGGCGAGGAAGTCGAGATAAAGATGGAGGTTGCCAAGAGCTACGTCGAAGGCGTCGCCCTTCTAACCAGCGGACGGGCCGACTTCATGCGGCTGGGTCCGGCCTCCTACGTCTCCGCGAAGCAGCGCAAGGACGGTCTGGAACTTCTGGCCGTGGAAAACAAGAAGGGCAAGAAACTGCATGCCGGCGTGATCTGTGTCAAAGCCGACAGTCATATCTATGAGATTTCCCAACTAAGGGGTCGCAGTGTGGCCTTCGGCAACAGTCGCTCGACACTCGGCCGCTACGTTGCTCAGCAGACGCTGATGCAGCAGGGCATCTATGCGCGGGCACTGTCACGCTACGAGTATCTTGGGCGGCACGACAAGGTCGGCCAGGCGGTCGCGTCGGGCCAGTACGATGCCGGCGCGCTGTCCGAGTCGACCTTCAAGAAGCTGGTCAAAAAGGGCGTGCCGATTCGCGAGATCGCGAAGTTCAAGAGTATGACCCGGGCCTGGGTCGCGAAGGCGGGCATGAAGCCCCGCGTTGTGAAGGCCCTGCGCCAGACGCTGCTGTCGCTGGACGATCGCAAGGCGCTGAAGGCACTGCGTTTCGACGGTTTCCTGATGGCTCAGGACTCCGAGTTCGACGACATTCGCAAGGCCATTGGCGAGAACGCCCGTTTCTTCGCGACCGATTCGGCCGCGCTGGGCGGCAGCCAATAGCCAAGACAAAGGAAGGCGGTAGCAAATGACTGTTGCTAGAACTGAGTTCGGGCACGAGGGCATCGGCATTGGCCGTGCCGTCGGCTGGATAGCGGCTGCCCTGGTGGCCGCGGCGCTTGTCGGCGCCGCGGTCCACCATATGGCCAGCGGCTTCCTCACCGCGCAGGATATGGCTGAGAACGACAGTAAGTCGGGGCTCTTGATGTCGGCCTCGCTCGAAGATGTGCTCAGCGAGGACCGGCCGCGCCTGGAGACGACGATCGAATTGTTCGCCGAGCGGGATCCAAGCTTCCATTCGATCAGTATCACCGACGAGGACGGCGGCAGCTTGGTGTCGTGGCAGCGTTCCACGACTCCGCAAACGCAAACGCTCTTGATGTTCTTCAAGCGCCTTTATGCACCTCAGCGTTCGGTCAAACCGATCGTGCTGGAGGGCGAAACCTACGGCACCATGACCATGGAGTGGGATCGTTCCGCCCAGGGTCTGATGATCGACAAGCAGGCCCTTGTGGCGGCTGGCACTGTTGCCGGCTTGTGCTTGCTCTTCGCCTTGATCGGCTACCGCATAGGGCGCCGACAGGATTGAACCTCGTCCTTGCCCCGGCGCGCCGCTGGGGCATGTCGAACATTCTCGGCCGTTCGAGCCCCTTCATCCGGGTTCGGGCGGCCGTTTGATTCTGCCCCGGGCCATGTACGTCCTGCTCGCAGTTGCCAACGGGCAAGCTGGCCTGGGTGACCGCCGAAGAAGTCGTCGAAGGGCGTGGGCGGCGCCTCGTCCTCGTCGCCGGCCTCGCTTCTCTCAAGCCCAATTGGCCTGTTTCCAGAGGCACGGATAGCCCAGCCCGCCGCAAATCCGTTGCGGCGCCTTGGGCCAAGGTACTGTGGGAAATGCCACAGCCGCCCTAGCTGAAATAGTGATCCATAGAACAGAGTGAAGATTCAGCACCCTCAGGGCCTGACGATTGGCCCGTCTGGATCTGCGCGGTGGCTCAGCCTTCAAGGAAGGGGGCTCTCACGTGTTCAGGAACATATCGGCCGGGTCTTATCAGATGGATATCTACCCAAAGCCCACCCATCCTCCCGAACGTGCCGGCTCGCAGTTCTCGCTTGTTGAGGACCGCCTGATCCGGACCATCCCAGGCGAAAACGAGCTGATCCTGGCCGTGCAGTCGGTCGACCCAGCGAGCAACAGGATCATCTTTCAAGCACGCAGCATCCCAGAGCCGCTGCCGTCCGGTGCGCGGGTGATCTCCAGCAAGCTCATCACGAAGCTCGCCCAGCCACTGGGCGGCGAGCGTGTCGATAGCGCTGCTTTTGCCAACATTGGATCGGGATCCATGGCCTTGGCAACCGGCGATGTGGTGCGGTTGGTGAAACGACGTGCGACTCGGGTCAAGCCGGGTACCTACTACCGCCCCGAGACAAAGGCCCGGCGTTTGGGCGGAGTCGTACGGGATATGGCGAGAGGCTTGCCGATCATTGGCGCCATCGTCGAACTGACGCGCATAAACGGTGAGGATATCCTTTCGGAAAAGGTCGGCATGACGCCACCGGAGGTGGCCGACGTTCGGACGGTGGGCAGCGGCCTGGCAAAACGCGTTGTTGGGACAGCCCGCCATGTGCAGGCCATGACCAACGAAGAGGGCCGCTACAGCTTCCATTTCCCGGAACGGCTCGATCTGGTCATCGATGCCGTCACTCTGCGGGTCACGGCCGGGGGGCACGACCCGGAGGGCCCGGTGGATGTGGATCTGATCGGAACGGCCGACAACGAACTGGGGTTTTTGATGATACCGGCTTGAGGGCCGGCGCGGTCTTGTTCGGCCTGTGGAAAGCCACAGCGAAACCGCTTTCGCCCCACTAGGTTTTGGCCGCACGGGATTTCTAGATGTGGGCTTCACGGTGACCTTCGGCCCGATGTTTCGGAGCCAGGGGCGATGCCGATCAACGGCGAACACGCCATGGGAGAACAGACATGATCACGAAGAATGGTTTGGGGAAACCTATAGGGCAGGACAGCGGCCGGTTCGAAACCAAGAAAGGAGCAGCGGGACCTTTCACGGCAATCATCGCCGGCCAGGCGGCCCTCGATCGATCATTGGTCTCCGAAGTCAGGAACCGCGTGACATCGGGCGCACTCCTCACCGCTACCGGTGAGGCCCGGACCTTCAAGATCGATCTAGGGGGCAAACTCGCCGTCACGCTCGAGGGACCTCAAGGCGGGGATTTCGATATCTATGTCAAACACGGTTCGCCGCCCACGGTCGAGGACTACGACCTCGTCGGCTATTCCATGAGCGCCAATCAAAAGATGGTCATCGATTCGCCCGAGTCCGGCGACTGCTACTTGATGGTTCGCTCCTACCGCGGCGCCGGCGATTTCTCCTTGCGGGTCGATCTCGACTAGGCCGAAGTAGGGATCTTGCCCGACGCATCTATGGGGCGAGCCTCAAGCACGCTCTTCGCGAGGTCCAATTCGATCGCGGCTAGGCCGCTCTTGGGGCGGTGATTCAACCAGCAACCGCACTTCGCCATGTCGCCGTACTTCTAGTGGCAGCCGCCCCCGGCATCGTGAACGGAAACTCGAACACCTCATTAGCAGCATGGATTCTCTCATCGGCGGGCGCTAGTCTGCTATCTAGGGATGAGAGGAGGTGAAACACTGCCTGGCCGCTGGTCCAGTCGGGGGGCTAGCCCTTTACGATAGAAGTTGTTCACGGATAGTTTGGGGTTCCTTGATGCGCCAGCATGCCAGTTGCTCGGATTACGGCATTTTTTGGAGGGCGCTTTCTTCGTGGTGGTGTTTCAGCGCCGGAACGTTTGGGGCGATTTAAGCGGAATTGGGTCGATGGAGAGCGTTGAGCCTAGATTGGGTAATGCAAACGTCGCCGGGCAAGGGTCTCTGCGGCCGATGGCGGCTGTCGTGTTCATTGACGTTGTCGGCTACACCCGATTGATGGAGCAAGACGAGCAGGGCACGCACCGGCACTGGATGACAATTCGCTCGAGCGTCATCGGGCCGGGCGTTCTGGGCAAGGGTGGGCACATCGTCAAGAGCACCGGCGATGGGTTCCTACTCACATTCGAAAGTGGCCTGGACGCGGTGAAGTTTGCGCTCGAGATGCAGCGCGAACTTGGCGCTCACGCTGCCGGAGACGGCCATGATCAAGCCATGCAGATCAGGATATCGGAACACTACTGTGAGATCATACAGGAGCAGGACGACATCTTCGGGGAAGGGGTCAACATTGCCGCCCGCCTCCTGCCGTTCGCGGACCCTGGTGGAATCGTGATTTCCGCGACGGTCCACGACCAGATCCGTCCAACCTTACAGTTCCATCTGGTCGACCTCGGCTTTCTAAGACTCAAGAACATTGAACGCCGCGTGCGTGCGTTCAAGATTGCGCCCCTCGAACTCGCAGCCCCCAAGGCCCCGCCCACGCGAGGTCATCAGCCATCGATTGCCGTGCTGCCGATGCGCACACCCGGACTCAATCCACCCGACCGTTACTTTGCGGAGGGAATTGTCCATGACATCGTCGCATCTCTTGCATCGGTGCGTGAGCTGTTTGTCGTGGCGAGCAGTTCCACACTGGCGATTCCCGACACTACTTTGGACAGCACGGCTATCAGTCGCATGCTCGGTGTTCAGTACCTTCTGACCGGCAGAATCGCGCGCGCCGCTACGGGCTGGCGCGTTATCGCCGAGTTGATCGACACGGATACGCGTTCGGTGATTTGGACCGATCGCTTCGAGTTCAAGCACTCCGAGTTGTTCACAGTGCAGGAAGCCATCGCGGAGAAGGTCGTCTACGCTTTGCTGCCGCATATACGCTTCACCGAACTCGAGCGCGCTCTTCGCAAGCCGCCGCAAAGCATGGACGCTTACGATTTTTTGCTGCAGGGCATGTACCGTCTTTATCGACTGCGGGAGGAGGACTTCGAGGTTTCGCGCGCTTTGTTCCAGAAGGCCATCGAGCACGACCCAAGCTACGCCACGGCCTACGCCATGATGGCGAAGTGGTATATCCTACAGATCGGGGAAGGCCGCTCCACGGACGAGCGTGCCGACGATGAGGAAGCGCTCCGATTCGCTTCGCTGGCAATCAAGCATAGCCCTTCAGACCCGCTCGCACTATCCGTATACGGTCATATACAGTCCTTTCTCTTCGCCGAATACGACCGCGCGATCGAATCGTTCAACCGGGCAATTGCCGCGAGCCCAAACTCGGCAATCGCATGGGGGCTCAGTGCACCGACCTATTGCTATATTGGGGATGGTCAGGGCGCAATTGACCGGGCCCAGCACGCACTCTCCCTCTCCCCGCTCGAACCCTTTGCATATTTCTACAGGACTACGCTGACGCTTGCCTATTACTTCAATGACTCATACGAGGATTCCGTTTTCTGGGGCCGAAAGTCGATGGCGGCCGCGCCAAGGTTTACCGCCAACATGCGTCCGCTTATCGCGAGCCTGGCCGCCCTGGGTCGGCTCGACGAGGCGCGCGAGGTCGGAGCCGCATTGATCGAGCAGGATCCGGATTTCCGGGTTGAGAAGTTCTGCAGCCGGTATCCACTGAAGCGTCTTGAACATCGCGCGCTGCTGTCCGAACGGCTGTTGGCGGCGGGCTTGCCGAAGTAGCCGTTTGCCGCACCGAAGGTTACTGTTTGCCCTTGGCGTTGGTCCTTGGAATCTTCTTGGGCTCGCAACAAGATTCGATGGTCAAGCTGCCCTCGTATATCGGCGTTTCCGAGAAACCGCTGGCGCGGAGAATTTGCACTTCCAGCGTCGAATACCCGTTCGCCGCCTCGGGGGGCAGTTTGAATCGACGCCGATCGAGAAACACAGCGGTTGTGGTATCGGTTATGTCGATGGCGATGGTCTGCCAATCCTGGCCCGGCAATCGGGCTTGCACGGTATGTCGCAAGCTACGATCGTAGGTTCTGGGCCAGGTTATCTTCAGGAAGTAGGGATCCTCGGAGGAAGTGACCGGTGATACCAGTTCTACCGACTCCCTGTCGAACTTCGACGGCAGACATGGACCTTCCTCGCCCTTGGAGCGGCTATCGGCCACCGTGCCGTCCACCTGAAGCTCCAACTTGCTCAGGGTATCCCAAGGAGACACCGTGATCTGGAATGCGCCGGAATGTTGCGGTAGGTCGGTTGCCGCCGCGCGCTTCAGTTCCACGTTCGTTTCGAAGAGTATTTCCCCCTCCGCATCCGTTCCGACCACCACAACCCGCCGCTCGCTTTCCTCGGCCGCGGGCGACTTGGTGCGCACCGGGAAGACATAGCCGATCGCCCCATGATTTGTGTTCAGGTTGTAGGTCCCGACGATCTGTAGGTATTGATCGGCGCCGCCCTTTTTATCCGATTTGTCTTGTTCAACCAGTTTCTCTTCTTCGCGCAACCGTTCGAGCATCCCTTTGTAGGAGTGATCGGAGACCCAAAGCGGATGGCAATAGGTCATCAGGTCATACCACTCATCGGACCGTAAGACCCGGGGGCGCTCGATGCCATCGCCGACATCGAGCCCATAGTGCGGGTGATCCTGGTCCGGACCCGAACTCGAGAGCTGTCCTTGGTACTCCTCGGGCAAATCGAGATCTTCCTTCGTTTGCCGGCCGCAAATTCCAGGATGCAGCCGCCCAAGGCTGTGGGCGAGTTCGTGTGCGCCATATGATCCATCCTCCAGCATCGCAGGCCCGATCCCGATGA
>Ga0265303_10001100_pt1 | contig 16211 bp, 11 predicted proteins | sample Helome_2_FD_192494 | JGI IMG/M metagenome (GOLD analysis project Ga0265303, IMG submission 192494) | Marine sediment microbial communities from subtidal zone of North Sea - Hel_20160317 (Illumina Assembly) | ecosystem: Environmental > Aquatic > Marine > Subtidal zone > Sediment ... | reverse complement strand
GGCCAAGCTGCGTTGCCGAAACAATATGCGTGAGATCCTGAACGATGAACAATGGCAGGCCCTGACACAACTGTACCGCGATAAATTCATGTAGGCGGTTTCCCGGTTTGTGCTGTACAAGCCCCGCCGAGGCGGGGCTTTTTGCACTCGAGGAGACGAAGGGTTCTGGCCAGGGGACTGCGTGTACCGATGTCACACCATCCAAAGGCCGGTAACATAGGCACCCCGCCCTCAAGCCGACGTACGCCCTCGCCCGGGTACCTGGAGCAAAAGGTGTCTGAACTCATCGCAGTCGACAATTTGGTCAAACACTATCCTGGCGTCCGGGCTGTGGACGGGATCAGCTTTGCGGTCAATCGTGGGGATTGCTTCGGTCTGCTCGGTCCCAACGGCGCCGGCAAGACCACGACCCTGGAGATCCTTGAAGGCATAAGCGAGGCCGACGAAGGATATATTCACTATCAGGGTGCCGCACGTGATGACAGCTATCGACAGGCCATCGGAATCCAGTTCCAGGACACCGCACTGCAGGACTTTCAGACGGTTGGTGAGGCACTGCAACTGTTTGCCAGTCTGTACACCAGACACCGGCCGTTCGCGGAACTGATCAAACTGTGCGACCTTGGTGAACTCCTGGAACGCGATACCCGCAAGCTGTCGGGCGGACAACGCCAGCGCCTGCTATTGGCGATCGCCCTGATCAACGACCCGGATCTGGTCTTTCTCGACGAACCCACCACCGGGCTCGACCCGCAATCGAGACGAAATTTCTGGGAACTGATCGAAGGCATAAAGCGCGAGGGAAAGACCGTATTGATGACCACCCACTACATGGAGGAGGCCAGTGTCCTGTGTGATGAGATCGCCATCATCGACCAGGGGCGGATCATCGAGCAGGGAGCCCCGCAAGACCTGCTTTCACAACACTTTCCACGCGCCTTGGTCCGGATCCCGCTACAGGTACTGCCACATCAGGGCGAGCTGCCGCCGGGATTCGAGGTCCGCGGCGAACATGCAGTGGCGGCCACCAATAACATCGAGAACATCCTGTCTGACCTTAACCGACGCGGGGTCTCTCTCGATGAACTGCACATCGGTACACCCACGCTCGATGATCTGTTTCTGAAACTTACCGGACACGGGCTGCGCGAATCATGAACCTGGAACGCATACTCGCGGTCGTCCGCGCACGCAACCGCGAGTTCTATCGCGACAAGGCGGGACTCGGCTGGAACATACTCATGCCTTTGGTGATCGTGTTGGGTTTCGCCTTCATATTCAGCGGCTCCCAACAAGACCTGTTCAAGGTCGGTTTGCTCGGCAACAGCACGCGGCCGGCGTTTCTCGATACCCGGCATATCCAGTTCATCAAGCAGCAGAGTGAACCCGAGGCGATCGAGAAGGTCCGCTATCACCGCATCGATCTATTGCTCGATCTGCGCGGCGCTCCACGCTATTGGGTCAACGATCTGTCGCCCAATGGCTACGTCGTGGAACGTCTGTTGCTACAGGCCCATTCCCAGCCGTCAGAAGACCTGATCCGCGAACTGGTGAGTGGACGCCCGGTACGTTACGTGGACTGGGTTCTTCCCGGAGTATTGGCGCTCAATGTGATGTTCAGCAGCTTGTGGGGCGTCGGCTGGGTGATCGTTCGCTACCGCAAGAACGGCGTCCTGCGCCGGCTGCGCGCCACGCCCCTGAGTGCCGGTGAATTCCTGGTCGCACAGATCATCTCGCGCCTGCTGGTGGTCACTGGCGTTACCGTGCTGGTGTTTGCCGGTACCAATGCCCTGCTCGACTTTCCGATGCGCGGATCCTACATCGCACTCGGTCTGGTGTTTCTCAGCGGCGCCATCGCCCTGATCAGTATTGGCCTGGCCGTCTCTGCGCGCGTGCGCAGCGAAGAACTGGCGGATGGCCTGCTTAACCTGATGTCATGGCCGATGATGATACTGTCCGGCGTCTGGTTCTCGCTCGAAGGCACCAACGTATGGGCACAACGGTTTGCAGAGCTGCTGCCGCTCACCCACATGGTGGATGCGGCACGCCGCATCATGCTCGACGGCGCCGGGCTGACCGACGTAACGTTCGAGATAGGGATACTGCTGACCATCGGCCTGGTACTCCTGACCCTGTCATCACGCGCCTTCCGCTGGCAATAACCCCAGACGACTACTGCCCGATACCGGACCGCACCTTGTCCGCCATATCACGGGCCCCCTTCTCGAGGTTCTCTACAACCTGACGTCCCTGACGCTTCTGTTCCGCATTCACCAGCCTGAGCAACTCCGAATCAGACAGGGTCTGGCCATCGAAGGTCATCTTGAAAGGCAGGGTGGCATGGGCCGAAAGCGGGTCCGCCAGCGTCTGAGCGGTGTCATCGAGCGCATCGTAGGCGTAGTAGCAGGCCGATTTCGACGACCTGGGGTCGCCGCCACCGGCCACGTCGAATGTCAGCGAGGTCACCGCATACGAAGGCCGGCTGAACGTATTCTCGCCACCGGTCCATTCGGCCGACTCGGCAGAGGCCAACAGCGCAGTTGTCAGATTCTTGCACAAGGTCACGCGCACATCCTCCCGCGAACCCGAGCATCCGGCAGTCACGACCACGCCAAGCGCAAGCGCCACGGCAAGAGATTTTCCCGGCATCCAGATCGTCTTCATATCTTCACTCTCAGTTGTCTGTTTGTCTTCAGCGGATCGTTGTCCCGCCTATTCGTCCGGCTCGATACCGTCCACCTTCTGGAAACCACGCGGCAGCTTGTTACCACGCCGGCCGCGCTCTCCTTCGTAGGCATTGAGGTCCGCAGCCCGCAGATTCAGGTAACGCTTACCCGAATACAGCCTGACCTTGCCACCCAGAGGTACCGCCAGTATGTCGACTACGTACTCAGTGTGATCCGCAACCGCTTTGGCCGGGATGCCGATGATCTTGTTGCCCTTGCCGCGCAACAGCTCCGGCAGGTCACTGGCCGGAATGACCAGCATCCGACCCTCGCTGGTCACCGCTACCAGGCGATCGGTATCCGCATCCGCAATCATTGACGGCCGCAGCACCCGCGCACCCTTCGGTAGGCTCAATGCCGCCTTGCCCGCCTTCTTGTTGGCCAGCAGGTCCCGCGCGCGGACCCGGAAACCGTAACCGGCATCCGAGGCCAACAGCCACCACTGCTCAGGATCACCACCGAGCGCGGCGACAAAACTCTGCCCCGCCGGCGGATTGAATCGGCCGGTCAGCGGCTCGCCCTGGCCGCGTGCCGAAGGCAGCGTGTGCGCCGCCAGCGAATAGCTGCGTCCCGCCGAATCGAGAAATATTGCCTGCTGGTTGGTGCGTAGTCGCACCGCTTGCCGGAAGCCGTCTCCCGTCTTGTAATTGAGTTCCGCCGGGTCCATCTCATGTCCTCTGGCCGCGCGCACCCAGCCCTTTTCAGACAGCACCACAGTCACCGGCTCGCTGGGCGTCAGCTCAGCCTCATCCATGGCTGCGGCGGCATCCCGGGCAACGATCGGCGAACGTCGCACATCACCGTACTTTTCCGCATCGGCGGCGAGTTCCTTGCGAATCAGGGTCTTCATACGCTGCTTGGAACCCAGGGTCTTCTCCAGCTGATCCCGCTCTTTGCTGAGCGCCTCCTGCTCGGCGCGAATTCTCATCTCTTCCAGCCGCGCCAGATGACGCAACTTGGTATCGAGGATGTAATCGGTCTGCAGTTCGCTCAGATCGAAACGCTTCATCAACACCGGTTTCGGTTCATCCTCGGAGCGGATGATCCTGATCACCTCATCCAGATTCAAAAACGCAACCAGCAGACCTTCGAGCAGATGCAGACGTTCCGACACCTTGTCGAGCCGGAACTGCAATCGGCGGCGGACCGTCTCGAAGCGATAGTCCAGCCATTCGACCAGGATCCGGCGCAGGTCCTTCACCTGTGGCCGACCATCCAGGCCGATCATATTCAGATTGACGCGGTAACTGCGCTCCAGGTCGGTGGTGGCAAACAGGTGCAGCATCAAGCGCTCGATATCCACCCGGTTGGAACGCGGCACGATGACGAAACGTGTCGGATTCTCATGATCTGACTCATCGCGCAGATCCTCTATCCAGGGCAGCTTCTTGGCCTGCATCTGTGCCGCAATCTGTTCCAGGATGCGGCTGCCCGAGACCTGGTGAGGCAGTGCGGTGATCACAATCGCGCCCTGATCCTTGTTCCAGCACGCGCGCAGTCGCACCGAACCCACACCGTTCTCGTAGATCTTTCGCAGATCCGCAAGCGGCGTGATGATCTCGGCCTCGGTCGGAAAATCCGGCCCGGGGACGTGCTCGCACAGATCCGCCAGTGAAACCCTTGGATCCTCGATCAGGCGAATACAGGCCGAGGTGATCTCGCGCAGATTGTGCGGAGGGATATCGGTCGCCATCCCCACCGCGATCCCGGTCGCACCGTTCAAAAGGACGTTGGGCAGGCGCGCCGGCAGCATGCCCGGCTCATTCATGGTGCCGTCGAAATTCGGCACCCAGTCCACGGTCCCCTGACCGAGTTCAGACAACAATACCTGCGCGTAAGGGGTCAGACGCGCCTCGGTGTAGCGCATGGCGGCGAACGACTTGGGATCATCCGGCGAACCCCAGTTGCCCTGACCGTCCACCAGCGGGTAACGATACGAGAAATCCTGCGCCATCAGCACCATGGCCTCGTAGCAGGCGGAATCCCCGTGCGGATGAAACTTGCCCAGCACGTCACCGACCGTGCGTGCCGATTTCTTGTGTTTGGAGGCTGCCGACAGCCCCAGTTCCGACATCGCGTAGACGATACGCCGCTGCACCGGTTTCAGGCCGTCGCCGATGAACGGCAGGGCCCGGTCCAGAATGACGTACATGGAATAGTCGAGGTAGGCCTTCTCGGTGAATTGGCGCAGTGGAAGCTGCTCCACCCCTTCGGCGTTGTACTGCGGTTCCTGGTCCATCGTGTTTTTGGCTGACTCTGAAGAAGTCCGGATTCTACACTGCCGGCCGGCGGATGCCTTGCCTCTGCCACACCGAAATCCATTATTTGTGGGCCAACATCAGTCAGGACGCTGTCAAGGAAATTTTGACCATTACAAGCAAGGTCGCCTAGAGTCTGGCTAACAATTCTGAAGCATGGACGCGCGGTACGGACACAATGGACAGATTGGTGACGCCTGATGGCCCTGTTTTGAGGCCTCGAAGCTGGAGACCCTGGCTGTTTGCCGCTTTCGCTGGTGCGCTCGCGATCACCGCCGAGCAGATCATCGAGCACTTCGAAAAACGCAGCCTGCTGGAGCACGAAAAATCTCATGTCCTCAACGGCTTATCACAGCTGAGGGCCCGCCTTGAGGGCGTAATCAATGGCAATCTGCTGATGACGCGTGGGCTGACGGCCGTGATCGCGGCACAGCCCGACATCGGCCAGGACGGTTTCGGGCGTATCGCGCGCAACCTGGTGGATTCACGCCACGCACTGCGCAATATCGCGGGAGCCCCGGATCTGGTGCTCTCGCTGATCTACCCGATCGAGGGCAATGAGGCAGCGATCGGGCTCGACTACCGAACCCATCCCACCCAGCGTGATGCCGCGCTGCGGGCAATCGAATCACGCGACACGGTCATCGCCGGCCCGCTGAATCTGACCCAGGGGGGGATCGGTATCGTCGCGCGCGAACCGGTATTCCTTGAGCCAAGCAAAGAGGGGACGGCGCCGCCCCTCTGGGGCCTGGTATCGGCGGTGATCGACGTCGACGAACTCTATCGGCTTGCCGGCCTCTCCTCACCAGGCCGCTATTCGGACCTTGCTGTTGCCATTCGCGGCAAAGACGGCAAAGGGCCCCAGGGGGAAACGTTTTTCGGCGATCCAGCCCTTTTCTCTCAGGACCCGGTGACCATCATGGTCAGCCTGCCGGGCGGAACATGGCAGATTGCCGCCTTACCGGCAGACGGCTGGGGCCAACACGATCATGACTTGGAGCTGATCCGGGCGGCCGGCTTCGCCATCACCCTGATCATTGCAGTAATGGCCTATCTGCTCGCCCGCGATATCACCGAGCGCCGGCGTGCGGAGGAAGAATTGCGCGCCAGCGCCGAACGACTCGAGGCGGCCGAAGGCATCGCGCACATCGGTAACTGGGAATACCGGGTTGTCGATAAAAGCATACATTGGTCTGACGAGGCATACCGGATCTTCGGGCTGGCCCCACAGCAAAAGACCATCGACTACGACTGGCTGCGGTCGCGGGTGCATGCAGATGACCGAACCGCTCACGACGAGTACCAGCAACGCATGCTCAGCAGTCGCCCCGGGGACACGATTCCTGAATACCGGTACCGGATTTTGCGCATGGACGGTGAACAGAGACTGCTGAGCGTCTGGGTCAAGGTCGACTACGATGACCTTCAGAAACCGAGCAGACTATTCGGCACACTGCAGGACATTACCGAGACCCACCAGATGCAACATGATCTGCAGGCGCGCCTGGAGGAATTGACGCGCTGGCAGGGCGTGATGCTGGGCAGGGAAGAGCGCATTCAGGAACTGAAGTGGGAGATCAATCAGATCCTGAGCGATGAGGGCAAACCCGCCCGCTACCCCAGCCAGGCGGATCGGGCATGACCGTCGCACCCCAGCCACCCAACGAGGAAGAGCGTCTGAGCGCGCTGGCCGACTACCAGGTCCTCGACACGCCACCGGAGGCACAGTACGACGACCTGACGCATCTGGCGGCGAGGATCTGCGGCGCACCTATCGCCCTGATCTCGCTGATCGACGAAAACCGCCAATGGTTCAAGTCGGCCCAGGGCCTGGATGCGCGCGAGACCGAGCGTGACATCGCCTTCTGTTCGCACGCGATCCTACAACCAGACGTGTTCATTGTTGAAGATGCCCTGCAGGACGAACGTTTCGCAGATAACCCCCTGGTCACCGCCGACCCCAGCATTCGGTTTTACGCCGGGGCCCCTTTGATCACGCCCCAGGGTCACGCGCTCGGCACCCTGTGCGTGATTGACACCGTGCCGCGCAAACTCCTGCCTGATCATGCGATGGCATTGCGTATCCTCAGCCGGCACGTCATCAATCAGCTGGAACTGCGACAACGCAACACCGAGGCGGCCAGGCTCCGCGCCCAGAACGCCGACCTGCTGGACCGCCTCGCCCAAGCCGAACAACCACTACTGGCAACCGGCTCGCACGAAGCCGTGGGACAAGCTGCCGGCAGGGATGCGCCAGACCGAACCCGGCTTTACGACGCAGAACGCGCCCGTCTCGCGCTGTTGAGCCTGCTCGAGGACCAGCAGCAGATCGAGGCGAGGCTGCGCGAAAGCGAGACGCACTACCGACATCTCTTCGAGCACAACCCGGCCCCGATGCTGGTCTATGAGCGCGGCAGCCTGGAGATGCTGGCCGTCAACGAGGCCTTCCTTAACCACTACGGTTACAGTCAGGATGAGGCACTGGTACTGCGGCTGACGGATCTCTATCCGGCGTCGGAAAGGCAGGCCGTCACTGAGTTGGCGGCCGGCCTTTCGGGTCTGGCCTACGTCGGGGTCTGGCATCACCTGAAAAAGGATGGCAGCCAGCTGACTATCGAGGCACGCTCGCACGATATCCGCTACGAGGATCGTAGCGCGCGCATCGCGGTCATCACCGACATCACCGAGCGCGCCCGCGCCGAGCAGGCGCTGCGCGGCAGCGAGGAGCGCCTGCGCCTCGCCCTGGAGGCCGCAAACCAGGGGCTCTACGACCTTGATCTGCGCACCGGCGAGGCCGTGGTCAGCCCCGAATACGCGAGCATGCTCGGCTACGACGCAGACGAATTTCACGAGACCCATGCGATATGGCGTGAACGCCTGCACCCGGAGGATCGGGACGCGGTATTCAAGGCCTACGATGATTACATCGCCGGGCACAGCCAAGAGTACCGCGTTGAATTCCGTCAACGTACCAGGACCGGTGGCTGGAAATGGATACTGTCGCTGGGCAAGGTGCAGGGACGCGACGCCGACGGCAGGCCGTTGCGTCTGTTGGGTACGCATACGGATATCACCGCGATCAAACATGCCGAACGGGAGATACGCGACCTAAACCGAGAACTGGAGGAGCGGGTCAGAATCCGCACCCGCGAACTCGAGGCGGCCAACAAGGAACTGGAGACCTTCACCTACTCGGTATCACACGACCTCAAGGCCCCGCTTCGCGGCATCGACGGTTACAGCCGCCTGCTGATCGAAGATCACCTCGATCAGCTGAACGAGGAAGGCCGCCTTTTCCTCGGCAATGTCCGTCATGGGGTCCAGCAGATGAGCCAGCTGATCGAAGACCTGTTGGCCTACTCGCGCATGGAACGCCGCAATATGCACGACACGGCAGTGGATCTGAACAAACAGCTCGAGGCGGTCCTGGATGAACGTCGGCAGGAGCTCAACTCCCGCAATGCCGTGACCAAAGTGGATATGGATTCCCTTGTCGTGCGCGCCGATCCCGATGGTCTGGCGATGGTGCTGCGCAACCTGATCGACAATGCACTCAAGTTCAGCCGGGACCGTCACCCACCCGTGATCGAAATTCGGGGACATGCCGAAAACAACGCTATCATTGTGGAGATCAAAGACAACGGTATCGGCTTCGACATGCGGTTTCATGATCGCATCTTCGATATATTTCAGCGCCTGCAGCGGGCGGAAGAATACCCGGGCACCGGCGTAGGTCTCGCGATCGTACGCAAGGCGATACAGCGGATGGGCGGCCGGGTTTGGGCCGAGGGAGTCCCGGGACAGGGAGCACGATTTATGCTGGAACTGCCGCAATGAAAGACGACATGAGCAACCGCCCGATATTGCTGGTGGAAGACAACCCGGTCGATGTCGACCTCACACTGCGCGCATTTTCGCGTCGCAATCTCGCAAACCCGGTCGAGGTCGCGCGTGACGGTGAAGAGGCACTTGCCTGGATCCCGCGCTGGGAGGCCGGCGAGCCCCTGCCGCTGGTGGTATTGCTGGATCTCAAACTGCCTCGCGTCGACGGTCTGGAGGTCCTGCGCCAGTACCGTGAGCACGATATCAGTTGTGATCTGCCCATCGTGGTACTTACCTCTTCCAGCGAGGATGCCGACGTGAAAACGGCCTATCGGCATCACGTCAACTCATACATCGTCAAACCGGTCAATTTTGAGAAGTTCATGGACGTTACGGCTCAGATAGAGCTTTATTGGTGTCTGCTGAACCATCCACCACGCTAGCACCATGCGAATTCTGCACGTTGAAGACAATGCCGTTGACGCCGACCTGGTCGAACGAGCGATGGAACGCAGCCTGCCCGGCTCACAGATCGAACATGTCGCGACACTCGCCGATGCGCGCGACTATCTGCAAAGACCCGAACGTTTTGATCTGGCGCTGATCGATCTGAAGCTGCCGGACGGCAGCGGTCTGGAGCTGCTCGGCGAGATCCAGGAAAGAGAACTCCCACTCCCCGTCGTCATGCTGACAGGCTCCGGCGACCAAAGTGCCGCCGTGGCCGCCCTGCACTCCGGCGCAGCCGACTATGTGGCAAAGGAAATCGAGGCCATTGCCGGCCTGCCGGCCACCCTGAATGCCGCACGCCAGCGTTTTGTCGAGCGTAACCGTCGGCGATCCCGCACGTTGCATGTACTTTATGCGGAGCACAATCAGGCAGATGTGGACCTGACCCGACGTCATATCGCACGCCATACCCCTTACATCCATCTGACCGTGGTGCCGGATGCCCTGCTGGCGCTCAGTCACCTGCCGCCGGACAGCCAACAGAGCTGCGACTATGACGTGGTACTGCTCGACTATCGACTTCCCGGGATCGATGCGCTGGACGCGGTCAAGACGATCCGCTTCGAGCGTGGCCTGCAGATTCCGATTGTGATCGTGTCCGGCCAGGGCAGCGAAGAAGTCGCTGCAAGGGCGATGCAGCTCGACGTCGACGACTACATCAGCAAACACGAGGGCTACCTGTACGAGCTGGCGCCCACCCTGGAGAAGGCCCATCGCCAGCACGAACTGTTGCGCGAACAGAGAGCGCTGCAGGAAACCTCGCGTCACCTCAGCTACATGCTGGAGGCCAGCCCGGTCGTTCTGTACACCCTGCGACTGGATGGCGATGACGCGACCGCCACCTGGGTCAGCGCCAACATCAACCGCCTTTTCGGCTTCTCACCGCAAGAGGCGCTTCAACCGGGCTGGTGGGTAAGCCGCCTGCACCCGGACGACCGCAACGCGGCCCTTGCGACGATGCCTGCATTGCTCGAAGCAGGACGGATCCAGCGTGATTACCGTTTCCTGGACAACAACGGACGGGTGCTCTGGGTCCGTGACGACCTGCGTCTGCTGCCAAAAAGCAGAAACGCTGGGAAAGAGGCCCTTGGAGCATGGCTGGACATCACCGGGCAGAAGCAGTCGGAACAGATCCAGCAGGCGCGCATAAGCACGCTGGACGGTTTGGCAAGTGGGCAACGCCTGGAGCAGATTCTGAACTCGGTGGTGCAACGGATCGAAGAGATCCGACCGGATCTGCGAGTTTCGATCCTGTTACGCGACTCGCGCCTGGATCAGCTGAATACCATCGCGGCGCCCAGTATCCCGGATTTCTTCAGCGCGGCGATTGACGGACAGAAACCCGAGATCGGGTGCGGCTCATGCGGTTCGGCGGCGGCCAGCGGTGAGCCGGTTATCGTCGATGATATCCAGACACACTCCTATTGGACGCGCTATAGGCAGCTCGCTGAGCGCGCAGGTCTTCGCGCATGCTGGTCCATACCCTTCAAGAACGAGACCGGGGAGGTACTCGGAACCTTCGCCATCTACCATGCAGAGGTACGTTCACCGAGCGAGGAAGAACTTCATCTTATCGGGGAGTTTGCGCGTATTACCGGCCTGGCCGTGCAGCGGACCCAGGCCGATACCACACTGCGGCAGGCGGCCGCTGTGTTTGCCAGTACTCGCGAAGGGGTCGTGATAACGGATCTCGTGCCACGAATCATCACGGTCAACCGGGCCTTTACCGAGATCACCGGCTATCGTGAGGAAGAAGTTGTCGGATGTAATCCCGGTATTCTGCAATCCGGCCGCCAGGACGAAGCCTTCTATCAGGCCATGTGGGCCAGCCTCCTAGAACAGGGTTACTGGCAGGGCGAGATCTGGAACCGGCGAAAAAACGGCGAGGTCTTCCCGCAACTGTTGACCATCAGCACAGTAAGGGACAACGAGGGGTCCGCGAAAAACTACGTCAGCGTCATGACCGACATCAGCCGAATCAAGCAGTCAGAGGCGAATCTGGAAAAGCTGGCGCACTATGATCCGCTGACCGGCCTGCCAAACCGACTGCTGATACAGTCACGGCTCGAACATGCAATTACGCATGCACGCCGGGGCCACTCCCCGGTTGCCGTTCTGTTCGTGGACCTCGACCGTTTCAAGAACATCAATGACAGTCTCGGCCACCCCGTCGGCGACCAATTGCTGGAATCGCTCGCCGCGCGCTTCCGACACCGATTGCGCGACGAAGACACACTGGGACGTCTCGGCGGTGACGAATTCCTGATCGTCCTCAATCACAGCGAGCGTCCCGAAGATGCGGCAAACGTCGCAAGCGAACTTATCGCGCTGCTCGAAGAACCCTTCGAGTTGCCGGGACAAAAAGACGTCTACATCGGCGCGAGCATCGGCATCAGCATATTCCCCCAGGATGCCGAGGATGCTACACAGCTCATTCAGCATGCCGACGCCGCCATGTACCAGGCGAAAGAACAGGGCCGCAACACCTTCCGTTACTACACGCGTGCACTGACCGATGCGGTCAATCAACGCATGGACCTGGAATCCCGGATACGCCGCGCAATCAGCAACGAAGAGTTCGTCCTTCATTATCAGCCACAGATCGACAGCAGATCCAACACGATCGTCGGCTGTGAGGCCCTGCTGCGTTGGGACGACCCTGTCTCCGGACTTGTTGCACCCGCAGATTTCATTCCGCTCGCCGAAGATACCGGCCTGATCATCCCCTTGGGCGACTGGGTATTGCGTACCGCCTGCGCCCAGCACAAGGCCTGGATCGACGCAGGGTTTACCGACCTGACCATGGCGATCAACCTTTCCGCGAGACAGCTGCAGCAAAGCGATATCGTCATGCGGGTCGCCGAGACCATCGAGAGGCATGGCCTGCCGGCAGAACAGGTCAAACTGGAGATCACGGAGAGCATGATCATGGGGCGTGGTGAGGAGGCGGCCGAGTTGCTCACTGCGATCAAATCACTCGGGGTCGGCCTGTCGATCGACGACTTCGGTACCGGATACTCCTCGCTGGCTTACCTCAAACGCTTCCCGATAGACGAACTCAAGATCGATCGCGGCTTCGTACGTGATATCCCGGACGACCAGAACGACGCCGAGATCGCCGCCACGATCATTGCCATGGCGCACAATCTCAAACTCAGGGTCGTGGCCGAGGGCGTTGAGACCAGGGAACAGGCGGAGTTTCTCTCCCTGCACGGGTGTCATTACTATCAGGGGTATCTCTTCAGACCGCCGCTAGGTGCCGCCGACTTTGAGGCATTGCTGCGATCGGACGCCGACCGGCGATCCCTATAGGCTCTCATTTGGGTTCGAACCCGGCCTGGCCCGCATCGCAGACCATAAACTGGCCGATATCACGCGGGTACCCGAATCGCCTATCATCCGCTGAAACAGCGAACCGCGGACCCTGGCAAATGCGCGTTCCAAAACGTATCGAAGAACTCCGGGCCTTTCTCGAGACCCATCCACGCCTGTTCGTACTGACCGGCGCCGGCATCAGTACCGGTTCGGGCATCCCCGACTACCGTGACGAAAACGGTGACTGGAAACGTCCGGCGCCTGTGCAATACCGCGATTTCATCAGTCGTTTGCATACGCGCCAGCGTTATTGGGCACGCAGCCTGGTCGGCTGGCCCTGGTTTCAACGTGCAAAGCCTAATCTGTGTCATCAGACACTCGCCGATTGGGAGTCATCAGGCAGGATCTCGCAGCTGGTGACCCAGAATGTCGACCGCCTGCACCAGGGTGCGGGTTCACGACAGGTAATCGATCTGCACGGCAGGTTGGACCAGATTCTCTGCCTCGAATGCGGTGTCCAATCCGGCCGCAGCGCGATGCAGGAGGAACTGCGGGCGTGTAATCCCAGGTTCGCTGAGCTTACCGCCACGATCGCTCCGGACGGCGACGCCTATGTCGAAGACACCGATTTCAAGGAATTTCACGTCCCTGACTGCCCGCACTGTGGCGGCATACTCAAACCCGATGTCGTTTTCTTTGGTGAGACGATCCCGCGCGAACGTGTCGAACGCTCGGTCGCGGCATTACAGAACGCCGATGCCCTGCTGGTGATCGGATCATCGCTGATGGTGTATTCGGGTTTTCGTTTCTGCCGGCTGGCGGCCGAACGCGGCCTGCCGATCGCCGCTATCAATCCCGGCCGCACGCGCGCCGATGACCTGATCGGACTGAAGCTGGAGGTGCCGTTCGAGGAGGTGATCCCGGCATTGGCAGAAGCCGGCCCGGCGCAGACCTGACAGCCAGCCTGCTTCACACAGTCTGCCGGCTAGCCGTAGCTCCCCTGCAGAAAGGGGTTGTGCGCACGTTCTTCACCGACGGTCGTGGTGGGCCCATGCCCGGGCAGCAGGGTCACATCATCCCCCAGCGGCCAGATGCGTTCACGAATCGAACCCAGCAGGGTCTGATGATCACCGCGGGGAAAATCGGTCCTGCCTATGGACCCCTGGAAAATCACGTCGCCGACGATCGCGATCCGATCCTGCTCATGCACGAAGATGATGTGTCCCGGGGTATGTCCCGGACAATGGTGCACCTTCAGCCGTTGCTCACCGAAACGCACCTCATCACCCTCACCCAGCCAGCGCTCCGGCACGAAGGCCTCGGCAGGCGGGAACCCAAACTGCTTGCACCACTGCGGCAGGGTATCGAGCAGGAAGCGGTCATCCTCATGCGGGCCCTCGATCGGCAGACCGAGTTCGCGCGCCATCCGACCCACCGCCCCGACATGGTCAAAGTGGCCGTGCGTAACCAGAATCTTCTCCAGCGTGACATCCGCATCGCGCGCCACCTCAAGGATCAGATCCGGATCCCCACCTGGATCCACGACCGCAGCTCTGCCGGTCGAGTCGCAGCAGGCCAGGGTGCAGTTCTGCTCGTAGGCTGTGACGGGAATGATTCGAATATTCATAAAGGAAAGCCTACCTCGGCCGATAGCAGAAGGGCAAAACGAATATTTGACGGCATACAAGCCGTGCGGCGCGCTGTCGCACCGTGAAGGTATCTGATGAACATCCGGGCGCAGATCCGCGAGCGATCAGCGATCATGACAGAATGATGTTAACAACCATCCGTCCTGCCCGCCGAATCATGGCAAGGCGAGCCGGTCAGACTATCACTGGATGAGCTAGAGTGTTCGGGAACTGGATCGGCCGTAGCGCCAAGAAAAAGCAACTGACCGTCGAGGATCTTTCGAGACTCGGTGCCTACGCGGATCTTTCCAGCTCCGAGTTGGAGACGGCACTCAGCCTGGTGGACCGAATCACGCTGAAGTCGGGTCTGATCGACTCCGAACTACCCACAGACCGACGCGTGTACCTGGAATCCGGCAGTATCCAGATCCAGACCCATACGGGATACGTGCTGCTGCTCAAGGCGGGCACTCCCCAGGCGCGCTATCCGGTTCCGATGAAACCGACGGTCACCAGCCTGTACGCACCCGAACCATGCAACCTTCTGAGCGTACCCAAATCGCTGGACCCGGTGCCACAGACAAGTGCCGACCGGGCGCGGGCCCGCCCTGATCTCACGGCCCAGGAGGCCGAGGCACTCGAGAATCTGAGGGCCTATTTCCGCAAGGAACACTGTGACCTGCCCAGTCTGCCCGACCTGGCGTTGAAGATCGGCAAGGCGATCGACAACCCAGACAACGCCAACGAAGACATCGCCCGGCTGATCCAGCTCGACCCCGCGCTCACGGCGCGTATCGTCAGCGTGGTCAACAGTGCCGCCTTCGGTGGTTTCAGCAAGATCAAGAGTATTCATCAGGCCACTGCACGACTGGGCCGGACCAAGGTACGCAGTCTGGTCTACAGCTGCCTGTTGAAGAGTATCTTCAGGATCAATTCCAACACGCTGAAGAAATACATGGAGGCATTGTGGCAACACTCCGCCTACGTGGCCGCACTCTCCTTCGTGCTTGGACGGGAGACACCCGGCATCGATCCGGAGCAGGCACTTCTCGCAGGCCTGATCCATGACATCGGCGCGGTCGCGGTGATCGGTGGAATCAACCATTTTCCGATACTGGCCGAACGCGAAGAGGTGCTGGATTACACCATAGCGAGCTCACGCCTGGAGATGGGCCTGCTGACGCTCAAGCAGTGGGGTCTGGAGGATGAGCTACAGAACGTCGTGGTCAACGCGGAAAACTGGCACCGCACCGGTACGGCCATCCCCGAGAACGCCGATGTAGTCCTCCTGGCCCAGTTACATGCACTGATCGGCTCTCGTGAGCAAAGCAATCTGCCGCGCGTGGATACCATCCCCGCGTTCTCTAAACTCGCACGTGGTGAGCTGACGCCACATCACTCACTTGCCATTCTCGAAGAGGCCGAGGCCGAGGTGCGCGAGGTACGCGCACTGATCAGCGCCGGCTGATCCCGCTATAGCGAAACCAGAACCACGCGCACAAGCAGGCACGATTCGGGGATTTATTGATCTTGCGAATGCCGTCTAATCAGCGCGTCATCATATCCAGATACAGATTACGATTACGGCTGTCAGCCACGCAGAACGCGGCGCATCTCGTCGACCTGGCCCTTGGCGGCATGCAGGATCTCTAGGCTTTTCTCAGGGGAGGCCCCTTCACCCAGTACACGTTGCATTGCCGTGATCTTCTCGAGCGGCGGCAGGGTCGGCAGCTTTTTCTTGCGCAGGAGTTCGTGTACCTGGGCCACCACCAGCAGGTCCGTGTAATCGGGCTCGCCAATGCGGTTTCTGGTCCAGTTTTCGGCATCACGCGCGCCGGCAATCACCGCCGAACTGAATTTCCATTTGCGCAGGATCATCGCACCGAGTTCACCGCGCATTCGCGTAATGGTCTCTTCCAGCGCTGCCTCGTCTTCAGCCAGTTCAGGATATTTAT
>Ga0265303_10001099_pt1 | contig 16237 bp, 12 predicted proteins | sample Helome_2_FD_192494 | JGI IMG/M metagenome (GOLD analysis project Ga0265303, IMG submission 192494) | Marine sediment microbial communities from subtidal zone of North Sea - Hel_20160317 (Illumina Assembly) | ecosystem: Environmental > Aquatic > Marine > Subtidal zone > Sediment ... | reverse complement strand
CGGCACAAACAACGTCGATAATGGCGGATATGTTTCCGGACAATTCCTGTCGACCATATTAGATCAAAAAACCGGCGGCGGATGTCGTCCAAGTCCAGTCAGCGATCTGGAAAAGGCAGATGTGATTGTGGTCCTGGGGGCCGATCCCAACCATTCTCTTCCGGTAGTCAGCTACTACTTGAAGCGCATTGCTAAAAATGGCGTGCCGCTGATTGTGGTCGACCCGCGCAAGACGGAACTGGTCAGTTTTGCATCGCTGTGGCTTCCCGTCAAACCCCAGACGGATCTGGAACTGATCAATGCCCTGGCCGCTTTGCTGCACGAAACAAATGCCTACGACTCTGAATTTATCGATCACTACGCTGAAGGATTCAGTCTCTTTACCTACGCTTTGTCTTCGCTCGATGTGGATAAGGTCTGCCGCATGACCGGGCTGGAGATGAAAGATCTGAATGCGACGACCGCGCTTTTAGAAGAAAAACGGATCGCCTTTGTCATCGGTCATGGCATTTTACAGCAGCGCTACGGCACGCATACCCTGGGAGCGATTCTCAATCTGTCTTTGATGACCGGAAGCCTGGGCGCAGAAGGCGCCGGTATTTATATTCTTGCCAGAGAAAACAACCAGAGCGGCGCCATGGATATGGGCACGGTGCCGAACCTGCTCCCCGGACGAATGCCACTGGCTGAAGATAGCGCCAGAAAAACATGGGAAAAGAACTGGGGGGTAAAAATTTCCCCGGATCCGGGTCTCAATCTGGGCCGCGTTATCAAGGCGGCCGAAAGTGGCCAGATCAAGGCCCTGTATATCATGGGTGAAAATCCGTTGCGCTCTTTACCGCAACCGCAACGCGTGAAAGCTGCGCTGGCAAACCTGGATTTCTTCGTCGTACAGGATATTCTGGACAGTGAGATCGTCAAGCTCGCAGATGTGGTTTTGCCGGGTGCCGCTGCGAGCGAAAAAAGCGGCTCCTTTACAAATCTGGAAGGCCGAATCCAGGGCTTTTCACCGGTGGTGTCCCCGCCCGGTAAGGCAAAACCCGACTGGGAGATTTTAGATCTGCTGGCCAAACGGCTGGGGGCTGCTGAGGCTTACGGAACGGTGGAAAAAATCCGAGAAGAGATTCGACATCTGGTGCCCGCCTACGCTGACATGAATGGTCGTGGGCCCGGCTGGGTGAAAACATCCAGCCCGATGGCTGTCTTTGGTGTCGCCGGCGCCCGGGAAAAGATATCCTTTTCACCGGTGGTTTCAACCGCTGACGAACCTGCTGATAGCGACTACCCGTTTACGGCCATATTGGGCTCTTTGCGTTACCATTTAGGCAGCGGCACTCGAACGAGCGCCTCTGACCGCATTCGAGAATTTGATTGCGGAGGAGAGGTTGACATCAGCGTCGCGGATGCAGACAAACTGAAATTAAAAGATGGTGATGCCGTACGAATAGAAACCCGCTGGGGAGAGATCAAACGGAAAATTGGACGCAGCAATCGTATCGAACCCGGCCAGCTGTTTGTGCCGCTGGCGGTCAACGCCAACGATGCCATGAATCTAATTGACTTAAACGACCTGGCAGATCCCAACACGACCGGCTGGAAAACATGTGCGGCCAAATTAAAGAAGGTATAAAGATTAAAAATAGGTTTCAGTGTTCAGGTGTCAGGTTTCAGAAAACAGAAGACAGACGACAGACAAGGCGTTTCCTCCTCCAGTATTTGCAATTTGTTTTCTGTCTTCGATCAAAGGGGGAACCTTGAACCTAATTGAAACTGGCAACTCAACAAATTGATCGCTTATAGGGGTTGTCAAAAAAACGTTCCGGTATTCAAACGTTTTTTTCTACAACCCCTTATGCCGCACTTCCGTATTCCGGAACATTATTATGGCAAACGGTAAAAATATTAATTTTTCCACAACTGATCGACGGAGCACCACGTATGAAACCACCAGAGATTGATTGGGACCGGATTCACGAAATTATAGAAAAGCATAAAGGCGTCAAATGGGGGCTCATCCCCCTGTTGCAGGAAGTGCAGGAACATACCGGATATATTCCGCCCGAATCGATTGAGCTGATTGCCGAGGCCATGAATTTGTACCCCTCAGAGGTTCAAGGTGTTATTACGTTTTATGCCGGGTTTGCCCTGAAGCCCAAAGGCAAATATGTTCTGAGGGTCTGCCGCGGTACGGCCTGCCACGTCAAGGGCGGCCGCAGCGTTCTGCGCTTGATGCAAAAAGAACTGAATTTAAAGGAGGGTGAAACCAGTTCCGACTATCAATTTACCCTCGAAACGGTTGCCTGTCTCGGGGCCTGTTTTCTGGCACCCACCATGATGATCAATCGGGATTATTTCGGCAAGCTTTCCCCGACCAAAGTCAGCAGCGTTCTGGGAGAGTATCAAAAAAAATAAGGGAGAAAGTGCCATATGGAGAAGCTTTCATCCATTGGAAAGCTGGAGTGGCTCCGCAGCAAGATATTGTCCCGCAAAAAAGAAGGGACCATCGAAGTGCATGTGTGTATGACCGGCTGCCGGGCATACGGTGCCGCCGGTGTGCTGGAGTCCTTAAAAGATGAGATCACAAACCAGAGGCTTGAGCGCCAGGTGGAAATCCGTGCAACCGGCTGTCACGGCTTTTGTGCCAAGGCGCCGGTGATTGCCATTGAGCCCATGGGGGTTCAATACCAGGAAGTGGAGCCGGATGATGCCGTCGAAATCGTCGCTCGGACCTTGAAACGCAGCCAGCTCATCGACCGTCTGGCCTATCACGAGCCCAAAACGTTTCAACCGGTATTTTACCGCAACCAGATCCCTTTTTACGCCAAGCAGGAACGCCGGGTTCTGGCCAACTGCGGCCGCATCGATCCGACCCGCATCGAACATTACATTGCCGCCGGCGGCTATCAGGCTCTGGTCAAGGCGCTATCGAAAATGTCACCCGAAAAGGTGATCGATGAGGTTCAGACGGCAAAGCTGAGAGGCCGCGGCGGCGCGGGATTTCCCACCGGCCTCAAATGGAAATTCGCGCGCCAGGCTGAAGGCCGGCCCAAATATACGGTGTGCAACGCGGACGAAGGCGACCCCGGCGCATTCATGGATCGCGCCATTTTAGAAGGGGACCCCCACGCCGTGGTGGAAGGTATGCTCATCGGTGCCTATGCCATGGGCAGCGAGTACGGCTACATTTATGTGCGTGAAGAGTATCCGATAGCGATCGATCATCTAAACATCGCAATCGAGCAGGCCAATGAACTGGGACTTCTGGGCGAAAATATCCTGGGCACCGGCTTTAACTTCGATCTCTCGCTGCGACTGGGCGCCGGCGCGTTTGTGTGCGGTGAAGAAACCGCCCTGATGGCCTCCATTGAGGGCAAGCGCGGTATGCCCCGTGCCAGACCGCCGTTTCCGGCTCAAGCGGGTATCGACGCCAAACCCACCAATATCAATAACGTTGAAACCTGGGCCAATGTAGCGCTGATCATTAAAAACGGAGCAGAATGGTACGGCCAGGTGGGTACTGACGAGAGCAAGGGCACCAAAATCTTTTCTCTGGCCGGCAAGGTCAACAACACCGGACTGGTGGAAGTGCCCATCGGTTCCACCGTCAAAGAGGTGATTTATGATATCGGCGGCGGCATACCCAAGGGCCGGGCGTTTAAGGCGGTTCAGATGGGTGGTCCCGCTGGCGGCTGTGTGCCCCCACAGTTTTTAAGTCTGCCTATCGATTACGATACGGTCCAGCGCATCGGGGCCATCATGGGATCTGGCGGCATGGTGGTCATGGACGAAAACAACTGCATGGTTGAAATCGCCCGCTTTTTCTTGAGCTTCACCCAGTCAGAGTCCTGCGGCAAATGCGCACCCTGCCGTCTGGGCACCACCCAGTTGCTGGAAATTCTCACGCGCATCACCCGCGGCCAGGGCCGCATGGAAGATATCGACACCATCCGCCAGCTGGGAGAGACTCTGACCGAGGCCTCCCTGTGCGGCCTGGGACAGGCCTGCTCCAAACCGGCCCTTTCCACCCTGAAATATTTTCTCAAAGAATTCGAAGACCACATCAAAGAACACCGCTGTGCCGGTGCGGTTTGCGATTCGATGGTCATCTCCGCCTGCCAGCATGCCTGCCCGGCAGGCATCGATGTGCCTAACTATGTGGCAGCCATCGCCGAAGGGGATTACGCCAAGTCCGTTGAAATCATCCGGGAGCGCAATCCGTTTCCGGCGGTCTGCGGGCGTATCTGTATCCATCCCTGCGAATTTAAATGCCGCCGGGGTGAGCTCGACCAGCCGGTTGCGATTCGGGCCCTTAAGCGCGTCGCTTCAGACTGGTATTTTGAAAACATCGGCCCGCAAAGAGAGCCGTTTGAAGTAACCCGTCCCCAGAAAGTCGCCGTGGTCGGCGCCGGTCCGGCCGGCTTAACCTGCGCCTATTTTCTGGCCAAAATGGGATATCAGACCACGGTTTTCGAAGCCCAGCCCGTGGCGGGCGGCATGCTCGGCATTGCGGTTCCCGAGTTCAGGCTGCCGCACAAGGTGATCGAAGAAGAGATCCAGTATATCCAAAACTGCGGGGTAGACATCCGCTATAATTCACCTATTGACGCCAAACACACCTTTAACGACCTGCTCGATGAGGGCTTTAGCGCCGTCTTCATTGCCGCCGGGGCCCAGGCCAGCAAGCAAATCGGCATCCCCGGTGAAGAAGAAGGCCTTGAGGGCCTTTACTACGGTCTCGATTTTTTAACCCAGGTCCGCATGGGCAAAAAGGTGCCTTTAAGCGGCAAAACGGTGATCATCGGCGGCGGCAATGTGGCCGTGGATGTCGCCCGCACCGCCTTAAGAACCGGTGCACAGGAAGCGCAAATATTCTGTCTGGAACCCCGCGACGAGATGCCGGCCTGGGAACAGGATGTTGAAGAGGCTATCGATGAGGGCATCATTATTAACCCCGACCAGTCGCCCAGCAAAATCACCCACGAAAAGGGGCACGTGACCGGAGTTGAGTTCACCCGCTGCGTCTGTGTGTTTGATGACGAGGGCTGCTTCAATCCGACCTGTGATCTCGAAGATACGCGCTTTGTGGATGCCGACAATGTGATTGTGTCCATCGGCCAGGCCGCCGACATGTCTTTTCTATCGGCCGACAGCCAGCTGGAGCGCGAACTCTGGGGCGCACTGGTGGTGGACACCAATACGCTGGCCACCAATATCCCGGGTGTTTTTGCCGGTGGCGACTTTACCACCGGCCCGACTTTTGTGATTCGCGCCATTTCATCCGGCAGACGCGCAGCCATCGCCATCGACAAATTCTTAGGCGGTGACAAAAGCCGCGTGTATATCCCGGATGAAAAATCCCCCAGGCATACGGGTACAAAACTGGCGCTGGAAGAAGAAAGTATGGAAGATAAACCCAGGGTGGGTGTCGGGATTGAGGATGCCCGGGACCGGATAAAGGATTTCAGAGAAGTCGAAAAAGGATTTAGCGAAGAGGAGGCTTACCGCGAAGCCATCCGCTGCCTCCGATGCGATCTTGAAAAAGAGGAGAATGCGATATGATTCGATCCATAACGCAAAAAAAACCGGAAAAAGAAATCGAGCGCCTTTTGAAGGGGCTCAACCGGATTTTCATCATTGGCTGCGGAACCTGTGTGACGCTCACTCGCACCGGTGGTGATCCGGAAGTACGCGCGATGAAAGAAGAGTTGTCCACGAAGGGTAAGATGGTCACCGGTCAAACGGTGGTTCCGGTTGCCTGCGATAATTTAACCCGCGAATTTCTGGGTGATTTCGGCGAACAGATCAATCAGGCCGATGCGCTGCTGATCATGACCTGCGCCTTTGGCGTTCAAAGCATTGCCCGGCAGTTAAGCAAGATGGTGATTCCTGCTCTGGATACCCTATTTATCGGCAAAGAAACAGCGGTGGGACTGTTCGATGAGATCTGCACCCAGTGTGGCACCTGCATCATCGGGGAAACCGGCGGCATCTGCCCGGTGACCAACTGTCACAAAGGCCTGGTCAACGGACCCTGCGGCGGCACCAATCACGGTAAATGCGAAATCGATGTGAACAAGGACTGTGTCTGGACCTTGATTTATAATCGCCTCAAGGAGCTGGGACGGATTGATTCCATGCGGAAATATCAAAAACCGCGCAATCATCTGGGTGAGCCCAAACCCGGTAAATTCAAGCTTCCTGAAGCTTGAATTTAGTTACTGGTTATGGGTTATTCGTTAATTGGTAAGAAAGACAAATAAGTTTTCGTGGATTTTTGCAGATCTATAAAAGAAGGGAAGTTTGAGATGCCAACGAAATTCAAAGAGGCCCTTGAATCCGGCAAATTTGTGGTGACCAGCGAGGTCGCCCCTCCCAAAGGGACGAACCTTGAAAAATTCAAGCACCATATTGAGCTATTAAAAGACAAAGTCGATGCCATGAATGTCACCGATCATCAAAGCTCGGTGATGCGCTATCCGTCGCTGGGCGGGGCGATGATGGTCAAAGAAATGGGCGGGGAAGTCATCCTGCAGATGACCTGCCGGGATCGCAACCGGCTGGCATTGCAGGCGGATCTTCTGTTTGCCTCTTCGCGCGGGATCCAAAATGTTCTCTGCCTCACCGGTGATTCGGTCATATTAGGGGATCACAAAGAGGCCAAAAGCGTATTTGATATGGACTCAAGCCAGCTGTTGAAAACGGTTCGCACAATGGAGACGGGCAAAGATCTCGGCGGCAACGAGCTGGATGGCGGGGTTTCATTCTGTGCCGGTGCCATCGTGACGCCCGAGGCGGATCCGCTTGAACCGCAACTGATCAAATTTGAAAAAAAGCTCGAGGCCGGTGCGGAGTTTATTCAGACCCAGGCAGTCTATGATCTGGACAAGTTCAAAGAATTCATGGATTACGCCAGACAGTTCCATGTAAAAATCCTGGCCGGCATCATTTTGCTGACCTCTGCTCCCATGGCCCGTTTTATGAACAAGAATATCGCCGGGGTTTTCGTCCCGCAGGATCTGATCGATGAGATGGCATCGGCACCCAAAGGCCAGGCTCTGGCCAAAGGCATTGAAATTACGGGCCGCATGATTAAACGCATTCATGAAGAAAAGATGTGTGACGGTGTGCACATCATGGCCATCGGCAAGGAAGAAAAGGTGCCGGATATTATGCAGGCTGCCAACCTCATTTAAAAAGCGGTCTTAAAAATGCATCTAACCCGCCTGCGGCGGACAGGCGCCCAAGGGCATTGTTATCCAGGATAAATGGATTACACATCTATTTTTATGAAGATTAAGGTGCGCATCAAAACGATTCAAAATGTTCGAATACTAACGTGTATGCTCCACTTTTGAATCGGTTTTCGCCTTTTGAGCACCTTTATGTTAATTAAGATCTGATGCGAAATCCCGCACATTGCGGTGGCCCTTGAGCGTGATCTACTATTTTTGAGACAGCTTCTCAGTAGTCCCAGTAAGGGGCATCACCTGTTGGTGGCGGTGGGAAGCGAGTTTTCAAAATAGCGAGGTCTTTTTCAACTTGATTGAGAAAAAATGTATCTTCGCGCGAGATAATTTCTTCATTCAGGTTTTGGCCCCAGAGGAGCAGCCCCCCTTTTAGTGCGGTTCCCTTTTGATAATGAGCAGCTAAAATATCCTGATCTTTTTTTGAAAGGACAAGGGTGGTTCCCCTGAAAGATCGGGCGCGGATGATCAGCGGTTTCGGACCCAGGCGCTCCCAGGACAATGCCCGATCTCGAAAATACGATTTCCCGAGGCTGAAGACACCGTGGCGCTCGGCCCATTGTTTCGAGAGCGCAAAGCGCAATGCGATTTTTTCCCCGGCAGGCCCCACAATGCGCGGCCTGGAGACCGGCGGAAACCCGTCAGGGACCAAAATAATCAGACCGGAAGGCTGTCCGAAATATTTATCGGAAAGCGTTCTTAGCGGTATCGGTCGACCTTTGATTTTACCCTCCCGAACCAAACGATTGATCTGCATAATGGTCAGGTTGGCAAAGACATAACTGCCCGGGTCGGTATACGGATGCCAGCCATCCCAGGTGAGCTCATTTCTGGTAAAAAATGTTTGACGGGTGCCTTGATCATAAAAGACGCTGTGGGGATATTTTACAAGCGCCGTAAACAGACGGTTTGCAGAGAATATATGAACATTGGGATATTGGGCCGCCAGCGCCCTCAAGTGGCGGTTGAGCTGCTCGTATTCCTCATAACACAGTTTTTTGGGCCTGGGTTTACTATTTTCGATACGGTATCCCTTCGGCGGTTTGCCCCGGGTGCAATCAATTAGATTTTCAAAAAAAAGATCCCCCAGCAGGACAGTCGGTCTGTAATTTTCTTTCTTGACATAAGATTCATTTCCCTTGTCAGAGCAGTCATAAAGATCACTCTCACAATCCAGCGCCAGTCCCGCCACCAGTTCATCAAGCACTTTGGCTTTGTCGCTGGTATATTCCAGAACTTTCATGTCGTGGTAGGTGACATCCATCGCTAATACCAGTCCGGGGCGCCTGTGCTTGTAATAATATTTCGCGGCCCTCTGGTAAGAAGCCGGAAAGTACCAGGGAAACACATGCCCGTCACTGCCCAGGCACAGCTGATCGGCCACAATCTCAGAAGCCGAGCGGGCCAGAAGGCCATGGGAAACTGAGGCCCCGAGCCCCATAACAGGCCCCATTCGGGACAACTCCCGGGCCAGAGCAGGATCTTCTGTACAATAGGATGGTAACTCATCAGCCCAGGTGACACGCACAGAGAGCAATAACATCAGACAGAGGACGGCATACCAATATTTCGTAGTAGCTAATCGCATGTTCTTAAGCCAAATTTAAATTGATAATTCCCTGAAGCTCGCTACAGGGTCACTCACCGATTCCCTCTCCTTGGGGAGAGGGTTAGGGTGAGGGGAAAAGATTAAATCAAATTTGATACCCTGCAGCTTGCTGCAGGGAGGTTCATTAAAGCATAAATTTTTTTTCGTGGTTATCTGGAAAGTTCCAGTCGTTTACGTCCGATAGTGATCTCACCACGAAGATCACGAAGATCACAAATGCAGGATGAATAAATTGGCACCCCCTCTTCGGGTCCTTCGTGCTCTTCGTGGTTGAAAGAGACGAACTTGGGCTTTCTGCAAAACCGTATTTTTTTTATCACAGATGGCAAACGCTAGCCAAACAAAAAGATGTCGTGTTGTATCATTTGCGGATTAAATCCCCTATTTTTATAGGGCTGGCCGGGTTTTTCCCTTGACAACGGGAGCCGCTTCAATTTTAATGTTAAGTTCATTTCAACCCTACGCTGCTTTAAAAGGCCTCTCAGATAGCCATTTTGGGTAATCCTAAATTTGGTTCCACAAGCGCTGGGGGAAGTGGCTTTAAATCTATGCCTCAGAATACACTAACTCCGGATTATCACTTTCTAGAACAAGTTGAAACTACCGGGCCCTTCCAGGCAAGCGCATGCTATCAGTGCCGCAAGTGCACCAACGGCTGTCCGGTCACCTTTGCCATGGATATTTATCCGGACGCGGTGATACGCCTGGTGATTCTCGGGCAGCGGCAAGCGGTATTGGGTTGTGAGACGATCTGGGTATGTGCGGCATGTGAGACATGCAGCACGCGCTGCCCGAATAACGTTAAAATTGCCGAACTCATGGATTGTCTAAAAGAAATGGCGGTTCAAGCAGGCGTCCCTTCACCCCAGCCTCAGATTCTAGCCCTGCATGCCTCTTTTTTGAAAAATGTGAAGCGCTGGGGCCGGGTATTTGAGACAATCTTCCTTCCGGAATATTTCCTTCGAAGCGGCGAGCTCCTGCGTAAATGGCAGACCGGCACCTGGCGGGCTGAAATGAGGCTGAGCTGGCAGATGACGCGCAAAAAAAGATTCCCGATGTTTCCGAAAACCATCAAAGGGAAAAATGAAGTTCGTAAAATACTCGCACGTCGCAAACAAAAATAACAGCTTTAGAATTTCCGAGGCGCAAATTACGCCATGAAGGTATCCTATTATCCCGGCTGTTCATTGGAAGGAACAGCAAGAGATTATGCTGAATCTATATTGGGTATATGTGCTTCCCTGGATATTCAATTGGAAGAAATTCCCGATTGGAATTGTTGCGGAGCAACCGCCGCCCATAGCATCGACCACCGGGCAAGCATCGAGCTGGCCGGTCGCACGTTGAATCTGGCCACCAAGCTGCCGAATTCAGACATGCTTGTTCCGTGCCCCATGTGTTTCAATCGGTTAAAAACAGCCGCCTGGGCACTCAATCAGGATTTTGCTAACCGCTACGCTATTAACCTGCAAGGCGCTCTGCCCAGGATTTGGGATCTGGCGAATTTCTTTGCTACAGAGGAAATGTTGCAAAGCACAGCAAAGCACATAAAGAAGCCTCTGGAGGGTCTGAAGGTTGTTTGTTATTACGGCTGCATGGCCAACCGACCACCGGAGATTACAGAGGCAACCGATTTTGAAAATCCCCAGGCGCTGGACCGTATCATGGAGAGCCTGGGGGCAACTGCAATCCCCTGGCCCTACAAGACCGATTGCTGTGGCGCCAGTCAGGTGCTTTCGCGCCCGGACATCGTTTCCCGGCTGGTCGGCAAGCTCTACGACATGGCCCAGCGGGTCGGCGCCCAGGCGATTGTCGTTTCCTGCCAGATGTGTCAGGCCAACCTGGATATGCACCAGGAAAAGATCGGGGCGGATTGGAAAAGAAATTTTTCTTTGCCGGTTTATTATTTTAGCGAGTTGATCGGACTGGCGCATAATGTTACCGGCGTCGAACGGTGGCTCCGGCGCCATATCACCGATCCCTTTACGCTTCTCAAGCAGCTCAATCTCTGGAATAACCCATGACCCAAACGCATTCAACGCCACAGAGCGAAAAAACCGGATCCATCACCATTATCGGCAGCGGCATCGCCGGTATCCAGACCGCTCTGGATATTGCCAATTCGGGTTTTCATGTTGATCTGATAGACGAAAAAGCCAATGTGGGAGGGGTCATGGCCCAGCTGGATAAAACCTTTCCCACCAATGATTGCTCTTCTTGTATGCTGGGCCCCAAGCTGGCGAAATTGGCTAATCATCCCAACATCGATATTTTGGCGTATACCGATGTCCTCGGCTTAGAAGGCGAGCCGGGTCGATTTCAATTAACCGTTAAAAAGAAAGCTCGCGCCGTAGATCCAAAAAGGTGCGTGGCCTGCAACATTTGCGCTGAGAAGTGTCCTCAAAAAGTATCCGACCCCTTCAACCTAAATCTAAATCAACGCAAAGCCATTTATATCCCCTATCCCCAGGCTGTTCCGCTGGTTTACACGATTGATAAAGAGCACTGCACTTATTTTACGAAAGGAAAGTGCCGCGTCTGCGAAAAAGTGTGTAAAAATAAGGCCGTTATTTTTGACCAGGAAGATGAAATCATTACCCTGGACACCGGGGCGCTGATTTTAGCCGGTGGATTTGAACCTTTTGATGCGCGCCTGAAAGCTGAATATGGCTACGGGCAGTGGCCCAATGTCATTACCAGCCTGGAATACGAGCGCATGCTTTCAGCCGCCGGCCCCTACCAGGGGCATATCCAGCGCCTTTCCGACGGTCAAATTCCGCGCCGGATTGCCTGGGTCCAGTGTGTGGGATCACGTGACAGCCAAATCGGAAACGATTATTGTTCGGCCGTTTGCTGCATGTCCGCCACCAAGCAGGCTATGATCACCAAAGAACATGACGGTGAGATCGACACCAGCATTTTTTTCATCGATATGCGGGCCCATGGTAAAGGGTTCGATCGGTTTTATGAGCGGTCCAAATCAGAAAATGGTGTGCGCTACGTGCGGTCGTTGATCTCCAGAGTGATACCCAACCCCGAAGACGATACCTTGAGCATTTCCTACGTGGCGCCGGGTCATGATCCGCAGGAAGAAACAGTTGATTTGGTTGTTCTTTCTGTTGGTCTTTGCGCAAATACTTCTAGTGTTAAATTGGCTGAGCGCCTTGGCGTGTCCTTGAATGAGTATGGTTTTTGCGAATCCGATCCGTTGGACATCGTCGCAACCGCAAAACCCGGCATCTATGTCTGCGGTGCCGCCCAGAGTCCCAAAGATATTCCCGATGCGGTTCAGCAGGGCAGCAGCGCCGCCGCCCAGGCAACCGCTCTGCTGGCTGATGTGAGAGGCTCAAATGTAACAGCCCCGACCATCCATGAGGAACGCAACATTAGGGGAGAGGAGCCCAGCATCGGGGTTTTTGTGTGTCATTGTGGCATCAACATTGCCGGCGTCGTTGACGTCGAGGCGGTTGCCGGGTATGCCGGCAATCTGCCGGATGTCAAATATGCCACCGACTGCATGTTTGCCTGCGCCACCGATCAACTCCAGGAAATTAAGCAGGCCATCAAAGATCATGCCCTTAATCGCGTGGTCGTGGCCTCTTGCACTCCGCGCACGCATGAGCCGCTTTTTCGCAACACCTTGCGTGAGGCCGGTCTCAATCCTTATTTGTTTGAACTGGCCAATATCCGTGAACAGGATGCCTGGGTGCATCAGGCAGAGCCGCAGATCGCAACGCACAAGGCCAAAGAGCTGGTGCGAATGTCTGTTTCGCGCGCCCGTCTTTTAGAACCGCTGTTCGAAACGTCTTATACCGTCGTGCCGGAGGCCCTGGTCATCGGAGGGGGTCTGGCCGGTCTGAGTGCCGCCCATGCCTTTGCCGAACAGGGTTACAAGGCCACGCTCGTAGAACGAACCGCAGAACTCGGCGGCAATGCCCGCACGCTTTATTACACCGAAGACGGCGCCCAGCCGGCCCGGTATCTTCAAGATCTGATCCAAAAAGTTGAAAATCAGCCCCTGATCACGGTTTGCAAAGAAACCCAGGTGGTATCCATCACCGGTAGTTGCGGAGATTTTACAGCAACCCTTTCGCAAAAGGGCCAATCCCAAACGATTTCTCACGGCGTTGTCGTTGTTGCCACCGGCGGCCAGGAGCATATGCCCGTGGAATATCTTTATGGGCAGCATCCAGGGATCATCACTCAGAAGGAATTTGAAAAGCTGCTGGTTTCAGCCCCTGACAAAGCCCGGCAACTGAAACGGATTGCGATGATTCAATGTGTCGGCTCCCGCGAACCGGAAAACCTGTATTGCAGCCGGGTCTGCTGTACGGCTGCTGTAAAGAACAGCCTGAAGTTAAAAACCATTCAACCCGATGCGCAGATATCGGTCCTTTACCGGGATATTCGAACCTTTGGTTTCAGGGAAAGCCATTATTCAGAAGCCCGCCGGCAGGGGGTCCGTTTTTATCGATATGCCCTTGAACAAAAGCCCCATGTAACGCATCAAGACGGTGAACTGGGCGTTTCCGTTTTTGATGCCCACTTACAGGCCACGGTTCAATTACAGGCTGATCTGGTGGTTTTGAGCGCCGCCATTCGTCCCCGGCCCGAAAGCCGGGAGCTGGCCGAAGCCGTACGGTTGCCGCTGGATGAAGATGGATTCTTTATGGAAGCCCATCCAAAGCTCAGGCCCCTTGATTTTGCGGCACCCGGCTATTATCTGTGCGGTCTGGCCCAGGGTCCTAAATTTGCCAGCGAAAGCATTGCGCAGGCTGGCGGTGCGGTCTCCCGGGCGGTCACCGTGCTTTCCCAAAAAGAAATCGTCGCGGAAGGCATGGTCAGTCGTGTGGATGCCGAGCTTTGCCGGGCGTGCGGTGAATGCGAAAAGGCTTGTTGTTTTGAGGCCATCAATGTCAAGCAAGGCGCCGCAGGCCGCAAACAGGCTATCGTGACAGAGGCGTTATGTACCGGCTGCGGCGTCTGCAATGTGGCCTGCCCAACCGGAGCGGCATCCTTGGCGCATTTCAAAGATGAGCAAATCAATCGAATGATTGAAAATCATTCTCAATTGAATAGTGAAGATTGAATATTGAATAATTAATTTCTGATCGTTGCGAAGATGGAAAGTGAGGAGTTGATAAAAAGAACCAAAGCGTTTGCACATCGCTGTGTTAGACTGGCGACGGCTTTGCCGGAAACCACCTTAGGAAAGCATCTCCGCGGACAGCTTATCAGGTGTTCAACATCTGTTGCTGCTAACTATCGGGCAGCTTGCCTTTCACAATCAAAAACCAGCTTTACCGCGAAGATCAGTATTGTTTTGGAAGAAACAGATGAGACTGCATTCTGGTTGGAATTTATCATCAGTGAAAAGCTGTTGAAAAAGGAACTAGTTGAGCCGTTGCTGCAGGAAGCACAGGAGTTAACTGCAATTTTCGCTGCTTCCAGAAAAACCGCATCCACAAATATTAAAATGGACAGAATTCCTTAAATATTCAATTTTCAATATTAAATATTAAATTATTTATAAAGTATACCTATGAATCCAACTGAACAGCCTAAAATACTGGCCTTTGTTTGCAACTGGTGCGCCTATGCCGGCGCCGATCTGGCGGGCGTATCACGCATCCAGTACCCGGGCAATGTGCGCTTGATCCGCGTAATGTGCACCGGCAGGGTCAACCATGGATTTTTGCTAAAGGCTTTTCTTAGGGGGGCAGACGGGTTACTGGTATCCGGCTGACACATCGGCGATTGCCATTACCTGGAAGGTAATGTGAAATGTCAGAAGGTAATTGAAGAAACCTGGGAAATCCTCAGGTTGCTGGGTATTGATGAGCGCCGCCTGCGGTTAAAATGGATTTCAGCTTCCGAAGGGGCTGCCTTTGCCGAGGAAATTCATAATTTTGTTCAAATACTCAAATCGCTCGAGGAAAATCCCCTTAAAGCTAATGGAGTTCCACCTATCGATCTTCACACAATGATGGGTTCATGATGGATAAGCCAAAGCATCTTTCCCAAAAACAAATCGACTACTGTATGGAATGCGGCCTGTGTACCGGAAGCTGCCCCATCAGCCGTGAACTGTCTAAATTTTCACCCCGCCAAATGATCAAACAGGTCGTGCTGGATCCGGACGGTGGTCTGGAAAAGAGCCGCGAAATCTGGGCCTGCTTGAGCTGCGCAGCCTGCAGCGAACGCTGTCCGGCAGAGATTGATTTCCCTGAATTCATCAGCACCCATAGACAGGAAGCCCGCAAAGCCGGTAATTTTCCGCAAGAAAGTCACCACGGCATCCTGCAGGCCGTCGCCGGTCTGCAAACCCGCGATTTAAAACAGCAGCGCACACAGTGGGCCCGTGAAGCAGGAGTTTTTGGTGATACCGGGGAATATTTTTATTTTGTGGGGTGCCTGCCGTTCTTTGACGTGACCTTCCGATATATGGATCTGTCCCCTCTTGAGAGCGCGCGCAGCGTGCTCACGTTGCTAAACAAAATGGGGATCGAACCCGTTATCAGCAATCACGAGCGCTGTTGCGGACACGATGCATTGTGGTGTGGCGACCATGCCACTTTCCACAAGTTGGCCGAATGGAATCTTGAAGTGATCAAATCCTCCTGTGCTAAAACCGTACTTTTCAGCTGCCCGGAGGGGTATGTCACCTTTAAAAAATATTATCCCAAATATTTTGGCAAGCTGCCTTTTGAGGTCCTGCATCTGACGGAATTTCTGGCGCACGAACTCTCAGCTGCCGGCTTATCGTTTCAGCCGTCTTCTACCGCCCCGATCACATACCATGACCCATGTCGTTTGGGTCGCTTGGCAGGCATATATGAGGCACCCCGTCAGCTGCTTAAATCACTCCCGAATACGGATCTGGTGGAGATGGAGCGCAACCGTCAAAATGCGCTTTGCTGCGGGACCAGCGCCTGGATGGAGTGCTCAAGCTATTCAAAAGCCATTCAAATGGAGCGCATGCAGGAAGCCGTCCAAACCGGAGCGCAAACTCTGATCACCGCCTGTCCCAAATGCCAGATTCATCTTGCGTGTGCCCAGGGCGGCGCCGATTCAGACCTTAAGGTAATCGATCTTTACACATATCTGAGGCAAAGGTTAAGCGATAGCGGGGCAAATGGTGGGTGATGAAAAAATTGATAATGATCTATAGATAGACATAATTCACAATTTAGCCAAATTGTGGGTTGCGTAGCCTAATATGCAACCACAGGTAGTAACGAAAATGGCCAAATTTTACACCTGAAATATAAAATGAATATCACAACTTTTTATGAGGTCCAAAAGTATTGATATGTTGGAAAAATCGAAGATTTCTCACCAAATCTCAATACCACAATATAAGGTGTAATCAAGAAACCATACA
>Ga0265303_10001098_pt1 | contig 16244 bp, 11 predicted proteins | sample Helome_2_FD_192494 | JGI IMG/M metagenome (GOLD analysis project Ga0265303, IMG submission 192494) | Marine sediment microbial communities from subtidal zone of North Sea - Hel_20160317 (Illumina Assembly) | ecosystem: Environmental > Aquatic > Marine > Subtidal zone > Sediment ... | reverse complement strand
GGCCCTGATCAAGGCGCTCGAAGCGGCGGGCCTCGACTACACCCACAACCCGGGCGAAGGTGCGTTTTACGGGCCCAAGCTCGAATTCGTGCTGCGCGATGCGATCGGGCGCGACTGGCAGTGCGGCACGCTGCAAGTCGACCTGAACATGCCGGGGCGCCTGGGTGCCAGTTACATCGGCGAGGACGGTGAAAAGCACTTGCCCGTCATGCTGCACCGCGCCATTTTCGGTTCGCTCGAGCGCTTCATGGGCATACTCATCGAGCACCACGCAGGCAACCTGCCGCTGTGGCTCGCGCCCGTGCAGGTAAAAGTCCTGACGATTACGTCCGATGCCGACGATTACGCGCAGGACGTCGCGGCGGCGCTGCGCACCAGGGGTATTCGGGCCGAGACCGACCTTCGCAACGAGAAAATCTCCTACAAGGTGCGAGAACACAGCGTTGCGAAGGTCCCCGTGCAGTTCGCGGTGGGCCAGCGGGAACTCGAGAACCGCACGGTCGCTATTCGCCGCCTGGGATCCAAGAAACAGCAGGTCATGTCGCTCGACGAGGCCACCGAAACCCTCCTGGAAGAGGTCGCAAGCCGCGGCTAAGCCCCAAACGTGACGCGCCCGGCACTTTCACTGTGCGGCGCGTCACAGATTCGATGATCTGTCTCCCAAGGCCGACAATTCGGCTGAATCCCTTGGATATACTCGTTGGACGCAAGGACCACGCTCGCTATTCAACATAAGTTTTGGAGGAGACGAAGTGCCCCTGCACGAATACAAAACCCAGGTATTGTTGCTGCACAGTGAGCAGACCACGCTGGACAACCTCAGTTCGGGGTTCAGCGACCGCTACACCGTGCACTGTGCGACCAGTGGCAGCGAAGCACTAAACACCCTCGGCGAAACCCCCATAAACGTGATCGTCTCGGCCCAGCACCTGCCCGGCATGAGCGGTCTCGAAGCACTGCGTGAAGCCAAGAAGCGTTCACCCGACACTCTCGGCATCCTGCTTGCCGGCAATGAAGAAGAGGGTCTCGAAGCGCTGGTCGGAGAAAAGGAAGTATTCCAGGTTGTGCGCGGCAACGTCACGGGCGACATGATTTCGAAACTCGTCGACGACGCGACGAGGCAAATGCGCCTGATGGCGCTGGCCGAATCGGCCAATGACACGGCAGCCAATGTCGATGAACCCGCCGAACACATCGTCATGGAAACGTCCGAAAACGGGGCGACGATTATCAGCGACGGCACGGGCCAGATGCCCAAGCTGGACCCGAAAAAGGTCTCGGCTGCCGCGTCCGTCGGCGCCCGCTCCGTGGATGTGCTCGTCCTGACCAAGGACCAGGAGTTTCTGAGCACGATCAAGGATTCGGCCCGGGGCATTCACAACATTCACTACGCAACGACACTGGCCCAGGCTGATGAGACCATCCGCAAGCAAAAGGTCGGCGTTGCTGTCGTCGACGCCGCGATGGTGGGCGACAAGGTCGAACAACTAACACAGCACCTGCGCAAGGGATCGGCGCGCCTGGTCTCGATCGTCGCCGGTCGTCGTGACGACGGCGAAATGCTTATGGACCTGATCAACCGCGGCAAGGTTTACCGCTTTTTGCTCAAACCCGTGTCGCCAGGACGAGCAAGGCTCGCGGTCGAGGCATCGGTCAAGCACCATCTCGAAGCGCCGGACTCGGCTTTCAAGGCAAAAGACATGGGTACAGGCTCCGAGACGGCAGCCAGGCCGGCTTTGAAGGTAGCGCCAAAGCCAGCCGCCAAGCCCGAGAAGACCAAGCCCAAAGCGAAGAAACCCGATGCGGGCAAGAAGAGAACCAAAGTCGCGTCCAAAGCGCCGGTAGACCCACCCCTTGGGACTCCGGGACCGATCGACGGCGACTCCCCGGTTGGCGACGGCCTGGACGCTGCGTTCGTTGACGATTCCAGTTTCACCGAAACAGTTACCGGTCTTATCAGCTCAGTCAGCAAGAAGTTCAGCAGTGACAAGAAAGAGGACAAGGCGCCAGCCGCACCGTCCGTCACACCCGTCACACCCGTCACACCGGTCACACCCGTCACGTCAGGTGGTGACGATTCGCCACTCAAGAATCCCAAGGTGCTGGCCGCAGCCGCCGCGGCCATCGTCGTCCTCGTTAGCGGGCTATTTTGGTTCCTTGGTGGCTCCGACGACGAGGCAGTCGTCGACGACGTGCCGGTTGTTACGAGTGAACCCGTCGTCACTGAGCCGGAAGCGGTCGTCAACGAGCCCGTGAGCAATGAGACGGGGATCGACTTCGATGCCATGGTCGGGGAGGCACGACTTGCGCGCGATGCGGGCCAGATATTCAACCCTGCCGGTGCCAACGCCATTGAGCTGTTCGCGGCTGCCACCAATGCGTATCCGGACAATGCCGAACTCGCGGCGGAATACGACGCGGTCATTGGCGAAGCACTGGGCCTAGCGGAATCCGCACTGCTCGATGCGCGTCTCGACGATGCCGAAGCCGCGCTGCAGCGAATTGGCAGCGTTGACCCCGGCAATGCCCGCCTTCCGTTCCTGACTGCCCAGCTATCTCAAATACAGCTTCGCGGTTACCTGGTTGACGCACGCGCCGCAATACTAGACGAGCGATTTGAAGACGCCACCAGTTCCCTGGCATTGGCACGCTCGCTCGGCGCTTCGGACGGTGCCGAGATCAGCACCGTGGAAGAGGAGCTGAGCGCTGCGCGAAACGCACAGCAGTCGGGCGAAGTACTGGCACTCGCCAATGCCCGCCTCGAAGAAGGTGACCTGCTGGCGCCCGCGAACGACAACGCACGTTATTACTACGAGCTGGTGCTGTCCAACGAGCCCGGGAACACGGCCGCCCGCCAGGGCCTGACCGTTATCGCGAACACCCTCGTGCTGCAGGCCCGCAATCAGATCGACAGTGGCAATTTCGATGCCGCACAGAGTCTGCTGGGCGACGTTCGCGCAATCGATTCTGAAAACGCCGAGCTCGTTGCCGCGGACGCGGCGCTTATCAATGCACGCGATGCTCTTGCCGAGCGCGAGCGCCAGGCAGAAGCGGAACGTCTGCGCGAGATCGAGCGCCAGGCGGAAGCAGAACGTATCGCGGAAGCCGAGCGCCAGGCCGAAGCAGAACGTATCGCGGAAGCCGAGCGACAGGCCGAAGCAGAACGTATCGCGGAAGCCGAGAGACAGGCCGAAGCAGAACGTATCGCGGAAGCCGAGAGACAGGATGCCGAGGCTCGCGCCGCTGCCGAACGTGCTGCGGCGGAAGCGGCTGCGGCGACTGCCGCAGCGGAAGTCGCAGATGATGACACCTCGACTAACGCTAACGAAGCTGTGCCTGGCGGAGCCGCAGGTGCAGCGAGCACTAAGCCGGCTACGCCTGGTCCGGAGACGTCGACACCGGCGACGAGCGACGCGAGCGGTGGCGCGACCGAACCTGCCGTGGCAAACACGCAGCCTCAGACTGCGCCTCCGGTCGAGTCGGCTCCTGTGCCAATCAGTTCGCTCAAGCGCCAAAGGTATGTTGCGCCGAAGTATCCGCGTGCCGCGGAGCGGCGCAACCTGTCGGGCTGGGTCGACGTGATCTTTACGGTAACGACCGATGGCACGGTGAGCAACGTCGATGTGCGCAACTCCGAACCCGGGCAGACTTTCGTCAATGCGGCTGTCAGGGCCGTCGAGAAGTGGGAGTTCGACCCCATTGTCGAGAACGGTGTTGCTGTGGAGAAACGCACCGGCGTTCGACTAATGTTCGCACTCGAGTAGGCACGGCCTCGAACGCGCATTCGGCGCGTTTTCAAGCGCACACTGGATTGAGTCTAAGAATCCCGCTAGTCTAGGCGGGACTTTGGCTATGGCGAAAATCGTGTCACAAGAAACTGTTCCGGAACATAACCGGCCTGCTCGCAAGCAGCAGCAACGCAGCATTGTCACGCAACACAAGCTGCTCGACGCGGCGATCCAGGCATTCTCGGAAAACGGATTCAAGGGCACGTCAACGCGCGATATCGCCGAACGTGCCGGCGTGCATCACCCGCTGATTACCTACCACTTCAAGAACAAGGATCAGCTTTGGCGCGCTGCGGCCGACAAGGTATTTCGGGAGTTCACGCAGTCACTGTCCGCCGCATTCGAAAACAACAACGAAACCTGCCCGAAAAAACGCATGGCCTCGCTGATTCGCGCATACGTCTATTACGCGAAGAGTCAGCCGGCTTTGCATAAGGTCATGGTGCAGGAGGCCAGCTACCCCAATCCCCGCCTCGACTGGCTTATCTCAAATCACCTGCAACCACTCTTCGAAGCGACCTTTTCGATGATCGAGGAATTGCAGCGCATCGGCGTCGCTCCGCAAGGTAACCCCAGGCTGATGTTCAACATGATCCGACTGTGTTCAGGTGGACTTCTGGCACTGGGCAATGAGCTGCGCGATTCGAGCGACATCGATATCGAGTCGGACGAGACGCTCGACGAGATAGCCGACATGATCGTTAGAATTTTTCTGCCCGGCGAAGTACCCGCGCACAGCTGATCTCCGTCAGCGACTCCCTGGCTGGCCGCCCGGCCTGCAGGCGAACAAGTACAGCATTTCCATCGCGAGGTAGGCTGCCGCTAGTGCCGTTATCTCACCAACGTCATAGGCAGGAGCGACCTCGACGATGTCCATGCCGACGACGTCTATGCCCTTCAGCCCGCGCAATATCGACATCGCCTGGTGGCTCGACAGACCACCACAAACCGGTGTACCAGTGCCCGGCGCGAAACTGGGGTCCAGGCAGTCGATATCGAAAGTCACGTAGACGGGTCGGTTTCCAAGGCGCCGGCGCACCTCCTCGACAACCGCTGCCGCACCCATTTCGTGGACACTGGGCGCATCGATGACATTGAAGCCCATCGTGTCGTGATTGGTAGTGCGCAGTCCGATCTGTACCGACGTCGCCGGGTCAACAAGACCGTATTTCGCTGCCCAGTAGAACATCGTGCCGTGATCGATGCGGTCGTTCTCATCCGACCAGGTATCGCTGTGCGCATCGAAGTGCAGCAGCGACAACGGTTTGCCATGCTTGCCGGCGTGCGCCTTGAGCAACGGATAGGCGATAAAATGATCGCCGCCCAGCGTCAGTAGTGCGGGTCCCTTGTTGATGATGCTTGAGGCGTGAGCCTCGATCTCGTCAGGTACGTTTTCGGGCCGCCCGAAATCGAAGAAGCAATCGCCCACGTCCGCCACGGCCAGTTTGTCGAAGGGGTCGAACTCCATTCCATACGGGCGCTCCCACGCCATGATCGTGGAGGCATTGCGAATTGCCCGCGGACCGAAGCGACTGCCGGGCCTGTTGGTCGTCGCCGTATCGAGAGGGACGCCCAGCACGGCGACGTCGACGCCGGCAAGGTCCTTGGTGTACTTGCGTCGCATGAACGACGTGACGCCGGCATAGGTGGGTTCGGGCGTCGTGCCGTAAAGGCTGTCGCGCGTAATGGCATGGTCGCTATCGTGCTTGTCCACAAGTATTCGCTCTGTTCAGGCTGAGGTTGATTTCTGCACCTGGTCCAGCGCCGCCCACGTTTTCTCGATGAGCTCGTCGGCTTCTTCGTGCGAAAGCACGAATGGCGGCGCACAGATGATCGTGTCTCCGACCGCCCGCATGCATACGCCGAGTTCCATGAGCGTGTCACGGAAAACGACACCCGCACCGAGTTTCTCGTCAAACTTCTCGAGTCGTGACTTGTCCTTCACGATCTCGAAGGCGCCCATGAGCCCGACCATGCGAGTGTCACCGACCAGGGCATGCTCACCCAGCGCCCGCCACTTATCCTTCAGGTAAGGCCCAATGTCGGACTTGATACGTTCAACGAGTCCTTCTTTCTGGATGAGCCTGAGGTTCGCGATGGCCACGGCGCACGCGGCCGGATGCCCCGAGTAGGTGTATCCGTGGAAGAACTCACCCCCCTTGTCGATAAGCACGTCGGCGACCCGGTCGCTCACGAACACACCGCCAAGCGGCAGGTAACCCGACGTAACGCCTTTCGCGAACGGCATGAAATCCGGCCGGGTGCCGTAATAGTCAGCTCCGAACCATTCGCCAAGGCGGCCGAAGCCCGTGATGACCTCGTCGGAAATAAGCAGGATGCCGTACTCGTCACAGATGCGCTGGACCTCGGGCCAGTAACTGTCGGGCGGCACGATAACGCCGCCGGCGCCCTGGATCGGCTCACCAATAAAGGCAGCAACCTTGTCGGGCCCAATCTCGCGAATCTTGTCCTCGATTGATCGTGCCGCCGCCAGGCCGAATTCTGCGGGCGACAGGCTCTGGTCACTGCCGAACCAGTACGGTTGCTCGACGTGCACGATGCCCGGAATCGGCAAGCCGCTCTGCTTGTGCATCGGCTTCATGCCGCCCAGGCTGGCCGCCGCCACGGTTGAACCGTGATAGGCGTTGTTGCGGCTGATTATCGTATGCCGGCCGGGTTGTCCCATGAGGTCCCAGTAGGTTCGCACCATGCGCACGATCGTGTCGTTGGACTCGGAACCCGAACCCGCGAAAAATACACGATTGAACTGCGGCTGGCTGACTTCCTTGAGCTTCGCCGCGAGTTCGATCGATGGCGGATGTGCGCACTGGAAGAAGTTGTTGTAGTAAGGCAGCTCCTTCATCTGTTCGGCAGCCGCTTCGACGAGTTCCTGCCGGCCGTATCCTGCATTGACGCACCACAGGCCAGACATGCCATCCAGAATGCGATTGCCGTCGGCATCATAGATATAGACACCTTCGGCGCGCGAAATGATGCGTGAGCGTTTCTTGTGCAGGCTCTTGTGATCCGTAAACGGATGCAGGTGATGTTCCTTGTCGAGGTCCTGCCAGTCCTGCCGGGACCGCTTTTCAATAGCTGCCATGTTGTTTACCTCCAGCGATCGTCGGTTTCAGACGTTGAACATCAGGATCTCTCGCTCATAGGGCGTGATGATCTCCTGAAATTGCCGGTACTCTTGATTTTTGAGTGCCGAATACAAAGTTACGAAATCGTCGCCCAGTATGCTGCGCAACGCCTCACTCTCACGTATCGCGTCAATGGCGGAATAAATATGCCGGTGCAGCGCGAATTCCGTGCTGTAGGCACTGCCCTCGGTCGGGTCGGTCGGCTTGAGTCCCTCGACCATGCCCAGGTAGCCGCAAGCCAGTGACGCCGCAATGACCAGGTAAGGGTTGACGTCAGAACCCGCCAGGCGATTTTCGATTCGGCGCGCGCCGGGATCCGAATCGGGTACTCTCAGGCCGACCGTTCGGTTGTCGGTCGCCCAGGCGAGATTGACCGGTGACGCCCAGGGATCCATGAAACGCCGGTACGAGTTCACGTACGGTGCGAAAATCAACATGGCCTCGGGCATGTAGCGCTGCAAGCCGGCGATGAAACCGTAGAACAGGTCGCTCGCCTCCCCGTCCGGTTTTGAGAATACGTTATTGCCCTGCTTGTCAACGACGCTCTGATGGATGTGCAACGCACTGCCGGCATCCCCTCCCATCGGTTTCGCCAGAAATGTCGCGTGCATATTGTGTTCGATCGCGGCTTCGCGAACTGTGCGTTTGAACAAGAAAACCTGGTCGGCATTGTCAACCGCGTTACCGTGCAGGAAGTTAATCTCGAACTGTGCCGGCCCCATTTCCTGCGACAGTGTGTCGATACGGATGCCCTGCGCTTCGCTGTACGCATACACATCGTTGATGAACGGATCGAAGTCGTTCATCGTGTCGATGCTGTACGGCTGGCGCGCGCCCTCGGTCCATCCCAGGCGTCCCTCGGGCGGCTCGGCCTCTTCGTTCGGATCGGAATGAGGGCTCAACAGGTAGAACTCGACTTCTGGCGCAACGACAGGAACCCAGCCGCGGGCTTCGTACTTGGCAAGTACATTGCGCAATACGTTGCGCGGCGATTTCGTAACGGCCGACCCATCGCGGTGGTAACAGTCCACGAACACCGACGCGGCCGGATCGCTGGCCCAGGGAACCGGCCGCAGCGACGTCGGATCGGGGACCAGCAGCATGTCGCGATCCTCGACGTTGTTCTTGTCGTCGATGTAGTCGCCGGAAATCGTCTGCGAGAAAATCGCCTCAGGCATCTTCATGCTTCCCGAACCGAACTTGTCGGCCGGTATGACCTTGCCACGCGCCGAGCCCGCCATGTCGGGCACGAACGCCTCGACATCCTCGATACTGCGCTCCTGGAGCCATGTCTGAAAAACGTCTTTCTTACTCACATCTCACCTGTCGATTGGCGGCGCGCGCCCTGCACGCGTCACCAAATGCCTTGAAAATCTGCATCGAGAACTCGTTCTCTGTGACCTGCCACTCGGGGTGCCATTGTACGGCCAGCGCGAATCCGTCGACGTCATCGACCTGGAACGCCTCGATCAGGCCATCGTCCGCAACGGCCTCGACGCTGACGCCGTCCGCGAGGCGTGCAACACCCTGTGCGTGCAGCGAGTTAACCATGGCACTATCGGTACCAGCAAGGTCACGTAGCAGGCCACCCTCCACGAGCGTAACAGGGTGCGACGGGCCGTATTGCGTATCGAGCGGGTCCGCCTTGTTCTCGAGATGATTGTGGTACCCCGCCACTTCGTGAACCCTCTGGTGCAGGGTTCCGCCCAGCGCAACATTCAGTTCCTGGAAGCCCCGGCACACGGCCAGCACGGGCACACCACAATCGAGTGCTCGCCTGACGAGCGGCAGAGTTACAGCATCCCGGTGCGCGTCATGCAGCGTGCCCTCCTCGCTCGGCTCGCCGTCATAATGATGCGGCTCGACGTTCGAGTAACTGCCCGTCAGGAATATGCCGTCGAATTGCTGCAGTAGCTCGTCGATGTCTACATCGTCGGGCATGACAGGCATCATCAAGGGTAGCGCGTCCGCGCCATTGATGATCGCCGCGAGGTACTTTTCACCAACCATCTGGAAAGGGTGAGGCTCGAGCACACGCCGGTCTGCCGGAACGCCAATGAGTGGTTTCGGATACATAAATACCTTCGTTACCGGCCGGTTGCGGCGAATGCTATCACGGTCCCGTTCCTCAAAAACGCGGCTGCAGACGTTCCGCGGCGTCCTTCAGCGTGGCGCCCAGGCGCGACCGGCGCTCCGCCGACAAGCGCTGTGTCAGCCCGCAAATAGACAGGGCACCGAGAACCTCCCCGGACCGGCCGCGCACAACCGTAGCAACGCCCGAGAATCCGTCCTCGAGTTCGTCAACGGTTTCCGCGTAACCACGCCGGCGAACCTCTATGAGCTCGGCCTCGAGCTGCTTGCGATCAGTGATCGTGTGCCTCGTCAACGCACAGAGATCATCTCCAATGCGTTCCATACCATGCTCGTCGAACGCGATCAGCGCTTTGCCTGTCGATGTCGCGTGTATGGGCCAGCGCGTGCCCACGTTCCCAGCGGCACCGACAAAATGACTGCTCGTCACCTCGTCAAGTATCAGCATCGTGTCGTCGATCGGCACCTCGAGCGTCGCCGTTTCGCCGCTTTCGTCGGCCAGTTTCTTGAGCAGCGGGCGCGCGCGCAGCCGCAGATCGTTGCTCGACAACGCCTGCACACCGAGCGCCATGAGCACGGGGCCGAGGCGATAGGCACCACTGTCCCGATTCCTGTCGAGCAGCGACTCGCTGTGCAGTGCCTGCAACAGCCGATGCGCCGTGGTCTTGTTGAGCCCGGCAATCGAACTGATTTCGGCGAGCCGCAACTCGGGACGCTCGGGCGTGAACAGCTTCAGCAGACGAACCGCGCGCAGTGCCGCCTGGGCGCCCTGTGGTGGTGATTTCTCAAGCATCGTTTCATATCATGTTGCGTTGTTTCACATTATGGTAGCAGATTCCGGCTTGCGGAACACCGCGAAATCACTGATGCTCGCAGCCTGACGCACGACAGGGACCCGGCATGGCGAGATCTAGCAGCGCGGAACTTCGGGCCGCACAGAAGAAACACGGACAGTTCGAAGGCATGGAACTCCTGGTTCCGGATCTGAACGGCATCCTCAAGGGCAAACGCATTCGCGGCCACGACTGTGCCAAGATCATGAAAGACGGTTTCTGGTTCTGCGCCGGAACGACCCTTCTCACAGCGCTGGGAGAAACGGTCTCGGGCATTCCCTATGGCGAGGACGATGGCGACCCCGATGTGTTCGCCGAGATCGTGCCTGGCAGCATCGCGCCCATTCCCTGGTCGCAACGGCCGATGGGACAGGCGATGTTTCGCCTCTACGAAGAGGACGGCGTGCCGCTGTTCTCGGACCCGCGCCATGTACTCGAACGTGCCATGCAGCCGCTCCGGAAAATGGGCCTGAAGCTGGTCATGGCCACCGAGCTCGAGTTCTACCTGCTGGATGGCGCGTCAGACCAACCAACAGTAGCGGGTCCGCGAGTCCCTGGCGTCGATCGCCTGCAGCCAGGTGCCCAGGTTTATCATCCCGACGACCTCTGGGAAATCGATCATTTCCTCAACGACGTCTACAACTACTGCGATGCCCAGAATATTCCGGCTGAGTCTGCAATCGCCGAATATTCGCAGGGCCAGTTCGAGATCAACCTGCGCCACATCGACGACCCGGTCCTGGCCTGCGATCATGCCGTGCTGATGAAGCGGGCCATCAAGGCCGCGGCGCGCAAGCACGGTTTCGTCGCCTGCTTCATGGCCAAGCCGTTCGAGGAGGATGCGGGAAGCGGCCTACACATTCACATGAGCGTCGTCGACCGGAACGGCAAGAACTACTTCTCGCATGGGCGCGACAGCCTGGCAAGCCCGCCGTTTTCCGCCCGGCTGCGGCATGCCATCGGCGGACTCCTGAAGACCATGCCCGAAGCGACGGCGCTGTGTGCGCCGAATGCCAATTCGTATCGGCGACTGCGGCCCGACATGTTCGCTCCCGTCGAACCAAACTGGGGCGTGAATCATCGTGTAGTGTCCATCCGCATCCCGCAATCCGATGCCGATAACCTGCGCTTCGAACACCGCACCGCGGGCGCCGACGCCAACCCCTACCTCGTCACGGCGGCCATCGTGGCTGGCGTACATCATGGCCTCAAGAACAAATGCGATCCCGGCAAGATGGTGGAACAGGGAGAGTCAGTCGTTCCACGACTCAAGATACCCAATCGCTGGGACACAGCAATCGACCGATTCGAGCGCAGCAAGATACTGCCCGACTACCTTGGCAAGGATTACTGCAAGTACTTCGCAATGAATCGTCGCGAGGAGAGCCGCCGCTTCCACAACCGGATCCCCCAGCTCGACTTCGACTGGTACCTTCGCGCCGTCTGACGCCTGGCGACAAGCAAGCGCTCTTCAAAACGTGCTTCTTTTAGGGAAGCACGCTCTTGAAGATGAAGAAGAACAGTATGGCCAGGAAAGCGCCGGCCGGAATCGTGACGACCCAGGACACGAATATTCGAGCAACGACTCGCAGGTCGATCGCCTCGATACCGCGCGCCATTCCGACACCCAGCACCGCGCCGACGAGCGTGTGTGTTGTCGATATCGGAATGCCCGTGCCCGAGGCGATGACGATCGTTGTTGCGGCGGCCAGCTCCGCGGCGAAACCGCGGCTGGGCGTCAGCTGGGTAATTTTCTTGCCGACCGTCGCGATGACGTGCCGCCCGAACGTCGCCAAGCCTATCACGATACCGCCGCCACCCAGCATCAGGACCCAGATTGGCAGCGCCGATTTCGCGGCGATGGCGCCCGTAGTCGCAATGCCGATGACCGCGGCCAGCGGCCCGATCGCGTTCGCGACGTCATTGGAGCCGTGCGCAAACGCCATCCCGCAGGCCGTGATGACCATCAGGACACCAAACACTCGTTCCACAGTGTAGAAATGCTGGTTCTTCTCGGCCTTGCGGTCCGGCTCAATGCGCGAGATAAAGAACGCACCGACGACCGCAACGCCCATTGCCAGGACGATGGCCAGCAGGTAGGCGTCTTTGAGGCTGATTTCGAGGCCGACATGCTTGAGTCCCTTGAGTATCGTGACCAGCGTGATCGTGAACGCCGCCAGGAATATGTACACGGGCACGTACCGTTTGGCCCGCGCCAGCGGATCCTCTCTACTCAGAATCAGCTTCTGTACGCTGCGATAGATCAGGTAGGCAATAAAGCCCGCCACCACGGGCGAGACAACCCAGCTCATGACGATGGTGCCGACCTCGCCCCATCTGACGGCGTCGACTCCAATGCCGACTGCGGCAAATCCGACGATTGCGCCAACGATCGAGTGTGTTGTCGACACGGGCCAGCCATTGCGTGATGCGATCAGAAGCCAGGTGCCCGCAGCAAGCAAGGCGGCGAGCATGCCGTAGACGAGCAGCTCAGGCGTAGCCGAGAGCAGATCGGCATCAACGATACCTTTGCGGATCGTGCTGGTTACGGCGCCACCGGCCAGCACAGCCCCGAGAAACTCGAAAATCGCCGCAACCAGTATTGCCTGCTTGATTGTGAGCGCTTTCGAGCCGACCGATGTCGCCATCGCATTGGCGACATCGTTTGCGCCGATACCCCACGCCATGAACAGGCCAAAGGCTGCCGCCAGCGCGATGTAAATATATTGTGCTTCCATACTTGTGCTCCCGCGGAAGGCCTGCAGCAGTCCGCGAATTGTTAATTCTTATTGGGAGAGCAACAGCTCGAGCCGTCGACCGACGCGTTCGGCCATATCAGCAATATCACCCGTTAACTCGATGACCTCGTAGAGGAACATCGCATCGATCGGATCCAGGGTTTTTTCGATCTCGAACAAGGCCGTCCTCAGAACGGTTTGTTGTTCGTCGGTTTCCGTCTCGATGCGATCCAGTTCCTCGATCAGATCTGCAACGAGCGCCACCTCGGCACCCCGAAAGCCCGCGGTAAACAACTCGTCGAGTTCCCGAACGCTTTTGCGCGCCTGCTTCGCGGCGTCGACGTTGCGATCGACGAATTCGACGAACAGCCCGGCGAGCGACTCGGGAATGACCATCTTGCGGCCGACAATCACGCCCGATACGTCTCTCGTGCGATTGGCAATCCTGTCCTGGACGAGCAACAACTCCAGCAGGTCCTCTCGCGGTACGGGCATGAACAGGCTTTTTGGCATGTGCATGCGGATCTTCTTCTTGACTTCGTCGGCCTCGTTCTCGAGCGCCTCGATGTCGCGCCGCACGGAGAGAACTTTCTCCTGGTCCCCGGCAATTACAGCTGCAAAAAACGGCTTCAATTTCTTCGCACAACGAAATGCAATTTCCATGTGCTCTTCGAGTGGCTGGACCGGTGATGAACCAAAGATGTTCGCCAACATGTTGGCCATCTGACATTACCTCTTTTTGGGATGGGCAATAGCTTTTGATGCGCAATCCTAGCACGCATGTCAGCATAAATCGTGCCTTTCAACAGTGCTAGACTTGCCGCTCCTGACCACGATTTTGACCCCTGGAAATACAAAATGAGCTACTGGTTAATGAAGTCCGAACCCGATGCCTACAGCATCGACGATCTGCTGCGTGACGGCCGCGAAATGTGGGATGGAATTCGTAACTACCAGGCGCGCAACATGATGCGCGACGACATGAAAATCGGCGACGAGGTCTTCTTCTACCACTCGAATTGCAAGGAACCTGGCGTGGTCGGAATTGCAAAAGTTGTGAGCGAGCCCTACCCCGACCCGACACAGTTCGACAAGCAATCAAAGTACTTCGACCCGAAAAGCGATCCCGACAACCCTCGCTGGTGTCTCGTCGATCTCGAGTTCGTCCGCAAGACGAAAAGAAACGTGACGCTGGCCGAGATCAAGGCGCAAAAGAGTCTCGTAGACATGATCCTGACGCGCAAGGGCAATCGCCTGTCAATCATGCCGGTCAGCAAGAAGCACTGGAACAAGATCCTGAGCCTTGAATAGGCGACTCGCCGCATTCCTGCTATTGCTGCCGATGATCGGCGCAGCGCTGTGGGCTTCGACGCCAGCGAGACTCGAATATGCGATTGGCAGCGTCGAATTGCCGCAAGATCTTGACGGTTGGCTCGCGACACGCGAACGATCCGTGGCCGAGCGCGTCGGCCTGATACCGGGGACCGAGAAGCGCATCACGTGGGCTGCCGAGGGCGAACGCACCCCCTGGTCGATTGTCGCCATTCATGGCTTTTCCGCAACGCGGCAGGAGACGGCGCCTTTGGCGGCAAACGTCGCGCAGGCTCTCGGCGCAAACCTGTTCGAGACTCGATTGAGCGGTCACGGACAACAGAGCGCAGCCCTGGAAACCGCGCGCGCCGAGGACTGGCTCACCGACGGCGCCGAGGCACTCGCGATCGGAGCCGCAATTGGCGAACGGGTCATCGTTATCGGTACATCCACGGGTGCCACGCTGGCGGCAGCCATGCTGGATACCCCGGCAATGCAGGCCGTCGATACGATCGTCATGCTGTCGCCAAACTTCGAACCACGGGATCCTGGCGCCGCCTGGCTCACGCGGCCGGCAGGCCCGCTGCTGGCGCGCCTGCTGGCTGGCGATACGCGCAGCTGGGAACCGTACAACGAGAAGCAGGGGCTCTACTGGTCGACGAGCTACCCGTTGTCGGCAGCGGTCGAGATGATGCGACTCGTCAATCTCGCGAAGCAAAAAATGCCCGGCACGGTTGCCCAGCGCCTGCTGCTGTTTTATTCGCCCGATGACGAGGTAATCTCTCCGACGGCGGCGCGCGACACGCTCGAGAAAACAACGGCGCCGCGCAAAATGGCCATAGAAATCAAGGACCCGGGCGACCCCAGTCACCACGTGCTTGCCGGAGATGTCCTGTCGGCGGCAACGACACAGAGAATTGCCAACGACATCGTCGGGTTTATAGAGCGCCAAGCTCCCTGAGGTGCTCGTGCACGGGTGCCGCGCCGCCCAGTGCCAGCATGATGACGAGATCGCCCGCAGCGGCCCAGGCCAGCGCCGACTTGAACGACTCCATCTCCGTTTCGTAGTGGGCGATCTGCTGATCCTGCGCACCGCGTTCCAGGAGTTCGTCGCGAATAATCCCGAACACGTCGCCATGTTCACGGCCGCGATGATAGGTCGCAAGTTCCGAGACGATACTCGATCCAGGCCGATTTCCCAGGCATCACGCGCCAGTTCGCGAATCAGGTCATCGGGGCGGTCGCCGGCTTGCCCGAAACACAGGACGCGACGCTCGGCTGGCACCGCACTCGCCATGTCGAACAGTGCCGTCATCGCGGCAGGATTGTGGGCGAAATCGACGAGTACCTTGTAGCCGTTGACGTCGTAGATGTTGGAACGTCCCGGGTTCTCATCCTGCTCCATGGACCTGAGACCTTTGCCGATATCCTCGAGCGAGACGCCGAGACACCAGGTCAGCGCGGCGGCGGCCAGCGCATTGGCGACATTGTGGCGCGCCGCGCCGCCCATCGCGATCGGAATTTCGTGGCTGTGACAAATTAACTCGCGCGTGTCGCCCTCGAGCTTCAGCAACTCGTCGCCATCGAGTACGAAGGCCAGGCCGCCGGCGGCGGTGTGCGCCGCGATTTTCTTGTGGTTCGGATCGAGGCTGAACCACACGATCTCGCCACCGTAGCCACTGGCCTTGCTGCGCAACAGCGAGTCTTCGGCGTTCAGGATGAGCCGGCCCGACTGTTCGACGGCGCGGCTCACGATCCACTTGATGTCGAGCAGCTCGTTGAGATCCTGCGAACCGAAGTCACCAAGATGGTCTTCGCTGATGTTCGTGATCAACGCAGCATCGGCACGCTCTACGCCGAGTCCCCTGCGCAACAGTCCGCCACGCGCCGTTTCGAGAATCGCGACATCGACCGTATGCTCGCGCAGTACGGCCCGCGCGCCGCCAGGTCCCGACCAGTCGCCGCGATCGATCACGTCGTCGTTGACGGCTATCCAGTCCGTTGAGCTGAGGCCGACATTGTTGTCCGCGGCGCGCAACACGTGCGTCGCGAGACGCACGCTTGTCGTCTTGCCGTTGGTGCCCGTGACGATACCGATCGGGACGTCCCTGTACTTGTCCCAGTCGAGTGCATCGGGAATCTCCCTGACCGGCCAGGTGTCGGAATGACGCCCCAGCCCGACTGACACCTCGTCATCGTCCCAAAGCAGTGTCTTGCCGTGCGTCGCGGCTTCGTCGATCAGCCACATAAGCTCCGCGTTCGCCTCTTCGGCCGCCGAGGCGCGGATCGCGGCAAGTGCCTCCTCGAAGTCAGGCTCTTCATTTGTGACTCCGAGTT
>Ga0265303_10001097_pt1 | contig 16251 bp, 17 predicted proteins | sample Helome_2_FD_192494 | JGI IMG/M metagenome (GOLD analysis project Ga0265303, IMG submission 192494) | Marine sediment microbial communities from subtidal zone of North Sea - Hel_20160317 (Illumina Assembly) | ecosystem: Environmental > Aquatic > Marine > Subtidal zone > Sediment ... | reverse complement strand
GTTTTTACACAGTCTGGGCCATAACCAGACCTTCCCGTACATCAGAGAACAACTCTATTGCAGGATTCCTGAGTGGCTAGATTCTGTCCCTAGCAATTCTTGTTCACACTGGCCGGGCTTCCAGTTTTCATAGAGATGTTCTGACTCGGCTAGCTGCTTAGGCGTTAACTGTTCCCGTATATTATCAACGCCTACGGGATCATGTCCGTCAGCTTCTACACGGCCATACCACATGGAGCTAAGAACAAGGTCCTTACGGACGCTGCGTGGATTGAGCCGTGGACATGCAGGCGACGACGGCCGTATTTCGGCTGGATTGTTTCGAGATGCGTGGGTTATGCTTCCTATACCCAGCACGAGAGGTACGAAGCACCATGGACACGAGCGACCGCAGCGCGGATTCCCGGCCCCTGGCCGGCGGGGAAGGCGCCTCCCCGGGTCGGTCGAGCATCAAGCTGGCCAAGCTCCTCGACCTGGAGCTCATCCAGCCGCTGATGGACAGCTTCTGCAAGAGCGTGCCCGCCGGAGCGGCGATCCTCGACCTCGAAGGGACCATCCTCGTCTCCTCGAACTTCCAGGACGCCTGCGCGAAGTACCATCGCGTGAACCCTGTCAGCTGCGCCAACTGCCACGAGAGTGACACCCAGCTCTCGCTCTACATGGACAACCTGTCCGCGGGGCAGGGCTTCTCGATCTACGAGTGCAAGAACGGCCTCTACGATTGCGCGGCTCCGATCCTGGTCGAGGGCGAGCACGTCGCCAACGTCTTCGTCGGGCAGTTCCTGCTGAACCCTGCCGATGAAGAGTTCTTCCGGCAGCGCGCGAAGGTCGTGGGCTTTCCGGAGGAGCCCTACCTCGATGCCATCAAGCGGGTCCCCGTCGTGTCCGAGGACAGGCTGCCGTTCATCCTCGACTTCCTGGCGGGCTTCGCCCGGCTGATCGCCGAGTCGGCTCTTCGGAGCCGGCGCGCGGAGGAGGCCGAGCGTCGGCTCAAGGCCTACTCCGACTCCCTCGAGGAGGTCGTGCGCGACCGTACCCAGGACCTGAAGGAGGCCAAGGAGCGCGCGGAGGACGCGAACCGCGCCAAGAGCACCTTTCTCGCCAACATGAGCCATGAGCTGCGCACGCCCATGAACGCGATCATCGGCTACAGCGAGATCTTGATGGAGGACGCGGAGGACGCGGACGACGAAGAGGCGGTCAGCGACCTGAAGAAGATCAGCGCGGCGGGCAGGCACCTGCTGGCGCTGATCAACGACGTGCTGGATCTCTCGAAGATCGAGGCCGGCAAGATGGAGCTCTACCTCGAGACGTTCGAGGTCCGGCCCATGGTCGACGAGGTGGTGTCCACGATCGACACGCTGGTGAAGAAGAACGAGAACACGCTGGAGGTGCAGGTCGACCCCGGCCTCGGCGCGATGCGCGCCGACGTGACCAAGCTGCGGCAGGCGCTTCTCAACCTGATGAGCAACGCGGCGAAGTTCACCCGCCAGGGCAAGGTCCGCCTGGTGGTCCAGGGCGAACGGGTGGACGGCGCGGACCAGCTGCGGATCTCGGTGTCGGACTCGGGCATCGGAATCTCGCCGGAGAAGATCGATCAGGTGTTCGAGGAGTTCGCCCAGGCGGACCAGAGCACGACCCGCGACTACGGCGGAACCGGGCTGGGTCTGCCCATCAGCCAGCACTTCTGCCGGATGATGGGCGGCGACATCACCGTGGAGAGCACGCTGGGGCAGGGCTCGACCTTCACGATCCGGCTTCCGTTGCGGGTCGAGCAGGTGGCCGAGGCCGGCGCCGTGCCGGACGCCGCGCGCCTGGCGCCCGGCGAGGAGCGGGTGGTGCTGGTGATCGACGACGATCCCACCGCGCTCGACCTGCTGGGACGCACACTCCAGGGAGCGGGAGTGAGGGTCGTGACCACGAGCGATGGCCGGGAGGCGGTGCGACTGGCCCGGACCCTCCAGCCGACCGCCATCACGCTGGACGTGCTGATGCCCGGCATGGACGGCTGGGAAGTTCTACGCGAGCTGAAGGCCGATCCCGGCACGCGGAACATCCCGGTGGTCATGGTGACGCTGACGGACGACCGTGAGCTGGGCTATGCGCTGGGCGCGACCGGGTTCATGACCAAGCCCGTCCAACGCGGACAGCTCTTGCAGCTGCTGGAGCGCCATGCGCCGGAGGGTGCCGAGCGGCACGCGCTGGTGGTGGATGACGAGGCGGAGAACCGCGAGGTGCTGCGCCGCGCTCTCGAGGACCAGGACTGGCGGGTGAGCGAGGCCGAGAACGGTCGCGTCGCCCTGGACCAGCTGGCCGAGGAGCCGCCCTCGCTGATCCTGCTGGACCTGATGATGCCGGTGATGGACGGCTTCGAGTTCGTCCTGGAGATGCGCTCGCGCGACGCCGCCCGTGCCATCCCCATCGTGGTGGTGACCGCCAAGGACCTGACGGACGAGGAGCGCCGAAGCCTCAAGGGCGACGTGGCGGGGCTGATCGAGCGGCGCGGCATGGACCAGGAGTCGCTGCTGGCGGAAGTGCGCGAGCACGTCCTCACGGCCGGCGCCCGGCGAGCCTAGATGCTATGGGCGCCGCTCGGTTGCTGTTTTTGGACGGTGTGTATGTGGGTGGTCGTAATCATCTGCGCTTTCGGCGGGTGAAGGCACCCGGGAGGGACGAACTGGAAAGTCTCGTGCACATTTTGAGCGAGCGGGTCGGACGATGCCTGGAACGACAAGGTCTGCTGGTGCGCGATATGGACAACAGCTATCTTGCAGCTGGCTCCATTCCTCCGGATAAGCTGTATGGATAGACGAACAGGATGTCAAAAACAACAGTAGAAAAGTATAAGTGAGGCTTATTCTCAACATTCTTGATTGCTCAATAGTAGTATCAATAGATACAGTGTCACACTGCAATCAGTGTGGCAATTTACGAATAAATACTGAGGCTATCAAATGAAACTGTAAGGTATGAATGCCTGGAAAGGGTTCCTGCCGTTACGTTAAGTCATTATTTATATAAGCGACGGCTAAACGACCGGAAAGGGTCGAACCCGGAACTACAGTCGATTCTCCCCCTGGAAGCAGCCTCTAGGTCGCATTCCGGCCAGAAACGGTCACTCCTGAGATAGCCATGTATGTCTCAAAAGCAGCATAAACTGCCGTTCGCGCCCGGCAATCTGTACTCACACTTTCGGGCAGAACCAGTCATTCCCGAGATTAGCGAGCGGCAAGTGCTACAAAGCTAGCCGGGCTCGCAAACCTAATATCCACAGACTGTCCTCGGTGGAATTTTGCGCCGGGTCAACCAGGTACTGGATGTCGGGCGTCAGGGCGAACTGTTCCGTGACCTGCAGGCGGTAGAACACTTCAAAGGTATACTGGTCATCCAGGTCCGGGCCAAAGCTGTCCTCGTTGGGTCTTCCCCAGTTGACCGCGACACCCAGTTGGTCACGCCCACCCACAGCGTTATAACCCAACCCAACACTAACGGATCGTTCCAGCAGCGTGCCACCGTCATCGGCATAACCGCCGCGGATGAACGGCATCAAGGTGTCGTCATTCAGTGAGGCCGAGTAGTTGAATGCCACACCCCAGCCACCGGGCGTCCCCGCAGGCTTGCTTTCATCAACGTGCCACAGTGTCAGGTGTGCATTATCCTGGTAGATGCGATCTTTACCCCGTGTCCAGCCTATCTCGACACTGGAGAAATATTCATTCTCGCTGAAGAAATCATCAACAGTATCGAACGGTTCAGTCGGGTCAGTATAGGCATTGGCCAGGCTTCCAATCAGAAATATCTTATCGGTCAGCATCGCACCGCCGGCAAACCCGGTGGTCGCATCATTCGGAACGAACATCGCGGCACTGCCGGTACTGAAGGCAAAGTTCATAAAGCCGGTCCACGGACTTGCCAGCGCATATACATCCACAAAGTCTGTAACATCAAGCATTCCAGCCACTACAGTGCCCTTGCCACCACCCAGGCGTTGCCGCCAGTACAGATTGGTCAGTCGCGTGTCTTCGTCACTGAAAGGCGGCTCGATCAGGCCAACATAACCCTGGTCAAAACCAAAGTCTTGCGGACTCCTGTCTGTATAGCGGTGTCGATGCTCGATCTTCCAGACAAGGGCGCCGGTGTCCGGTGTGCCACGCCCAAGCAGATCCCAGGAACCAAACACACGCAACATGCCACTCGCCGCTGAATCATCGCCACTGAACCCGTCTTCATCGGATTTCAGATAAACTGTACTGTAGTCGAGACCGAAAGAAAAACCGGTGTCGTCCTGCAGTCCCTGCTTCCACTGAAACCAGGGCCCCAGCAAACGCTCCCGGATAAGTGACGGGACACGGGCCGCATCATCGGCAATCGTGTTTTCAACAGAATCTGGACCGCCAAAGTTGGCTGCACGAACCAGTTCGGTAAACACCAAAAGAGTGCCTAGCAGACAGGCAGAAATCGAGCGAGTTGATGTTATACACATAAGTATTCTAGTGTTGGTTAGAGTTGTGGGTTTGATTTAATTCTGCGTGATTAGACTTTTCATTGCTCTCTAATGCACTTGATGTACATACGATACGGGGCGCCATAGCGCCCCGTTATCACCTGTTTCGCACCAGATAGCTCTAGAGAGGATACTGCCCACGGGTAGACGGTGCTCTCGCCGGACGGAAATGAGGGTGATCACCTTCAACCAGCATGTTCTTGTAAACGAGGCCGTCCTTCATAATCAGGTCCAACTTTTCCTCGTCCAGGATCAGCTTGATGTCATCCAGCGGATTGCCATCCCACAGCAGCAGGTCAGCATATGCACCTTTCTTGATTGTGCCCAGCTCGTAGGTTGGATAGGGGTCCTTTGGCCCGGACCACTTCAGCACGATACCGGCATTACCCGTCCAGTGCTTCAGTGCCTGTGCCGGCGTGTAACCCGCATCGACGTTGCAGGTGATGTCTTCCTTGATACGCTCCACAAACGGAATACCAAACATGTCTGAACCACCAATGGTGAAGACGTTGTGCTTGTTCATCAATTTAGCGGCATTGCGGGCACCCTTGCCAACGGCTACACCTTTTACCTTCTGCTCATGTGTAAAGAATCCAGGCATGGCATCGTAATCGCCAAATGTATTCACACTCATAAAGCACTGAAAGCTCCAGACCACATTCTGACCCTTGGAGGCCATGCGTTTAACAGTAGGTTCTGTGACAAGGAAGCCATGCTCGAATGAACGCACACCCAGGTCCATGAGCCGGTTGTAGGAGTCGTCATGATAAGCGTGTGTCGCTACATAGGTGCCGTTATCAGCTGCGATTTCCACGGCTCTGGCAACTTCATCTTTTGCGAGTCCCATGATTTCAAGCGGATCAAACTCACTGGCAACGCCGCCGCCACCCATGACCTTAATAAAAGCTGCACCGCGCCGCAGGTTCATGCGCACTGCCTCGGTGACTTGATCGGGACCATTAACCACCCAGGTGTTCTGGGTAGCTTGTGCCATATCTTTGTGGTTATGGAGAATATCCTCCGGAACATTTCGACCCGCCCAGTCGCCATGACCACCGGTTTGCGATATAGCACCACCGGAAGAGTAGATGCGCGGCCCAGGTAACTGCCCCATATCGATAGCCTTAGCAATATCCAGCGGATCACCGGCAATGTCGCGCACTGTGGTAATTCCTTTTAACAGCATATTGTTCACTAGGTGGTGCTGTGCAAAGGCTCCGCCAGCCGCGCCATCCCATCTCGTCTGGTAGGCCGCGGTACCTTCAGGCGGGTTGAGCATCACGTGCTGGTGCATGTCGATCAGGCCGGGCGTCATGGTGCGCCCGCCGCCGTCTATGACGTAGGCGTCAGGTGCCTTAATGGATGTACCCACTTCCTTGATGTAGTTGCCTTCCACCAGCACGCTCAAGCCCGTGACGAGTTTGTCACTGAAACCGTCAAAAATATTGACGTTGGTGAACAAAAACTGGACCGGCTTCTTTTCCTCTGCTGCTGCAGGCTCTGCCGGTGCTGCACCGGCTGATAAGGCCGGGCCAGCCGCCAACAGGCTGGATAAGCCTAGAATCGCGCCCATCGTAACGGCGAAACGGCCGTGTCTGAATATTGATTTCAGTGACATATTTGTACTCCCCTATTGGTATCCCATGTTCGAGGCAGCGCTGCAGTATTCATGCCTGTAAATGAAGAGAGTAGCTCATTTTTCATGCAACGACTTACCCGCCGGAATCAGTTGCATCAGGTTCTTGATGATTTATGCAAAGTATTTGCCACGGACATGTAACATACTACGCAAATGTTGATTGATGACCCCAAACATGATGAAGCTGGAAAATCAGCCCTGCCATTGGTCCGGTTGCAACTGGCGTTGCCATTTGTCCAGGAACTGGACCGGCTGGGATTGAATGCTGATGCGTTACTCGACAGTCATGGACTCGCCCGCGCATCGGTGCTCGATCCGAACCTGTTTATTTCGGTCAACATCATTCACCAGTTACTGGAAGATATCGCCGCGGCTGCGGACGATCTCCACATCGGAGTACGAGTCGGTGAGCAATTGGACTTCACAGCTTGGTCACCGCTGGCTGATGCCGCTGCAAATGCAGGCACACTTGGAGATTTCCTCTCACGGTTCATCCTGGCTGCCAGCGAAGATGCGACATCTGCCGTACATACACTGGAGATAAGAGGCAAATACACATTCTTCCGGGAACGACGTGTCTCTGAACCGGATATAGCACCTGCACAAAATGATGCCTTCACCGCGGCGTACGTGCTTTCCATCCTCCGCCGTGCTGTCGGTGACCAGTGGAAGCCGAAAGACGTGTTGCTACAGGTCTGTAGTTCGGAAGCACTACCCACGGGCTACCAGGGTATCCAGATTGTCGGTGGCGATAATCGTGGCACGTCCATTCGCTTCCCGAGCCACTGGCTGACCAACACGATTAACCGCGCCGGTTTCATACGAACCATGGCGCATAAGACGGATAAAAACATGCCACCAGGCTCCTTTCTGGAGGGTCTGTGGCTCACCCTCATCCCGCGCCTTGACAGTAAGACACTGACCCTTGACGACGTCGCGCAACTGGTCGGCACAAGCCCGCAGAAATTACAGCGCCGGCTCAAGGCCAGTGGCACCAACCTCACACAGGAACTCAGCAAGTTGAAAAAACAGCGTGCCATCGAGGACCTAGTCCATACTGACAAGCCAATCGCTGAAATCGGGGAAGCGCTGGGTTTCAGCAGCCCGGCCAGTTTCACTCGTGCATTCAAAATGTGGACCGGCCAGTCACCACGGGAATACCGGAAAGCGCATGGAAAGCTTAATTCGTTATGACCGTATTAGAGGCGTTTCATGCCATTCAGGTAACTACCTTCAATGACCGGGTTGGGTCGAAGATGACCGCACAGAGTTCAAGCCGGGAACGACCGCTTTCAGTACGTTCCTGACCTACAAGCCAAAATCCTGTACGTCCGTTTCGGGTCGTTCTAGGAAGTACAGCAGGTTCTCACCCTGGAAGCTGCCTCTAGGTCGCATTCCGGCCATATACGGACATAGCCCTTAGAGAAGTAATCCCGTTGACATGAGGTTCATATACTTCCTAGATTGTCGAGAGGCAGTCTCCCTTTTGTGTCATAAAGTCTATGATTAATTGCTCGTTTTCTGCGGATTGCTTGAGAACCAAATATACCCATCGTATACATCATCAGCAAAGAACACCCATACTATTGTCTGCCGTGAATCCTGCATCGTCGACTCAATATAGTGATAGGTCCATACTTTCCTTGGCTTTTCTCGAACAGGTAACATCACACCATATTTACCCATTGGTGGAAATCTTTCCTCGCCAACTCCATTTGGCTCCCCGAGTATTCTTCTTACATCAGCCATTTTCGATTTCTCGACTTTAAGGGCAGTCTCCAGGGCACCAGTATCTGGAAGCTCACCAAATCGAACAATCATCTCACCACAACCGCTAATACTTGTAGCCAGAACCACTAGGCCTAACAATATGGCGAATCTCTTCCGGAATATACCCTTAGGTGAGAACGAATGATTTGTCACATGTGTCTTTGACATCTGATGTGCTCCAAAATATTTTAAAGCAATATTTAGTTTTTACGCTCTGTAAATTCGACAAGCTCAGCAGCGGAGAACCACATGTGTCCCTCATAAATATTCTGGTAGAAGTAGACCATAAGTATTTGTGATTTGACTTGCTTCATGTCGCTATGGATGTACTCGTAATACCAAACAGTATTTACATCCATTTTTGCAGAGAACCGGGCCGCACCTTGTCCACGTGGAGCACCAAGTACCGATTTCACTTCATCGATGGATGATTTACCCGGCGTCAGATTTTCGAGCATTTTATATTTAACTGGTTCCCCGTATTGCATGGTGGTTGTACATCCACCAATTGCTAATGCTATTAGAGCAAACGCATATATATGAGCAAACCATAAGGTTAAATTTGGTATACGATTCATAAAATCACCTTGCATCCTTAACCTGGTTACCCATGATTTCGCCACTATTACTGGTCCAGGCATAGCCAGTCATAGTCTCACCATCAAAAAATAATATCAGCTGCTGAAAACGCATATCGCCTCTCATTCCATCAGCCCCGCCGGATTTAATTTGCGTAACCTCAGCATCTTCGTAATACCAGATTTCATGGGGTGTATAAGTGGGGGGGAATACAGCCTGGCCTAATCCGCTTGGTGCTCCCAACAGATGCTGTACATCTGCTTTTGTAGAGACACCCTGCTTAAGCTGTGATTCTATTTCTTCTACTTTGGCAAAAGGTCCAGTAGCCACATCTCGCTGGGCGAAACACTGGCTCGATAGAGCCAACGCGCAGACATAGGCAATAACAATATGCCTTGCTAATGAAGCATGCTTTGGGTTCATAATTTGTCTCCAATAAGCCTCAGTGGATATTGGCGTTATCGCTATAGTGCATTATTTGTAGATTTATCAAACCAATCTCTGAGCTGCTTTATTATTTCATTAAAAGCCGAATCAAGAATATATTCTTCAGCGCCTAGCGTATAAAAACCACCTGCATCTACTGAAGCCTGGCTCTTAAAATTAGCCAATATTTTGTAACCGTCTTTTCGTACAAGCATTACTGATACAGCGCCTTGTGTAGAGCCCCACCCAGGCATAATCCAGCGCTTCAATGCGCTACCTTCGATAAAGCGCTCTATATCGCATGTAAGAAGTATTTCAGCACTTTCGCTGATCTCAAACAAGCCGGAGTCTCTAACCTTTTCTTGAAGCTTTTCTGTCCCCATATTACCGATATCGGCAGTACCATCATATTCAGTCCGATCTACACATGGCTGTACTGTTATTAAAGTGTATTCTTTGTCACTACCATCCTCCTTGACTAGCACAACAGATTCACCGACTGCCATCTGCTGTGAACACCCATGCAAAAGCACTATAGAAAGTGACAGCAATGACCGGATAGTTAGTCCACAAAAATAATAGAATGTTCTTTCTGGAAGCATGCGAGGTCTAAGATATTTATATATATTCATAGCAGCATGGGCTTATAGATTTCCCTGCTTTGTTATCAAGACGGGTACCCGTAATTATTCATCGCGCCTCGGTAAATTATGATACCCCCTATTCATAATATTTCTGGTTATAAATAGTAACAGTGTGAAGGGAATTGGTAACTGATATATCTCAATTAAATTACCTGACTGATACATCTGTACTAGTCAAATTAGCTAATATCAGATGTGCTTGAATGTTGTAGTTGGATCGGTCTGATACCTATATAGGAAGGCAATATAAGCATTAGCAAAACTACCGGAATGGGTTACTAGTTCAACCGACCAATATACTCAGGTAATTACCCTGGTACTTCCGAGTACGGCGTCGAATTCTAGTGGTGCTTGCATTACATAATGCTGCAGACAGTTTTCCAATAGATATGCATTAACATGTCAAAAATGGGTGCGTGGGCATGAATTCATGCCCATTCCCGATTCTTTATGGGCAAGTTGTAGATTCCCCCAACTTTCCCAATAAAGACCGTCAACGACTCTTAATGGGCAAGTTGTAGATTCTCTAAAATTTTCAATTGAAAATGTAATGCGAGCCTGCATTCATTATTCCTAAATTCTTCTGTTCGCAGAACAGTAATTGTTCCTCAAAATTGCATAAATCATAAGTAACTGATAATGAAACAATTCATAATTGCTTCCATTCTCAAGATTAATACTTATCAGCCGATGATAAGTATGAGATAATGTTTAGCATTATGAGTAAAGACAAAGGACTGGATTACTTACTCGATCTTGATGGTGAAATCCTTGCACAAGAAGGTGGCTATTGGATAAAGATTGAAGCCAGGCAGCTTGAGCATGCAACCAAGGAATGCCCGCATCGTATTAAATATAATAGCCTGACTTTGCATGATCGTTACGGAAAGAGAGTAATGGGTTTTGATAATGCTCATTCTGTTAAGACAAGAAAGCAAGGCCGATATAAGGGAAGGAGTGTTGCTTATGATCACAGACATATGAATCCTGTAGATAAAGGTACTCCATATGTCTTTAAATCAGCGGAGCAGCTATTAACAGATTTCTTTAACGAAGTAGATAAATATTTGAAGGGGCGGAAGTAAGCAATTACTAAGAGGTGAATTATGAGAAAGATAGTTATAGGTATTATGCCCCAGGACAAGATCCGCAAACGGATTCTTGCTATCGCACGCGGAGAGTATAAGCCCAAGAGAAATGAGCCAAAAGTATGGTTTCCCTCAATGAAATCAGTTGCGGAAGTGCTAAGTGATAATAACCGTGCGCTGCTAAAAATGATCGCAGAAATGCAGCCTGAGACATTATCAGAACTGGCTGATGCTACTGGCCGCCAACCCGGCAATCTGTCGAGAACACTGAAGACTATGGAACACTATGGATTTGTGGAGCTTAGGAAGAAAAATAGAACCGTGAAGCCCATAGTGAAGGCAACTGAGTTTGAGATTCATGCTGCATAACAATGCCACGAGCCGGGGCACTTGGTTGTTTAGTTGCTTTGGTTTAGAGGGCCGTTAAAGGGCAAATAGTAAATACCCCATACTTTCCCAATAAAGACCGTCAAAGACCGAAAATGGGCAAGTTACATATTCCCTAAACTTTCCCGATGAAGATGTTCAATGATTCTGAATGGGAATCACTCGCCAACAAATACACTCAAACGCTCACAATTTTGTAACGTAGCCAATCACTTAGTCAGTTGCGGACTGGACAAAGGATTTCAACTCGGCACCGAAGGCCGCCACCTCGTCCAGTAGCCTGATTTTCGCATCGTCCACCGCCACCTCTGCGCGTAGTTGCTCGATCTCGGGGTGAAAATCCGTGAAACTGTAGTGCCCTGATTCGCCATCGACCAGACGGGCACGGCAATGTTCCAGCCACTGCGCCTGCTCGTCGGCGCTGAGCGTTTCAGGGTAATTCCGCGCCCGATAACGAAACAGCATCTCCGGAAGACGCTTGTCCACGAATCCCCAGCTTTTGTTGCCCAGTTCCTGAGGGTCGGAGTCGTGAATTGCCTTCATCTGCGCCTTGTCACTGTCATTGAAGAACCCGCCAGCATAGATCATCAGGTCCGGATCGGTAATTGGTTCGAATTCGCGCGTCTCGAATATCTTGGCGATCTTCTGCTCGATTGTCTTGCACGCATGGAGCAGTGTGTGGCGGTTACGCTTGCCTGTGATGAGATCGATTTGAAGCCGTTTCGCGGCATCACCAGTCAGGGTAGACGTCGGTGCGATAACCGGACACTTGTTGATCGTAACCTGCTTGAGCGCCGGGCGCTCGACTCCTTCGGGGAGATCCTCGTTTGCGGTGTAAAGTCGTTCCCTTAGTGTTGTCGCCCCAAGATCGAGCAGCAACGCGGGATCCTGTGCGAGGTCGAAGACAATGATGCTGTTTTTGTTGGTCGGATGTGGAGCAATCGGTACCACCAGACGGGTACTGCCGTGATCGCTACCATACATTCCCGACGTATGCAGTATCGGCGTCATTTCTTTCAGGTCGATGTACTTGAGGACTTCCTTCTTGCGCCGCATCCGGTAGAGAAAATCATAGAGCTTGGGATGCTTTTCCTTGATCAGCTTCGCGATCGCAAGGGTGGCGTAGACGTCGGAGAGGGCGTCGTGCGCCTGTTCATGGGCAATACCGTTAGCAACGGTGAGTTCCTCCAGCCTGAAGCTGGGCCGATCGGCATCCGTGCGGCGGGGCCAGACAATGCCCTCCGGGCGCAGATCATGGCAGGCGCGCACCATATCGATGATATCCCAGCGCGAATTGCCATTCTGCCACTCGCGGCCATAGGGTTCGTGCAGGTTGCGGTAGAGGGTATTGCGCGTTACCTCATCATCAAAGCGTAGCGAGTTGTAACCCACCCCGCAGGTGCCGGGCTGCGATAACTCCGCCAGGATACGGGCAATAAATTCGGCCTCAGGCAGGCCCTGCCCCAGGGCCTGCTGCGGGGTAATGCCGGTAATCAGCGACGATATCGGGTGCGGCAGGGTATCCGGTGCCGGCCGTGCCATGATATTCAGCGGCTCGCCGATGATGTTGAGGTCCTCATCGGTACGGATGCCGGCGAATTGCACCGGTCGGTCGCGCGCCGGGTCCAACCCGAAGGTCTCGTAATCGTGCCAGTAGAGCGTGTTCTGTGTCATTGGTCTGCTCTGAAAAATGCCGGTAAGACCCTATCATAGGGGACTCGAGGGAGACAGATGAGATGGCTTAAATAACTGGCAACAACTATCTGTCAGGAGGAAATTATGGCACCCAGCGACCGTCGTACGGAGCTAACACGGGATGAACTCTATGCCCAGGTCTGGGCAGAACCTATTTCGAAACTGGCGCGCCAATATGGCTTATCAGATCGGGGGCTTGCAAAGATCTGTACCAGGATGGGTATACCTACACCTGGACGCGGCTACTGGGCCAAGGTGCAGAGTGGTAGGACGCCCGTGCAGGTGAAACTTCCGGATCTGAAGCCCGGCCAGCGGGAGAGGGTGGTCCTCACCCGGCAAGGCCAGATACTGGAGGATTCGGAGGAGTACCAAGCAGTCGCAGAGCAGGTGAGTCATGAGCAGGATCCAGAACACCAGATCGATGTGCCTGAGGCACTCGCTGAACCACTTCCTATGATCTCGAAAACCATGAAGAGCCTCGGTTCTGCCAGGGCAAATGAAGCTGGTATCGCCCGGCCGCGGGCGCGGCAATGCCTGGATGTCCGGATCAACAAGGACAGCATCGAAAGGGCCACGCGCGTCATGGACGCCCTTGTGAGAGCACTAGAGGCGCGTGACATCGGACTCATCCATGACAGGGAGGGCGAATATGGCAGCCAGCTGGTCATCGATGGAGAGGCCCTGGGATTCCGCCTCGAGGAGAAAACCCGGCGCGAGCCCTACCAGCCCACGCCGGCAGAGCAGAAGAAACTGGATGAAAATCGTTATTACCGCTATCAGCTACCCGATGACAAATTTGTTCCTACCGGCCAGCTGTGCCTGAAACTCGATACCGGTTACGGCAGTGGTCTGCGCAGCAGCTGGGCGGATGGCAAGAAACAGCGGATTGAGCACTGCCTGAATAAATTTCTCGTCGCGGCCTACCAGGCGGCCGCCTACCAGAAGGCCAAACGCCTGGAGCGAGAGCGGGAAGAGCGGGCACGCAGGGAGCGGGAACGCCAGCTTGCTATTCTGAGGAAGCAGATCGAGCATGAGCAGGCCCGGCTCGACCTGCTGAATGAGCAGTCCAGGGCCTGGCAAGAAGCCTGTCAGCTGCGGGATTATGTCCAGGCAGTCAGGAGTACAGGCTATTATTCCCGGCAGGCCATTACAGACGGACGGGACTTGGATGAGTGGTGTGCCTGGGCGTTGGAGCAGGCCAACCGATTGGATCCGACGGTGACCAGTCCACCGTCCGTGCTGGACTACAAGGACCAGTTCTTCTGGTATCGATGATTTCCCTGTTAATTCCCTGTTCCCGATTTTGGAGAGTGCCCACAGAACTCAGGAATTGGCAATTAAAACAGAGAATTGTCAGCAGAAGAGGGTGGATGCAGGCTGGGAAGGCGCGTTTTTTCCCTGTATATTCCCGTTTATCATGGAAGTCAGCAGAGACGGGTTCGCAGCAGACTGCATCCACCGCCAGCTATTTTTTTCTTATATTACAATTGCATAAGTGCATTCCAAGGTAGCGGAAAACGTCCAAGTTTTCCGCTACCTGGCGCACTGGCCTGTGTGTGAGTGCGCTTCTGAGACGCCACACGCCCACTTGTTTCCGCGGTTGTGCACGATTATCTCAGTCGGCCTGTTTTTTGGTACCACTTCGCGCCTGATCATGTTGCACATGTGACGTGAGTGACGAGCGTTTGTGCGCGAAAAAGGGAAACACACGGGCATTACACCCGGGTGCGTGCGTGGATGGATACCGTGTTTACCGGTTAGTGAATCCGAGCATGCGTTTCTGCTGATCCCACTCGAGTGGCAGTCTCGACATGCGTGTGAGTTTGGCAGCGGTGAGATCCGGCGGATGACGCCCGTCGAGGATGGCCCGCGTGATATCGGGGCTCAGGAAGGAGAGCCGAACGATGCGCGTGACATAAGAACCGGTCAGGCCTTCGCGCCTGGCAATGGCGGCGAGACTCGCACCCTTGCTGTTCACGAGTTCCCGGTTCAGGTCATGTGCCTTGATGATGAGCTTGGCGAGACTCAGGTCAGGGCGTGTCTTCCTTCCGTGCGCATCGCGCGTCTCAAAGACCATCTTCGTGCCCATGCCGGCACGTTTCAGCTCCGCTGGCACGGACAGGGTCATGCGGGGTGTGTTGTCCGGGCATGCCGCGGCTGGAGTGATGTCCTGTGGATCCTCAAGCAGGATCTTGAAGTCAGGTGCCAATCTCTCGGTTAACCACATCAGCTCAACATTGCGCTGCGCCTCTCGCTCAAGCCGACGGCTGGACTGAACCCGATTGAGATAACCGTAGATATAGATCTTCAGCAGTGTGGCAGGGCGGTCGGCCAGTGTCTTCAGGGATCGTTTTGAAGCTGAGTGATCCCAGATCCAGTTCCTCGACAAAGACATCAATGACACGAACCGGGCTGCTCTCGGTGACGTAATCATCCAGCCGTTCCGGGAATAATGTGGCTTGAGCCCGGCTTTCTCCTTCAATAAAACCCGTCATGGCGTGGCTTTCCTGAATGAAAGCAACATTATATAGATATAGGGGTTTTCACACAGCCTGGGTCGGAACCGGAAGTAGACCAGGAAACTCACTAAGTTATCCGGTGTAGGTCGTTTGCCGGTTTGTCTTGTATTCACGACTTTCTGCCTGACTTAGGCAATCAATACCAGGAGGCGGGGCCGAAAACTTATAGTTAAAGTCGCTGAACCAGTTTTTGTACAAACACAAGCATAAAAAACTATTGCTTCATTTTTCAGCATCTTCGTTCCAGATAGGATTATCCCTGTCATCAGGATGAAGTAACTCAATCTCATGTGAATAAATATGCCAGAATGACTTGTCGATAGCACCATCTGCATATTCATGCTTGTATTCATGGTCGAATGGACACCACCAGTTTTCTACAATTTTAACCAGGTAGGCTGCGTAGCGAAGCAGTGCCACACTCATTGGACAATATAGCTTGCAGTTAAAGATCCAGTAATACTTGTATCGCCCCGGATTGATAAAGGAGGATGAGCTAGTGAACGTGATTTGGTTATCATATGTATAGCGATGCGAAACCCAACACGGCACAAAATCCCAGTATGACTTTATATCTGTGCCACCCATCAATTTAAGATGCGCCTTAACGAGTAAGACTCCGATATAAACAAATGGAACTGTAGTAACAATTGGCAAATAAATCAGTGGGACACCAAGCACTAGCTTCCAAAAGGGTTGTGTCCTGAAGTTGCTACCTAGCCTCACCCTTTCCATAATGTGCGTCTCGCTAGAGTTGAATGAATTAAATAGCATATATCATGTCGCACCTGAGACGAATCCTCATGGTTCTTTAGTTACCACCCAAACTATCCATTACCAGGCGGGAAATACCTGTCAGGGCTATCCGAATATTGGACTTCCCCCGGTCTGGTGGAGACCTCCGGTTTGAGAGATTGCAAACCATTCCGGACATTCTTCTTTCCGCGATTTATGCCAGCCCGATGTTCGGATACGTATCCGATAAGTACCCTTGCAGCGC
>Ga0265303_10001095_pt1 | contig 16256 bp, 12 predicted proteins | sample Helome_2_FD_192494 | JGI IMG/M metagenome (GOLD analysis project Ga0265303, IMG submission 192494) | Marine sediment microbial communities from subtidal zone of North Sea - Hel_20160317 (Illumina Assembly) | ecosystem: Environmental > Aquatic > Marine > Subtidal zone > Sediment ... | reverse complement strand
GCCTCCATGGCCAGTTCAGCGAACCGATCCGCATCGACGGTCGTCCTGGCCTCCACAACGATCTCGGAGAAGCGAGCCGCTCCGGCACTCTCGGTTGAGGCCCAGTTGCCAAGGTCGGCCTGAGCCATGTCGGATGCGGGGTCGAAGACCTCGAGCAGGTTCAGGGTGGACTGATAGCCACCGTCGCTGATCCACGCCCACATACCGAGGTCGAAACCTCCAGTCGACAAGGTGTCGCCGAAGAACAGGACGGAGTCGAGGTAGATCGGTTCGTATTCGACTCCGATCGCTGCGAAGCGGGGCTCGAGTGCGTCCCCTATCCGTATCCGATAGTCGCCATTGCCCGTTGTCGAAAGCCGCGCCTGAGGGATGGTGACCTCGCCGTCCTCTCGAAGACCTTCGATGAGTGACTCAGCCTCGGCCGGGTTGTAGTCGTACTGCTCCCAGGCTGAACCCGGTCCTGGGATGAGGATGCCTGGGACAGGTGCGAACCAGGGAACGCCTGTCTCCTCGAGGATCGGGCCGCGATCGATGGCACGGGCAACGGCTCGCCGATAGTCGAGAGCATCATTCCAGGAAACCGGGTTGATTTCGTCCCTATCTCCCGAGAATTGCACCGTGATCTGTTCAATGACAGCGCTGGCAACCGTTTCCATCGCAGCGCCCTGATCGGACACCGCCGCAATTCGTTCGAGGTCCCCAGGCCACGGTGGGATCACGGCGACATCGAACTCTCCCGCAACGAAGTCGGCTGTTGGCGATGTCGGCTCGTTCGATAGGAGTCCGGGCTCGATGCTCTCGACGATTGTGAGACGGTCGACGTACGGCAACGATCGGCCGGAGTCATCCTTCTTCCAGTAGAGCTCGTTGCGGACGAAGCTCGCATCGTTGAATGGATCGAATGATTCAACGACAAAGGGGCCGCCAGACGGCCAATCGCTGCCGTCTGTTCCGTTCACGAGATCGACTCCGTCGAGTGCGTGGGACGGCAGGATGATCCACAGTGCATCCTCGAACACGAGGTTTGGTTCGGCGAATGTGATGAAAGCAACCTGCTCAACGAAGTCTGTTGCCACCACGCTTGCCATGATGGGATCCACGGATGGCTCGCCCGCGACAGCGAGGTCCCTCATGACCTCAGCAGTGAAGGCCACATCCTCGCCGGAGATGGAGAGGCCGTCGCTCCACCGGGCGTCGACACGGACATCGTAGCGAACCGTCATGGTGCCGTCGTCGTTGACCTCGATCGAGCCTGACTGCGAGGGCAACGACACAACTGAGTCGGGAATCCGATCCCACGTCTCTGGGTCGATGTCGTAGACCATCGCCCACACAGTGTTCCCAGCAAGCCGCTCGCCGAACGCATCAGGTGCAAACGGATTCAGCGACGAGACCGCCAGTTCAACACCAAGCGTGATCTCACCACCAAAGCCATCTGGCGGCGACGTGGTGGTGGTCGTCGTGGCTACGGTGATCGAAGGGGTGGATGACGACGACTGTGTCGGCTCCGAGGCCGTCGACGTGGTGTCGTCTCCTGAGTTCGTGCACGCCGCACCGAGCAGGGCGAGGGCGAACGACAGAGTCAGGATGCGGCGCATGCCGGTGAAGATACCGAGATCAGAAGGCGGACAACGGATCCGAGCCATATAGTCCCACGCCCCCCTCTCTGCTCGCTGCGCTCGCGTCTCTCCCCGCAGGGGAGAGACGCGAGAAGAAGGAAGGAGTGAGCGAAGCGAACCCCACCCCGTCTCGCCCGCTTGCGCGAGAGACGCGCAGAGGCGAAGCCTCAAAGCAAAGAGCGTGCTCAACTCAACCCTGCCGCCCCCTCTCTGCTCGCTTGGCTCGCGTCTCTCCCCGCAGGGGAGAGACGGAAGAAGAAGGACGGAGTGAGCGAAGCGAACCCCACACCGTCTCGCCCGCCTGCGGGGAGAGACGCGAGGAGCGAAGCGACGAAGCAGAGAGGGTGCTGAAGCTCAAGGCTCAAGGCTCAAAGCTCAGCCTCCAAGCACCTCTGACATCATCACCGGGCGACCCTCTTCGATGGAGCGATGTGCGGCGATGCCCACCGCGACGGAGAGCAGGCCGTCGCCAAGGGTGACCTTTGGCGGAGTGCCCGCCCGAACGGCCTCATAGAAGTCAAGATGCTCGAGGTAGGACGAGCCCTCATGAAGCCCCTCATGGGCGATGCGATCATCCTCGACCGCGATGTCCTCAGACGGGCTGCCATCGCGATGGGAGATGCGGATGAAGTTCTCCGGCACGAACGCCTCAACCTTCGCCCTGTCTCCCATGACCGCCAGTTCCTGCTCGTTGCGTGAGCCCTCCGCAAACAGGCAGAGGTCGAGGAGGGCCCTCGTTCCGCCCGCGTAGTCAACGATGACGAAGGCGTTGTCCAGGACGTCAGGCACCCTGCCGTCATACGACTCGTCAAGGTGGTTCACGTCCTGGGCGCCAGATGCGTAGACCCGAACCGGCTCATCGTCGGCAATCAGGGTCATCAAGTCGAAGAAGTGGCAACACTTCTCCACGAGCGTTCCGCCGGTGTTCTCGGTGAATCGATTCCAGTCGCCCACCTTGGTCAGGAAGGGAAAGCGATGCTCTCGGATGGCGATCATCTTGACCTCCCCGACGAGGCCGGACCGCACCTCGTCGATCAGCTTGGCGATCGACGGCTTGTATCGGTACTCGAGCCCCATCCAGCACACCGCATCCGAGCCTTCGACTGCAGCGGTCAATCGTTGAGCATCTGCGACCGTTATCGCAAGCGGCTTCTCGGTCAGGAAGTGGACGCCTGAGGCAATGACATCATCCAGGATCTCGGCGTGGGTGAAATTCGGCGAGGCGAGAACGACCGCATCCACCAAGCCCGAGGACAACAGTGAACGGTGGTCCCCGAACGTAGCTTCGTCACCGATTCCCGCCACAGCCTGACCCGTGGCCCGCGAGCCAGCGTCCGGATCTGAGATCGCAGTGACGGCCGCGCCGTTGATCGCATTGATGTTCTCGATGTGCTCGACACCCATCATCCCGGTGCCGATGACGCCATATCTGAGTGTGTCCATCATCATCTCCCGCTCCTACAGATCGATGACTGGGATCTCGAGCACCGAAGCCAACGCACGCAACTCGTCACGCACGTCTCCGTAGACGATCCCGTAGTGATGTTCCAGCCCCTCCCACATGATCGTGCGGAGGACGTCGTTGACCGAACTGTCGAACCGCACCACACCCGCCGTACCCGAGAAGGCGAGCGGCTCCGCGAGCATCTCGCCTCCACCGATGAGGAGGCGCTGGCTTCCCCTCGACTGACTGAACCGGGCAATCGTCACCCGACCTGGCTTCAGCGGGAATTCGCTGAGCAGCGGCTTACGCCTGTTCGAGTGAACCGTTGCCTCGGGCACCGAGTTCGGATCTGCCATCTCGAACGGTGCAAGGCCACAGTGCCACATCACCCCTGTATCCGAACCGGGGTCGAGATCCACCAGGTCGGCAACGAAGGAAGGAGCCTCTGCCAACCACGACAGAACCAGACCTGTGATGTTTCCATACACGTCAGCCTCACACGAACCCGGCGTGCCGTCATCGGTCAGCATTGCCATGGGAGTGCACGCCGCACCGCCGAACTCCGTGAACGTCTCTGGCCAACACCTCGTCGCCACGCCTGACCATCCGTGCTCTTCGATGAGGGACCGCAGACCCACATTCATCCGCAAGCTGCGGTCCAGCGACTCCTGGTCCACCTGATCGATTCCCTCGAGAACCGCTGCCGCCTTCGCTCGCACGTCCTTCACATCGTCTTCGCTCGCGGCGGCGGATCGGCGAAAGAGCTCTGGAAGGGGGACCTCATGAACCTCGACACCAAGGACTTCCCTTAGGGTCGAAGCCTCATAGCCGCATGGCTCGAACCCGTCTGGTCGCTCACCCACTCGTCCCACAACGGCGCTCTCGAGCCTGTCCCTCACGGCAGTCGCGGTGGCGATCAACGCTGGTGCGAATGCGCTGCTCGGAGTCGATGGAGCGTTGGTCCCATGGTCGTGCCTTGCTCCGATCGCAGCGATGACACGGTCGGCGGCTGAGGGGTCGGCCGGGTCGGCCTGCACCCAGCTGTATTCGCGGCCGAGGTTGCTCAACGTGAACCCGGCGAGATTGATCCCGCAGAACGAGTTCAACCTGAGCCTCCCTCCGGTTCTCACTTCCGGGAATGCCCACAGTACGTTCGGGAGGTCATGATCGGTTGCAGCGACCGCGAGTGACGAGTCTGCGAACGTCGCCTGGAGCACCACGACGGCATCGACCTCCTGACGGAGGATCGATTCGAGCGTTGCCTCGACTGCTGAGATATCCATCGCAAGGCCGGGAGAACCGACGACCTCGAGACTTGACGACCGAAGGTTGTGGAAGGCAGCTTCGGCACTCTTCTCTGCGAACGGAACGTCGAATGTTGGCCGCGCGATTGCGATGACACCAACCCTCACGGCATGAACCCCTCGTAGTGGTGACGGAACGACGCATCGGCAGGAACCAACTGCGGAGGCTCCGTGCCATATGCCCTGTGCTCGGTCCATGGCATCGCCTGCGCATCGGTCAGAGCATTCAGCGAGGCGAGATACGGAAGGCTGTCGGACCGCAAGGCGTGTTTGGTCCGTTCGATGTCAGGGAAGCTCGCAAGGGCGTCCCACCAGATCGCCCGACCAGCGAGGAAACCGCTGGCACCTGCCCGGTAGGCGTACGTCATGATTCGACGGAACGCCTCCTGCGAAGCTCCTGCTGACAGCATCACCCACGGGACGGTCGACAGTCGGTTGACTTCGTCGAAGAGCAACTGGGTTGCGTCGATCTCCTCGGAGTCGGCAGCCTCGGGATCCGGCACCTCGTTGGCTGGCAACGGGCTCTCGAGCTTGAACACATCTACTCCGAACTCAGGAGCCGCAAAGGTTGCGACGCTCTCGAATACGTGCTCGACACGCTTCATCGGGGCCTCGACATAACTCGTGGTGTGGCTCTCATCTCCAGGGAAGGGGTAGACCAGCAGTTCGAAGAGGAACGGGATGTCGAATCGCTTGCACTCGGCGCCGATCGCGGCCACGAATTCCTGCTGGTGTTCGTTCACCTCGGGAGTCGCATCCGGGCGGTACCAGGCCAGCACCTTGACAGCATCTGCCCCTGCCCGTTTGATCTTCTCGACGCTCCAGTCGTCGATCTGGGAGGACATCCTGCCGTGTGAAGTTTCAACGAAGACGGAGTCCTCGAGAGTCAGCAACAGTCCCTGCTTCGGTGACACGGCGTCGATGGCCATCGGATAGGCGAAGTGCGGATCGAGAAGAACTGCTGAAGCGCCAGCTGACAGCTCCTCGACCAAGAGGCGCTTGACGAGCGCAACGTCCTCGAAATCAGCGGTGGCTGTGCCTCTCGCCTTCGTCACAAGGTCCTTGATTGGCGGGCGCTGATCGACTGCGACCATCTTGAAACGCCCCTGGTCATCAGACAGGCGTCTGAGCCCCCATAGCTTTCCGGCACTCAACTCCACGGTGTCTACTCCTCGAGAAGGGCTGCGACATCCGCCTCGGAGGGGAAGCCATCTCGACCGCCCCCTGTGGCGCATTTCACGGCAGCCGCTGCGGCTGACCATTCAACGATATCGCTCATGCCGAGCCCTCTGGCCAATCCGAGGGCAAATGCTCCGTGAAAGACGTCGCCAGCCCCAAGCGTATCCACCGCTTCAATCCCGTACGCATCTGTGCGGTGGCTCTGCCCATCGCTGGCCCACACGATGCCGCTGGAGCCCTGCGTTACGCCCACAACGGTGTCATGGCGTCGCGCAACATCGGCAACCGCCGAGGATGACACTGACCTGAACCGCTGCTCGAACGCTGGTTCTGAGAAGATGACATGGGTTGCCATGTCGAGAAGTTCGTCCGGAACGGTTTGGTCTGTGAGGTCCCAATCGACGACCGTTGGGATGTTGAGGTCCCGTGCCACAGAAACCGCAGCAAGCGCGCCAGGGAGCCACCGAACGTCGGTGAGGACGACATCAGAACCAGCGATATCCGAACCGGTCGGCACGGATGCGAGATCCCACAAATCGGGATCCGTTCGATTGACGATCGTGCGGTCCCCGTCCGGTCCGATGAGCACTGCAGACAGTGGTGAAGGTGCATCAACGCGGCGGACGAGTGAGCAATCGACTCCAAAGCCCAAGAGCTCGGCAGCAATCGCATCACCAATGGTGTCGGTTCCGAGAGCACTGACAAGACGTGACTGCCCGCCGAGGCGAGCGATGCTCACCGCAGCATTCGCAGCCGGGCCTCCCCCAACTGCGTGAAGGCCGGCAGCGAAGTTCTTCTCCCCCGAAAGCACCGGTGCATCCATTGTGAAGACGAGATCCTGCACCGCGAGGCCAACGCACGTGACCAGGGTCTGGGTTGCCGGAGTCACGGTGCCTCCCCTGCCAGAACGCTCGCGACATTGGTGGCAACCATCACAGACACCCGATCGTTCGACTCCACGGTGATGCCCGCGATGTGCGGCGTGAGCAGGAGGTTCGGGACGCCTGCGAAACGCGCACCCAACGTCGCGGTGACCGGTTCCGTGGCATACACGTCGAGAGCCGCGCCACGGATACCACCCATGCGCAACGACTGGATCAGCGCCTCTTCATCCACCACACCCCCTCGTGAGGTGTTCACCAGCACAGCAGTGTCCTTCATGGAACCGAGGGCAACTCCGTCGATGAGCCCCCGTGTGTCCTCGGTCAGTGGAACGTGGAGGCTGACCACATCTGCCGAGCCCAGCACACCAGTGAGCGTCTTGTTTCCGGCGATCGACCATGCCTCATCCTCTGGCGGCAGGAACGGGTCGTGGGCAATCACGGACATGCCAAGGGCGAGTGCGCGCTGTGCCACCCGCTGGGCGATGTCGCCGAAGCCGACCAGACCCATGGTCCGTCCCTGAATCTCCAAACCAGTCAGCGCCACGCGCGGCCAATCGCCAGCGATCACCGCATCAGAAGTCAGGAACACACCGCGTACCAAGGAGAACGCCGCCGCGATCACGTATTCGGCGACCGAATCCGCGTTCGCCCCAGTCGCTGGCAGAACCGCGATGGCGCGGGCGGCGCAGGCATCCAGATCGATGTTGTCGAGGCCAACGCCCAAGCGGCCCACCACGCGAAGGCGTGGTGAGGCAGCCACCAGGGCCTCGTCCACCTGCGTCCGATTCCTCACAATGAGCCCCTCGACTTCACCCATCAGCTCGAGCAGCCTTGGACGGTCGTCAACCAGCAAGGGGTCGTACACGACCGCGTGCTCAGACGCCAGGGACTCGACAGCGTCGCCTGCCATGAATTCGGTGACAACGATGCGAGCCATCTGCCTATGCCTCCGCCATGGCGTCCCAGTCGATCGGTGCATCCTTGTCGAGAGCTCGATCTGCTGGGGGCATTGGATACTTGAGTCCGTTGCCACAGTTGAACAGCACAGCCCGCTCGGATGGATCGACAAGGCCAGCCTCCAGCGCCTGCTCGTACGCGGCGGCAGTCGCAGCCCCTTCGGGGCAGATCAGCAGGCCGTCCTCCTGGGGAACCCGCTCATGTGCGATCGCAATGTCGTGGTCATCAACCGAAATCGCAAAACCACCGCTCTCGCGCACGGCATCAAGAATGAGGAAGTCGCCGACAGCCACCGGCACGCGAATCCCCGAAGCGATCGTGGCCGCATCTTCCCACCGGTCGGCGTGACGTTCGCCAGCGTCGTAGGCACGCACGATCGGTGCACACCCCGAGGATTGAACCGCAACCATGCGTGGCAGTTGGCCTGAGATCCAACCCATGTCTGTCAACTCGTTGAAAGCCTTCCACATCCCGATAAGGCCCGTGCCCCCTCCGGTTGGATAGAAGATGACGTCTGGCAGCTGCCAACCCATCTGGTCGGCCAGCTCAAGGCCCATCGTCTTCTTGCCCTCGATGCGGTAGGGCTCCTTGAGCGTTGACACATCGAACCAGCCCATGGGATCCTTGCCTGCCCCGACGATCTTGCCGCAATCGTCGATGAGCCCATTGACCCTCCAGACCTTCCCTCCCTGCAGGGCGATCTCGCGAACGTTCACCTCTGGGGTATCCGCAGGACAGAAGATGTAGGTCTCCATCCCCGCTCTCGTGCCGTACGCCGCCAACGCGCTGCCTGCATTTCCATTCGTTGGCATGGCAAGCCGCTTCAGGCCCAGTTCTTTGGCCATCGACACGGCCATACCGATTCCTCGAGCTTTGAACGATCCGGTCGGCGATCGCCCCTCGTCCTTCATCGTGATCGATGTGGCACCCAGCCTGGCCTCCATTACAGGCAGCGGGACGAGGGGGGTCTCCGTCTCTTCGAGCGTTACGACATCCTCGGTGCGACGGACTGGAAGAAACTCGCGATACCTCCACATACCGTCAGGTCGAGCAGCGAGGTCCTCCTTGGTCACAGCTCCGGCTATGCCCTCAAGGTCGTAGTGGACCAGGATGGGCTTTCCTGCTGCTGACAGACCCTGAATCGTGTCGGCTGGAAGAACCTCTCCTGTGTACGCACATTCGAGGTGCGTGACGAATGTCTCCGTGTCCGCGATGTACCTCTTCACTCCATGCTCCATGTTCCGTTGCGCTCGGCACCCTCGGCATCGCTTCGATGCGGGTGAATCGTGACGAAGGCTACGGACGAGTCGACCCCTACGCGGAGCTTGGCGAAGCGATCCGCGTGCCGGCCGCACCCGCAATCGATTGGCACGATTCCGGTTAGCTAACTAGCCTCAGACCTCGTGGTGGCCGTTGCGTCACCACTTTCAATTCGACACATAGACACATAGAGAGGGAACTCGAATGAAGAGATTCCGTAATGTCGTCATCCTCCTCTTCGCCTTCGCGCTGGTTGTTGCAGCGTGTTCGGACGATGAGAGCGGAGATTCCGGCGACGCGACCACGACCACAGCAGCTGCAGGAACCGAGACAACCGTAGCCACGGTGGATCTTTCCGGGACCTCGGTTACGGTCTTCGGTTCTGAAAGTAGCGATGAAGAGGCTGGCTCGCAGCAAGACGCATTGAATGTCTTCGCTGAGGCAAACGGCATGACGATCACCTTCACAGGTGCTCGTGACTTCTCGGATCAGATCAACGCTCAGGCCGCTGGCGGAAACCCACCAGATATCGGAGTCTTCCCACAGCCTGGCAAGACGCTCGATTTCGGTGGGCAGGCCTTCATCCTGCCGATTCCGCAGGAGCTCGTCGATTTCTCACGGCCACAGTGGCCAGCAGGAACGCTCGAGACGGTCTCCACCGGCGACACCGTATGGGGTCTGCCGAACAAGACCGACCTGAAGTCGGTCGTGTGGTACAACACCGCAGTCTTCGAGGCAGGCGGTTACACCGTTCCGACGACGCTCGATGAGCTGCTCGCCCTGGGCCAGCAGATGATCGCCGACGGGGTCACCCCGTGGTGCGTTGGTATCGAGTCCGGTCCTGCGACCGGTTGGACGTTCACGGACTGGATGGAAGACCTGATGCTCCGGCTCCAGGGTCCAGATCAGTATGACAAGTGGGTATCCAACGAGCTCGCATTCGACAGCGAAGAAGTGATTGGGGTTGCACAGACGATCCTCGACATCTGGAACTCGCCAGGCAACACCTTCGCAGCCGGTGGTTCGATCGCCGCGACTGCATTCGGTGACAACGGCGTGCCACTCGTTGAAGGCGACTGTGCCATGCACCGTCAGGCGTCCTTCTTCGCTGCCTTCCTTCCAGAGGGCACAACGGTTGGAGCTGGCCAGGAAGTAGACGTGTTCTACTTCCCATCGGCTGACGACACCACACCAGTGCTCACGGCAGGCACGTACGTGTCCGCATTCCGTGACGCACCTGAGGTGTGGGCGGTCATGCAATACATGACGTCGGCTGAGTACTCCACCGAGCGTCAGCGCACGCAGGCTGCACGCAAGGGTGGCGGTCAGTCCGGCTACCTGTCGGCAAACCTGGACCAGGACCTCAGCGTCTACAACGACCTTGAGCAGTCGTTCGTGGCAATCCTCCAGAATGCCAACCCGGCACGCTTCGATGCGTCCGACCTGATGCCAGCCGCGGTTGGCTCTGGTACGTTCTGGACGGAAGGCACGAGCGCTGTCAACGGTGACAAGAGCGTGAGCGAGGCCTTCGCAGCCATCCAGGCTTCGTGGCCGAGTTCCTAGTCGAACCAACACGCGGGCACCAGCTGCCCGCCCAATACGCAAGCGGGACCCGAGGCAACGTGCCTCGGGTCCCGCTGCTATGTTGTGCCCCATACAGGACGAAAGGCTGGGATGGACAGGCTACTCATCACCATTGTTGGCATCGTTGGCGCAATCGTCATCAGCGCCATCGTCTTCGTGGGGGCAAACAAGCTCTTCGATCTGGCACCCCGCAGATGGTCCGTCTTCAGCTCACTGATCGGGGGTGGCACGACGCTTGCCTTCTTCGGGTTGTTGTGGGGAAATCGATTGATCAACCAACCCGTGATCACGACCGTCATCGCCGTCATCGCTGGGGCGGGTGCCGGATATGCACTCTCGCTCACCTCCGATCCTCGCCTCCACATGGGAATTGGCGCGCTCGCTGGCGCCGTCCTCGGCGCACTCGTCGGAGCGACGCTCAAGTCGGCGTATCGACCTGACATGGACATCGTCGCCCTGCTGATCGGCGTGGCGATCTTCCTTGCCATCGGAGTAGGCATCTGGACGATGCGCGGCAGGCGATCGACCATCCTCCGCGTCCTGCTCTTCTGGGGATCCCTCGGGTGGGTCTTCGGCGTCTTCCTGATACCGACGCTCGGAGGTGGCGCACAGGCATGGACGATCGTGGCCGCCACCATCGGTGGGCTGCTGTTCGGTAGCTGGGTGGGAACCTATCCCAACCCGGACGCACTCGGAAAGCGAAACATCGCCCTCGGCTCCCGCAAGTTCATCTTCCTTGCCCCTGCGCTGGCCTTCATCGGGATGACCCTGGTCATACCCCTGATCCGCACGGGGTTCTTGTCACTCCAAAGCGGTCCGCCGATCGACCTTTCCTGGACTGGACTGACGAACTACGGAGACATCTTCACCGATTCAGGGATCATCGATGGGAGCAATTGGCTGGACATGTTCACGAGCCGCCTGTTCTGGCTCGGGATCCTGGCGCTGGCCATCGGCACGGTGGTTGGGCGTGTGTCAGGCCAACGAGCGGGAACTCGTTTCGGTGTCAATGGCGGATCGCTTTCTGCCATCGCATTCGGTGTAATCATGGTCGGGTTCGCGTTCTTCTCGGTCGTGCGAGGCACGATCTCGAACAACCTGTGGTGGATCTTTGCCGTGACGATCTTCTCCACGGGAGCCGGTTTGGCCATCGCTGTGCTGTCCGACCGCGCCAAAGGCGAGAACATCGCCAAATCGTTCATCTTCATGCCGATGGCAATTTCGTTCGTCGGCGCCGGAATCATCTGGCGCTTCATGTATATCGCACGCCAGCCTTCGAAGGACCAGACCGGTGTGATGAACGCGATCTGGGTCAAGATCGGGGAGTGGAGCAATTCCACGACGGCGACGACGGTGATCGTCATCATCCTCGCCCTGATCCTCGCTGGCATCTTGTACATTGCCTGGAGGGGGCGAAAGGCCCAGGCCTGGGCACTCTCCGCAGGTTCGATCATCGTGGCGATTCCCATCGTCTGGCTCATCTACCGTTTCGTCGGCCCTGGCCTCGGCGGGTACGAGACAGTCAATGGCGAGGTCATTGCGAGACCGATCCTGTTCCTCACTGAGTCGCCGTTCAACAACTTCTGGATGATGGTTGTGTTCATCTGGATCCAGACAGGCTTTGCCATGGTCATCTTCTCTGCGGCCATCAAGGGCGTTCCAAAGGACCTCACCGAGGCTGCGGGCATCGATGGCGCATCCGAGTCACAGGTGTTCTGGCGCATCACGGTGCCATCCATCGCCCCTACGATCGGTGTGGTATCCACTACCTTGATCGTCACGGTGCTCAAGGTCTTCGACATCCCGAAGGTCATGACGAATGGCAACTTCGATACCCAGGTTCTTGCCAATGAGATGTGGCAGCGGGCGTTCACTGAACTGAACTTCGGGCTCGGTTCCGCCCTGGCGTTCCTGTTGTTCCTCGCAGTCCTTCCCGTGATTTGGCTGAACATACGAAGAATGCAGAACCAAAGGGAGAACGTCCGATGACTGCTCAGGCACCACCTCAGAAGTCCGGAGAGTCAAAGACCCAGGGGATCCCCCAACGCAAGCCCATCACAGGACGCCTTGCAGGCTTTCTCGGCGGACTTCCCACGTGGATTCTGTGGTTCTTCGTCGTCGTGTGGACCATCCCAACGCTCGGTCTGTTCATCAACTCATTCCGCACGAGGGACGCGCAGAGGGCTTCGGGTTGGTGGCTGTTCTGGCAGGACGGCGCCAACGGGTATGGCGGGTTGACACTCGACAACTATCGGGACATCCTCGGCTCCGAGAGCACGGGTGGTGTGGCAAACGGTCTGCTCAACTCAATGGCCATCTCAGTGGTAGCAACCATTATTCCGATCGCCATCGCGGCATTCGCTGCGTATGCGTTCTCATGGATCGAGTTCAAGGGCCGCGACACCTTGTTCATCTTCACGGTTGCTCTCCTTGCGATCCCCACGCAGGTCGCCCTCATTCCGTTGCTCCAGATGTACGCAGGTGGAGCGCACCTGACGCTCCCACTCATAGACAAGACCATCACGATCTTCCCTGATCTGAATCTGGCTGGAACCATTCCAGCGGTTTGGTTGACCCATACGGGCTTTGCTTTACCGTTCGCGATCTTTTTGTTACACAACTACATATCTGGTCTGCCACCGGATCTGTTCGAGTCGGCTCGCATCGACGGCGCCGATCACTTCACGATCTTCCGCAAGATTGTGGTGCCGCTGTCGGTACCCGTGTTGGCCGCCTTCACGATTTTCCAGTTCTTGTGGACCTGGAACGACTACCTCATAGCGTTGACGATGATCGGTGGCAACAGAAACAACCTTCCGGCAACGGTGGTGGTCGCATCCCTTGCCGGCGAGTTCGGATTGCGTGAGGAGCTCCTCACGGCCGGTGCGTTCATCATCACCGTGGTGCCCCTCGTGGTGTTCTTTGCGCTGCAGCGATTCTTCGTGAGCGGTATCACGGCGGGTTCGGTGAAGGGCTAGGCGACACCCTCGCAGCAGTAGTACGCGATACGCACGATGTAGAACGTACTACTGCCCTCAGCCTTCGTGAAGCGGAACATCTCGTAGGCTGAGGGCTATGACTGACCCGTATACAACACTTGCCTTTGATCCATCGTCGTCCATCACCGTGAAGAACGCGCCAGGACCCGGGTACGGAAACTGGGTGGGTGGGAAAGTCTTCTACAGCGAGGAACACAACCTATTCACGTTGTTCTACCGAGCGCGTCGCCCGCTCGAGCAGGGCAGGGCAGGCCTGTGCGGTATTGCCGTGAGCGAGGACGGCTTCGAGTTCCAGGACGTGTGGACAGCGACGAAGGACGACTTCAACGCCAACTCGATCGAGGAGGGCCACGCCGTATGGTTCGGCGGCCGGTGGATGGTGTACGTCTCGTATGAGGTGAAAGGATCCAGCACCTGGCGTATCGATGTCCTGGAAGCTGACGAGCTCGGTGACCTGGACGCACAAGGTCGGCGCACAGTATTGAACCCGGCTGACTTCGGGATTCCGTGGATCAAGGATCCGTACGTACACCTCATGGGCGAAGAGATGTGGCTCTACGCAGCGGTGCCACCCAGGGTGGGACCGACCGTCGAGGGCGACGTCGTCCATGCCGCGCCACTTGACGCCACGGTGATTGCGACCTCGACCGACGGGAGGTACTTCCCCACGATCGAGTACGTGTTCGAGCCGCCTGCCGATGATTCGTGGCATGGTCGAAGGGCGCGCATCAACTCGATGATTCCGTGGGACGACGGCTACCTCGCCATGTTTGACGGGGGCCGAACGTTCTATGACAACTACGAGGAGCATGCGGGCCTCGCCCGCACGCCAGACGGGCTCCGGTTCACTCGACTGCCAGAGCCCTGGGTGACCTCACCCCATGGATGCGTTCGGTACGTGTGCGCAGTACCCGCCAGGGATGCGATCTATGCCTACTTCGAGTACACCGTCGAAGACGGATCCCACGAGCTCCGTGTCGAGCGGATCGGCGCCTGAAGGCTCCGGTTCAGCAGAGACACTTCTCTTTCCTGGCGCAGCTAGGAGTCGAGGACGGACAGCGCCTGACCCAGCCAGACGACCGACTCGACAGTGATCGGATCGACAATCAGCTGGACTTCGCTGATCCCGACGTCGGCAAATGCCGTCAAGCCCGCAGCGATCCGTTCGGGTGACCCGGTCAATGCCGGTGGGTCCTCGAATCGCTTCACACGTTCGACATTGCCTGATGACCCTGGAGCCTGGACGAACACCGACACCGTGCGCTCGACCTCACCAGGATCACGCCCGACCTCTGCACAGGCTTGATCAACTTTCTCCATCAATGCGACCGCACCTCCGGGCGCATTCCCGAACCAGGAGTACCAGGCATTCCACGAGTCGACGTAGGGCAACGTCATGCGGAGCACGCGTGGGCCCTCCGAGCCAATCATGAGCGGGGGTCCGCCCGGCCTGGCAGGCGGGACCAATTCGCAGTCCTTGAGGGTGTAGTACTCGCCCTCGAAGTCGCTTCGGCCCTCGGTCAGCAGCGTGCGGACAATCGTGAACGCCTCACCGAATCGGCTGGCGCGATGGTCAAACGGGAATCCGAAGGCATCGAACTCGACCTGGTTCCATCCGGCGCCGAGGCCGAGAACCAGACGACCATTCGACATCTCATCAACAGTGGCGGCCTTCTTGGCAAGCATCGCGGGATTGTGGAAGGCCGTGGCTGCCACGAGAGGTCCGATCTGGACGCGTTCGGTCGCCTCAGCGAGACCTGCGAGCATCGACCAAGCCTCCCACGGGCCAGTTGTCACATCCTCTTCCCGATACAAGAGATGGTCACCGACCCAAACAGAGTCGAAGCCAACTCCTTCGGCAGCCTGGGCGATATCGCGAAGCTCGGTCCACGACACCGGTCGCTCGACCTCCGGCAGCTGTACACCAACGCGCAGTGGACGGCCCAAGACGGCTCCGATCTCGTGGTGGCCAGCAGTTCAGCTGTTCGTTGCGGAGGGAGTGGGATTCGAACCCACGGAAGCTTGCGCCTCGCTGGTTTTCAAGACCAGTACTTTCGTCCGCTCAGTCATCCCTCCAGATTACGCAGGATATCCGAAGTGCTCCGGATGTGACCTCCAACCCACACACGAAAGCGGAGGGTGCTGAACACCCTCCGCTTTGCGTTGTTCCTTCTTGGACCCGAGTCAGGAGGCGAGGACCTTTGCCTTCTGCGCTGCGTACTCATCGTCCGTCAGCGCCCCCTGGTCGTGGAGGCTCTTCAGCTTCTCGAGCTGATCAGCGTTGCTGGAACCACTCGTGTCCGCCACCTGACGGATGTAGTCGTTCTGAGCCTGCTGCGTCTGCGCAGCCTCCTCAATCCTGCGCTGTTGCATGTCGCCACCGTGGACGATCATGTACACGAGGACACCGAGCAACGGCAAGAAGATGACGAAGATCGTCCATCCAGCCTTCGCCCAACCGCTCATCTCGTGGTTGCGGAAGATGTCGATGAAGACGGTGATGACCAACCAGATCCACATGACGAAGATGAAGAAGACGAACATCGCCCAAATGAAGTCGAGAACCGGCATGAGTTTCCTTTGCTTGCGGGCCGACGGTGGCCGACCACATTGCGTCTATTGCATGAGCGAGTAAGTACCTCGCAACCACACGATTGTAGGTATGTGCGCGTCCCCAAAAGCAGACTACGGACCGGCTCGCGGGCCCCGGTCGTTAGACACGGTCCCAGCCTTCAGCGAACACCCTTCCTCTGAGTGCTCGCTGCGAACGAACCTTTCCCTCCCACGTCCCCCTCTCGGCTCGCTGCGGCCGCATTTCTCCCTCTCCGGTCCCCCCCTCTCTGCTCGCTGCGCCCGCGTCTCCCCAGTCCACGTCCCCCCTCTCTGCTCGCTTTGCTCGCGTCTCTCCCCGCAGGGGAGAGACGGAAGAAGGAATGGGGGCGAGCGAAGCACCACACCGTCTCGCCCGCTTGCGGGAGAGACGCGGAGAGACGGAAGAAGGAATGGGGGCGAGCGAAGCGAACACC
>Ga0265303_10001094_pt1 | contig 16267 bp, 12 predicted proteins | sample Helome_2_FD_192494 | JGI IMG/M metagenome (GOLD analysis project Ga0265303, IMG submission 192494) | Marine sediment microbial communities from subtidal zone of North Sea - Hel_20160317 (Illumina Assembly) | ecosystem: Environmental > Aquatic > Marine > Subtidal zone > Sediment ... | reverse complement strand
ACCAACTTCGTCGCCGCATTCGACGGAAAGACGCTCGACCGACGCGGGGACGCCGCGCGAGGTCGACCTCACCGTCGACTATCGAATCCAGGGCGGCTGGCTCGACGACTTCTGGCTCCGCCTCCGAGGCTCCTATCTCGACGAGGACGTGCCGACCACCCAAAACTCCGCGGAACCACGGGTTTATCTAGATCTGCGGGTGATGGAATCGGAGCAGTCTCTGGAGCAGAAGACTCAATGGCGGTGGAAGGAGTCAAGAGCGAACCCGTCGCTGCGGTCGAATCCCTGTTCAGCAGGGAAAATACAGGGAAATATTCTGACTCCGGGCTCCCCCGACTCTGTCAAGGTCGGCATTCCCGAGCAGTTCCGCGACCATAGACGGCGAATTCCCTATGATCAGGAACAGGCGATTCATTTCCGCGATCAGGGAAGTCTCTCCGAGCGGAGTGGGTCTCCCATTCGGATTCAGATCGCGGAGATCTGGGATCCCGATGAGGAACTCTCGCCGACGGAATTGGGTATGAATGTCACCGACGATTCATCGAGAGCGTGGGTACCGCTTTTTCTTCTTTTCCCGAGAAGAGCCACGAATGCACGTCCACGTGATCTGCGCCGACGGAGAGTCGAAGTTCTGGTTGGATCCCACGATCGAATTGTCCAGGAACATGGGTATGAGCGACAAGCAGCTTCAGCAAGCAAAATCGATCATCGAGGAGCATGGCGATGAGTTCAGAACCGCGTGGCATCGGCACTTCGACGGTTGAGATCACCAATATCACGGCTCACGGCGTGTGGTTGCTGGCTGGAGAGCGGGAACTGTTCATGCCTTATTCGGAGTTTCCTTTCTTTAAGGACGTGTCGGTCGGGAAGATTTTGAACGTCGAGCAGGCGACACCGGGACATTTTTATTGGCCCGATCTCGATGTCGACCTGGGGATCGAGACAATCGAGAACCCGGATCGTTTTCCGCTGGTCGCGAGCGTCGATCCCTAACAGGGCTAGCGGTTCTCATTGCGCATCTAGAGAAGCTGTCTGTTCTCCCTATTCATCCGCGGGGTTCGGTCGCGATTTCGGCGTCGATGAACCACACCGATCATGCTGCTTCCTGCCACACGTAGCGATGATAGAGGCCAGGGGATAAGCGATTCAAGCCCCGTTCTCCACACCACCGATATTAGGCATTCTGACAAGTAGCCCCAATGGAGCCCGTTCCGGGCCGCCATGCCTGCGGGCTCGGCGGTCGTGTATCTCGGCAGCACGCTGCACGGCGGGAGTGCGCACCAGACCGAGGGAGACGCGCAGTGAGCGACTCGATCTAGAATTTGCCCCGTATAGGCGTGTCACTCCGGTCCGTTTCTGTTACAGACCGCCGTTATTCCGCGTTCAAGCGCTTCGTCTTCTTGTGATATCAGGAATCAAGTCGCACTCGCTTCATGTCGGGCAGCTGGACCACATCGAGCAATGGGGCGGCGACGCTTCGGGGCGGTGAACATCGGGTCTAGCGTGCGCCGCCTTTGGCGGGCTCTGGGTGCGCGAACGGAGTGATCTCGTGGCCGCGCAGGTGAAACGCGGCGGCCTGCGCGATGCGCACGCATTGGATCGCGATGCAGCACACGGTCCAAATTCCCAGCGCGATCAAGCCCAGATCGGGTCGGCCGAACATCGTCGCGCCCGTCAGTAGAACGAGGTTGGGATTGCGTCGCGCGATGACCAGACGAAATCCGAAATCAAAGGGACGCCAGGTGAACATCTCCTGACCGAAGGCCAGGATGAAGAGCCCTTCGAGCAGTCGCCCAACGATGTACCCGATGAACGCGATCGCGACCCAGATTCCGAAGGGCTCGAAGAGCGCTCCCGATCCCGCGAGTCCGGCGCCCCAGGCGGCCCACCAGAGCGGCGGATGGATGATGTCGAGGCCATGGTCGAGGAAGTCGCCGAGTCTGCTGGAAGTCAGAGTGACGCGAGCCAGCTTGCCGTCCACGGTATCGAGGAAGGTCATGATCCAGGCGCTAACGAGACCGATCGAGAACGCACCGAGCCCAAAGGCCACGAGGCTGAACAGGGTGAGGAGGTAGCTCACAGCCGTGACGCTATTCGGGGCGATGCCTCGTCGAGCGCACCATCCAGTCACGATTCGCGCCGGAACGGGCCAGACCCATTTCGTGACGAAGTCCGTGACGCCCTTGTAGGAGGCGTCGAAGATTCGATTCTGTATCTCGCCGGTTCGAGTCGGGTCGGCAGGCAGAATGAAGGGAGGAGCGTGTTTTCGAAGTTTGGCGTCGTAGGCGGGCACGATGTCCGTCGGATAGGCAACCTTCAGCCCGGCTTCGTTCGCCGCATCGACAGAAAGAGTCCCGTCTTGGAGAGCCGGTGTCAGTGCCTTCACCGTGGAAGCGGCAGCCACGATGCCGACGAAGGTGGGCTCGGATTCGGCGCCGTCCACGAAAAGAACGAGGCCTCCTGGATCCTCGGCCAGACCCACGATCAATCGGTTGTCGTAGAAATGACTCGTGCGGAGCGCGACCACTCGCTCGTCATTGAAGTGCGCGAATCGTTGAGAGTCGATGACATCCATTCCGCAGCTGGTGAAGCTGCGGCAGAGTCGCTCGCGCGCATCGAGGCCAAAGACCCGGGCGTCTTGACCTCGACTCGAAGCCTCGATCAATGTCGCGCTCATGGGCGCCACTTCAAATTCTGTTTCGACATTTGAACTGGACATGATCTCCGGCAAGAACAGCTCGAGACCAACGGGCCCCGCTCGCGGGCCAAGCCGGCGGCCGCGTAACGCTACCACAGCGCGGAAGCACGATGAACGAGTCGCCGGGCAGAGTGGCTTCGCTAAGATGCTCGCGGCCGCGTGACTCCCGAGTGGCCCCCCAACCCATCGAGGCGCCCGAACCGAATGCGGATTCTCATCGACGCGACGACAGCCGACCCGAACACGCGGATCTTCGGAATGGGTCTAGTGGAACGCCTGTTGCACGGATTGCGCAGAAGCACACTCGAGCCCGGCGAGGTGTGCATCGCTGTTTCGAGCGAGAATGTGGCCGTCGAGTCCGACCACCCGATCCGTCGCACCGTCGATCGACGACACCTGGGCGATCTGCGGGTCACGTGGAAGGGCGGGGTCGACCCCATCGGCGCACGCATCTCCGCCGCGATTCAGGAGGCGCCGCAGGTCGACTGGTTGATCCTCTCGGGTGAAACGATCGTGGACGCCCGACTGCTGCCTCAACTCGCCGCCCTCGACGGCAACGTGTATTTCGCATCCGGCGAGGGCACTCAACGCGGTGCCTTGCTGCGCCTCGGAGCGGGCGCGGCGCCCTCTATTGATCCCTCTTCAGAGTCCGTCCTCGACGTGGTTCTGGCGATGGCCGAGCGTGACGAAGCGCGGTCGATGGATCGCGGTGAATTCGACGGCTACATCGTGAATCTGCGCCGCGACCTGGACCCGTATCTGTTTCGCGTCGCGGACACGAACGCGCGGCGAGAAGTCGAGCGCTTCATGTTTTGGTCGAACTACAAAGGGTCGACCGACTTCATGACGAAGTACGTCTGGCCCCCGCTGGTCTGGATACTCGTGCGCCCCCTCGCGAAATGGGGCGTTCATCCAAACTCGGTGACGGCCGTCAGCATCATCGCGACGTTCTTGGCGATCCCGTTCTGGATGGAGGGCTGGTGGGCGACGGGATTCTTCCTGGCCTATCTGATGAGTCTGCTCGACTCCGTCGACGGCAAACTCGCTCGACTCACGTTTACCTATTCGAATCTAGGCAATATTCTCGATCACGGGCTGGACCTCGTCCATCCTCCATTCTGGTACATGGCCTGGGCATGGGGGCTATCCGGAGGCGATACGCAATCTGCCGTCTTCCAGGCATCGATCTGGATGTTCGGCTTCTACGTGGCGGACCGCCTCTGTGCGCCGATCTTCAAAGCGAGAACCGGGCGCTCGATCCACGGCTATCTACCTGTGGACGTCAAGATTCGCACCTTCATCTCGAGACGAAACGTCAATCTTCCGTTCTTCACCGCGACGATTGCGATCGATGCCCTTCGGCCCGGCACGGGATGGGAACTCTCGATTGGAATCTTCTTCGCAATGGTCGCGTGGCAAGCCGTCTGCATCGTCTATCACGCAGTGCGCACGATCCAGTTCTTCAACGTCGAGAAGGGCAGCTCGCCCGTCTAGCCCGACGAAGGCGGGCGTCGTTTTTCGCTCTCGGCATTGCTGCTGCAGGATGGAGGACTGGAGGACTCTCGAGTTCTCCTACGGCGCAGGCTGCGGAGTTCGCGCGCGGCGTGTGGGTTTGTCTGCTCGCACCCAGTCCCGAGGATGGAGCGCCGCTCGAGAATCGTGAAGCGCATCGAGCCGATCCTGTGGATGGATGTGAAGTGCCGCGAGATCGGCGCGCACACTCGCGAGATCGTCGGGGGAATCTATCTCTCCCCACCAAAGGCCGGTCATCGAAGCGGTCTCGACGCGGATTTCGCGGCTGAGCTGGTCTATGACCGAGAGGTAGTAGGCCTTGAGTCCGCGCTGGGTGCGGACCGCGTGGTCGAGCGCATTCCGAAAGGCCTCGGTTCCTTTGCCGCCGAAGCGCATCAAGCCAATCGACTCACCGTTGACGATGTCGCGCGTGAGGGTCTTGGAAACGGCTTGCAGTCGACCCTTCGAAGTCATCGAGACCTTCATGTCGTCATCGTCGTACTCATCCTTGCCGTTGACGACGAGGGTGATGGGAGCAGCCGGGGCGTTCAGCAGGCAGTGAAGGACGGCGGGCTCGAAGAGCGTGTCGCCGTTCATCAGCAGGAAGTCGCCCTGCATTTCAGGGCGCGCGAGCCACGCCGTCACGAGATTGTCACTCGAGTCGAAAAACGGATTGAACATCGTCTCGACGTGGATCCCGGGCACCGGAGTCGAGGCCAGGAAGGCCTCGACCTTCTTCGCCTGGAAGCCGACCATGACCCGTGCCTCTTTGATCCCACAGGCTTCGAGAGCTCGAAGCTGCACCTCGAGTGCCGGTCGATTGCCGTCCACCGGAAGCAGACATTTAGGCAAAGACTCGGTATACGGCATAAGTCGCCGACCTTGGCCGGCGCTCAAAATGATGGCATTCACGCTCGATTCCCCCCACTGGTGCAGAGCTTGGCGGACATCGGCCCGATTGTGAAGATAAAATGGGCACATCGATGAAATTGAATCGCCTGAAAGGGGACAATTCTTGGTGAGATCTGATCCAAAACAGAGTGCGGTAAGTAACATTTGAGGTTTTTCAACCCCAAATCTTCGAACGATCAGGCCTCTCTCAAACCGGGAGCGACTCTGTATCGATACGTCGGAAGAGAGCTGCTGTTACCCATTGGCCTGACGCTGGCTGCCTTCACGCTGGTTGTTCTCACCAAGGACATCACCGGATACATCGATCTGGTGATCAACCGCGGCGCAGGGTTAGTACGTGTCAGTCGAATCGTCCTCTTCGAATCACTGCCCCTCATGACCCAGATGTTGCCGTTCGCTGTGCTCGTCGGAGGTCTGATTGGACTCGGCCGCCTTGTCGCAGATCTAGAGGTTCTGGTGATGGCCGCGCTGGGCATCGATCCACGTCGCCTGGTCGCCCCCGTGGCGCTCGTCGGCACGGGATTGGCTCTGTTCGCGCTCGTGATGTCACTCGCGGTGTCACCGTGGGCACAGCGTGGACTGAATCGCTCACTTCGGGAAATCGCCGAGATCAACCCGGCGGCCGAGATTCAGCCGAGCGTCGTCAATCGATTCGGAGACTGGAAGCTCGAGGCCCGCGAGGTGTCGAGCAGCGGTCAGTCGCTGGGACGCGTGCTCCTCTGGATGCCGTCGGTGGGCGAGACGATCTTCGCCGAGAGAGGTGAAGTCGCGGCGTTGGCCGAGGGCGGGATGGAGATCCAACTCGAGAACGGAGCCTTGTTGCTCGATGCCCGTCAGTCGCTGCGGGCCCTTCGCTTCGAGGAGATGCGCACGGCGCTACCGGAGTCGGATGGATTCGCCGAGTCCTTCGCGGAGGATCCGCTTGCGGCGATGGGTTTCGCGGCCTTGACGCGAGTCGCGCAGGATCCGGCGAGCGGAGATGAGGGGAAGGAAGCGCGAGCTGAGATTCATCAACGCCTCGTCCTCCCGTCGACCGCTGTGCTCTTCGGCGTGCTCGCGTTGCCGCTGGCGCTTGCCCGCTCGAAAGCCTCGAGGTCGAGCGGCGCCGTCGTGGGTCTTGGGATTACCGTCGCCTACTACGGGCTCGTCCAGTTTGCAGAGGGCGTCGCACAACGTGCGCCGGAGCAGGTGGGGCTGGCGTCGTGGCTGCCGAACCTGGCTCTCCTCGCACTGACGGTGATCCTCTATCGGCGTCTCGCTCGGCCGTGGGCGAAGGAGAAACGATCGGCTCCTTCGGCGCGGCTGGAGCCGATGTCATCCGTCACGAAGACGAAAGCCCATCGGGGAGTCCGAGCGAAGACCTGGGCTCTGCCGCGTTATGTAGCGATGAGGTTCGTTCAGCTCTCTCTGCTTTGCTTCGCTGCGCTCGTCGTCGCGTACCTATTGGTCGACGTTCTCGAGCGCCTTCAGTGGTTCGCTCAGCACGCGGCAACCGTCGACGAAGTCGCCCGGTTCTATTCTGCACGGATCCCACTGCTGACTTCGCGCGTGGCACCGATGGGACTGGTCGTGGCCATGGCTCTGACGGTCAGCCTCCTCACCTCCTCAGGAGAGCTCGTGGGGATGCGCAGTCTGGGCATCTCGGCGCGCCAGGCGCTTCGCCCTGCGGTGTTCGTCTGCCTTCTCGTGACACCGCTTTCGTTCTTGCTCAATGATCAGATCGTGCCGCGAACCAACGAGCTGGCCGATCTGATCAAACAGCGCGACATCAAGGGATTGGGTTTCGAAAGAACGGCGGTCTGGGGGACGAATGGGAGCGCTCTCTACCAACTGGAGAGTCTCGATACGAGCCTCGGTACAGCGGATCAGATCGTCGTCTACCAGATGGTTCCCAATGGGCTTCCCGAGAGCCGAATCGATGCGCGATCTGCGCGCTACGCGGGTGAGGGCCGCTGGCGACTTCGCGACGCAATGGGTGTCGAAATGCGCGACGACGGACAGGTCTTTCCCATCACGCCGCCACGTTATGTCGAGCTGGGCGAGCAGCCTTCCGACGAACTCGATTTGATGTACCTCTCGGTGAGTGAATTGTGGGCGCTGGTCCGGGACCTCGCCGCGAGCGGAGATTCGACGACGGCCTTCGAGGTGGATTTGCATCTCAAGCTTGCGGCCCCTCTCGCGTGCCTGCTCCTGCCAGCGATCGTGATGATCTTCGCCGTCAGTGGACCACCGTTCCCGAGTTCAGCACTCACGCTGATTCTCGCCGGGGTTCTCTCGGTTGCGTACACATTGACGGCCGGGGCCTTTGCCTCGTTCGGGCGAGGCGGGGTGCTGCCGCCCTGGGTCGGTGGCTGGGGCCCGAGTCTCTTCGCACTGGCCGTATTGATCGGGCTGGTATGGCGAAGTCGACGTGAGCGGCACGCCAATTGACGTCGTTGTCGAAATCGAGCGAGGAATCGGACGGCCAACCAGGAGAGTCAGCGACGGGGTGGTTCGTGGAAGGGCCGCTGCGGCGATTGATCGCGAACGCGTCGGTGTTGGTCGGCGGGCGTATTCTGAATGCCATCTTCGGTTTCGCGGCGATGACGCTCATCGTGCGAAGCGTAGGTCTCGAGACCTTTGGCATGTTGGCGCTGATTCATGCGGTCATGAGTACCATCAGCGACGTAGCGAAGTTCCAGTCCTGGCAAGCTGTTCTGCGTTATGGAACGCCCGCCCTCGAGACTGGACGTACCCTCGACTTACGACGTCTGATCAAATTGACCGTTCTGCTCGATCTGGGCAGTGCGCTCTTCGGAGTCCTGGTGGCACTGGTCGTCGTGCCCTTGCTAGCGCCGCGCTTTGATTGGTCGCCCGGCTTGGTTGCCCTGATCGAAGTCTACTCGCTCTCCATCCTCTTCATGGTGACCGCGACGCCGACCGGTTTGTTGCGTCTCTTCGATCGATTCGATCTTCTGTCGGTTTCGAACGCGATCGGGTCGTTGACTCGACTCATCGGTGCAGGGTGGATCTTCGTTTTTGGCGGCGATCTGGAAACTCTGCTCTTGATCTGGTTCGCGTCGACGGTGGCGAGCGGTCTTTGGCTCATCGGGCACGGCTATCGATCGCTTTCCGCGCGGCAGCTGCTTCAAGGCCCGCGCGTGGGGTACCGAGGTCTTGGCGTAGGGCACGACGGAATCGCGCCGTTCGTCTGGACGACCCAGGCGAATACGACCCTCTCTGCCGGAACCCGCCAGATGGCGATCGTCATCGTCGGATTTCTGCTGACGCCTGCAGCCGCGGGGCTCTACGATATCTCGCGGCAGGTGACGACCCTCTTGACCCGCTTCACGAAGGTCCTCAGGCCCGCCATCTACCCTGAACTGGCGCGGCTCTCGGCGCGCAACGAACTGGCGGCGATGCGCCAGTTGATGCGGCGGTCGATGGCGCTCATGGTCGGGGCCGGAATCGTCCTGTTCCTTCCATTGGTCCTTTTTGGACGCCGCCTGCTTGGCTTTGCGTTCGGCCCCGAACTCGAGGCGGCCTATGGGTTGGTCGTCGTGATGGCGCTGGCGGCCGTCGTCCGCATGCTGTCCTTTCCTCTCGAACCCGCCCTGATCTCAACCGGGAGAGCAGGCGCGGCGCTTCGAGTGCGCATGGTGACGGTGACCGTATTTCTCGTCACGATGTTCGTGGCGATTCCGGCCATCGGGGTGATCGGCGCCGGCGTAGCGGGGTTGGCGTCCGTTCTGATCTCCTTCGCCGGTCAAGCGATGGCCGTTCGGGCCTGGTTCGCAGACCACGAGGACGCATTCTCGTCCGCCTAGCGGGTCGGACGCTCGCTCGCCCAGGACGGCCGCGTTCCGCGGTCGAGACCATGGGGGCGTTGCTCTTGTTCTTGGACTGATCCTTGGGCGAGGGCGAGGGCAGGGCGATTCGGGGTCGCGTGATCATCGAGCGGTCTGGAGCTCTTTCACGAGGCGAGCCGTTCCGTAGGGCGACAGATGGACGTGATCTACGAAATGAGAGAGCACCGCGAACTGAGTGCCCGCAACAGCGGCTTCCTCGAGCGCGACGTCCGCGATATCGATGTAGCGAAAGCCGGCAGCTCGTGACTGATGGGCAAGAAGCGTCCGTTCATCCATGCGCGTGCGGGCTCTGCCTCCGCGATAGCCGCGGAAGCGCGTGAACTGAGGAACGATGTTGTAGATGTACGGTGCGTAAACGACAGTCACCTCATCGATGCCGACGTCATTCGCGAAGACTTTGAGTCGCTCCACCACCGCCGCGGGTCCCCACTCTTGACCTTCGCGCGGGAAATCGTTCTCACAGTAGACGTACACGAGTGATTCGATTTCTCCCGCGTAGCGTTTTGCCGCCTGATCGAGGGCGCAGAAGATGTCGTGCGGTCCGGCACTGCCGACGCCGAGGTTGATGTACTGCCGTGTCGGATCGCCCGCCTGCATCTGCGAGGCGATGGTCTCGGAGTCGTCGATCATCGACCCGTTGGCAACAGAATCCCCAGCGATCAATACCTTCACGTCGGAGGAAATCATCGGAAAGGTGCGCCGCTCGCCGACGGCGTTCGTGCTGTGAGAAATCTTGCGGACTCCGTAGCGGTCGATCAATTCCTTGACCTCGCCAGGAAGGACGCGATCGCGGTCGTGGAAGAGGGTGATCGGATCGAAGGGATTGAAAAGATTCGTCCGCAGATAGGTCATGGTCTTGGCGACATTGGGCTTCTGTTCGAGGCAACCATCCACCTCGTGGTTGACCGCGGCCGCTTCCGTGACCAGTTCCTCGAACGGCGAATTTCCGAGCGCCGCATCGATTTCCTTCAGATAGGGAACGACCTTTTCGAGTTCGGCCAAGGACAGCGTTTGGGTGTAGGCCAGCGTCTCCGGCGGTGCCTTGGCGAGCTCGTTTCGATCCTTGATCTTTCGGTACGTGTCGTAGGTGATGCTCCAGGTGGGTAGCTTCCACTTCGCAATGGCGTAGCCTCCTTCGAAGAGCAGCACGCTCGTCACGAAGGCAACGATGACGAGAAGGATCTTGAGGAGGGTCTGGTTCATCGGGTTCCTCGACGTCGAGATGGGTACGCAGTCTGGGCAACGTGGAAGCGGTTTGCAGAAGGCCTCGAATCGCTGGATTCGCCTCGGTCGTTGAATGTGCTTCGCGGCACGGTGGGCCGGAAGGCGTGGGCGCAGAAACTAGTCGTCTTCGGGATCCCGCGCGAGAGCCGCCGGGGACTCTTGATGGAGGGTCCAAGCGAGGTGGAGAGACGATGACGCGTTCGGACGAATGCGGCGGGGACGGATGACATGAGCGTAGGGACGGCGCATTTCGGAGGCCCGGATCGCCCAATCGGCGCGTTGCGCGACTTGCTTCGCCAGCGTGTGGCAGCGGTCCCAGCCGGCGGATCGATCGAGTGGGTCACCTACTACTTTCGCGATCGCGGTTTGGCGGCCGAACTCGTGGAGGCTCATGAAAGAGGAGTGAATGTGAGAGTAACGGTCGAGGGCAGGCCGCGCAGTGCTCGCGCCAACGACCGCGTGATCCAACTGCTCGAGGAACCACTCGGAAACAATCTGCGCGTCGTTCGGATGGCGATCGACGGCAAACCCCTTTCGAAGCTATTGCGCTCGCGACTTCACGCCAAGATCTACTGCTTCTCCCATCCCGACCCGGTCGCGTTCGTCGGTTCCTACAATCCTTCGAGTGACCACCCCGAGGAGGATCCCCAGATCATTCAGGAGATCGGTGACCATGACCGCGGCCACAACGCACTCGTCGAACTCCGTGAGCCAGCGCTCGTGGGCGCACTCGTCGCCCATGCCCGCGGCTTGAACAAATCGGTGCTCGGGCCCTGGCGTCGACTGTGGCCCAGGATGAATCGGCCCGTCGGCAGCGACTCGGCCTCGCTCCATTTCTGGCCGCGGGCGAGCGCACATCCAATCAAGCGCTATTTGTACGAGTTGCCTCGAGGTTCCCGCGTCCGTATCGCTGCATCGCATCTCAGCGGCGTTTCGGCAGAGAAGATGTTGCTGCGTCTGGCGGCGCGAGGAATTCGTATCGAGATCTTCACCGACCAAACGGATCGGCGAGCGTCGCCCGACCTGGAAAGGAAGCTTGCGCAGGCGGGGATCGCCGTGGCACGCGTCGTGTACCACGAGTGGATCCCTATGCACAACAAATTCGTGCTTGTCGAGGCCGGAATGAAACGCAGTGTCATCTTCGGGAGCTTCAACTGGAGCCGGCCCTCGCAGCGTTACAATCACGAGATCGGCGTGATCGCGGGTGACTCGGAATTGTTTTCCGCTTTCGCAAACCGTTGGAACGTCCTCGCGGAGCAGGCGCGCAAGCGCGACTGAACGAAGGGTAGGAGTCAGATTGGCCTGGGAGAATAAAACTGTCCTCGCGGTGGTTCCCGCTCGAGGAGACAGCAAGGGAATTCCGCGCAAGAACCTGCAGCAGGTCGGGGGGTTGTCCCTGATCGCGCATGCGGCTCGCACCGCTTCTGCACTGTCTTGGCTCGATGCGGCCGTATTGTCGACCGACGACGAGGAAATGGCAGACGAGGGTCGGCGTTTCGGCCTGGAAGTGCCTTTCATGCGCCCCCCGGAACTTTCGACCGATACCGCGACTTCGATCGATACTTGGCGCCACGCGTGGCTCGAGAGCGAGCGGCATTATGGAATGCGATTCGATGTGTCGTTGCTCTTGCAACCGACGACTCCACTCCGACGGCCCGATGAGGTCCAGCGGACCGTCGAAACTCTCATCGGCGGGGGGCATCAGGCTGCGGCCACTGTCGGTCGCGTTCCTCCGGACTTCTCTCCTGGGCGCTGCATGACACTCGACGACGAGGGCACGCTATCCTTCTATTCCGCCGAGGGCGCGCAGGTCACTCGGCGTCAGGATTTTCCTCCTCTCTATTTCAGAGATGGCACCTGCTACGCCGTGACCCGGGAATGTCTCGTCGATCGGGGACACATCGTCGAAGAAGATTGCGCTGCCGTCTTGATCGAGCGGTTCGTCGTGAATATCGATGAACCCTTCGAACTCGAGCTCGCGGAGTTTCTCCTCGGTCGTGGCGGTGATGAAGGCCGATAGGCACGAGCGACAGCGGAGTGGCGCTCAGCCCACATAAACCCGCAAGAGAATGGGGAGGGGACATGACGACGACCTGGCTCGATGAGCCGACACCCGGCGCCGCGTGCAGCGTGATCGCGGAGGTGAGCCAGACCCATGACGGCAGCTTGGGGACGGCGCACGCGTTCATCGATGCGGCGGCCGATGCCGGGGCCGATGCGATCAAATTCCAGACACATATCGCGGCCGCCGAAACGACACCGAGCGAACCGTGGCGTACGCGCTTCAGTCATCAGGACGACACCCGCTACGATTATTGGAAGCGAATGGAGTTCAGCCCTGAGCATTGGGCGGGTCTCGAGAAACATGCCCGCGAGCGAGGACTGCATTTTCTGAGTTCGCCCTTCTCCCGGGAGGCGCTCGAATTGCTCACGCGCGTGGGTGTATCGGCTTGGAAGGTCGCCTCAGGAGAGATCAACAATCATCCGCTCCTCGATGCGATGGCCGATACGGGCCTTCCCGTGCTGCTGTCCACCGGCATGAGCCCGCCGGAAGAAATCGAAGAGTCGGTCGCGAGAGTACGCAAACGCGGTGTTGCGGTTGGGGTGATGCAATGCGCGTCGATGTATCCGACGCCGCCCGAGCTGGTGGGCATCAACCTGATTCCCGAGTTCCGCGAGCGATTCGGCTGTGCGGTCGGTCTCTCCGACCATTCTGCGACGATCTACCCGGGACTTGCGGCGGCGACGCTCGGGATCGAAGTGCTCGAGGTCCACATTGCATTCAGTCGTGAGATGTTCGGACCCGATGTGGTGGCATCGATTACGACCGCGGAGTTGCGGCAGCTCGTCGAGGGCATTCGATTCATCGAAGCCATGCGCGCGGCCCCCGTCGACAAGGCGGACCTTCCTGAATCCATTACCTCTCTGCGATCGATCTTCATGAAGAGTCTAGTGGCGGCTGTCGATATTCCGTGCGGGACGGTGCTCGAAGATCGACATCTCACGTCGAAGAAGCCGGGAAGCGGGATCGCGGTTGCCGAACTCGAACGTGTCGTGGGGCTGCGATTGAAACGATCCATCGAACGAGACGAGCTGTTGACAGAAAACGATCTCGAAGAGGTCTCCAGATGACGCGGAAAGTTTGTGTCGTCGTGACCGCGCGCGCGAGTTATGCGCGAATTCGATCGGTGTTGAACGCCATTCGAAGCCATCGAGATCTCGAACTCCAGCTCGTAGTGGCCGCCTCCGCTCTGCTCGATCGCTACGGGAATGCCGATCGTGTCATGGTCAGCGAGGGCTTCGAGATCGATCGACGTGTGTATATGGTGATCGAGGGAGAGAATCTCGTGACCTCTGCGAAGTCCACCGGCTTCGGGATGGCGGAACTCGCCACCGTCTTCGACGATCTGAAGCCGGATCTCGTCGTCACGGTGGCCGATCGGTACGAGACTATGGCGACCGCGATTGCGGCCAGCTACATGCATATACCGCTCGTGCACATTCAGGGCGGAGAGATCACCGGGTCGATCGACGAGAAGGTTCGCCACGCGATTACGAAGCTCGCGGACCTCCACATGGTCTCGAATCCCAACGCCGCGGAGCGGGTGATCCGCATGGGCGAGAGACCGGATCGCGTTTTCACGACGGGCTGCCCGTCGATCGACGTGGCGCGGCAGGCAATCGAAGATGCCTCGCTGGACTTCGATCAGCTCTTCGAACGCTACGGCGGGGTCGGCGAGCGCCCCGACCTTTCCGAGGGCTATATCGTGGTCTTGCAGCATCCCGTGACGACCGAGTACGCCGCCTCGAAACGACACGTCGAGGAAACCCTGCATGCAGTTTCCGACACCGACGTTCCGACGTTCTGGTTCTGGCCCAATGTGGACGCGGGATCGGACGGAACGTCGAAGGGCATTCGTTCCTTCAGAGAGACGCATGAACTCTCGAAGGTTCATTTCTTCAAGAACCTGCCGCCCGAGGAATTCATTCGGGTGCTCTACCACTGCCATTGCATCGCGGGCAATTCGAGCGTCGCCATTCGAGAATGCGCCTACCTGGGCGTTCCTGCCGTCAATATCGGGACCCGACAGGAAGGGCGCGACCGAGGTGCCAACGTGGTCGATGTCCCCTACGAGCGAGGCGCGATCCTGGCGGCGATCCAGAAACGACTCGGGGCAGGACGGATCGCTTCGGATTTGCTCTACGGTGACGGCCACTCCGGCGAACAGATCGCGGCGCTTCTGTCGACCGCGCCACTGGAGGTCGAGAAGCGACTCACTTATTGAGTCGTGGACCGATCGAGGGCATGCATGTCATGAAAGCACCGATTTCCACCTTGATTCTCCCAGTTGAGAACCAGACTCGCGAACTCGACGCGAAACTACTTCTGGCATGTGTCGCTGCCGAGCGCGGATATCCGGTCCTCCTCGGGTCTCGCGCTCTCATTCACTACGGAATGGCGTCGTATCCGCGGGGTGTCTATCTCGCGAAGAGCATGCGCACGCTCAGCGAGAAGATGTTCGACATCATTCGACTGCTCGGACACGAGATCGTCGCATGGGACGAGGAAGCCCTGGTTCGCTCGCCCGACACGACGTACTACGCGCGGCGATTGTCGCCGAAGACGATGGAGAAGGTGTCCGCGCTGCTTGCCTGGGGCCCGGATGATGCCCGCGTTTTTCGCGACTATCCCGGTTACGCGGGAGCGCCGATTCACATCACGGGCAATCCCCGAATCGATGTCATGCGGCCCGAAGTGCGCGGCTATTTCGACGAGACCGTCGAGGGGCTCCGCGAGCGCTTCGGCGACTTCATTCTGATCAATACGAACTTCGGCTGGGCTAATCACTATCTACCGAAGATGATGGAGATCAACGCCAACGCCACACCCGACGATGAGCACCTTCCCGGAGTCATCGCGCATCGTCGCGCGCTCTACGCGCACTTCCAGGAGATGGTGCCCATGCTCGCCCTCGCGTTCCCGGAGCGGACGATTCTCGTGCGCCCCCATCCGATCGAGAGCCACGTGCCGTGGCAGGAAATCGCAAGGGACCACAAGAACGTCGTCGTGGCGGCCGAGGGCAACGTCGTTCCGTGGTTGATGGCGTGCAGCGCGCTCGTCCACAACGGTTGTACCACGGCGGTCGAGGCCGCGGTTCTCACGACACCCGCTGTGGCCTATCAGCCGGTACAGTCCCAGCACGACGATGATCTACCCAATTCGCTTTCGCACAGCGCTCCCGACGACGAATCCCTTTGCGAGAGGCTGCAAGGGATTTTTGAGGGTCGAATCGGTGCCCTCGATTCCGCGGAGAGTCGCGGCCTCGTCGATCTCCACATCGGGGCTCGGGACGGAGCGCTCGCGGCCGATCGAATGATCGACGTACTCGACGAGATGGGCTTCAAGGAGCGCCTGCCCGCGACTCCGAGAGCGATTCAGCGGCTTGAAGGCACGCTGCGCACGCACCTGCGGACGGCGAGCAAGAAGCTCAACGCCCGTCGCGCGGGACATCGCAACAGCATCGAGTACCACGATCACCGCTTTCCCGAGGTTCCCGTCGAGGAGCTGCGCTCGCGCATCGCCCGTTTCGCAGGTGTGCTTGATCGCTTCGATGGCATTCGAGTGAGTCCGGTGTCTCGCCATGTCTTCCGGATCGATCTGCAAGAATAGATCCGCAGGCGCCAGGTCATAGGGCGCCGCCCATCGCGAGTCGGCGTTGGCCCGTGCGCGTCGGACGGGAGCCATCGCTTCAGCCGGTTCGGAGCGATCCGCGTCCTTACAGAACGTGTCGCTTCGACCATTTGAGCCGCTTGATGTTGACCAGCAATGCGCGTCGAGACGCCGAGTCGGGCCCCTCGATCCGTCGTACGCCGTGATAGGAGTTGCTCGAGCGAACGAATCCGGCCAGGCGATTGCGCGCAAAACCACAGCGGCCGATCTCTGTCAGTTCAGAGAAGGGGATGCGATCGGTGGGCTTCCAGTGTTTCGCGCGTGCCGGGTCTTTGGGCTCGAAGAAGACGGTCCCGCCTCCCTGTGCGTCTTTCCAGTCATCGTCGCGAAAATAGAGCATCA